>Ga0299912_10000270_pt1 | contig 48530 bp, 46 predicted proteins | sample RVTome_2_FD_207667 | JGI IMG/M metagenome (GOLD analysis project Ga0299912, IMG submission 207667) | Soil microbial communities from uranium-contaminated site in the Upper Colorado River Basin, Wyoming, United States - RVT95D214 (version 2) ... | reverse complement strand
AAGGATCTTCTATAAGAGTTTATAATGCTTGTTCAAGTATGCCTATGAGAAGTGTTTCAATTACTTTGAGTAGTTATGGAATGCTGTTGCCTGCTTTTGGTAATTTAGATTGGGAAGTATATTATGGAGGTACTTGGGCAGGAGTTCCCTTTGAATCTGCTAATACAGGAGGTATTTTGCAAGGTTCCGGAACATTAATTGGGGTAACTGAACTTGCCCATAGGGTTTATATGGACGATGATCTTTTTCCTTATAATCATGTTTTTAATCCAAACCCTTCTAGAGAATATGGACTGCCTATTGTTTTAAGGTTAATAAATAATAAACTTGATACTATTGATAGAATAAATATAACATTTGTAACAGAGTGTTCTTTAACGAATGTTGGTTAATCTGGAGAAATAAATGGGACAGTATAAAGTAGTAAAACGGCAAATAACTTTGGAAGCTTCAGGTGGCGCTGATACGGGAAGAGTTTACGATGCTCCTTCTAGTATGCCTATCCGGGGTTTATCAATTATATTGAGTACAGGCGGTCAGCCTACTGCAGCAGGAGATCTAGATTGGGAAGTATATTATGGGGGTACTTGGGCAGGGGTTCCATTTAGTTCTGTACATGATGGAGGAGTTTCCCAAGGTAACGGTACAATAGGTGGAGGAACTGAACTCGCTCATGTTGTTTATGTGGATGAAGATCTTTTACCTCCAAATAATGCTGCTGGTCCTAATTCTATGAGAGAATATGGACTGCCAATTGTTTTGGAATTGGTTAATGATAAAGCAGAACCAATTACAATCAATGTGACTTTCGTAACAGAACATGTATTAACCAATGTTGGTTAATTCTATAAAAGAAAGGTAAAAATCATGGAAGAACTGTTAAAATTATTTAAAGAGTATGGTGCCTATGTTGCACTTCCCGTAATTATTGCGTTTGTAATGCAGGGATTAAAAAACTTTGTTCCATTTTTTCAGGGGAATATTGGGCAAAGGATTATTCATTTTATTCCATTATTTTTGGGGATGTTTGGTGGTTTATTATTTTCTGATATTTCATTGGCGGAAAGACTTTTAGTAGGTGGGGGGTTAGGGGCTGTTTCGCACATTATTTATAAGTCAGTTACAGTTACTCTTTCTAAAGTTTCGGTTGCAAAACCAATTTTAGCCGCGATTGAAGAGGATAAAGTTGACGAGGAAACGGATGTTAGCGAAGTCTAAGAAAGTATTGCAAAAGGTTTTTTCTTTTATCAGGAAACATTGGAAGGTTATTGCTGGTGGTTTAGCAATTATTATTGCAATTATTTCCGTATTCTGTACTAAAAAAGACTCTATAAAAGAGTTGATTAGACTTTCTAAGTTAGAGTTGGCAAAAAATAAAAAAGAAGTTGCAGTACTAGAAGCCAAAAAAAAGGAAATAGAAGCACAAACAGAAGTTACAGAAGAAGAGATTCAACGAGTAGATTTACAAATTGAAGCAGCAAATCAAAAAATAGAGAAGCATAAAGAAGCTATTGCTAGTCTTACTCTAGAAGAGAAGTTTCAGAAGTTCAACGATCTAGGGTATTAATCAAATTTAGTAAAAAGGAAGGTCATGCAAAAATTTCTTGTATTTTTTCTCATTTTATTATTTTCATTCAATTCATTTGCAGATAAAGTAATTCTCAATTACAAAGGCGTTGACGGGATCTGGTTTGACGAAAATACTGCAACAAGAATTTTAGAAGATGTTACTGAATTGAAACTATTGAAAGATGAGAAGATCCCAAAGCTTGAAATGAAGATTGAACTTCAGGAACTAAAAATTTCCCAACTTAAATTAAATGTAGATATTACGGAAAAGATTAGTGATAAATATAAAAGTGCTTTGGAGAATTCTGAGAAATTGAGAATTGCTGAAACTAAAGGGTTGAGAGATGAACTTAGTAAAGAACAATCTTGGTATAAATCACCTACTCTTATTTTTGTTTTAGGATTTATTTTAGGTGGCGCTGCTTGTGTTGGTATTAGCTACAGCTTGCATCAATAATATTCTTTTCGTTTAAATCTTTTCAAAAATCTTTATAGTATAATCTTTATAAAAGAGGTTTATTAACTCATTTTGAGAGAGGTAAAATAAAAATGGGAACAGCAACTATTACGGGATCGGTTGTTTATCCAGTATCTTCAGGTGGATCGAATGGAACTTTATTAGTTGGATCTCCTGAAATTGTTTCTGCATCTTCTCCTTTAACTTTAATATTTGATGAAAAATTTTCTAATACATTCAAAGTTCCCACTGGAGCACCTACTTTGATTTCCTTTGGAACAATTGCTTCTGGTGATCTTTTATATGTTGGAACAGATCAACCTCTTGATGTTATTTTGTCAAGTGGATCTGACACTTTTAGTTTAGGTGTTGGCGGGTTTATTTTGATGCATCTTGCTGATGTTACTGCACTATCGGTAGAAGCAACTCTTTTGCCGGCAACTGTAGAGGTTTTAGTATTGGGGAGTTAATCAATTGATAATCCAGCCAAAACTTTCTTCTCCATCTTCGTTGGATCATGTTGAGATGACTCGAACAAATTCTGTTCGATATATTTTTATAATTTTTCAGGATGATCAAGGAAACCCTGTTGATATTGTCGAACAATATGATAATACAAATACACCTAGAGGTGCTCTAGATCTTCAGGTTACTACAATAGATGGGGATATTTTGTATTCTGAATCCTATTTTCCTCCTTCTATTAGCCCTGAATTGCTTAGAGTTTCACACCCCTCAACAGGAAAATACCAGATTCATTGGGGGGTTAATTCTACTGAAACCTCATTGTCAGGAACTTTATTATTTAACTGGCATTTGCGAAAAGATTTTGGCGAAGAAGATTTCTATAGAACGCAGGTTATAGAAGTTACACCGCCAAAGGTTCTCGCAATACTCCCTTATTTAAGGTTGCAAATAGATAAAAGTTTGAAAGTACTTAATCAAGAAGTGTATTGCAATTTGGGATATTCAGATTCTAATCTTGTAGCGTTTCTTAATTTAGGATTGTCGTATATAAATGGAAGGCAGCCTTATGTAGGTTGGCAAAGCCTTGATCAATTCCCTTTGGATCGTGGTTTAAATGTATTGCTTAAATGTGCGGTTTATGATGGTCTATTTGCACAATTAGTTTTTGCAATTGATACAGATATTCCTTCTTTTTCTGATCAAGGACACGCTTTTGTAATTACTCATGCAACTCAAATAAAAAGTGTACGAGATGCTCTTGCCCAAGAACTCGAAAAACAGGTTCGAGAATTTAAGATGCATTATATACATTGGGGAGCGGTTGGTGTTGAAATGCGTTTAGGTTGGTCTTGGTACATGTTACTTTCTTCAGCTCCTTCAGGCGCCTTGTTTAGGAACGCTTTCATGTCTGGAACTTAGTCAATGAAAGAAATTAGAGTAGATCTTAATGATCCTGTAAAAGAGGAAAATATTAAATTTGCTAATTTAGTTGATCCTGTTTTGCTTTCTATTTTTGTAGATCGAATAAATGATGTACATGAAAAAAGATCGTTAAAGGAACTTTTTGATTTATTGTTAGAAGGTCGCTAAATAATGGCTTGTAGTATAACAGGGGAAGGCTGCAAAGGTTTAGGAAGATCTGTTACAGGATATTGGGGAAGATCTGTTTATAAGCGTTTAGCAGAAGAACAGGAGTATAATAGACAAGTAGCCCTATTGCAAGATCAGATTGAAGGATCTAGTATTAGGGCTGATTTATGGGTCGGTGTAAAATCAGGTAATAAGTGTAATTGTTATAAAGAGTCAAATAGATCATCTGACAGAAAATGTAAAACATGTTATGGAAACATGGAGGGATTTGTTCCAGGATATTTGAAATTTGGGTATGAAACTCTATGGATGAGTGTTGAAGATAGTGATATTGTACTAACAAATTGCGAAATAGTTACAGATTTTAAATCGTCTAAAGCTGGTCTAATTTCAGGGGTTTTAACCGGGACTATAGAAAGTTCGAATAAAATATTTTCAAGAACTGCTATTGGATCAGTTTGGGAATCTGAGGCTGTTCAATTTATTCGAATTGCTGATCAGTCCAATGTAGTTGTGGAGTACTCTTTAGATTCTGGTTTAATATGGAAACCAATTAGCGATCTTTCAACAGAAAATCCTAGCACAGGTGTAATACGTTTTAGAGCTACTTTGACAAGAGATTCTATAAATGTTCTTACACCGTTTTTCGAAATAGTTCGAGCAAGGTTTTCGCGAATAGATTATAGAGATTTGCGAAGTGATGGCTCTTATTCTTTTGGACCTTTTATTAAAATAATGTCGTCAAAGCCTTACAATAATATTTTGAAAAGTGAATATGGGGATATTCCAAATACTTCAGGAATAAATTTTTGGACAGTAGGTTTGTCATATTTTGATCCAAGTATTGTGAGAGGAACGCCTGATGAATTATTGGATAGTTCTTATGTTGTTATTAAGTTTTTGGAAGGTGTTTTAAAGAATAAAGTATTTGTAATAATGAATTGGCAATTAAGTGATCCTGGTGGGTATGTAATTGTGACACAATCTTTTAATATTCGCGAAGAAGATTCTGTTGGACCAAAATCTTTGATTTGGTAGTATAAAATGGCTATAGAAAATTTATATGATAGAAAATATGTTTCCACTCAGCCTTATGATGCTACTGATCCGCCAAAATTTGCACAATTAATTGAGACAGCAAAAGATGCTTTTGCATGGGAGTTGAAGAATTTTTTTTCGTATAAAACAACAGATGCTCTTACAAAAATTTCTGAAATTCCTACAATTCAAAAATTTGCTCTTGGTGCAACGTCTGGCGAAAATTCTTTAGAAACTGTTGTTGATTTGATTATGAGTTATGGTGATACTCCTGATAAATACCCTATGATTGCTGTTACAGGAATGAATTTGAGAGAGAAGAAAATGAGCATTGGAAGTAACTTTTTAGCCAATGTTCAGTATGCTCCTTCAATAGTTAGTGATAAGGCAGGTCCTTTTAATTTAGATTATGGTGTTGGAGAAGCCTGGTATTTAGAAATTATTACTTATCCTTTAGGGGATTCTGCTAGTAGAACAGTTTCTACAATTATTTTTGATAAGGGAATTTTTGTTGATTATACAAATGTTTCTACAACTGAATTAGCAGAAGCAATAAATAGAACACAAGCACTTTATTATACGTGTTCAATTGCAACAGGAGATAAATTAAGAATTTCAGCAGGAGGAGTTTGTGCAAGGGGAACACCAAACTATATTGAAGTAACTGACGGATCTCCTTCTTTATTAAATCTTTTGGGCTTTAATATTGGCGATTCAGATGATTATTTAAGTGTTTCAAATCCCCCTAAAAACAGATATGAAGTAGTAGGAGATATGACAATTAATATTGATGTTGTTTCAGATTCTTTAAATACAAGGACAGAGTTGGCAGATCTTGTGTTTGATTTTTTAGTATTTTATATGGAAAAACGTAGATTTCAATTTTTGGGGAGAAGTTATTTTGATAGGGATTTAGATCCTACGGAATGGTTTCATATCATTTTTAAAAATCAATTTTCTTGGTCTAGTGAGATAACAAGATCACGTCAAGGTGGGGAGCAGTACGAACATATTTATGCTATTAGGGGTTCTGTTCCAATTTTTATAGAGGATTTTATTGATAGAAATCTTGTTGCGGAGCCTAGATTTTTGTTAAGCAGAAATGTTAATCCTACTGATTCAATCCCTACCGGGGATTATTTTGGAGAGGATTTTTTGCATAGATAATCTTCATTTAATTTTTCCAACAATGGGTAGGTTATAATATTTATCTGAGGTAGAAAACTTTATTTTTTAGAAGAGGTAAAAACATGGTTTCATCATACGTTGACCCAGGAACTTATATAACAGAACGAATTGTTCCAGGTGCCACTTCTACAGTGTCAGATAGAACTTTGTGTCTAGTTGGTATTGCTCCTAGAACTAAGAGGGTGACAGACGAAACAGTTATTCGAGGAAAAGTTTATTCGGAGATTCTAACTCTTTCGGCGGGATCACCACATATTGATACTCTTCTTCAGGTCTCAAATAGAGACAGGAATAATGCTGTTGTTTATCGAAATTCTCAAGCTCTTGGTTTAGGAGATTGGGGGTTTGATCCATGCAAACTGACAGGTACTGCTGTTGGTGGTGCTGCAATGGATACTACTCTTAAGCACTTTTTAACGGTTTCTCTTGATGGTATTGATCCTGTTACGTTGACTTTGACTACTAAAGGTGCGGGTACTACACTTGTTATTATTAAAACTGAATTAAATGCTGCTTTGGCTGCAGTTCCTGCCTATGGTGCGGCATATAATTCAGTTTTTAGTACTATTACTGGGGCAGTTCCTAATGATAGATTAGTTATTACCAGTCCACTTAGCACTTCTGCTTCCGATGTAAAGATTTTTCTATCTTTTGAAACTGCTGGTGTTCATCTTGACATGGCCTCTACCGTAAGTAATGGTGCTTGGGTACCTACTACTTTACTTGGGGTTCAAGGGACTAGTGTTGTTTATGTTATAGATTATGTGTATTCTGCTGTTGATGACTATACTATTGACTACGTTTCTATTGATAGTTTGACAGATCCATTAGCCCTTGCAAATGGAACTAATCCCCTGATTGATCTTCTTTCTGTCGGATCTTTTCCTGGTGGAACAAGCTATGTTGAAACTACAGATTTTGAAGAGACTACTAATCTAGTTGATTGGGATACGGTTTTATGGAGTCAGGCAGCAGTTACTACGCAATTAGCTGCTACGTGGGTTCCAATGGCTGTTGGGGTTAATGATGAAATTAAAATTTCAATTAATGGGTTAGGGCCTTGGACAATTCAACTTACTTCTGGAATTCCAGGTACACCAACTCCTACACAGGTTGCCAATGATATTAATGTTTATTTAAATACAAATGTAGGTCCAGAATTTGCCTATTGCGCAACAGTTGTTGCAACTACTGTTGTTATTACAGCGCCTCATCAATTCGAAAATTATCCTTTTGAAAAGGGTCAAGCTTCTGCTATTGAGCTATATAATTCTGCTGCTACTACTATTCCAAATATTTTTGGTATTGCCATTTTGAGTCTTCCGTATGAAACTTTTGGTGTTGGAAATAGACCATCATTTGGTGCTAGTTATTATTGTACTTACGACTATACTAGACCGACTACTGATTATAATACTCCAACCAGAGTTTATAGCCCTGATGCACTGTATTCTTATACTTCGCCAATTACTTTGTCCAATTATCCACGAAATAAGTTGGCAATTGCTGGAGAAATCGCTTTTGAGAATGGTTGTGCATCGCTGTACCTTGTTCAGATTAATGATTCTACAGCTCCAGGAACTCCAACACAAAGTCAGATTAATACCGCAATTGATGGTGCTGAAGAAGCAAGCCTAATTACAGATGTTGCTGTTTTGGATACTTCAGAAGCAACTGCGGTTAAGTTAATGGGGCATGTTGCTAATATGTGCTCGTTGACTGAAAAGAAATGGCGAAGAGGCTGGTACGGAATGGCAAGGGGGACTGATGTTGGTGATCCTGACACGCCGGATACTTTAGTTTATCGAGCAACGAGAACTCTTCAAGCAGCAGCTACTTCAACTGGTCGTGGTAGGCAAATTCTTTGTTCTCCTTGTAGTATCTCTCGCGTAGTTACTATGGAGCATGGTAGTGAAGTTACTGTAGATCTTGATGGTTCATACATTGCTGTTGCAGATGCTTCTATTAATGTCTCATTAGCAAAACCTTCATATAGTATGCTTGGCAAAACTATTACTGGGTTTTTGACTGATTCTACTTTTGAGACTTATTTGAAAGCTGAGCGCTATACACTTGCGGGCAATGGTGTTAATGTTAATACTCTAGAAGCTGGAAATATTGTGATGCTTGATCCTCTTACTACAGAAGCTGGTGGGGGTAGAGTTATTCAATTTGAGGAGCCAAGTTCTTCGGCACAAAAAGATGCTGTTACACGAGCAATTGGAAGTATTTTAGATTCTAATTGCAGGGGTGTTACCCCTGATGATCTTACTGATTTTATAGTTGATATTAAGAATTGGATTTCTATTGCGATTACTTCTCAAATTGGAGCAGGTAATATTGGTCCTTATCGAAACTCTAATGGATCTGTTAGGGACATTAATTTGCTTACAGATATTAAGTGTGTTCCAGATCCATCAGATCCACGGTCTTATCTGTTTAAATATTGGTTTAATTTGAAATATGTTGCCAAGAGGTTTTTTGGCGAATATTCTGTTGATAATCCGTTTTTTACGGCATAGTTTAACTAAGGAGTAACAAATGGGACTTCCCGTAACTCTAACTAGAACTGATCATGCGATAACCATTAGAGCTAATGGCGAAACTGTTGCAAGGATTCAGGATTGGGCACCTCAACAATCAAGACAGGCTACTCCTGTTTATGAACTTGATGCATCAAATGGTGGCGCTCCTGTGGATTTAGTTCCTGGTAATCTGGCTGGACTAACTATGACTGTTAATAGAGTAGATCTGTACACGAAAAAAATGGAGCAAGCCTGGGGTAAGGATTTTGATATTACTATGTTAACTGATCAAAATAATCCTCTTGACATTCAGGAGAAATGGACAAACCCGGATGGAACTACGGAAACTTGGATCTATAAAAATTGTTGGTTTACTTCTTTAGGAAGGAATCACTCTGCAGGGGGAGATAAAATTACGAAAGTAAATGCTTCTATTGCTTATCTTTATAAGAAAAGATCCTAGTCTTCTTTTTAAACAAATTCCAAAATGAACCTTATTCCAAATACTGCTACAAGAACAGACCATGCAATAACTATTAGGTCTAATGGTGTAACAGTTGCAAGGATTCAGGATTGGGCACCTCAACAATCAAGACAAGTTACTCCTACATATGAAATAAATGCTGCTTCTACAGGGCATGTTTTCGAGAATATTCCAGGAATTATTAGCAATCTCACTATTAATGTAGTTCGATTTGATTTATTTAATAAGAGAATGGAAGAAGCTTGGGGTCCTGATTTTAATATTTATGTTTTAACTGATCAGACAAATCCTCTTACCATAAATGAGAAATGGAAAAAGCCTGATGGATCAGAAGAATCTTGGACATATACAGGTTGTTGGTTTACTTCTTTGGGAAGAAACCACTCTGCAAATGGTGATAAAATTACTCGTGTAAATGCAACCTTAGTTTATTCAAGGAAATATAAAACTTCTGAGATTTCTGCAGTTGGCGAAGCACTTGCTAATAAAATATGGAATGAGATAAGTGAGTGGTTTTAGTCTTTTAGTATATTAGTCTTATAGTCCTTTTTAAGGACAAATCAATTTAAACAAAACCTCTTAAATAAAGAGAGGGGAAAGAAGTAGAAAATGTCTACAGATCTAAGAAGTATTTTGCTAGATATTGAGAATGAATCTAAAGGGTTCCTTCTTCAAGAAGAGTTTGAAATTCGCGGAAAAAAGTATTTATTCAAACTTTTGAATGACAAAGAAAACAATTGGTCAATTTCTCATATGCGTGCAGATAATGAGTTTACTTTGGCAATGAGTGCTAGAGTTTCTCAGCTTGCGATTAGTATTCGTGCAATTGATGGTTATTCAATTGAAGATATTTTTGCAAGTGAAATGAAGCAAGTTAGTGTTAATGATGAAGATCCTGATAAAGAAGTTAAAGAAAAGAAGAACGAAACACTTAGGCATTTATTTTTTAAGTACGAAGATGATAAACAACTTATTGCAGCGCATTTATTTAAAGACTTTCTTTTGAAGCAATCTTCGATTATTGTTAATGAGATGCATGAATGCTGGCAGAAACTTGTTATGCGTCAAGGAACTGCTCAGACAGAACTAAAAAACTTGTCAGGGGAAAGTTCGGGATTGGAAGAGAAAAAGAACTAGTCGAGCTAGATCGAACTTTCCCTGTTTGGAGAGAAATAGAAGCGCGTCTTCGTGTTAAATCAGAGGTACTGTCTAGGAAGAAAATATTAATAAGTGATCCTAATACAAGGAGTATGACAGATTCTCAATGGCGGTTTGAATTAGAGAGCTTATATGCACTTGAGGAAAAAGAGATAGAAAAATTTATGAGTATTGCTGATCTTGTTAAGAACGGTATTATAAATCTCTTGGGATTGAATTTAATGCCTGTTCATGAAGATCTTTCTGAGGAAGAGAAAGAGATTCTGTCAAAGTTTGGCGAAAGTACCGCTGAATCTTATCGGTTGCGTAGACCGAAAGCTGGCGAATTTGTTCCGCTAGCTATTTTGACAGGTAGTCCTGAAATGGTTGCTGAGATTATCAAAAAGAATCAAGAATTGTTTGAGCAAGAAAGAATAGATCAGAGTGTTGCTCAAAAGAATCTTGAAAATTTTGATAAAATACCAGATGAAGATCTTATTGAAAAGCCTGATGATATTGATATTCCTGAATTTATTGATCCTAAAGATATTGGAAAGTATATGAAATTTATGAATAGTGGTTCAAAGAATTCAAGTAAGGGTATGTTAGAATCATTGGAAGATCTTGAGAAGGATGAAGATATTTTTGTTAAATCAAATAGATTGGAAAGAACCGCTAATAAAGCCAAAATTTTAATAGAGTATTAGGTGAGCAATGCCTGGTCCAGAGGGCTACATACTTTCGTTTGATTTCAATGAAATAACAAGGAATATTTCTGATTTACAGAAACAGTATGTAGATTTATCAAATACTTTTAAAAGTTTTTCGGAAGATTCCGAAAAATTTCTCGACAATTTAGTTTCAAGAATTAATGTTTTATCAAGTTCTTTAGACGCCTCATTCCAAAAATTAAATGCTTTTTACTCTAAACCGCTAGGAAATGTCGAATATATTTCGAAATATTTCGAAAATATTAGCAAGTATTCAAAATCTATTGTAAAGAGTTTGACCACTCTTGGTTCTGTAGATATTACGAAGGCTTTTAGCAAGGTTGATGAAAGGGGAAAAGTTCCTGCCGGTCTTACTATACCAAGCGCTGCTGTAGGCGGTTCTGATTTTGCTCTGCAAATGTCCCTAGCTGCCAAGGAGGGCGAGAAAGCAGAGGAGACAATACAGAGGGCAGAGAAAGCACTAGCATCGGCTAGAAGGGCATTAGAGGAATCCAAGGAAGCTTCTGGGAAAATGCTCAATTTCATAAAAACAGAGGCTGGAAATGCTAAGGGGGCTATTTCTGGAATTATGGGAAATGTTCCTGGTGTAGTTGGTTTTGGTGGTGGATTTTTAGGTGGGTTGATTGGGCTTATGATTCTGGGTGAGCAGCAGAAACAGAGAAAAGGTGCAGAAGCTGCTGAAATGACCACGGCTGTTGCAACGGCTGGAGGAGTATTTGAAAAAGGAACTAAGAACGCTTCTGCTCAATTAGCAAGATTTGCTGAGGAAGCACAGTTTCAATTCGGTATAGGAAGGAAAGAAATTCAAGGAATTGTAAATCAAGTTGCTAATGCTGGAATAAAAATAACTGATAAAATGGTTCCTGTATCTAAGAGTTTTGAAGATGTTCATGCAAATGTTTTTTCAACGTCTATTGCATTGGATAAACTGTTTAAACTTTCTAGTGGAACCTCTATGCAAAGATCGTTAGAATTAGTTCGTGAATATGGAATGTCTATAGAGAGTGCAACTTCTAAAATGGTTAAATTGAGTTTTGCAGCACAATCTTCAGGAATGGATATTCAAAGATTTACAGGAGCAGTTTTATCAGGTTCTTCCACTTTGGCTCAATATGGTTTTGAGATGGGCGACGTTGCTCAAATGTTGCAAACTATCAAAAAACGATATGCTGATCTTGGAATAGACCCACATAAAGGGGGGGAATTAGCGGCTAGATCTGTTGAAGCAATTTCAAGAGGGTTAACAAGTTTACCTGAAGGTATTCAATTAGCTTTAGCAAGAAGAATGTACCCAGAATTAACTGCTCAAGCTGGAAAAGTGAGAATGGCTGAAGAGCTTATGTCTGGAGAAAAAGAAAAAAGAGCTATAGCAGGGGCGCTTTATATAAAATCTTTTTATGATCTTATGAAAGAACAGTCAGGAACTGATAAAAGTTTATTAGTAGAAATGGTTAGGCAAACTCTTGGTTTTAGTGGCCTTGAGGGTGTAAATCAAGCAAGAGATTTTATTGCTATGGCTGAGAAGTTTAGGGCAGGTCAAGCATTAAAAGATTTATCCCCTGAGCAAAAAAAATTATTTGAAGATACTTTTAAAAGGGAAGGCGCACAACTTTCTGATTTCCAAAAAATGCAACGAAGATTGATAGATAATATGGCAAAAATTGGTCAAGGTCTTTTGCAAGTTACTTCGGCTTTAATGGCTTCTATTATTACTGGATTTAGAAGTTTAACAATAGCTATTGGGGCTGCTGGAACTCTTATGAATCCCCTGTCAAGTAAAGCTGAAAAAGCATCAGCTAATCAATCTCTTGCTATTATACAGGGTAAATTTTCAGAAATATATGGAGTAATGGAAAAGGGTAGTAATAATTTTATTGAAGGTGTGTCAGGGCTTGGTGATGTTTTAGGTAAAAAATTTGGTGAGATGTTTAAACCTGTTATGGATTCTCTTAAAGCAGACTATAGATCAGATCTTCAAAAAGAAATTGATGAAAGAGCTGAAAAAATAGAAAGAAGAATAGATACAGAACTTAGTTTAATGAATAATAAAATAGCAGAGATTATGGCCAGTATAGTCCTTAAAGGGCATATCCCTGTTTTTGGTAAAAGTGTTTCTCAAATGGCTGCAGGTATGGCAACAGATGATGAATTAAGAGCTAAACAAGCAGCAGAAGCAGACAAAGCGGCTAAAGTAAAATCTGCTGATTTTGCGCAAAAATATTTAGATAAAGCCAAGAAAGAGGAGGAAAATAATAAGCCTTATTTAAATGTTTTTCCGGGAACTGTTCAAGGGGTTATACCCAATAGTCAAGTTAGGCAAGTAGTACAAACGGTATTGGATTCTCCATAAAAATGATTATAGATCTTGATAGATTAGAGGAAGTTAAATTTCAACTTAGTGAATTAGGCAGAGTTGTATCTGAAACTTCTAAAGATAATAAAGAGAATTTTGAAACAATAAATTCTTCTATGATAAAGTTGAAAGAGGTTCTAACATCAACAGTTACGAAAGACAATTTGGATAGTTTATCAAAATTAGTCAATCCAACTTTTGAACAATTTAATAAATTCACTTTGATAATGGATTCATTTATAAGTAAATTTGGTGTTATAGATAATTATTCAGATCCTATTAAAAAGTCTAGTGAAATTTTTTCAAAATTTTCTAAAGGGCTTTCTGATGTTTATGAGAGAAAAAGTTTGCAATCTATGATTACTTATGTTAATCCCCCTAAAGCAATAGATGAACAAGGAAAGAAAGCAAGGAAGGAAACAAAAGATAAATCTAGTGCGCCAAAAATTATAATAGATGAGATAAAATCTATAAGGAATACGATTTCAGGCGCTTTACATAAACTTCACATTCCTACTCCTGGTAATATTTTAGCTGGTGGAATTGTCATGATGGCTATGGGGGCTGAGAGAGAACAAGAATCTAAAACCATGGCTGCAACAGCTAGAAATACTATGATCAATGCTTTTGACAGTGGGGTCAAAGGATTAATAGGAAAAGCTAGCGAAAGCATGAAAAACTTTGCATATGACATGGAGCATTATGCAAAGATTCCTAAAGAGGAAATTTATAGTATTGAACAAGCTTTTATTAATGCAGGTCATGGAATTAAAGAAACCATGGACACTGTTATTGCCCCTAGTATGGGAGAAGTTGGAGAGAGTTTAGTAAGTCTTACTTTAGCTGTTGATAAAATGTTCGGTTTAGCTTCGGGTACTACTGCTGATAGATTGAATAATTTTGCAAGAGATTTTGGAATGTCTATGAGTGAAGCTAAAGACAAAGTTTTGGAAATGATATTTTTTGGAAGAGAATCTGGAATTGGTGCTGAATACTTTGTTTCTAATATAGAGAAAGCAACTGATTCAATTTCTTCTTTAGGGCTTAAAATTGGTAATATTTCTGAAATGCTCTATACACTTCAAAAAAGATTTGAGGATATTAATGTTCCCAAGCATTTAGCAGCAAAAGAAGTGGCTAAAGGTTTGGGGGAAGTTGCTCAAGGTTTGACAGGTATTTCTAACGATTGGAAATTATTTCTTGGAGAGCAAATGGGTTATGGAAAAGGGCTTGAAGCAAAACAAAGATATGAGGATGCTATAGCAAGATTTACAAGTGCTTCTCCAGAGCAATTTTCAGATTTTATAAACAAGCATGTAGAAATAATAAAAAGTAGAGTCCCAAATCCAGCAGAACTTAGACAAGTATTGATGAATATTTTTGGAATAAGTGGATCAAGATTAGCCTTGGAATGGAACAAGGCGGTTGAAAGTGGAAATGTAAAAACTAAAGAAGGGTTAAAGGATAGTATGAAGAGGTTCCAAGACGAGCTTGGTGGAACTTTTAAAAGAGAACGAGATAAAGTTTCTGATTTTTATAAATCATATAATAAGTGGATGGAAGGAATTTCAGATATTGGAAGGTGGCTATTAGGGAAAGTTTCAAGAGTATTAGGTTTTATGGTTTCATATTTCAGAAATAGTATTGAATTGATTGCAAATTTATTTAAAGGAGAAAAAGGAGAAAGAGCTAATAAAAAATTGTTAGCCGAAATAGATAAGACTGTTAACGTGAATAAGGCTGAGGATGAAGCATGGCTTGATACAGGCATGAAAAAACTTAAAGAAGCTGGAATGTCGATGATGGACTCAGCTTTTAAAGATTCTATTGATATGCTTAATAATGCTTGGAATGTTGATTACAAAACAGGAAAAATGCCTGAAGAAGGTGCAGGACAATCTACGCCACTAACACCTAGCAGTATATTTGGTCCTACAAGCGTTGTAATGGTCCCTATTCCGATTAAAGAAGCAGGGGTATACAATGTACCAATCCCAGAGGAAAGACAGCCACAAACGGCTCTAGAGGCTTTTGCGCAGTCTTCTCAGGAAAAGTGGGTAGGTGGTGGTTTACAAATAGTTTCTAAAGGGGTTGATGATTCAGGAAATATAGTAGTTTATCTTTCAGGAAATTGTCCAAAATGCGGTTTGCAGTTTGGTTTGTATGAAGGTTCATCTGATATTAGTGTTCCAAATTTGAGCAAGAAATCAAATGTAGGAAGCAATAAAAATAAAATTTCTGTTATGAAAGCAAAAACAGGAGAGTCTATGAATGTTGATTTTAGTGATCCTAGCTCAATGTCTAGATTGTCTTCTTTTTCTAAATCAGGAAAATCAGAAGAAAATGTTAAGACTTTAGATCCGAGATTAGCTGATGTTTTGTCTAAGATTAGTGAACAATATCCTGGAAAGAAAATAAAGGTTTTTAGAGGATCTGCTCCTGTTAAAGATGAAGGTGGAAAAGAGAATCCACATACAAGAGGGCAAGCTATGGATATAGCAGTCCAAGGAGTTGCTAATAAGGATTTGTTTAGGTTTTTGAGAAGTGGAAAAGTTGGTCAACCTATTGGAAAAGGTTTCTATCCTAATTTACCATTTGTTCACGTAGATGTTAGAAATAGACCGGCTGAATGGGTTGATGTATCAAGGTCTAGAGAAGGATCTAAATATCTTTCACCTTCTGAAAAGTCTAAATATATTCGTGAAAATATTGGTGAGACTGTTGAGGAATCTTATTTAAATAATGAAGATAAACCATATATAGGTAGAGGAAATGATTAATGAGTATTTTTGCAAATAATACAGGTGAATCAGCTACTGTTGTAAGTAATTTTGCACAGGTTTTGGAAAGAGCTTTTAATCCATATGAAGACAAAGTTCTAAGGGTTCCTTTCTATCTTACTTCTTCATATAGGAAGAGATTGAAGGTTCCAGGAGTGTCTATGCTTATGAATCCGACAAATGTCGGATTCAAACAAGCGAAAAGAATTACAACACAGGATACACAAGGTGGTAAAGTTATTTTTCATTGGAGCAATGCTGTAGGAAGAAATAATGATTTACTTGAATTGGAATTTTCAGGAAGAACAGGGAACATAAATCTTCAGAATGGGACTATTTTTAATGGAATTTATGGAATGTTTAGCACACAGATTCAGGATAAAGGTCCAATAGAGTGGATAAACAATTTATCAAAAAGTGCTAGAGATGTTTCAGAATCAGATCCTGCTGCTGTTCAAATTCAAGGTTCAGGATATTCTTCATCAGGTGCTTCTAAATTAGCAAATTTTTGGAATTTGTATTCTTTGACAAGGGAGCCTGTTGTTGATCCTAAAACTGGTGCTCCAGTATATTACTATATAACATATAGTAGTCCATTATTAGGAAATACTTTTATAACATTTATTGGGCATTTCACAAGAGTTATGGATTTTACAGACGATGCTGCTGAACCTTTTAGCAAAAATTATACATTTGGGTTTACCGTTTTGGCAAGTATTCCTTCTATGGACTATTTGTACACTACTTTGACAGAAAATCTTAGAAGTGTTTTTACAAACGCATATTAAAAATAATGTCAACAAAAGATTCAAATATTGATTTTATGCAGGAACAGGTAAGTACAGAAGCTTTGTATAAACCTGCATTTCCTGCTTGTCGAGTTTTTATTTATGGATTCGAAGTAAGCAATGATGTTATTTCAGTTCAAACAACTCAATCAGGTGGGTCTATTGAACGGGCGCCTTCTGTTTGTTCAATAACTTTAGCAAATAAAGACAAAAAATATATAATTACACATTCTGATATGGTGAAAATAGCAGAGGCTAGGAAGGCTATTAGTGATAGTAAGTCAAAGAGTTCTACTGAGAATAGTATAATTTATCCTTTAGGTGGTGACCAACCAAGTTTTGATCTTTCTAGTGAAGTTATTAATGAAGTTATTTATAGGCTTTCTTTGGCAAGTGATGAAGAACTTATTTATCTTCTTGGTTCAATGGGTTTTACAAATCTTACTATAGATGATGCTAAAGCCGTTATGGTTTCTGTTAGATCAGAGAAAGAAAAACAGTCTAAAGATTGGGATGCTAATAACTTTATTATGGGTAGTTGGAATGAGGGAGAATTATCATATAATATTAAACAGCAAGTAGTGAGGGTTAAGAGCGCTTATAAAACTCAATTAATTGCTTCTGAAAGTATGGATTTAAAATTTTTGAATTATGAAAACAGGTTGGCTTTTGATTATCCTTATCAAGAAGAAGATTGTATATTTCATGCAAATGATCCTGTAAGGGTTGCAATGAGGGACCCATTTGATCCAAGAGTTTGGTATTGGGCGTTTACTGGATTTGTTGATGTTATGACAGAGAATGAAGGAGTGAATTTAGATTCTCAGATTACTATTACTTGTACAGATGTCTCAAAAATGGTTAGATACGCCATTACACAATTGAATGCTTTTGGTTTAGATGCAAATATCGCAAAAGTTTTAGAGATGTTTGATCAATCTGGAAAAAGTACTGCTGCTCAATCTGGTCTTGTTTTAATGAAGGAGATTTTTTCAGGATTGAGAGTACAAGAAATTTTGGAATTGATATTTTTTGGTTCTGATTATGTTATTAAACATTTTGATCCTTACATATTTGCGCTTAAAGAGATGATTGATAGCTTGAAAGGTGAGACCGAGTTTGTTGATTTTGCAATTGCTCGTTTTGGAGTAACACTGGAAGAGGCTTATAATTATGTTGCATTAGATGATACTTATCAAGTATCTGTAGAAAAGACTAGAGAATTATTTAAAGGTGCGGTTGACGACGTAGTTAAGAAATTTCAATCTAATGGAGCAGCAAGAGTTAAGGACTTACAGTGGAAGGGAATTGTTACTCCTAGAGGTGTTCCTTTTAAACGTAAAGATAATAGTTATGGTGTTCATTTTTATGTTTATGGTACACCAACTCTACTTGATGAAGTTTATGGTGCCCAAAGTACCACAGATTTCTATAATTGGAATGAAGTAATTCATCATCGTGTAAGATATTCAGATTTAGAAAATATGAGAAATGATACTTCTAATAAATCTAATTTTAATTATTCTAATATGAATGTTGATCAAGTTATTTATACTATTGGAACAGATATTATAAATTATCCTGTAGGACATGGAAAAGTTTTTTATTTTGCTCCTGCAGGTTTATCTGATGTAACGAGTGAAGGCGTTCTTGATAAAGGTCTTAATGCAGGGTCTTCTCTTGCTGCGCATTCTGTTTTTAAAGATCGTTTGTCTATGCTCTACGATATGGCTAGTTCTATTGATTGGAGATTTTATTCTACGCCTAAAGGTGATTTGGTATTTGAACATCCGTTTTATGATCATGAACCAAAAGATTTTTTTGGGATAAAAGCACAAGATTCAGATCTTACAGATACAAATAAAACAAATAAGCTAAGATATGATGAAATTTTTCAAAAACAATATTCAGGGAAGTATACAGAAAAAGAAGCAACTGAATTAACAAATCTTTCTTTTAAGATGAATACTGAAGACGCAGATCTTATAGATTTTAGTAAACCTTTGAAAGAAGGCTTTTTTGATTATTCTAAAGAGTTTGTAATTTCAAAAGATGAACAAGTTAGTATTTCAAATACTTTTTCAGATCGTGGAGTTATTACTATTTATCTTGTAGAAAGAAATCTTACTCCATTTCAGCAGTCCCTGAATATTGATAGACCTTACGTAGGGGCTGTTGATATGGCAATGGTTCCTACATTAGGGTTTAGAGTTGATACAGGCGGTATAAATACCGCTATTGGAACTGATGATGGTGCCTTTTTGGCTGCTGCTCTTTATTTGTCCAGGGTTAATGCAGAAGCAAGATCTATTTCTGTAAATATTATTCCAAGGTTTGGTTTGATGGTGAACAGACCTTTGCAACTTAAGTCTAAAAATTATTGTGCAAATATTGTTAGTATTTCACACAGTTTTGTTTGGAATAGTGGGTTAACAACTTCTGTTAATTTGAATTCCATAAAAGCTTGGTCAGGTACTGTTGATAAAGAGGGCAATCAGATTTATCGCCATTTTTATGATCGGGCAAAGCCTTTTGATTATAAAGAGTTTATGAGTAGATCTACAAATAGAACTAAACAGGATAAAAATTAAAATGCCGATGAACACTATATTGCCTGATGCAAATAGTTTTAGAAAGAGAAATGCAGATCACCGTTCTATATTTTCTGCAACTCATAGGGCACAGGTTAAAGAGGTTCATGTAGAAAAAGGGACTTGTGTAGTAAAAATTGAGAAATTGAATCAAGTAGAGGAAGTTACTTTTCCTTTATTAGGTTTGTCTACTCCTCCTTCTACAACAGATAGTTCCAAAATTGATTATAAGTCTTCTGCATGGGGAAGGTATATCCCACAAGTTGGTGATGTTCTTTTAGTAGGATTTGGTTCTGATGGAGTTTTACACGCTCTTGGTTATGGTGCTGTTTTTTATACAGGACTCGCAAAAGCAGATGCTGTAGAAGAAAGTACTGGGGGAATAAATTGGAGTGAAGTTTCTGGAAAAGTAATGAAGCCAGGGGATTGGGATTTTAAATCTGCTAGACAATCAAATTTATATTTAGGAGACAGAGCAAAAGTAAGTTCAGGCGCTAATTCAATAGCGGTTAACGGTCCTTCTTCTGATATTAATATTTCAAGTCCTTTAATAATTGATCGGGCAAGAGTTTCTGAAGCAAGGTTTGGATCTGTCAGAAGATTGATTCTTCCAACTGATACAGAAGAAGATTATGTGCCAACAGTTCGAGGTGCTATTCTAGATTATGCACAAGAGGCTACTTGGAAAGTAAAATGGAACAATAGTACCCCAAGTGGAGCTTCGTTAGCAGAATTTTCTATAGGAGATGTTATGGAAGATTCTGTAACAGGTTCTTCTATAAGAATTTCGGATAATATGCAGCCGGTTAGACGATATTTTGCAGCATCTGATACAACAGGTTTGCTAAATGTTTTTGAAGAATCTGTAGATGCTTTTGGAAATTATGCTTTGGTAGCTTCTACAGCTACTGCTTGGAATTGGAGTACTAATTTATCTAAATGGGAAATTTCAAATCTTAGCACAAAAATCTCATCAAATTCTACAATAGAATTATCATCTATTGGAAAGTTTAGTATTTCAGGAGTTGCAGGAGTTGATATAAGTGGTAATTTAACAGTTTCAATAAGTAGCGATACTCTTATTCAATTAGGGGGAACAAGTGCTTCTGAACCTTATATGAAGGGTGCAACTTGGCTTTCTTTATTTCAAACACTAGTAGCTGCTTTAATATCTCATACTCATCCAACGTCTATGGGTCCTTCGAGTCCATCTGTTGAATTAGCAGTCCAACTTCCTTCTGTATTAGCTCAAGCTCCAAATGTTTTATCTACATTGATTATTGGAAAATAGAATGGGAATGTTAACAAAAGAAAGATTGAAAAATCTTATAATGTCTTTTGAAACATGTATGGATGAACAAACGGTTATAGATGCTTGGACAAATACTTGGAGAGAATATTTTCAAGTTGCAAGTGCTGAGTCGGAAATTTTGGAACCTAGTAATATTTTGGTTGAAACAGATACTTTAAAAATAGGAGTAAATAGTATTTTAGGATTAGTGGATAAATCAGGATCTTTTGTAGTAATTTCTTGTAGTTTGACAGGGGAGTCTGATAATTTGGTTTCTGAGTTTGATACAGAAAATTTTATAAGGACTAAAGATTTTCTTGGGCAAAGTTCGCCAAGTGTTGATGTAGAAGATTATTTGATTTCTTTTCCAAATATGTTAATCCTCCAAACTTATTTAGATGATTTGGAAAGTAATATGGCAAGTGCTTTGATAGGAATTATTCAGTCAGATGCAGGGGCAGATAAATTGCAAGCAGGCATTCAAGCTTGGTGGCAAGGTATGATAAATGTTCCATCAAATTTTTTTGCAAATGCTACCGAAATAATTGCCCCTAGTAAGTTGAGCGATCTTTCGGAAGATTTGCAAAATGTATTTGATGAAAATGTTCATGCAGACCCACCATTAACGAATGAAGAAGCTGCAGATTCGGTTGCTGAAATAATAAATATCGATACTAGTGGTGGTATAATAAAAATTGACAATTTGGAATTTGAGGTAATGTAGAATGCCTTCAGGTGCTCAAACAGTAGCAAAATGTGTTGCAGAATGGCTTTATCAACAAGGATCTTCTGTATTGCAGGCTTTAAGATCTTTGCTTGAAAAGGCTATTCTAATGATTGATGCACAAATAATGTGGCTTCGTGCACAGATTGCAATGTGGGATCCCACAAAATATCTTGAAGAATATATTTGGGGTACTTATGAGGCGCTTATAGAAAAAATTAAAAATTCTATATTAGGAGCTTTAAACGGGTTAGGTCCTCCAGGAGCAGATCTTTGCCCAGAATTTTATCATTATATTACAGATCCTTTAATGGCGTTATTGGAAGGAAGTTTAAGTGCTTTCTCTATTTATAAAGATCGTTATTTTAGCATAATTAGTTTGACAAGTAATTTTGACAGATTACTGGTTTATTGGACCGCTACAAAAGCTCAGTTGGAAGCAACTTTAGATGTACTTGATGATGCTTTGTATAATGCTTTGATTAATGAGGCTGTTAATGCTGTTCCGTAAGAAGTAAAAAATGGCGAAATCTTTAAAAATTTATAATGGGGACATTGTAAGATCATATACAAATAATGGTTATGTATTTGTTAATGATAATGAAAAAGTTAGACAGGATGTTGCTCTTGTTTTGACTACTGATGTTAGACCTTCTACCGGGTTAGGTTGCGGGTTAGATAAATTGATAGGATCTGATACTGAAAATACTGCCACCTCTTTTTCTATTTTCCCTGTAGCCTCTGATTTCCAAGCAAGGGTGAGGGTTGGTTTATCGAGATTGAAAAAAGCTCAACAAGATTATCTTTTTGATCAACGTGGACCAAAGGAATTGATTTATGATTTTTCTCCGGCTCAAATTTGGCAATTAATGGAAGATCCTAGAAATTATGGATTTTCAGTAAATGTTTTGACTGAAGATGGTACCGCTAATTTTGCTGTTAAGGGTAAGACAAGGACTTAGGAAATGACTGTTGAAAAAATTACTTCAGATACTTTTGCTGATCAAATAGCAACTGGTGTTAATACACGAGACACTTCTTTGGATACTAGAATTGGACCAATTAGAGATTTACAGATTGATCCGATTGCCGAAGTGCTGGAGAATCAGAATGATCGAGTTGTTTATTTAAGTAATCTTATGAGTTTGTCAAATGCTGATAGACTTTCTCCTGATGATGTTGACGGTGTTGTATTTAATGAGTGTATGGTTAGATGGAATGGATCTAGTTCTGTAACTGTTGCAACTTTTTCTAGAGTAACTGTTCCAATAGTGGACATTACTGTTCCAATAAATTTCCCATTAGGATCTACGGTAAATCCAGAAACAGGTGCTACTGTTTTGTTTCGAACTATTGAAACAAAAACGATGTATGCTGTTTCTGCCAGTAGCTATTATAATGTAACTACTGGAAAATATGAATTGGATGTTCAAGTAGCAAGTGTTGTAAAAAATGGAACAGCTAATGTTGGTGCTTATACAATTACTCAGTTTAAAAGACCATTAGATGAATTTGACGATGTTACTAATAAGTCAGCTACTTCAACGGGATTGGGGGTTGAAACTAATAGCGCATTAGCAACAAGATATTTATTACATATTACAGGTTCTAAAATAAATACTCCAAATGGTTTGAAAAGCTTTATACTAGATAATATAAGTAGTGTGCAAGATGCTTACATAGTTTATGGAAATAATACTTATTTAACAAGAGAAGAAGATGATGCTGGAGCAATTGATATTTGGGTTTTAGGGACTTCTGCTTCAAGTAGATCTTATGTAACCTATTATAAGGGGATTTATACGCTGCAATCAGTAGATTTTCAGCCTATAATTTCTATTTCTTCTGTATCTTCTATTGCGACTGGATTAACTTATACTCAGGGAATAGATTATGAAGTTGTTACTGGAATAGGTGAGTATGCTTATAGTAATTTGGCATCTGATGGAATTAGGTGGCTTCCTGGAGGGGCACACCCTAATATAGGGGATGATGTTGTAATTCAATACAATTACAATTCGTTGATTAATATTCTTGATGCTTATTTTAAGCAAGAACAATTTTATACAATGGGGGCTGATCGTCTTTTTAGGCAAGCTAGACAATTTAATGTAGCAATTGATGCTAATTTGAAAGTTAATGCTGGAAACCCTGCAACTGTTTTGAATCTTGTTAGAAGTGCGGTTAAATCCTATATAAATTCTTTGAAATTAGATAATGATGTTGAGGTATTTGATATTTCCTCAATTGTAGGAAAAATTTATGGAGTTGATAATTGGACGTATAATCAATTTAGTATTTCTGGCAGTACTGGTGTATCAGATATTTTGGTAAATCCGGATTCTTATGCAAGAATTTCTGATGCTGACTTTGTAATAAATTTGGTTTAAATAATGAAATTTTCTTTATTCAAATACGGTACTGGGATTTTATATGGTCCAAGTCTTTCTTTTACAGACGTTCTTCCTATTAGCGGACCATCAATAGGTGGGACGCCTTTTGTTGTTTTAGGAAGTGCTTTTGAATATACAACTTTTGATGATGATTTTCAAGGGGCTATTTTAGATCCTGGAAAATGGTCTGATATTTCATTAGGTGGAGGATCGGCAACAGTTGGTAGTGCTTTGTTACATTTATCTTCTGGGGTTGTTGCTGGCGATATTGGTGCTGTTATAATGAATTCTGGATTTGATCATATTCAATATGAAGTAAAGTTAAATATACCAATTATAACTGTTTATCCTCCTATTTTAGTTTCTTTGTTTAAAATTTCTTTTTATGCTGATCCTAACAATTATTCAAATATTAGTATTGATTTGGCAGCAGATGGATCTGTGACTCTTTCTTGTGTAGTTTATAAAGGGGGTATTTTAGTTGGTTCTTATTCTTGTGCATGGACATTAGGGGTTTCTACTATTAAACTTCTTCGTTGGAGAAGTGTTATACAGTTTTATGCAAATGGATTTTTAATATACGAGTGTAAGCAAGCAAATATTTTGACAAGTTTTTTTATATTTGGTGTCGATAATTTGGCAGATAATTATGCAATATTTGATACAAAAATTGATTATATTATTAATAGACCTTATGTAGTTTTTGGAGAACAGATTGTTCATGATGTTATTACTGTTAGCGAATTAAGACTTCGTGGAGTTACTCCTCCAAGTATTGATAGTAGAGATTTAGAAGCTGCATATGCGGGTGACGTACATGTCCATGTTGTAACAAATGCTGTTCAAACCAAACCTTCAGCGTTTGAGTATTATTTTTTACCGGGGCTCACATTAGTTGATGATAAGCAGTTTGGCTATAAAGTTAGTGATATTTCAGATACAACAGTTAGAACTCCATCATTAGTAAATAGAGGTTTGTTTTAAAAATGACTTTTCCTAATGTAGATCGATATGCAGATTTAGTTAATTCTATTGTTTTAGGAAGTTTCTATTCAAACAAGGGGATTGTTCTTCCTTATCGAAATTCTGAGACTACATTACGGATTGAAACAGATTATATTAATACCGAGTTTGGAATTTATTTAAATGAGATTTTTGTTGGAACTGTTTATTCAGATGTTGTTGGTAATGTTGTTTTTAGAAGGCTTCTTCCAAGGGGGGAAGTTGAAATAACGTTAGTAAGTGGTGTTGATGGTTATAAAATAAAAACTTATGTGACAGTTAGAGAGTACGCTTTATGGCTAGCTTCTTATGCTGAGGCTCTAGAAGTAATAGATACTAGTATTATTCAAGCAAGTGCAAACTCTTCAATAGAAACTGCTGAAATTTCTGCGTTGGAAGAGATTTATGGAAAACCTATTGGAGTATATGCTAATTCTGGTCAGGGAATTGAAGCCTATAGGGCGCAGATTTTAGAATTAAGACAAGCTTATCGAAGTATGGGGGGACAATTTGGAGGTATAAATGATCTTGTTTCGTCTTTTACTCAAGTACCCCCTTTTGGTTATAGCAGAAGAAAATGGGGACCGAATTGGGTATTGGATCAAGATATGCTTGTTAATCATAGGTTTTTAGATAGATCCCATTATTTAACAAATTCAACTGGAAATATAACTGGTGTTGATTTAGTAAAAGTTGAACCTGATGTTGTTTCTGTTCCGGGTGTTCCCCATATTTTGTTTTGGGATTCTGTAACTAGAAGACTAAGATGGTTTCCGGACGGAACTGCTGGAACTGCTGTAGATGTTCATGATGGGGAATTATTTTTACCTGGACCAAATTATAATGAATTTTCTTTTATTTTAGGAAGAAGTGTTTCAGGTACTCCATATAATATTGGGCCTAATAATCATATATATTTGAATATTGATAATTTAGGAACAATAGATATTACATTAGTTACTGGTCTTCCTAATCCAACACCTGCTCAAGTAGTTGTTGATATTATCGCCGCTTTGCTTGCTGATATTAAGTATGGTGCTCCTTATGCAGCTTCTGCTACTGTTTATAATGCAAAAGTTCTTATTAAGTCTATTGTTATAGGAGGATCTGTTGAAGTTGAAAACGGCGTGAGCAATGGTGATGCAGAGATTTTTGGTGTTCTTCCTGGAGATATTAAATTTGCTCCTATTATTCGTGCTGGGGTTACTGCTTTAAATATTTTGGGATATTTTAATATTATTTCTGATTGTTTTTTGCAAAGAGTATATGATAATACTTTAATTCCTCCAAATAGTTTTCGTTGGCAATCTCCTTTAGGAGCACTTGGTCCCTTGATTCCTATAACAGAAGATGGAGAGTATACGCTAACTGATTCTATTGGAAATACTTTAAAAATTTATGTATGTATAGCAGATATTAGTATACCTGCAGTTTCTCCTGCAACTGAGACTACACAATTTTCAATTGGTTATTCTAGGATTAGTGAGATTAATTATCAATGTCAAGGGCTTTGGGTACAAGTTGATACATCAAGTTTGCCTATAGCAAATCAGACTGACACTATTTTAGTTGGCGATGATGTATTAGATGGTTTTGTAGAAACGCCAGATAATTTTTTTATAACTACTTCTGCAATTGCTTCTTCAATTTTTTCCCCGTCATTGTTTAGTAGCAAATTGGATAGGTTTGATCCCTCTTCTGCTTTTAGGTGGAAGATTTTGGAACTGGCTGCTCCTACTACTAATTTAGTTATTACAGGAAAGGTTAATAAATTTCCTTTACCTTTTTCTACTCCAAGAGGAAGAAATTATCCACAACAAATTTCTGGGATGTTTTATGATTATGAAGGTTTTGAGGCTAAATTATCGGGATGGTTTTCCAGTTTGGGTGCGGGGACAACAACAGCTACATTAAGTTTTTCTTTTGATGGTGGAGACAATTGGGTTTCTAGTACTCCCACATTGATCGTTACTAGTGCTGGGGGAACAAATTATGAGTCGCCAACTTATGTTGAATTTTCAACAGTGATTCCTTCTGAAATAAAATATAGAGAAATAGCCCCTCTGACTTGGGAAGATTCAGGTGTTTTAGTAAAAGTTGATTTTAATAGAAGCGTTGTAGGAGTTGATGTTACAATAGATGATTTATCAGTAGGAGTTGAATACATTACTTCTAAGTCTCTTCAAAATTCTACAGTTGTCCGATCAAGGCACAGACAAAAATTTGGTGAATTATTGTGGATCTGGTCACCAGAAATTTTGACTCTAAATGAGCAAAAATATTTGGGGTTATTGCACAAAGATATTTCACCAAATTCTATATTTGGCGGAATAACTGTTTCCTCAATTTCTACAGACACAAATGTAGGAAGTGGAACTTTTGAATATTCATATACTTCAATAGGGTCTATAAAAAGATTACGATGGCAACCGTACGGAACTTCATTTGCTCCAGGGGTTGGTTGGTTAACGGTTATTGCTGATGGAACTTATCAATTGATTGCTCCAGATGCTAGCTCTATTGATGTTGAGGTTATTTATTCGTATTTGCCAAATCTTGTTGGAACTACACCAACAATAATTTCGGCAAGAACTTTGGTAATTTCTGATAATACAGTTGAACAGGGACAGTCTAGATTAATTTCTTCTGCTCATTCTTCAATAGATATTTTTGATGCAACTGAGTATACTGCATTGGGGTTACCAAAAAATCTTTTTGGAGCAATAGATGAAGCAGATTTTTCGTTTTGTGGTTTAATAAACTGTGAAATACAATCGATTGATCCCATTAAATATTCTTATATTTATCCAGAGTTTCTTAATCAAGCTGGTGAACAGCTTGCGCTGTTTCTTGTTGGACCAGATTATGTTTCAACTTTAGCCTATTATTCTGATGAAGATCAAACAGAAGCAATTCTTTATGAAAATGGAATTCCTGTTCCTAATGATATGTGGTCATTTAGTGCCGCTAATACTATTTCAATTCCTCAAGCTTGGTTTGTTAGTGGAGATTTGAATTTAGCAAATGTTTTTACAATTGATTATAATTTGATTTATCAAGTTACTACTACAGTTTTAGATCTTCAAGCAACTTATCGTGATTATATGTGGCTAGCTGATTATTATTTGTGGGAAAGACTTGAAAAAATTCAAGGGGAATATTATACAGAAACTCCTTTATTTTTTAATGCAAGTAATTCAAGAGCTATTTTGACGAAAAGGTCTAATGCTAATAAAGCAACTTCTAAATTGTTTGTTCAATTGTCGCAAGAGTCTGTAGAAATTCCTAAGAAACATTGGCAATTTGTTGATGATTTTACAATTGAAATTACTGCTTCTTATTTAGTTAATGGGCAGTTTTATTTACAGCATTATGAGCCTAGAGTTTATCTTAGAAGTAATTTGAATGTAATTTTTGAACATAGATCTGCAGCAAGTGCTTTGGGTGTTTTAGCGGCTACTTGGAATGTTATTGATAAAAATGAAAATGTAAATGTTCATCAAATTGCAGGGCATAGATTTCATCAATTGCGTTTATCGGTTTCTGGAATAAGAGATTTGAGAGATTTTAGAATAAGATCTTTAGTTTTAAAAGGTTTGCATTTGTATGGAACTACACCAAATGTTCCAGGTTTGACTAATAATTGGACAATTTAGTATATTTAATAATGAGGTGAAACAGTGGAAGGTTCATTATTTTCTAATGGTGTTTTAGTTGATAGAACTTTGTTGCAAAGAACTGAAACAACAAAAGCTGAGCAAATTCTTAGAATGCGCTTGGATGCTACTTCTCGTGGTGTTCTTACTGGGGGGGTAGTTTCTGCTAATCCGTTAAATACGGATAGAGTGGATGTAGGTCCCTTTTCTGGGTATGTTCCAAGGGGAGATTATATAATTGCGATTGGATCGAATTTAAATATTGCTCTAGCAAATTATACTTTGGGGGTTGTTAATATTGTTTGTGCTGTTTATACTGAGAATAATACTCAGAGTATGCCGCATGAAACCGATGGTAGAATTTATCCGTCAAGAAATGAGGCAACTTATCGTATGAGAGTTTGGACAGAAACGGATTTTAATAATCCAACTGTCTTGCCGCTGTCTGATAATAATTTAGCAAATGATGCTAAAGATCGTTGTTTAATAATTTCTAAGGTTATTGCTGAGGGTGCGGGTAATCCGCTTGTTAATTTTACAAATTCAGCAGAGTATAACAACATTTTATATACTAACCCTTCTGTATTGCCTAATATTTCTGGGGTAACAGTCGTTGCAGTTGATCCCGATTGTCCTGTTGGAAACGGATCAATTACTTTTGATGATACGGCAGCTCCTCCATATAAGTTTTATTGGACTTCTCCAGGGGGTGTTATTTCTGCTGCAACTAATGTTTCTATTGATTCTATAATTACAATAACGGATGGTTCTGGTTATTGGATAAAGCTTGAAATAATTATTTCTCAATTACCACTTGGATTAGTTGTTCCTTATACAGAGACTGTTCAGGTAATAAATTTATATTATCAAGAAGTTCCTAGATTTACAGGAGAAGATGTTCTTCATAGAAATAAGATTGGAACAGGAATTATAAGTGAGCATAACCCTCACGGAAACGATTTAGATGATTTTGGAGGGACAAATCTGTCTTTGTTGGATGAGCACCAAGATGTAGAGCACTGTAATGGTATTTGGAAGGGAAGTAATGGCGCTACTTTTTCTGGAACTATTAGTACTGCTTCACCATCTGGGGATACAGTATTTATTCAGGCTCCGCCTCCAGGATCTTTGTATTACGTAAACGGAAAAAGACTTATAAATGCTAATCCTACAAGTATAATTTTTGATGCTGCGAATTTTGGAAGTGGTTATTTAGGTCCTACGGTGAAAGAAGGTGCAAAACTTTATGAAATTTATGTTGATGACGATGAAGTTATAGTACCTAACTTAAAGGCTTATTATCCTAATCCTAGAACAGTTACTGGAACTTGGATTATGGAAATGTCAACTAATCATCCAGTTGGAACTTTTGATTTGGAAGTTAATTCCGATCCTGGTGTTGATTTTGTTTTTTCTTGGGCAGGAGGATCAGCCTATAGGGTTATTGCTCCTTCAGTTAGTTCGATAACTGGACAAGTGATTCGTTTATTTCATTTAAATGGTGTAGATTGGATAGATTTATATATTGGAGATGATGTAGGTGCTACTGATAGATATTTACCTACAGGTGTTGGGATATTTACAGATACTATTACTGTTAGAGCTTCCTTATCTGCTGATCAGAATTTAAAAATTATGTCATTAGTTTATTGGTATGATTCAGTTGTTCCAAGGGGGAGTATAGGTTATCCGCCCTATGGTGTTCTTCGCAGCTATGTTGATAATCGTTCTTGGGGAACATTAGGCACTGATCAATTAGCAGATAGTTTTTTGAACAGCTTAATATATGATACAACTTCTGAATTAAATTATTCAGGTTTACTTTTAGGGAGAGATTCTACAGGAAGTTTTGAATTTTCTTCTTTGGGGGGTTTGTCTATTCATCTTTTGGGGGGAAACTATTATTGTAAAGGTAAACGTCTTGAGTATTTAGGGGAAAATATTTTATTGCCTGATAATCAAACGAGTATTTTATGGTTGGATTATTTAGGTGTTTTACATATTGATGATTTTTCTGCAGCGCCTTTTAGTAGTAGTTTAGCAATTGCTATTGAGTGGGTTTGTGGGTATTCAAAAAATTTAGATGTTGAAAATCAATCGGTTTACGAAGGTGTTGGAATGTATACTCCAGAAAGGGGTGTTCTCTTAAGAATTATTACAACTGCTGGTGGAGCTATTATTCCTGCTAGTTCATATGATATTTCTCGTGGAATTGGTTATTTAGTAGATGATTGGTCTGTTGGTTCTAGAATTACTTGTGTTGCTGCATTTGACAATTTTGATTCTGCGTTTGCTTATGCAACTTTCTATTCACAAATGTACGGTTTAGGCGGTATTCATGGGCATATAGATTTAAAAATAGTAGGAAATGTTTATATATATAGACCAGTTACTCAACCAGTTTATGTAAATGTAATAGGATCGCAGAATGCTGATCGTGCTGTTTATGGTGCAGTTTCTGGGGATTATACAGGAATATGGATATTAGCTAATGGGTCTAAAGTGTCTGGGGTTTATTGTAGGACGTTTGCGCCCTGTTCTTTATTTAGATTTAAAACAAACGTAATTATAGAAAATTGTAATTTTTCTAGCACTAATGGTTATTTTGCATCGTTAGGTACTAGTGCAGACGATGTTACCATTAAAGAGTGTAAAATATTTACAGATAATGGTATTTTTAGTACGCCTACAGGGACCTTTTATAGATTTAATTTTTATAACAATTATGTTAATTCTTCTTCTTATAATGTTTCTACTGCGTTGCTTATAGCGAAAAATCTTTATGAATCTAACATTTATAAAAATACTTTTTATAAAGATAATGACACTCTCAGTCCTTGCATTGATGTTCAAAATAGTGGGAAATTTAGTTTATCTAATAATAATATATACATTGATAATAGCAGTTCTGCTGCTAAAGAGTATGGTATTTATTTAAAGGATTGTACTAATGTATCTCTTGTTGGAAATGTAGTGTCCAGAAAAACAGGATCTACTTCTGTAAATGGTGTAGGAATATGCGTAAATAATTCTGGTAGTGTAGTTGTTAGTGAGAATGTAATAGGTTTTATGGCAGTTGGAATTTGGATTGGGGCAGATGTGGGTGTAGATTCAGGAAGTTTCGAGGAAATTGTTGTTTCAAATAACGCAATTGGTTGGTGTTTTTCTTGCGGGATTGCTGCAAAGGCTGATACAGACGGAACAATTGCTAATACGATTACTGGTTTGAGAATTGTTAATAATTATATTGGGAGTCTTTATAAATCTGCAGTTGCTGATCCTGTATTCTCCTCTACTCTTCAAGGTATATATGTAATTGTTTACAATGATGCATTGACTTCTGTAAAAAATATTTATATAGAAGATAACGTGATAGATACTCTTGTAAATTTACAAACGACGGGAAACACTTACGGTATTCAAACATATGTTTCTACTTCTATCTCTTCTCCATCTGTTATATACAATATTAGTATGTCAAGAAATAAACTTTCTAATTTTACTTGTACGGCTAATCATGATGTTTTTGGAATTAATTTGTATACTAAAAATGGGCTTTTTCCAACACATTTAGGAAAAGTTACTAATGTTGACATTAGTGATAATGATATTTACTTGTATAGCTATTACAATTCTCCAAATATTGTTCGAGGTATAAATTGTTTTTCTGAAGAAGGTGCTAGTACTGATAATAGATATGTGAGTATGGTAAAAATTGATAATAATTCTATCATTATCACTCCTGAACATAGTGGAGATGTTGGAGATTGTATTTTTATAGATAATGAATATGGTTATTATGATATGTCTATTTCTAATAATACTTTAGCCGCTCCTTTTACTGGAATTTATGGTTGTTGTAAAAGAGCGGTAGTAAGTGCAAATACCGTGCATACTTTGTCTGTTGGAATGTATTTCCCTGTTTTACTACAATCCACAGTTGATGGGAATACTATATATGTTGAAGGTTATAATTCAAACACTTATTATGCTATAGATACTACACATTATGGTGTTTTTGGAATTTTAGTCAATGAATATCAGGATGATTTTATTCTTTCTAATAATTATATTGATGTTTTTTCTGCAGAGGCTTTTCCTTTATCTGCTTTATATCAGGAAAGTGCGAACATCTGTTTAGCTCTAGGTTGTTGTAGGTTTACTATTTCTGGAATTAAAACTCACCAAGCCTATGGAAGCATTTCGGGCGGGGGTCAAGCGTATCATATTTATATGAGTTGTCCGAGAGATAATTGGATAGTCCGAGATTGTCATATAGACAACTCTGGTCAAGGAATAGGTACTACAACCCCCTCTTTATCTCACGGTATTTATTACGTTCCAGTTGCGGTTGTTCTTAATTTGCGGGGTACTATAATAAGTAATGTCATTGCAGGATCAAATGAAGCTGGAGATACTCGATACGAATTATATTGTGGTAATAATTTAGCAGGGTCTATTACTGTTTTGTACAATTATGTGTCTCTATACAATTCAGCACCTACTAACGGCGATGTTCCAAAAATTTTGTTAAGTGCTAATACTTATACGAACACTACTAATACTATGGATACCTGGACTCCTGGACCTACGTATGCCCTGGCTTCTTTTTAGTTTTTTCTTGACTTTTTTTATTTTTTAAAATATCCTCAAAAAATGGAATCTATAGTTTTAATTGATGGTAACCCGTTCGTTTGGAGATCAGTTTATTCCAAAAAGTCTGAGCAATTTGTTGCCGAAGATATTGTCAATTTTTTCTTTAAGGTTTTCAATAAGTTTGACACGAATAAGGTCATAATTTTTTGGGATGATGGGAGACCAAGGTGGCGTTCGACATGGTTTCCGGAATATAAGGCTCAAAGGGTTGCTAAAAAAGAGGAAATAGATTTACAAGAAGTATTTGAACAAAGGTCACGAGCAATAGACTATTTAAACGCTTGTGGAGTTCGAAATATTTCTGTTTATGGCGTTGAGGCAGATGATCTTATAGCATTTTTTTCAGATTATTTTTCAAAGATTCTTGAATATGATCAAGTAATTATAGCAAGTTCTGATCATGATCTTTGGCAATTGATAGATGGGAAAGTGTTCCTTTTTGATCCTCTTTTGGATAAGGTAATAAAAGAAGAAAATGTCAAGGAAGTTTTAGGAATTTTACCCAATAGTATTGCTGATTTTAAAAGTATTGCGGGTGATTCTTCAGATAATTTGAAGGGTATTAAGGGCTTAGGCGAAAAATCAGCATTGAAAATTCTCGAAGAATTTGGCGGAATTGAGACTTTGTCAAATTTGGAAGATTTTCAGAAGTTGACAAAGAGCAAGAAATGTGATAAAATCGCCAAGGATTTCGAGGAAGCAGAGTTTTGCTACCAACTTGTTAAGCTTCCTAGAATTGACGAATTTGTCTCATATTTGAACAATGAGGAAGCAATTAAACTTAGGGAAAAGGTTCTTCAAACGGATAAATTTGACGAAATGACCTCTCAAATACTAGGAGATTTATTAGGATTGTCTGTAACGAACGGGAAGGGGGTTTCTAGCCTTGGTAATGAAGTTATTGGAGTGCTACCCTATCTTCAAAAGAAAACGCCTACAGACCTGTCTACACTTCGTTTAGTTGATAAATCTGTAAAGAACTGTTCAGATTGTACGTTAAGGTCGTTTTGTGAAGATAAAGGACCAACTTTAGCACAGGGAAAATCTAATGCTGAAATTATGATTGTAGGAAGGAATCCTGGAAAGGATGAGCTTGAACAAGGAATTCCCTTTGTTGGAAAGGCTGGAAAAAGGTTGGATAAATTTCTTGAGTTTGTTGGGATTTCAAGGGAAGAGTGCTGGATTACGAATACTTGCAAGTGCTATTCAATTAATAATCGTCCACCTACTTTTGGTGAAATTATGGCATGTGCTCCTTTTTTAAGGGCTGAGATTAATTTGGTGCAGCCAAAGTTTATCCTGTGTTTTGGGAATGAGGCAATGAGTTTGCTAACGCCTTATAAAGGGGGTGTAACAGCACATTGTGGAGAAATTTTAGAAAATCCTGTTGGGATGATTGGGAAAATAAAAGCATTTGTAGGAATTGTAGTTCATCCTTCAGCAGCGTTGAGAAGTATTGCAAATGAAACAGTTTTTAGATATGGTGGAAAGAAAATGAGGGAATTTTTGGATGAGAGGAGATAAAAATGATTGAAGGGTATAAAAAATGCGATACTTGTTTTAATTGCTCGTATTCTCGTAAAGTGTTTCTTGACAATGTCGATGTCTTTAAATTATTGGAAGAATTTGAGGGTTATTTTTTATTTTGTAGTTTTGAGGGTGCTGATGAGGAAGTTTCTAGATTTGGTTATTGTCCAAATTTTTTTAATTTGAATTCTTTAAGTGATATTAATTGTAAATAGTAATTCTGAGTCCAAATTTTTATAGTTCCTGAGTATAAAGATGTTGAGGAGGTTTGAAATGAAGAAAAATAGTGAGATGATTAGACAAGGCGATAGAAATGCTCCGGGAAATTCTGGACATTATTTTGGCGAGGTTCAACCAATTGATTTTTTTAAGTACAATGTTTTAGAGTCTTTGCTTGCTAATATTGTCAAATATGTTTTTAGATACAAAAATAAAAATGGAAAATTAGATCTTGAAAAATCTTTATGGTATTTGGATAATTATGTTTTGTATTTAGATAATATTGATAATGAAGATGCAAACCCTATTTGTGCAGGAGATTTAATTTCTTCCCATCGTGAGCTTTCTGCGGAGCAAAAAGAGGTTATTTTGAATGTAGAGGATCTTTTAGTTTCAAAAGTTTTTGATTATAATGGTTGGCTTAGGCGTGTTGAAAATATTAGAAATAGTATTACTGCTTTGCTTAAGAAAGAATATTGTAAGGAAGCTTTAGAAGAAGAGAATTCAGTTACTATGCCTGTTAAAAATGGAGGGATTAAAAAACAAAAAGAAAAAATAGAAAATGAAAATGTAGAGTCTTACACAATATGGAATAAATTAAGAGATTTGGCATATGCAAATTCTACAGTTAATGCACAATTTTATAATGGAGAGTTAATTGAAGTTATAGAAGAGCACTCGTGCTTTAAAGAAATTGTAAAAGAACGGGATAATGCTAGAAGAGAAATTTGCCATGAATGGAAAGTGTATTCTGACGAACAGGAAGATTGGGATTTTGAAGTATCAGAAAAAGAGTATGCAAAAGAACGAGGTTGGTTGTATTTGTTTGAGAAAGAAGAACAAAAGTGAAAGTGAACTATGATAGAACTGTTGGTCCTGAATATATGTTGGATTCTATGAAAATAGTTCGAGGAAAAGATCCTAAGCATGAGTTACCTTCTTTAGAAACTTTTTATAAAATGTGTTTTGCGAGGCATTCTTCAATAAGATCTGTAAAATACCGTATATATATTGAGGATATTCCTTATTATAATCATGTCCATTTGGTTCGTCATCATGTTGGTGTTGAGCCTCATGTTTATTCTCAAAGAGATGATAAAGGAATTTATGAACATACAGATCGAGATCTAAAACCTCAAGGTGAATTGATCAATATGTATTTGGATGTTAATATTGAATCAATGATAAACATTGCAATGAAAAGGCTTTGCTATAGATCACACAGATCTACCCAAGAGTTTGTCGAAAAATTGAAATGTGCTCTGATTTTTGATGGTGATGATTTCGACAAGATTTTGGGTAAACTTTTGATGAGACCTTGTTCATGGTATCCAGGATTGTGTGCAGAAGTGAAACCTTGTGGAAGGGTTCCTGGTGTAAAAATTTTAAATGAGTTGCACAAAAATGTTTTGGAAAAGGGGTAATAAATGTCTAATAATGATGATGAAATGGGAAGAATTGTAGAAGAAGCTCTTAGTGATATTAGAGAGATTTTTGAGAGAGTTTATGAGCGGGGGTCAGAACAAGGTTATGAAGAAGGTTGTATAAGCACAGAAAAAGATTATGAAGAAGATAAAAAAAATTGGGATGAACAAGTTTTGAATGATCCTGAGACTATTTTTGAATGTTTAGAAAATACATATAAACAGATCTATCAATCACCTACTGACTTTAATAGGCTAATTGATTTTCTAAATGTTATTTCAGATGGAAAAATTGGATTGATCAAGAAATGATTTTATTGGATTTTGTCAAAGGGAGACTTATACTTTCCTTTGATATTAATAGCCCTTATTATAAGGACCTGCATTTGATTGCTCGATCCTTATTGTCAGCTAGTTCAAAGGGTCGTGATTCTTTTTTTATAAGTTATTTTGATTTTTTGATTTTTAGAGAAAAAATTGATAAATTAGGCATAGATGAAGATCGTGAAATGACTTTTGCTGCAAAAAATTATTTTGAAGAATTTTTTGCAAATGAAAAAAGAAAACAGGATATTAAAAACGGTGTTCATAATGATTTTGTAATAAGTGTTTTGGAAGGAAAGGTCAAAACGCCTGCTTATTCAGATCAAATAACCGGAATTTCCTATTTACTTCATAATAGAGTTTCTGGATTATTTGATGCAATGGGAATTGGAAAATCTCTTGAATTTCTTTATACAATTATTGCAAGTAAAGATATTAGAAAGACTTTAATCATTTGTCCAAAAAATGTTATTTTAGGGTTTGAAAGACAAATCAAAGAGCATACCTTTTTTAAAAGTATTTCTATTCCTGCAGGGGGTGAAAAATCTTTAAATTATTTACGTGAGAACAAAGAAGGTGATTGGAATATAGGGTTAGTGCATCCTGAAAATCTTGTTTCAAGATCTGGAAAGGGAAATAATATTTATAGTCCTGTTACAAAGCTTTTGAAAACGATTCCTTTTGATTTTATTTGTGTTGATGAATGGCATATGTATAAAAATCTTGATGCGTCTAGAACAAAATGTGTTATGTCAATTTTGAAGGAAGTAAGAAGTAAGGAAGGTAATCTTCCCAAAATTATTATGATGACTGGAACACCAGTTTCTGAAAGTCCTATGAATGCTTACAATACTTTGAAAGTTTGCGAAATGTATTTGCCAGATCCTTTGCATTTTGAAAATCATTTTACAATTAAAAAAGCTGCTAAAACTTGGGTTTATAGCAAAGCAAAACATAAAAAAATTGAGGTTCGATACAATAAAATAATTGGCTACAAAAATTTATCTGAGCTTAAAGCATTAATTGAAAGTGTTTCTATACGTAGAACAAAAGAGGATTTAAAAGGATTTCCAGATAAAGTAGAGGTTATTCGAGATGTTCTTTTATCAGGGAAGCATTTGGAGTTATACAAAGCTGCTTGTGGGGATTTGAGAAACGATTTAAAAACTGACTTTGTTAATCTTAAGGATTTTTTAGGAAGCGCTAAAACATTAAGGCTTAGACAAATACTTAATCACCCTGCATTTGTCGAAGAGGGAATTGATTCATGTAAATATATAGAATTGGATAATATTTTGGAAGAGATTTTTGAAGATCCAATTCAAAAGGTTGTTATTTGGACAGAATTTAGAACAGGAGTTGATTTGATTTTTGATAGATGGAATGAGAAATGTGGTGTTATGAAATTGTATGGTGGAGTAGAGGTTAATGAGAAATTAGCAAGTTCTTTTGAATCAGATGAGGGACCAAGAATTGCTGCATGTATTCCTGCAAAGGCAGGTATTGGAGTAGATTTTTTAGCAAGAGCCAGAACTGCTATTTATATAGAACGACCCTATTCATTTACACAATTTCAGCAAAGTTTAGATAGGATTCATAGACGAGTTAATACTGACCGGGAAATGTCAGATCTTGATAAAATTCGTTCACAACCGGCTACAATTATGTTTTTAGATGTTCCAGGGTCTATGGATGAATTTGTAAAAGATAAATTGTATGGGAAAACAGATTTTGTTGATGCTGTTACAACTGATACAACGAAACTTGTAAAAATGGGAAGACAAGATCTATTGAATTATTTGAGGTAAATATATTATGGATTTTACAATTTCAAAAGAGGAACAAAAGAAGTTAATAAATTCTTCTGAAATACAAAAGGCTAAAGATCTTGTGAATAAGAACAGACAGGAATTTTTAGCATATTCAAGATCTATGTGGGGCTATTTTGGCTATTCTTCTATTGCTATTATTACTCCCTGGCATGATGATCCTGATTTGAATTCTATTTTTAGTTTCAAGATTTCTAAGAAGTTTTTGGATCTTTTTAATTTGTTTGTTGAACTTAAAATAGATTTGGAAACGTATTCCATAATTTCTTTATCTATTGCTAAACCAGAACAATATTCAAGTATTTTTAATTTGTTTTGTAATACAAGCTCTAGAAGTTGGGTAAAAAAATTAGTAAATTATGCTAATGATAATTCAATTATAAATGAAGTTGCAAAGTTTATTCTTCATTATATCCACCTTCAAATAGAGTACAAAGGTGTTGCTAAAATTCCTCAATCTATTGTTGTAAGAAAAGATAAAGGATCTGGCTATCATTTGGAAACATATTGTAAGCTTGTTGACAGAATTCATTTTTTGAGAGATAATGAAATTGATATGCTAGATTGGCTTGATGAAAAGGTAAAAATTTTTGTTGGATTTTTTCCTGATGCAGAAATTAATATAAATACAATTGTGAATGTTAATGGGGTAGACCCTGATATTGAAGAGTTTAAGAAAAGATCAAAAGATTCTTGGAAAGAAATTAGATCATTTTTGGGATTAAGTTCTGAATGTGTTTTTGTTGATGGGGCTATTCCGAAAGGTTGGTTACCTTCAAGTGAAGATAGTGATGATCTGAAAAAAATTGTGAAAATAAATGGAGATGGTTTTTATTTTTATTCTAATGGGGCACAAAGGCGCGGGAAATTTCATTATATGAAAAATAAATATTTTATGATAAAATGTGATCCTTCAAATTTTCAAGAGTTTAAAAAAGATTGGAGGGATATTCGGCTAATTTCTGGAATGCCTACTTGGGAAGAGTATTTGAAATCTGGAAAGTTTCCTGGGTTATGGGATTCTGAAGGAAATCATACAAGCAAGGGTAAAAGTATAAAATGGAGAAAGGAAAGGAAATCATTGTGAGCAAATCTAATGAAGCAGTTTTAGTAATTGATGAAAACCTTTTGTACGGGTTTTCAGAGCTGTTTAAATTTGATTCTATAGATTTCGAGGTACAAGGGATTACTAAAAATTCGAAAGACCTAGATTGGTTGTCAGAGTGTTTGAAACGTGCTTATTTTATGCCTAGAGGTTTAGTAGAAGAAAACTCAAAGTATAAACAAATTATTCCGTATATTATTTTGAGATCATATAGAAAATTTTTTGTTTATGAAAGAATGGGTTCTGAAACTAGACTTACTGGAAATTATTCTATTGGAATTGGCGGGCATGTTAATATTTGTGATTTTGATTTGGACGGTTTAGGCATAACTTTAGCTAATGCAGCTCGTAGAGAATTTTTTGAAGAAATTGGTACAGTAGGCTCTGAAAATTCTTTAAAACTTTTGATAAGTAGTTCTTTAAGTCCTTTTGGGGTTCTTTATGCTGGTAGTTCTAAATCATCTATGGTAAATAAAGTTCATTTAGGAATTGTATATATGGTTAATTTTAGTGATCAAGAATCTGAAGGGGTTTATCTTAAAGATGAAGGAAAAAAACTTTCTTGGATGACAAAAAAAGAACTTCTAGAAAAAAATGATAAATTGGAATTATGGTCTCAGTTAGTTGTAGGTAAATGTCTCTAAAAAGTGAGATTTTAGGTTCTTGTAAAATTTGTAAAGGAACTGGTTATTTAGGGGACAGTTCTGCTTGTTCTTGTTTATTGAAATTTAGATCCTATAATCGCTTAATTAATGCAGGCTTTTTTAGAAGTACTTTGGATTTAGTCAGTAGTGATCTATATGAACTTCCTATAATAGATTCTGGAAAAGAATTTGTCGAATTTTTTGCCAAAAATCCTATATATTGTGAGAAGGAAGGTCTTTGTTTGTATATTTGGTCTAGAGAGCGAGGCAGGGGTAAAACAACTTTAGAGCATTTTTTATTGTATAAGGTTTTGGCAAATTTTTCCGACATTGATTTGTATTCATCTTCACGAACTTATTGTTTTCATCACATTTCTACATTGTATGAGATATTCAAAAAAGGCTTATCTAATGAAGATTGGAAAAGTACTTGGTATGTTTTGGACGATCTAGGGAATGAAGATAAAGCAGGTGATTGGAAAAAAGAAGTTATGGTTTCTTCTCTTCAAAAGGTATTGCACTATCGGCGAGACAGAAAGCTTCCTACAATAATTACATCAAATTATTCTCCAAATGATTTGTCCAATATCTATAGTGGAGAGTTGGACAGTTTATTGGAGATAAAACTTGATGGAGGATTAGGTGGGATTTTATTTCGTGAAGTGCATGTTGATGGGGAAGAAGATCTAAGACTGTCTGAGGAGTTGAGTGCTTGGACAATAACTTTGGAGGAAAAAAATGGAAACAGTATTTCATGATCCCGATAGTTTGGTACAAGTAAATTGGGAAGAAGAATTTAGAAAAGGTATTCGTGAACGGGATAATGCTAGAAGAGAAATATGTGAAGTTTTAGCAATAAAAAGTTATGCTCATTCTGGTAAATATTTAAAAGGTAATATTGATTATTATAAAACTATTAGAGATAATTATGCAAAATCTCGTGGTTGGTTTTATTTGTACGGTAATGAAGGGGGGAAAGAATGATTAGAGTCTATATATGTCACCCTTATAGAAATGATCTTTTAAAGAATATAGAAAAAGTTAAAAAAATAGTTGTGAATATTGCTATGGAAAATGTAGAAAAAATGAGGGAAGCAGATATAGAAAATAAAAGCTATTACCATATTTACTGTCCTGTTTCTCCTATGTTGGCTTTTCCTTTTGAGATGACAGAATATAGTGGGGCAAATATTAGTGCTGAGCATGGGATGGCTTTTTGTTTATCTTTGTTAGATACTTGTGAAGAAATTTGGGTTTTTTCAAAGGAAGTTACTGAAGGAATGAAAAAAGAGATTGAGCATTCGTCAACTAAACGAATTAAAATTGTGTGGAAGGTTTGATAGTGGTGATCGAAATATCTGAAATAGGTTTTGGAGAACTTTTTGAAGGTGATTGTTTAGAGATTATGAAAAATATTCCTGATAAAAGTATTGATATGGTTTTGTGTGATCTTCCTTATGGGACAACATCGTGTAAGTGGGATACTGTTATTCCTTTTGATGTTTTGTGGGATCAGTATAATAGAATTTCAAAAGATAATGCCGCTATAGTATTAACTGCAGTGCAACCTTTTACTTCGTTTGTTATAATGAGTAATTTAAATAATTTTAAATATTGTTGGATTTGGGAAAAATCTAGTGGAACAGGTTTTTTGGATACTAAAAAGAGACCTTTAAAATGTCATGAGGATGTTATTGTATTTTATTATAAGCAACCCATCTATAATCCACAGAAATGGAAAGGCGAGCCTAATCATGGCTGTAAAACGTCTGTTAGAAAAACAAAAAGCGTATATGCTGGTGATTATGGAAGACCAGAACCAGATATTTCTGGAATGAAATATCCAAGAAGTGTAATCAAATTTAAAAAACATTCTTCTTCTGAAAATCTTCACACCACTCAAAAGCCAATAGCATTATTTGAATACCTTATCAAGACCTATACAAATGAGGGAGCTTTAGTTCTGGATAATTGTGCAGGATCAGGCACAACGGGAATTGCTTGTTTAAATACAAACCGGAAATTCATTTTAATAGAAAAAGAACATGAATACGTAGAGATTATAAAAGAGAGAATTGAAAAACACTTAGAAGAAAAAAAAGAAATTAAGGAATAAATAATTGGATCTGTCTCAAGAAATAGAAATTGAATTTCTGGCTTCTTTTTTACAAGGAAAATTGGAGCTGGATAGATCTATTTTTGAGCAAGTAGATCCTAATTATTTTTCTGTTGAAGCTTATGTTTGGTTGGTTAAAAAATTAAAACAAAGAGCTTGGAAAAATATTGCTGAGAAATTTTTAGATCAGATTTTATTGGAGGACTTTGTAGAAGTAGAAAAAAGAGAGTTGTATAAAAAACAATTGTCAAATCTTTATTCTAGAGAGTTGACATTTGTTGAAGATGCTAAAACAAAATTTGTAGCGTTTATTGCTTTCAAGAAAACGAAAGCAAGTATGAGCAGCGCTTTTGAAGCATTTGATAGATCTAAGAGAATTGATTATTTGTTAAATGATCTTTCAAAAGGAATTCGAGAAGCAGACAATCTGATAAATGAAAATAAATTAGTGATTTATGATTATGCTGAGGGGTATAAAGAAAGAGAAAATAAAAGAGTTTTAGAAAGGGACAACCCAAATATTTTTCCAGTTTCTTTGACTGGGATAAAAGGTTTGGATGATCAATTCCAAATTAAAGGTCCTGTTTTAGTTGGTTTTTTAGCACCTTTTAAAAGGTACAAATCAATTATACTTAATACAATGGGATATTCTGGATTGATTCAAGGGCAAAATGTTTTTCATGTGACTTATGAAAACTCTATTGATTTAACTAATGGTCGATATGATGCAATGTTTTTTGATCATTCATATGATCGATTAATGGCAATGGCTTTATCAAAAGAAGAGCGGGATGATTTTGAAGAATTGTTTGAATGGATTAATTCATGGAAATCGAGATTGAAAATTATTAAATGTCAAGCACATAAACATAGTGTATTAGATATTATGGACTCAATTGAAAGAGAAAAAGATCGAAGCGGGTTTTCACCTGATCGAGTTATTATAGATTATATGAATATTATGGCACCTATTAAAGGAGCTAAAGAGGAAAGACTTATACAACAAGAAATAGTATGGGATTGCAAGGTTTTGGCAGATAAAGAGAATGTTCCTATTTTTACGGCTTTTCAGGCAAAAATGGAAGCAAACAAGTCTGATCGATTAGATAGAACGCATATGGGAAAGTCTATAGATATTTCTCAAGGAATTGACTATTGTATTGCTCTTAATCAAAGCAAGGAAGAGGCTGAAGAGGGAATTTTAGTTATTTCACCTTTGTTTGTTAGAAGTTCGGCAATTGAAGAAGATGAAATTGTGTGTAATACAGACTTTTCTAAAATGATGGTTTGTTCTTCTTTAAGAAATTTTAGAAATTTATCATATGAAGTGCACAAATGATTTGACAAATGTATGAAAATGGAGTAAAATTGTATTTGTAATTATAAGGAGGGTAAAATGTTATTTGAGAGTAAGTTAATAATTTGTAGTAAGTGCAATTCACCTTCATGGAATAACCCTGTAACAGGTCATTCAGATTGCAGCAATTCTAATTGTAAATAGTGATATATAAAATGTTTGAAAGATTTTTGTGTATAATTATTTCTGTTGGGGGCATTATAGTATTGTATGTTTTAATTTGGTGGATTATACAAATAGTTAGAGAATTAAAGGATCTTAACGATCGAAATAAAAAGTCTGGTCAATGATAAACGTTACAGATTATATATTGAATAAATTTCCAGATAAAGCACCAAACGCTTCAGGGTCAATTCATACGCAATGCCCGTTTCATGATGATAAATCGCCTTCCTTTTCTATTGATATTAATACGGGGCTTTTTATATGTGGGTCTGTAAGATGCGGTGTAAAAGGAAATTTTACCAAGTTTTACAAATTGATGGAGAATTGTACTTGGTCAAAGGCTTACGAAAATCTCAAAAAAGTAAGAACAGATTTTGAAATTTCCGAAATATTCGACCAAAAACCTAAATATATTTGCAAAGAAGTTTTTTCAAATGAGTTTCCACAAGAGCCTTACGTCGAAGACGTAAAATTTGTGGAATATTTTGAAAAACGTCATTTGGGAAAAGAAGTAATAAATACTTATGGATTAAAATATGGTTTATTTGGGGAATTTTCTGGAATAAATATTGCTGATTCTATTGTTTCTCCTGTATTTGATCTAGGAGGAATTTATAGAACTTTTCAAGTGAGGTATTTGCAACCGTATATTAAAATGCGTTGGGGAAATCCTAAAGAAAGCCCAATTCATAATTTATTGTATGGGGGTTGGTTAATTTCGGATAGAACAAAAGAATTGTGGATTGTAGAAGGAGCATCTGACACTTGGAACATGTTTAATTTAGGAGCTCAAGCAGTTGGACTTTCTACAAAAGAAGCTTCAACAAGTCAATTATTGCAAATAGAAAAATTGTGCAAATTTTTTGGATTATTTCCAATTGTATGTTTGGACGGTGATGTTAGATCAAAAGGAAAAAGAAACGGTTTATTTTTTGATGAGAAATTGTATTTTGAATTGAGCGCATTAAAATTGAGCCCTAAACTTGTTCAATTAAATCCAGAAGAAGATCCTGGTTCATTAACCTATGAAAGGCTTCTAGAAATTGATCAGAGTATCTGAAATAGGTTTTGGAGAACTTTTTGAAGGGGATTGCCTAGAAGTCATGAAAGAAATACCAGATAAAAGTATTGATATGATATTATGTGATCTTCCTTATGGCACAACAGCTTGTAAGTGGGATACAGTTATTCCTTTTGATCCTCTTTGGGTGGGGTATTATAGAGTTTTGAAAAATAATGGTGTAATAGTATTAACTGCGGTACAACCTTTTACAAGTGCTTTAGTAATGAGTAATGTAAAAATGTTTAAGTATGAATGGATTTGGGAAAAAAGCAAAAAAACTGGATTTCCTAATGCCAACAGGCAGCCTTTGAGGAATTATGAAGATGTTTTAGTTTTTTATGAAGGTCAGTGTGTTTATAATCCACAAGGTTTAATAAGAAAAGAAATTCCAAAAGTAGTAAATAGAAAAAAACCTAAAAATGATACTGTAAATGCAGGGGAAAACGATGGGTCATTGTGTAAAGAATATCTTCAAGAATTTGAAAATTATCCGGCTCAAGTGTTAAAAATTAATAGTGAAGGAAAAACTGTTCACCCAACACAAAAACCAGTAGATCTATTCGAATATTTGATAAAGACTTATACAAATGAAGGAGATTTAGTTCTTGATAATTGTGCGGGATCTGGAACAACAGGAATTGCTTGTTTAAATACAAATAGAAAATTCATTTTAATAGAGAAAGAGACTAAATATATAGAGATTATAAAAGATCGTATAGGGAAAGCCTTAGAAGAGAAACAGGAAAAGTCAATTGTCAAATAACTCAGACTACAAACAATTTGTGGATAATACTTTGCAAAGTCTAAGACAAACAGATCCTGATTTTGCTAAGGCTTTATCTAAGTGGCGTTACCTCTTAGATAAGACAGTTTACAGATTAGCAAAATTATCCCACAAATGTTTTGAAGATATTTTTCAAGATCTTCTTATTCAATTGGTAAAAACCTATCAAATATACAGATCAAAGACATATAGGTACAATGGAAATATTTATGAAGTAATTGGAAAAAGGGGAAACAAGTGGCATTTATCTTCAAGAAGGTTAAATCAGAAAAATAAAAAAGATTTTTGGGTAAATAGAAGTCAGTTTAAAAGAGTTGGAAAAATTCCTTTAGCATCTTCTATTTTTAGAAAGATTCAGCAAGAGGCTTCTGTACAGGTTCGTAAATGTTATATTCAGAAAAAGGGCTATACAATTGTTGGAAAAGATCGATCATTAGTTATAAAGAGAAATGGGAAATATAAAGAAAGTTGTGAAGTAATTGATAGAAATATTGTACAGAAAAGTATAGAGGAAGTTTCTTTATGTGATGTTGATCAATTTGGTAGAACATATGAAGAGCTTGTTTCAAATTGTATTAACAAGATTGATGAAGAAATTTGTTTGAAGGATTTTTTTAACAAAAAGAATTTATCAAGGGATACTAGGAAAGTGTTGGATGAGTGGTTAAGGGATTATTCGATAACGGATACAGATCTTTGTCATGTATTAGATTTCAATAAGAAAAAATTAGCATTGGCTAGAAGAGAATTGAAAAATGTTTATAAAGAGTATTTAGGAAATAGTTATAAAAACATAACAGAGAAAAAGCCTGTTCAATTTAAGTCAAGTTTTGTATGAGCAACAGCAACATTAAAATAGATTTTTCAATCGTGTCTGAATTTTCTAAGGTTTTGGAGAAATCCAATAGTGAGGAAAATTATGTTTATTTTTCTTACAATGGAATTTTAAAAGATTTTTCTATGTTTTGTGGCAGTGATAATAAATTTGTTGTTTATTCACATAAGATTAGTTCAGAAAGTTCTGATAATTTATCTGCAGGAATTGATAGGAGGATTTTTTTATCTGTTTCTAAATTATTTAAAAAAGGTGATGTTGAATTTTCAATTGTTAAGGATAATTTTATTATTGTAAATAATAATTCCGAATCTAAGTTTCCAATTAATGCAAGGGTAAGAAGATTTACAATTCCTAATGCAGCAATAGTTTCAGGAGGGCTGAAAGATTGGTTGGCAGAAGGTTTTTCAAATTCGTATAGTTCTATTTCAACTGCTATTGGTAATAGAAGTTTTCCAGGAATTTTGTTAGATGTAAGTAGTAATGTATGCAGAATTTGCAAATTTTCTGAAACTGCTTTATTTATAAATTCAGGTAAAGTAGTTCACCCAATGAAAGGGTCAAAAATAGTTTTTCCAGATGTTTTTGCAAATTTATGTAAATCATTGCAAAAGAGTTTGGAAATAGTTTTTTTTGGATCAAGTTGTCTAGGATTAGGTTTTAAAAATGGTGTTGAATTTTATTGTTTAGCAGAAGACAATAATTACCCCGAAGAATACGTTAATTATCTTGGCATAAATGATTCAGAAGATCTAGTTGAAGAAAAATATTTAGCAGAGTTTGATAAAAAGGATTTAATAAGTGTTGTTAAATTAATTTCAGCAAGTCTTGGCGATGCTGAGTTTTGGATTAAGTTTAATAAATTGGAAAATGAGAAATGGGAAGCTAGTGGAAGATCTTATACTGGATTTGAAATAAAAGAGACAATAGGTTGTACAGGGAATTTAAATATAGATTCTTTTGGTGTTAATAAGAAAAAATTGTTAAAGGCTTTGTCAATATTTGATGAAAAAGTGTATTTTAAAAATATGAGAAACAGTATAGGTTTGTTTAATAAAGAAAGATCAAAGGCTGTTTTTTTAACAAAGGCTGATTAAAATGACTAGAGATGAAGCACTAAGGTGGGTTGGAAAATTTGTATGTGTTACTATTACTGGGAAAGGAAACAATAAAGGACCTTGGCAGGGGTTTTTTATGCTTTCGAAAAATAATGATGGTTTTATTCTTCAAAGTATGAATAAAGAAACTACATTAAAAGTTTTTAATGAAAATTTGTATGTTAAAGAGGCTAATTGCAAAATTAGGTTTGGAATTTTTATTTCAGCAATAAATACAATAGTAGATTGTCAGAACGATAAGGGTTGGGTTCCCGTGCATGAATGTTTTGGGCATGAATTAGAAGGTTGGTTAAGTAAACCTATTGAACAATTTTCCATTAATTTAAAAAAGTATCCTCATATTTGTATGAAATGCAATTCACCATCATGGAACAATCCGGTAACCGGACATTCGGATTGTTCTAATAAAAATTGTAAATAAACGAGGTAAATAAATAATGTCAAAGCTACTTCCAATAGTAATTTTAGATGACGAAATGTTGAGAGAAGTTATAAGGTATTACAGAATTAACACAAATGCTGAAGATTGGAATCCTGATGAATTTATTGGATTAGAATGTTTTTCAAACCCTAGTTTAGAGCTTCATGATTGCAATTATAGAGCAAGACTTTTAGGTGGGCATGATTGTAAAAGTTGTTGCCATAAATTTTCTAAGCCTTGCGAAATTTCTTGCGATATGCAAACTTTTTGTCTCGCAATTTATGCGCAAAGAATGGGAATTGGTGGCAAAAGTGTTTTGGATGCAATTGAAAACAATTTGTATAAAATGAAACCTGATGAACTTTATGATTCTGTTATAAAAAAATTAGCAGTTGGAGACAATAGTTTTGTAGAAGTTATTAAAGAAAACGATAATGTTGAGTTGTTGACTATAAGTGAAGCAGCAAAATTTTGTGGATGTACGTATACAAATGTTTATAATGCAATTAAAGCAGGTATTTTGTCAAATGTAGAAAAGGATAAAAGGAAATTATTAAAAAAGAAAGATGTTGAAGTGTTTAAAAAGAACAGAAAGGGGGAGAAATAAACTATGGAATTTAATCCCATTTCAAATTTTGATAGATTTTCTGTAGAAATGGAAAAACTTAATGTATTTTCT
>Ga0299912_10000269_pt1 | contig 48557 bp, 38 predicted proteins | sample RVTome_2_FD_207667 | JGI IMG/M metagenome (GOLD analysis project Ga0299912, IMG submission 207667) | Soil microbial communities from uranium-contaminated site in the Upper Colorado River Basin, Wyoming, United States - RVT95D214 (version 2) ... | reverse complement strand
AACATTCAGGGCAGGCATCGTCGGGGCGGGCATCGCGGGCGCCAGTTGCGCCGGCACGCTCGCTGCAGCCGGCTGGGAAGTGGACGTGTTCGAAAAATCCCGCGGCGCAGGCGGACGCCTCTCGACCAGGCGCATGGAACAGGGCTGGGCCACGCTGGGTTCGCCCTTCATTTCGGCCAAGCGCGACCCCTTCCGCAGCCAGTTGCGCGAGTGGGTGCGCCAGGGTTGGCTGGCCCCGGTGCGGGGCGACATCTGGCAGGGGCGCGCCACCCTCTCGTGGGCGCAGGCGCAGCTGCAGAACCATTACCGGCCCACCATCGAGCCTTCGCAACTGGTGCGCCACGTAATGGGCACCGCGCGTCTGCACACCCTGTCGCGCGTGGTCGCCCTGCAGCCGCGCACGATCATTCTGGAGGATGGCCGGATATTGGGCGACTACGATTGCGTGATCTGCAGCGTGCCCACCCCGCAGGCCATTCCCCTGCTCGACGCGCTGCCCTTGCTGCGCGAGGGTCTGGGTAAAGTGCGCTATCGCCCGATCTGGTCCTTCCTGATGCGCTGGGAGGGCGGCCCCGCGGCGGACGTCATCAAGTTCGACGACCATCTGCTGAATCTGGCGGTGCGCCAGACCTCGGGCGGCGAAGGCTTGTGGGCGGTGCACAGCAGCCATGAGTTTGCCGAAACCTACCTCGAAGCCTCCGAAATGGAAGCCAGCAATCGCGCGGCTTCGGCCCTGATGGGCCTGCTCGGGCTGCCGTGGCCGGTCGAGATCGAAGCCTCCCACCTGTGGCGGCATGCCCATCCGGAAACCGCGACGGAAGGATTCTGGCTGGGCGATCGCGAAAACCGGGTCGCCCTGATCGGCGACGGCATTGCCGGCGTCGGGGTCGAGCGTGCGTGGGAAAGCGGTTTGCGGCTGGCGCAGGCGATCCTGCAGTCGAAGGAAGAACTAGCGCTCTGAAGTCGTCTCGTGAAGCGCGTCAGGATTCGGCGATGACGTAGCGGTTGCGCCCGCCCTGCTTGCCTTCATACAGCGCCATGTCTGCACGCTTGATGGCGCTGGTCAGATCCTCCATTTCACCGGCCAGCGCCAGTCCCATGGTAATGGTCAGCCTGAGGGTTTCGCCGTCGTCGATCGGGACCGGGGTGGTGCCGACGGATGCCAGGATGCGGCGCGCGGATTTCCGGGCCTCTTCGGCGGACTTGCATTTCAGCAGCCAGAGAAACTCCTCGCCGCCGAAACGGTACAACGGCTCGTCGGCGCGCAAGCCCTGCTTCAGGGTGCCGGCGACGTGGCGCAAGACCAGGTCGCCAACCTGATGCCCATAGGTGTCGTTGATTGGCTTGAAGTGATCCACATCGATCATCACCACATACAGCAGGCTGCGGTTGCGGCGGGCTTCCTTCTGGTACAGGACGAAATCGTTCTCGACGTTGTAACGCAGGGGCAGGCCGGTCAGCGGGTCGTGGCGCACCGCTCTCGACAGGATCAGCGTCTTGTAATTGGCCAGCAGGTTGATCAGTTCGGCCTGCGAGGCCTCGAAGGTATCCAGATCACCGCTCAGCCCCGGCTGGCCACCCATGATCCGTGTGCACAGTGACCGGATGGTGTCGTGCATCGCCTGGTGCACCACTTCCAGGCGCTGTGCCGACGCAGCATCCAGTGCCTCGAATTCTTCCCGGTTGGCCGTAAACCAGGCGCCGAAGCGGCACAGGGTATGCGCCATCGGATCGAGCACATCGTCGCCCGGGGTTGAGCGCAGCACGGCGCAGCGCAGAATCCGGCGGCTCCAGTCCATGTGCGCCTCGACCGCGGCATCGAGTTCCGCGACCAGGGCATCGGATCCCGCCGGCAGGTCGGACATGGCCCTTTACTTAAAGCTCACGTACGACGCGGAAGCCCAGATTGATGTCGAGTTCGTTTTCAAGCCGGCGACAGCGGGAAGCGGGACGGCAGCATTCGGGGCCGTCGAACCAGGAGCCGCCCTTGGTGACGACGGCCTGCGGAATGCCGGGCTGCGGGTGCTCCGGCAGACTGGCGTGGTCGGGGGTCCAGGGGCTGGCAGTGAATTCCCACACGTTGCCCGGCATGTCGAAGAGGCCCCAGCGATTGGGACGCAGTCCGCCGACTTCCTTGGCACCGCAGCGCGCAAGACGGCTCGCCATCGAACGCGGGGTTTTGGGGTGGCTCAGGTCCTTTTCAAGGTTGTATACCGCACTGTCCGGGCCGATGCTGTCGCCGTGCGGGTAGGTCGTGGCCGCACCGGCGCGGCAGGCATATTCCCATTCCACTTCGGTGGGCAGACGATACTGGTGGCCCGTCTCGCGCGACAGCCAGGCGCAGTAATCGAGTGCATCGGTCTGCCGCACATCGATCACCGGCATGCGGCCCGACAGCCACAGCAGTTCCTCGCGCGGCGTCCAGCCGGTAGCGCGCGCATAGGCCTCGAATTCTTCGGTGGTGACCGGGTTCACCCCGATCGCAAAGCTGTGCTCGATCAGCGCGGCGCGGCGCGGGCGGTCCTGGTCCGGCGCCGCCTCTTCAGGGGCTGCGCCGTATTCAAACGCGCCTGCAGGAATGACCGCGAGTTCGGGCGCGGCGCTGCCGTCGGATAGCGCGTCGTGAAAATGCACGCCTGGCAAGCCCAGCGCCTGCGCGGTCTGAGCCTGCAGGGCGATCAGTTCGTCCCCGGACAGGGTGAAGGTATTGGATGGGGCAATGGCGGTGTGGTCTGGATTCATGTTGGCTGGCCTGGCTGGTGGGTAAATCAGATTATGCCAGCTTCTTTTTCGTCCATGAGCGGTTCGCTCTGTTCCAGTGTCGCCCCCGGTGACCTCCCGTAGCAATTCCGTCAATACCCCAATCACCTCGGCGTCCCGAATGCTCCCCACCCGGTTGCCGGATTGCCTGAAAACTGAACGCTCGACCGCGCAAGCCGCAACGCGTTCACATATACGTAACGTTCCCAGCCTATTGTCCGGAAATTCGTCTATTCCGCCCCTCCATGAGCCACGAAGAATCACGCCTGCATCTGGAAAACATTCTGGCCAACACGCGGCTGGTAACCCTGCTGCAACCCTTGCTCGATCTGGTCGAAGGACGGGTGATGGGCTATGAAGCGTTATCGCGCGGACCATCCAACAGCCCCCTGCATGCCCCGCAGACGCTATTCCGCGTGGCCGAACAGCACGGCCTGCTGACGGAACTGGACTGGGTCTGTGTGCGCATGGCACTCAAGACTTTTGCGAAATTGAATCTACAGGGGCGACTGTTTATGAACCTGTCACCCAGCAGCCTGCTGGACGCAAGCTTTGCGCCAGAAGCGATGCTGGCGGCGCTGCGGGAGGTGGGCCTGAACCATCATCAGGTGGTGATCGAAATCACCGAGAACGCCACCGCGCTCGATTACAGTGAATTGCGACAGGCGGTGTCGGGGCTGCGCGCAGCCGGGATCGAGGTGGCCATTGACGACCTCGGCGAGGGGTTTTCCAGCCTGCGTCTTTGGTCTGAATTGAAGCCTGGCTTTGTCAAGATCGACAAGCATTTCATTGCTGACATCCACCAGGATCCTCACAAGATCCTGTTTGTACGGTCGATCAAACAGATGGCCGAGGGTGCCCACTCCTGCGTCATTGCTGAAGGCGTGGAAAGCCTGTCCGAGTTGGCGGTACTGAAAGACATCGGCATCCGCTTTGCGCAGGGTTACCTCATTGGCCGCCCTTCGCCAGTGCCGACCCGGATGCCGCCGAGCGAGGTGCTGACTTGCCTGCAGTCCGGCATGGTCAGCGTGTTTCCCATTTCACAGGGGCGCGGCGGCCTGTACGTATCGGCCGACAAGCTTGTGATTGCCGCGCCGTCTGTTACCCCTCAGACAACCAGCCAGGAAGTGCTCGATCTGATGCTGCTGCAGTCCGATATCCATGCTGTGGCGGTGGTCGACCAGGGTATTCCGGTCGGCATCATTCACCGCCCCGCCTTGCTCAATCGCTTTATCGGCCTGTATCGGCGCGAACTATTCGGCAAGAAACCCTGCTCCGATTTCATGGACGCTGATCCGCTGATCGTCGACAAGGCTACGCGCATGACCGAACTGTCCGAACTGGTGGTGAAAAAAGGCAAGGAAGCCTTTACCCAGGGCTTCATCATCACCGGCGAAGGGCATTATCTGGGGATGGGGTCGGGCTTTGATCTGATGCGCGAAGTCACCGCAATGCAGATCGTAGCCGCGCGCTACGCCAACCCGCTGACCGGCCTACCCGGCAACGTGCCGATCCAGGAGCACATGGAGCGGTTGCTGATCAACGAGCAGACCTTCGTCACCGCCTATTTCGACCTCGATCAGTTCAAGCCTTACAACGACGTCTATGGGTTCCGCCGCGGCGACGACATGATTCATCTTCTGGCGGGCATTCTTCGCGACGGTTGCAACGCCGAGCTCGATTTTGTTGGCCACATCGGCGGCGATGATTTCGTGGTGTTGTTTCAGAGCCCGGATTGGGAGGCGCGCTGCCACGGCATGCTGGCGCAGTTTGACTGCAAACGACTGGCCCTGTTCAATCCAGAGCACGTGGAAGCTGACGGCTACCGCAGCGAGGACCGGCGCGGCGTCATGGCTTTCCATGCCTTGGTGACGCTATCTATTGGTGCGCTTCTGGTGGATCCCGCACACTTTCACCATTATCAGGAAGTGGCGCGGGCAGCCTCCGAAGCCAAACACATGGCTAAACGCATCGATGGCAGCAACCTGTTCATCGACCAGCGCAAGATGCCTTTTGGCAGGCGGTTGGTGGCGGAAGCGAGTTCTGTCGGAATGGACGAATCGAGAGAAGGGGCCTCGCCGCCCGTCTTCAACGCAATTTAATCGGGCAAGTTGTGATTTAACGGTCCACGTTGAACAAAAACAGACGGGAAAAAAAGGCCTGGCTGATCGGGTAAGTTCTTTTACGCTCAGTACAAAGACCTTACCCGAACCGCCAGAAAGAAACTATTTCGACCCTTTGGTGGGACGACCTGTCTTGATGACTTCCAGGCGACGGATCGCGGCAACCACCGAGGCGTCGCTCAATTTCGCCAGATTCGCAACGGCAGCGCGCAATATCTCGCTTTTCTTGGCCGACACGCCCGCATCAAGGCAGCGCTTTTTGAGCGCGGCGATCTGGGCGTACTCCCCATCCGGCATGGTGAAGCTGTCGCGAATCAGCTTGGCCTTTTTGGCCTTGGGTGGTTTACCTGCCTTGTTGCCCTTGGCAACAAACGGCCCTGGCTCGTGTGCGGCTTTCTTTACCGGGGGCGATTTCCTGGAGACGGGAGGTCGAGTGGCGGTTTTCTTTGCCGCTGCCGTCGTGCTCCTGGCAGTGGCCGGGGCGTTTCTTCTGGCTGCAGGCGCAGCAGCGGTGGTTTTCCTTGCACGTGCTGCCGGCTTGGCGGCGGCTGGTTTGGCGCTGGCAGTTGCCGTGGGGCTCGCTGCGGGTGTCGCGGATTTTGTTTCCGCTGGCTTCCTGGTGTTATCGGCCACGATAGATTTCCTTAAATATACATACGGAATAAACAGTATATTTAGTTAATTTCGATATTCGTGTGCTTAACCCAATTGAAATAAAAAATTCACAATCCGGAAGAAACGAACGCAGTCGTTCTTACCTCAGGTACGCCTCTGTGGCGTAGCGACGCATCATGCGGTGACTGTTGAAGTAGGCGGCGTTCTTGCTGATGGCGCCTTTCATGACGCTGATCCAGCCAGGGCGGTCGTCGTACCAAAGCGGCAGTATCACCTTCTCCAGCTTCTCGTACAGGGCCATGGCATCGTGGCCGTTGGCGGTGGGCGAATCGTCTCCCACCGCCCATCCGGTCACCCCCTCCAGGCATCCCTCCACCCACCATCCGTCAAGCACCGAGAACTGGGGCACGCCGTTGAAGGCCGCCTTCATGCCGCTGGTGCCGGAGGCCTCGAGGGGCCGCAGGGGGGTGTTGAGCCAGACATCCGAGCCGGACACCATGAGCAGTGCCAGCGCCATATCGTAATCGGGCAGGAAGGCCATCGGTACCGTCCCAGCCAAGTCCCGCATGTGGGCGTGCAGTGCTTCGATGAGTTGCTTGCCCGCCTTGTCTTTCGGATGGGCCTTGCCGGCCATGACGATCTGGAAGGGATGTTCCCGGGCGAGGGCCTTGAGGCGCGCGAGATCGGTGAACAGCAGGTCCGCCCGCTTGTAGGCGGTCATGCGCCGCGCGAAGCCCAGGATGGGCTGATCCGGATTCAGTACCACCCCGGTCAGTTCCCGCACCTTCTCCACCAGCGCCTGTTTGGCCGCCTGGTGGGCGGCCCAGAGCTTCTCGTCCGGGATGCGGTCGGCCCGTGAGAGCAGTTCCGGCTCATGGCACCAGCCCGGCACATACTCGTCGAATATTTTTGCGATGGGCGCGCTGGTCCAGGTCGAGGCATGCACCCCGTTCGTCACCGCGTGAACGGCATAACCCGGGAACATCTGCCGGGAAACCTCGGCGTGGCGCTTGGCCACCCCGTTGACGTATTCGGACAGGTTCAGGGCCAGGCGGGTCATGTTGAGCTTGTCCTCGCCGGCCAGCAGCTTCACCGTTCCCGGATCCAGCAGATCACCGTAGATGCGCCGCACTAATGCGTAGTCGAATTTGTCGTGGCCTGCTTCCACCGGCGTGTGGGTGGTGAAGGTGCACAGTTCCCGCACCCGGGGCAGGTCGTAGGGACTCTCGCCGGATCGCATATCTTCGCTGGGATGGGCGAAGCGCTGCAGCAGGGCCAGGGTGAGGAAGGCGGAGTGGCCCTCGTTCATGTGATACCCCATGAGATTAAAGCCCAGGGCCTGGAGCATGGCGATGCCCCCCACGCCCAGAACCACCTCCTGTTTCATCCGGTAGGTCTCATCGCCACCGTACAGGTAGTGGGTGATGTCGCGGTCCCGTGGGTCGTTCACCGGCAGGTCGGTGTCCAGCAGCAGGACGGGCACCCCGCCGTCGACCAGCGAGCTCACCACATATAGCCATCCCCCCACCCACACCTGGCGATCCTCCAGGTCCAGGGCCACGGTGGCCTGCAGCCGTGTCGCGTAGCGGGCGGGATCCCAGTCGTCGGCATGCTCGATCTGTCGGCCCTGTGGACCGATCTCCTGGCGGAAATAGCCGGCCCGGGACACCAGGGTGACCGCCACCATGGGCACGCCGATGTCCGCCGCGGCGCGCAGGGTGTCCCCCGCCAGCACCCCCAGGCCGCCGCTGTAGGTAGGGATGTCGCTTTCCAGGGCAATCTCCATGGAAAAATAGGCAACGCGGGGCTTGTGGGTGAACTTTTCGGTTTTATTCGCGGCTTCTGCCATGGTGGGTTCCGCCGATAAACGCGAACCCAAATACGAAGAGCGGCGGATATCAGGTTTTGTTGTCCTCGGATTTGCAACAGCCCGGCTACTTGGCTTTCGCTTTTTTTCTGATATCAGCCATCTTCTCTCGCCATTCGTTCAGATCCTCATCCTCTATTTCAAGCTGTAACGCCACGACTTCCAGCGTAGTCATTTTTTCATTTTCCAGTCTGCGCAGTAATTTTGATCGCGTTCTCGACAGCAAACGCTCGGTTTCTTCCTCGTTCAAAAGCTTGGCTTTCTCGAGGTACTCATCAGAAGGCGCCTTTCTCATCGAAACTCATCCTTGGGTTTTGAAAATCAGCTTTTAAAGTTACACCTTTCCCTGTTTGATTCGCTACCTCAGTCAGCGAATCGGCCCGGCTTTTCCGGACACTTTCGAGCGCATACAAAATTCAATTTTCCGTCACGAGTTATTCATTTTCAGGAATCAAGATCATAGACCATCGGGAGCATTCCCGGTCGATAACGGAAGGAGTCCATCATGACGACAGCAAGCAGCCTGCAGGTGAAAAGCCCTCAGGCGAACACGCATGTTTCATCCGGCGTTTCCGATGCTGGAAAGATCGATCTGGCGGTGCTCACGCTCAATGACCAGGGCGTGATCCGCGACTGCAGCCGCGCGTGTGAACAGGTGTTTGGCTACCCGCCGGAGGAACTGGCGGGCCGTCATGTTTCCATGCTCCTCCCGCAGTTGCCGGACACCGACCTGGTGCAGGAGGGCCGCATCAACTCCCGACTGGCCCATCTCTGCCACTGTGCCGTTGCCTTCCAGGCCCGGCGCCGCGATGGCCGGTGCTTCGCCAGCGAGCTGTTCATCAACCTCCTCGGCAGCCACAACGTGGTCATCCTTGTGCGCCGGCTCGAAGCGTCGATATTGAACGGCGGCGCATTTGCCGCCATGCCTGTCCGCTAGCCGAAATCTGCCTGCAGCCTGCAACACGGTTCATCCCGCTTGAACTCGCGCAGACGCACGATCCGGCGCGAGGCCTTGGTCGGTTTCCATGAAAGCAGGAGCGATCCAGGAGAAGATGTTTGTGACAAAGAAAAGTGGCACCGATGATGCGAGCCCGGGAAACGCGGACATCGAGGGTGTCCTGAGTGAACTCATGGCCATCAGGGAAGACATGGTCTCCAGCCTGGCCATGTCGCAGCCCCATCTCGCCAGGGTTCACGCGAACTACCGGGACAGTGCCCGGAACCTCCTGCATTATCTGGCGCTGCGTCGCCGCGATCTGCGCCCGTTGCAGTTGCGCCTGGCGTCGTTGGGGCTGTCCTCCCTCGGGCGGGCCGAGTCGCATGTCCTGGCTACTGTGGATGCGGTGCTGAATGTCCTGCACCGTCTGGCGCAGCGCGACTGGCAGCCGGCATCCGAGGAATCCGCGGTCATGAATTTTGCTTACGGCGAGCGGCTGCTTGCCGAACACACCGACGACGTGCTCGGGCCCGTAACCCCGGGTCGCAGGGTCCGGATCATGGTCACCATGCCGAGCGAGGCGGCGGACGACACCCTCCTTGTTCATAACCTGCTCCAGCAGGGCATGGAATGCATGCGCATCAATTGCGCCCATGACGACGCCGCAGCATGGGCGCGGATGATCGCGCACCTGAGACAGGCGGAGCGGTCGCTGGGCCGCTCCTGCCGCGTCGTCATGGACCTGGCGGGGCCGAAGCTGCGCACCGGGCCGCTGCAGCCGGGCCCGGCGGTGGTCCGGATTCGGCCCCGTCGCGATGCCTACGGGCGCGTCACCACACCCGCGCGGATCTGGCTGACCGCCGATGAATCCCTTAAACCGCCTCCCTCACTGGCGAGTGCATGCCTTCCTGTGCCATTGGCCTGGCTGGCCCAGCTTCGCATCGGGGCGTTGGTTCACTTTACTGATTCACGGGACGCCCAGCGGGATTTCAGGATCGTTGACGTGACTGAGCACGGCTGTTGGGCAGAACTGACCCAAACGGCTTACATCGTCCCCGGCACCACCCTGCGTCACGCGCGTGACGCAGACAGGCCCGACGACCGCGAATGCCTCATTGGCGCGTTGCCGCCGGGTGACAACATGCTCATCCTGCAAAAAGGCGACCTGCTCATCCTGACCCGTGACCTCAAGCCGGGTCGCCCGGCAAGCTACGACAGCGCAGGAAAAATCCTGACCCCTGCCGTGATCGGTTGCACCCTTCCGGAGGTGTTCGATGATGTCCGGGCGGGTGAGCCGATCTGGTTCGACGATGGCAAGATCGGCGGCGTCATCGAAAAGGTCGAGGCGTCACAGGTTTTCGTCCGCATCACCCAGGATCACGTGAAGGCGCTGACCCTGCGCGCCGACAAGGGAATCAACCTTCCCGAAAGCAACTTGCGCTTCGCGGCGATGACGGCCAAGGACATCGAGGACCTGTCCTTCGTGGCCCGGCATGCCGACATCGTCGAGCTGTCCTTCGCCAACAGCGCCCAGGACGTTGAGTCCCTGCAGCAGCGGCTGGCGAGCCTGGGGGACCGACAACCTGCCATCGTGCTGAAGATCGAGACGCGTCGCAGCTTTGAGAGCCTGCCGGAGATGTTGCTGACCGCCATGCGTTCACCGCGATGCGGGGTGATGATCGCCCGGGGCGATCTGGCCGTCGAATGCGGATTCGAACGTCTGGCAGAAGTTCAGGAAGAAATACTCTGGCTGTGCGAGGCAGCGCATGTCCCTGTGATCTGGGCGACCCAGGTCCTGGAAACGCTTGCCAAGGAAGGCAGGCCATCGCGTGCCGAGATCACGGACGCTGCGATGGGACTCCGCGCCGAATGCGTGATGCTCAACAAGGGGCCCTATGTCGTCAGCGCCGTTCGGGTACTGGACGATATTCTGCGGCGGATGAATGCGCACCAGGCCAAAAAGCGCTCCATGCTCCGGGAGTTGCATCTGGCCCATATGCTGACGGGCGAACCGGGTGCCGCCGCCTGGCCACGCCATTCTGCATCTGGCCGGAAAGCAGACCTTGTGGCATCCCCGGCGCCTGAGTTTGGCCGCTAGGTGAGGACCGGATGACTCCTGCAGCGACCGTTAATGGCCCGTGGGAAACAAACCCTAGTCGCCACGCGTATCACAACTGACATGCTTTACATCGACCTTTTCAAATCCCTCGAACGCGCCCGCTGGAACATGGAAACCGACATTCCGTGGGACCAGTTCGACCCCGGCAAGCTCACCGACGAGCAGGCGCTGACCATCAAGATGAACGCCATCACCGAGTGGGCGGCGCTGCCGGCTACCGAGATGTTCCTGCGCGACTTCGTGCACGACAGCGACTTCTCCGCCTTCATGTCGATCTGGTTCTATGAGGAGCAGAAGCACGCTTTGGTGCTGATGGAATACCTGCGCCGCTTCAAGCCCGAATTCGCGCCGACCGAGGAAGAACTGCATGCCATCCGCTTCCCGTTCGATCCGGCGCCGCCGATGGAAACCCTGATGCTGCATTTCTGCGGCGAAGTGCGCCTCACCCAGTGGTACAAGCGCGCCTCGGAATGGCACACCGAGCCGGTGATCAAGTTCATCTACGAAACGATCTCGCGCGACGAGGGGCGGCACGGTGGCGCCTACCTGCAATACATGAAGCGCGCGCTGAAGCAGGGCGGGCAAAGCGTGGCCGCCGCATTCGCCAAGATCGGCTTCCTGATGGCGTCAAGCAGGCGCTCCGACAAGGCCTTGCACCCCACCAACCTGCACGTCAACGAAGCGCTTTATCCGCTGGACACCATCCAGTCGCGCCTGCCCGATCCGGAATGGCTGGAGCGCTGGCTCGACGAGCAGATCCAGTTCGACGACATCTGGGAAAACCGGGTGGTAGGCGGCATCCTGCGCAACCTGTCGAACCTGCTGGGGCAGACCTTCGAGAACGTGCGCGACCTCAACAAATACCGCAAGCAGGCCCTGGCGGCGGCCTGATGCTGTCGCGCCCCGTCACGAGGCCAGCCAGCGTGCTGGCCTTTTTCATGGTGAATTGTCAGCTTGATGCGATGCCAATTCAGTATGATTGAAGCCTGTTGCGCCGATCCATTTGCGCACGGATCCATCCTCGAATCCAATCACGCCTGACTTCTCCACAACCGAGCGAAGCTTGAATTGACTAGCCAGCACACATCAAGCAGCCCCCGCCTGCCGCCCGACTCGCTCGCCTGGCTGACCTGGGGCCTGCTTGCCAGCCTCTATTTCGTCGGCTACTTCCAGCGCGTCGCCCCGGCGGTGATGGTGGACGAACTGATGCGCGACTTCAGCATCGCCGCCACCATGCTCGGCAATCTCTCCGCCATCTACTTCTACACCTACGCCGCCATGCAGATCCCCAGCGGCCTGCTCGCCGATGCCGTCGGCCCGCGCCGCGTCGCCACGGCGGCGGCCGTTGTCGCGGCCGCGGGCATCGCCCTGTTTGCCCTGGCCGACAGCCTATGGATGGCCAGTCTCGGCCGCGGCCTGATCGGCGCCTCGGTCGCCGTCGCCTTCGTCGCCTGCATGAAACTCGCCGGCCACTGGTTTCCCGCCAACCGCTTCGCCACGGTCACCGGCGTCTCCTTGCTGATCGGCAACCTCGGCGGCGTGCTGGCCGGCGTGCCGCTGTCCGAGGCGGTCGCCGGCGTCGGCTGGCGCACTGCCATGATGGCCAGCGCCGGCGTCACCCTGGTGCTCGCGGCGTGCGTCTGGCTGTGGGTGCGCAACGATCCCAGCGAACGCGGCTATGCCAGCCACGCCCATCCGGAAGCGCTCAACAACGCCGGCATGTCGCCGCGGCGCAGCCTGAAACTGGTGGTCTCCGAGCGCGATACCTGGCTGCTGTTTTTTGCCGGCGGCCTGGTCGCCGCGCCGGTGCTCACCTTCGCCGGTCTGTGGGGCGTGCCCTATCTGGTCCAGGTGCACGGACTGGAACGCAGTCATGCCGCCGTTTTCACCACCACCATGCTGCTCGGATTCGCCGTCGGCGGCCCGCTCCTGGGCGCGCTGTCCGACCGCATGGGCCGGCGCAAGCTGCCTTATCTGGGCGCCACGCTCGTCCATGCGCTGGGTTGGCTGGCATTCCTGTTGATCGATGACCTGTCGGCCACCGCGCTTTACATGCTGTTTGCCGTGATCGGCTTTTCGGCCGGCGGGCTCATCATCGGCTTCGCCTTCTCGCGCGAGGCCAACCATCCGGGCGCGGCCGGCACCGTCGGCGGCGTCGTCAACATGGCCGTGCTCGGCTTCGCCGCCATCCAGCAAAGCGCCATGGGCTGGATTCTCGACCGCAACTGGCAGGGCGCCATGATCGAAGGCGCCCGCATCTACGATGCCGCCGCCTACCACGCCGCCTTCCTGTGGCTGGCGGTCAGCGCCGTGGGCGCCGTCCTCGCCGTGGCCCTCACCCGCGAAACCTATTGCCGGCTGCGTTTCGATTCGGACGATTGAAACAACCGCTGCTGCTGAATGCCCCCCGGGCACAAACACTTGTGCAGTTCTAAAAAAGCCGACCGTCTGCAGGAAGAGAATCAGTAGCACGCCCCCCCAGCAGCTGGCTGGCAAATCACGTAGGGCAGCCTGCTGGTGCGCCACCCGCAGGCGGATAAAGAACCGGGTATTCGTCGCGGTTTCTGCGGCCGCCGGTATCAGCCCCATCTTGTCGCGGCTGGGCACGCTTCCGGCGTGAACGCCTTTCCCGTCTATATCCATTTCGTCACGGCCCCCGGCCGTGGGAACACGGTCATATTCGGCTCCAAAACCGGAAGCGTCACGAAACCGTAACACTCAATCCCTATCGTAGCGATCGCTGAACGAAGGAAGTGAATCGTTCGAGCAGTTTTACGTTTGAAGAGAAGTCCAAGCCCTCGTTACCTCATTGGAGATTAAGCAAATGGTTAAGAACAAAATCGTTGCCGCACTCGGCTTCCTGGCCTGCTCGATGGTCAGTCATGCCGCGCTGGCCCAGGCCGTCAAGGTCGATCCCGCGCTGCCGTCGTATGAGAAGGCCAGCGGTGTGTCCGGCAACTTCACCAGCGTCGGTTCCGACACCCTGAACAACCTGATGACGCTGTGGGCCGAGACCTACAAGCGCAACTACCCGAACGTCAACATCCAGATCCAGGGTGCCGGTTCCTCGACCGCGCCGCCCGCGCTGATCGAAGGCGCCGCCAACTTCGGCCCGATGAGCCGCATGATGAACGCCAAGGAAATCGAGGCGTTCGAGAAAAAGTACGGTTACAAGCCCACCCCGGTGCCGGTCGCGATCGACGCGCTGGCCGTGTACGTCAACAAGGACAACCCCATCAAGGGTCTGTCGATCACCCAGGTCGATGCGATCATGTCCGCCACCCGCAAGTGCGGCGGCGCGGCTGATATCACCACGTGGGGCCAGGTCGGCATGACCGGCGAATGGGCCAGCCGCACCATCGCCTTGTACGGCCGCAACTCGGTGTCCGGCACCTACGGCTACTTCAAGGAGAACGCGCTGTGCAAGGGCGACTTCAAGCGCAACGTCGCCGAGCAGCCGGGTTCCGCCTCGGTGGTGCAGAGCGTGACCGGCCAGATCGGCGCCATCGGCTACTCCGGCATCGGCTACAAGACTTCCGGCGTGCGCGCACTGGCCCTGGCCAAGAAGGACGGCGAGCCCTTCGTCGAAGCTGATGCAACGCATGCCATCGACGGCACCTACCCGCTGGCCCGCGTGCTGTACGTCTACGTGAACAAGCGTCCGAACCAGCCGCTGGCCCCGCTCGAGCGCGAGTTCGTCAAACTGGTGCTGTCGAAGCAGGGTCAGGAAGTGGTGATCAAGGACGGTTTCGTGCCGATGCCCGCCGCCATGGCCGCCAAGGCGCTGGTCGATCTGGGCATCAAGTAAGCCAGTCGTTTATTCAAGCCGGACACTTCCACTGAATGGGGCGGTGTCCGGCTCGATACACCCACGGAGACACAAATCATGCAGGAAAACAAACGAATCCTTTCTTACACCCTGACGTCCGTGCTCGCGCTCGGCGTCATGAGCGGTTGCGCCACCCAGTCGAACACGGCCAAGGCACCGGAGAGCAAGCCGGCAGTCACCACCAAGGCGACGACGCCCGCTGCCGCCGCTCCCGTGGCCGCAGCCCAGCCGGCCACGGTTCCCACCCAGAACTACTTCCTGGTGTTCCATGAAAACGGCCGGATTTACCCGATCGCCGACGCCAAGAATTATCTGGCCTTCCTCGATGTCGACGAGCTGATCTACACCCGTACCCGTGTCGGCGCTGGTCCGGAAGGCGAAACCATCGTGTATGGCATCCAGAAAAAGGAAGCTGAGGATCTGGCCAAGCCTTCCCTTGCCGAGCAGTTCTACGACGGCACGATGCAGGTCAACGGTCCTTTCTATGGCGAAGTCATTCGTGATGGACGCTTCTACGTTTTCGGCGAATGGAAAGACTTCAAGGATTACCTGGACCACAAGGAAGTGACCTTCACGTTCACTGAAATCGGTACCGGTCCCAAGGGCGAGACGGTGATTTATGCGCTCAACAAGAAAACCAAGGACGAAGGTCGGCCGGTTGCGCTGATCGAGGCCTTCAAGCAGCTCCATAAGATCAAGTAAGGAGCTACGGCACCTGCATCGGGAGGGGGGCAGGCGCAGGGCCTGCCCCTTCTTTCAATGCAAAGCTTCCGGTGTTGAGCACCAACCAAAGATAACGCGGTGAATCATGGAAAAGATCGAGACCAACATCAGCAAGGTCGGCGGCTATACCGGCCAGCGCATGGCCAAGGACAAGCTGTTCAAGCATGTCATGACCTTTGGCGGCTTGAGCGTGATCATCGCCATCAGCGCCATCTTTTTCTATCTCGCGAGCGTCGTCGTGCCGATTTTCATGCCGGCACAGATGGACGATCTGCAAAAATTCTCCGTCCCCAAGACTACGCAGGAAGCCAGCGTGCACCTGACTGCCGAAGAGCAGGCGGAGATCGGGGTGCGCATGTCCGATCGCGGCAGCGTGACCTTCTTCGATTTGCGTGACGGCCGTGTGATGGCCGAGGAAAAAATCGCTCTCCCGGATGGGGTAGGCATCCACAGTTTTGCAGCCGGCGATCCTTCGCAGCAGGCCGTGGCCTATGGCCTGTCCGATGGACGCATGCTGATCCTGGAGCAGGATTTCAAGGTCACCTTCCAGCAGGATCCCGACGACCATGAAAAGGATATCCGCACCATCACGCCGACCCTTGTCTACCCGGTGGGGAACGAACCCCTGCGGGTCGACGAGGCCGGCCGGGCGCTGAAGCGCCTGACCATGCAGCACAGCGGCGAGAACACCACGGCCGTGGCGCTGACCGAGGATGGCCGCCTGATGCTGACCACCTTCGAGAGCCGCAGCAACATGATCACCGGCGAAGTGACGACCGAGCGCTTCGGCATCGAACTGCCGCCGGTCGAGGGCGAGATCAGCCAGCTGCTGCTGGAGGTGAAACAGCGCGAACTGTATGTGGTGCACGGCGGACGCTTCGTCAGCCACTACGATGTCATGAACAAGCAGAACCCGCGCCTGCTGCAGACGGTTGCGCTGGTGCCCGAAGGGGAGACCATCACCGCGGCGACGATCCTGAGCGGCGGCTTCTCGCTCATCATCGGCACCGACCAGGGCAAGGTCGCGCAGTGGTTCCAGGTGCGCGACGACAAAAACATCAACCACCTGACCCATATCCGCTCATTCAAGCCGATGGCCGGCCGGGTGACGACCATCTCCCCGGAACATTTCCGCAAGGGCTTTTTGGTCGGTGACGACAAGGGGAATGTCGGCCTCTACTACGCGACCTCCAATCGCCTGATTCTCATGCGTTCGACGGGCAGCGAGCCGGTGCGCGTGGTCGGAATCGCGCCGCGTGCCAATGCCATCATGGTGGAAAGCGCGGGGGACACCATCCAGGCTGCACGGGTCGAGAACGAATATCCCGAGATTTCCTTCTCGGCGCTGTGGCAGAAGGTCTGGTACGAGAGTTACCAGGAACCGGAATACAACTGGCAGTCCTCCGCTGCCACCTCCGACTTCGAGCCCAAGTTCAGCGTCGCGCCGCTCACCTTCGGCACTCTGAAAGCCGCGTTCTACGCCATGCTGGTGGCGATTCCGCTGGCGGTGCTGGGTGCCATTTTCGCCGCGTATTTCATGTCGCCCAAGATGCGCAGCGTGGTCAAGCCGTCGATCGAGATCATGGAAGCGCTGCCGACGGTGATCCTGGGTTTCCTCGCCGGCCTGTGGCTCGCCCCCTGGGTGGACAACAACCTCGCTGGCACGCTGTTGATCATTTTCCTGCTGCCGCTCAGCTTCGTCATCACCGCCTATGTGTGGCATGTGCTGCCCAAGCGGCTGACAGCCGGCATTGGCGCGGGCTGGGAAGCCGCCTTGCTGGTGCCGGTCATTCTCCTGGTGATGTTTCTGGCGATCCAGCTGGGGCACCCGATCGAGGCGGCTTTCTTCGGCGGCAACATGCCGCACTGGCTCTCCAACGAACTCGGCATCACCTACGAGCAGCGCAACTCGCTGGTGGTGGGGATTGCGATGGGCTTCGCGGTGATTCCCACCATCTTTTCGATTGCGGAGGACGCGGTGTTCAGCGTGCCCAAGCATCTCACCTCGGGTTCGCTGGCACTCGGCGCAACGCCGTGGCAGACCCTGTATTACGTGGTGGTGCTGACCGCCAGCCCCGGCATCTTCTCCGCCATCATGGTTGGCATGGGACGCGCGGTGGGCGAAACCATGATCGTGCTGATGGCGACCGGCAACACGGCGGTGATGGACCTGTCCATCTTCACCGGCTTCCGCACCCTGTCCGCCAACATCGGGGTGGAGATGCCCGAAGCGGCCGTCGGTACCACCCACTATCGCCTGCTGTTCTTCTCGGCGCTGGTTCTGTTCGTGTTCACCTTTGTGGTGAATACCGTGGCAGAACTGATCAGGCACCGCCTGCGCGAAAAGTACAGCTCACTTTAAGAAAGAACCCCGATGCGTAACTGGTACAAGAGTGGAGAACCCTGGGTGTGGACGACTGCGGGTGCAGTCGCCCTGTCGCTTGTCATGGTGTATGCGGTGGTGTGGTTGACGGCCGCACGCGGCCTGACCCATTTCTGGCCCAAGCCGGTTGCCGAGGTCACGTTTCAGGAGCGGAACGGTTCTGCTTCACGATTGATCGGCGAGGTTCGCGAGAAAGAGGAAGTCTCGCTGGTTCGCCTGCGCGAGCAGGGCTATGAAATAAACAGCAAGGACCTGTTTGCCGATCGCTACCTGATCAAGCTGGGCAACAAGGACCTGACGGGCGTCGATTTCAAGTGGTTCCCGGCCCCCATGCTGGGCGAGTTTACCTATCCCGAGGACCTGCTTGCCATCGAGCGGCGTGAATGGGGCAACTTCTATGGCCACCTGAAAGCGGTCAAGGAACAGGGCAATGTGGTGGCGGAAGGACCGGCGGCCTGGGCGGAAGCGGAAAAACGCCTGGCGCGTTCCAACGACCTGTTCAGGCAGGCGCTGCGCATCGAAAAAGGCGACATCGGCAAGATCAACTATGCACTGGAAAAAGTGCGGTTGCGCGAACGCAGGCTGGAGATTGACGGCGCCCTGAGCGATGCCGCCAAGGCGGAATTCGCCAGGGAGCGGGAAGCCATGGAAGCGGAATATGGCGGATTTCAGAAACAGCTGGAGAAGATACGCCACGATATCGAGCGCGACAGCGTCAGTGTCGAAACCAGCGATGGGCAGGTGGTCGACATCCCGCTGGCCAAGGTGGCCGACATGTACCTGCCGAACGCCATGAGCGTGTGGCAGAAAATCGGCTTCTACGTCCACAAGTTCTACGAGTTTGTCAGCGACGACCCGCGCGAGGCCAACACCGAGGGCGGCATTTTCCCCGCCATCTTCGGCACCGTGATGATGGTGCTGCTGATGTCGGCGATGGTCACCCCGCTGGGCATCATGGCGGCGGTCTACATGCGCGAGTACGCCAAGCAGGGGCCGATGACTCGCGCCATCCGCATCTCGGTCAACAACCTGGCCGGCGTGCCCTCGATCGTCTACGGCGTGTTCGGCCTCGGCTTCTTTGTGTACGTGCTGGGCGGCTCGCTCGACGAGCTGTTCTTTGCCGAAGCGCTGCCGGCGCCGACCTTTGGCAGCCCCGGCATTCTGTGGGCCTCATTGACGCTGGCGATCCTGACCCTGCCGGTGGTCATCGTCGCCACCGAAGAGGGCCTGTCGCGGGTGCCGCGAACCATCCGCGAGGGCAGCCTCGCACTCGGCGCGACCAAGGCCGAGACCCTGTGGCGCACCGTGCTGCCGATCGCCAGCCCGGCCATGATGACGGGCCTCATCCTGGCGATTGCGCGCGCGGCGGGCGAGGTGGCGCCGCTGATGCTGGTCGGCGTGGTGAAGCTCGCCCCCAGCCTGCCGCTCGACGGCAGCTTCCCCTTCCTGCATCTGGAGCGGAAGTTCATGCACCTGGGCTTCCACATCTACGACGTCGGCTTCCAGAGCCCCAACGTCGAGGCGGCCCGCCCGCTGGTGTATGCCACGGCATTGCTGCTGGTGATCATCATCGTCGTGCTCAACCTGTTCGCGATCCGTCTGCGCAACCGCCTGCGTGAGCGCATGCGCGGCCTCGAAGGCGTTTGATCACCTGTCACCCCATACAACGATAGACCCGAAGGACCTTGAAAATGAGCGAAGCCAGCCCGAAAACCCACGCGATAAACATAGGCGACCTGGGGCGCACACAGATGGAAGACACAGAAGAAGTGGCGATCCGCGTCGAGAATCTCGACCTCTACTACGGCGAGGCGCAGGCGCTGAAGAGCGTCAGCATGAACCTGCCGAAAAACCGCGTGACGGCATTCATCGGCCCCAGCGGCTGCGGCAAGTCGACCCTGCTGCGCTGCTTCAACCGCATGAACGATCTGGTCGACATCTGTCGCGTCGACGGCAAGATCCTGATGGAAGGCAAGAATATCTATGACCGCGACGTCAACGTTGCGCTGCTGCGCCGTCGCGTCGGCATGGTGTTCCAGAAGCCCAACCCGTTTCCCAAGTCCATTTATGAAAACGTGGCCTATGGCCTGCGCATCATGGGGGTCAACAATCGCAGCACGCTGGATGAAGCCGTCGAGAAGGCCTTGCGTGGCGCCGCGCTGTGGAACGAGGTCAAGGACCGCCTCGACCAGAACGGCCTGAGCCTGTCCGGCGGCCAGCAGCAGCGCCTGGTGATTGCGCGTGCGATCGCCCTGGAACCGGACGTGTTGCTGCTGGACGAGCCGGCCTCCGCACTCGACCCCATCTCGACCGCGAAGATCGAGGAACTGGTCAACGAGATGAAGGACAGGTACACCATCATCATCGTCACCCACAACATGCAGCAGGCGGCCCGCGTGTCCGATTACACCGCCTTCATGTACATGGGCGAACTGATCGAAATAGGGCGCACGAATGATGTGTTCCTGAAACCCACGGTGAAGCAGACAGAGGATTACATCACGGGCCGCTTCGGCTGATCGCCATCGGGAAATCCGTCATGCATCAGGAAAACTTGGATTCGTCGATGAAGCCGCGATATTCCGGGCAGTCCGATTTCCCACACGCCGAAGCCGGGGCAACGGCCATCTTTGCCCAGCGGATCTATCTGGCCGACCCTGACCCACTCACGCGTGCGCTACTGGTGGCGTATCTGCACGACAAGGGATTTGATGTCGTCGCGACCCCGGACATGGAAGCTTCGCCCCCGCCCGTCGACGTCCTGATCGTTGCCCTGGATGGCCTGGAACAGCGCGCGAACAGACCGAAGTGGCTATTGGCAAAACCGGACATTCCCATGATCGTCCTGGATCGATCGCATGTGTTTCCGGGGCGGGCCGCCGCCCTCGGCTACGCCCCCGATGCCCGGCTATCCTTGCCCGTCCAGCCACGCAAGCTGGTGGCCACGATCCGACAGGTTTTGAGCCTGGCGCGGATCGAAGCCGTCGACCCCAGTGAAGCGTCGGTCCGCATCTACCGCTTTTCCAGATGGACGCTCCACTGCAACGCGCGCCGACTGGAGTCGCCTGATGGGAAATCGATCCTGCTCGACAAACGGGATTTCGAGGTGCTGAAGGCCCTGCTGACGTTTCCCCGCCAGGTGCTGACCCGCCAGCAACTGATCGCCATGGTCTGGGGTTCGGACAAGGACGTCGAGAACAGAACGCTGGATCGTCCGGTCACGCTCCTGCGCCGCCACCTCGGCGACGACGTCAAGTTTCCGGTGCTTCTCAAAACGGTCGTCGGTGTGGGATATCGGCTCGACGCTGAAGTCGAAAAGTCGTTCTAGGCTGGCGTCCGGAGACAGGGCGCCACAAGCGATCTGCGCTTATCGCGCCTGGCCTAACTGCTCGCGCAGGCTGTCCAGGGTGTCCTGCTCGCCGCGCACGCGGAAGAACGCGCCTTCTTCGTCGGCGCGCTCCTCCAGCACCTCGCAGCGCGCGAAGATTTCCCCGCGTAGCTGCTGTGCCGACCAGGGCAGAAAAAGCTCGGCCTCGACGAGGTCCTTCTGGAAAAACGCAAGGATCGCCTTGTGCAATTTGGCGACGTCGTCGGGGCGGCGCGCGCTCATCACGATGCAACCGGGGTAGCTGGCGCGCAGCGCGGCTTCGCGTTCGGCCTGCGCCGCGGCGTCGCCGACGTGGTCGATCTTGTTGAAGATGCGCAAGCGCGGCACGTCCAGCGCATCGATCTCTTTCAGAACTTCTTCGGTGGTTTCGATCTGCCGTTCGAAGCCGGGATCGCTGGCGTCGATGACGTGGAGCAGCAGCGACGCATCCAGCGCCTCTTCGAGCGTGGACTTGAACGACGCGACCAGCCCGTGGGGCAGGTTCTTGATGAAGCCGACCGTGTCGCTGACCAGCACGCGCGGAACGCTCTCGGGGTGCAGGGTGCGCACCGTGGTGTCGAGCGTCGCGAACAGCTTGTTGGCGACCAGCACCTCGCTGCCCGTGAGCGCGCGCATCAGGGTGGACTTCCCCGCGTTGGTGTAGCCGACGAGCGCCACGCTGGCGAGCCCCTGGTGCGCCTGCCGCCGGGCGCGCTGCGTCTTGCGCTCGACGTCCATCGCGGTGATTTCCTTCTGCAGTTCGGCGATGCGGTCGCGGATCTTGCGCTTGTCCAGCTCGGTGTGCGATTCGCCGGCGCCACGGCCGCCGACGCCGCTGCGCTGCCGTCCCTGCGGGCCCGCCAGCTTGGCCGCCTCGCGCAGGCGCGGCGCCATGTAGCCCAGGCGCGCGATCTCCACCTGCGCGCGCGCAGCGGGGGAGCGCGCGTTGCGGTGGAAGATTTCGAGGATGACCATGGTGCGATCCATCACCTGGCAGCCAACCTCGTTTTCGAGGTGGCGCGCCTGCGACGGCGAGATCTCGTGGTCGACGAAGACGACATCGATCGGGTGGGGGGAGACCTCATCGTCCAGGCCCTCGACGAGCGTGGAAAGTCGATGCAAAGGGTTCTGCGGCGCGTGGTCAGGCGCGGTTTCGCTGGCCGGTTCGCCACGCACGAAACGGCGTATCTCCTCCCGCTTGCCGACGCCCAGATACGCCGTCGAGTCGAAGCCGGAACGTTTCTGCGTGAATGTTCGGGTGACCGTGAACCCCAATGTCTTTGCCAGCTCGCGCAGCTCGGTCAGCGACGCCTCGAACTCGACGTCGCTGACGCTGGGCAGCTGAACCGCCGCCACGACGGCGTACTGGGGTTTTTCCTGGGCTTCTTTTTGCATGCTGCGAGTGCTTCTGTTGAGTGGACGAGGGCAGATAGTACCCGTCAATGCGATCAGAGCCGGTATTGGGCATGCACCGTGTCGTGGATGGGGTGTCGGCCGTCGGGGCCTCGGAGTTGGCTGACGGTTGCCGGGGAAGCACGGGCAGTCTGCCAATTTTTGCTGTGCTGAGAATTTTGTCGGAAATTCTTACAGTTTCAGCCGGGTGGGCGCTTGAGGAAAACACAGGTAACTGATTATTAACGAATACTTTTTATGGCATGTTTGATGCTTGATGCAAGCATACGGAGCGGTGGCGGTTCAACAATGGCTGCCAGATCGTTCTGGCCTCTAAATAAACTGGAAGGAATGTCATGCCAAAGCGTTGGGTTGTTGCTGCGACATTTGCCCTGAGCGCAATGGGCACCGCCGTTGAGGCTGCGCCGATTCAGGTTTTCTACTCCGATTTCAATGGTGTGCTGCCTGCCGAGATTGACCCGGGCACTGCCGCCCTGACGGGCGTGCAGGGGTACGCCGGGTATGGCCCCGCAGGCAACCCGTTCGGCGGAAACTTCCTGCGCAGTGCCACCGGAAATACGGTGACACTGTCCCTCACAGGCCTGCCCACGCATGACACCATCAGCCTGGAATTCCTTTTTGCGGCGATCGACTCGCTCGACGGGACCGGTACTTTCCCGGCGGGTGACTTCTTTAAGATTGTGTTCGACGGCACAACGCTGTTCAGCGAATCGTTTGCGAACGCGACCCCCGGCCAGATCCAGAGCTACGTTCCCCCTGCGGGCGTGGAACTTGCGCGCCACCTCGACCTCGGGTTTTCCGGTCCGGGTAGCTACTACACAGACAGTGCCTACAACCTCGGCGCCGACCCCCGCTTCGCCAATTTTGCCCACACGGGTTCAACGGCAACGATCGAGTTCTTCATCTTCGGCGAGGGCAATCAAAGTCTCGATGACGAATCGTGGGCAATGGACAACCTGCGCGTGAGCGTCACCACGACGCGAGCCGCAGTTCCGGAGCCGGCCTCGCTGGCGCTTTTAGGGATTGGACTCGCCGGTTTGGGGATCATGCGACGCCGCAAGACAATCTGATTTCCATCATCGTTCCGTCACAAGCCGACATCCTTCATGTCGGCTTTTTTGTGCCTGATTCAAACAACCCCAAAAATGGGCGGCAGGTTCTATCTCCCGCTAACCAATAAAACGCACGTTCTCCCCTGAAGGCGGAAGCGCGAATTTGTTCATCGGCACAGCGTATCGCCAGTAGCCTTTCAAGGCTTCACCTGAATCACCGTCCCCTCGCGTCGCGGATCGGCAGTGCGGCGGCGTGAATTTAAACCGTAACAACTTAAAAGTATAAGCAAGCAACCGCAAGCGGCATCGGCCCATGGACGGGGTTGGGCGTCATGACCGCTCACATATGGCGCAGACCGCACTGCGGCGGGGCATTCACCGCTTCACGAAACCGCGGACAGCAACCATGCTTGCGAAAATATCATTAAATAACAATGTCTTACTAAATACATTTGGACTGGTATATCACTTGCTTAAAGCTTCCTGGCACGGCTGATCTTGGGTAGGAAAAAATAACTTTTCTTGGGGAGATACAAGCAATGCGATCCAACTTGCCAGTAACCAATGTCGAATACGTCCTGAAGGACAACGAAACCGTGGTGTCGAAGACAGACCTCCACGGCAACATCACCTACGTCAACCAGGACTTCGTCAATATCAGCGGATTCAGCGAAGAGGAACTGATGGGGGCGCCGCAGAACATCGTGCGTCACCCCGACATGCCGGCCGAAGCCTTTGCCGACCTCTGGCGCACCCTCAAAAGCGGCAAGGCCTGGACCGGCCTGGTGAAAAACCGCTGCAAGAATGGCGATCACTACTGGGTCGAAGCCAATGCCGCGCCCCTTATCGAAAACGGGAATATCGTCGGCTATACCTCGATCCGGACCAGGCCCGACAGGCGGCAGGTGCTGGCTGCCGAGAGCGCCTACCGCGCCATCAAGGCCGGCGACAAGTCGCTGAAAGTTCAGGAAGGCAACGCGGTCAGCCCGTCTTTCCTGCAGCGTTGCTGCCTCGACACGCTGAACGGCTTGTCGCTGAAGTCGATCCTGACGCTGGCCTCTGCCTCCATGGTCGCCATGTTCGGGGTAGTGGGCCTGCTGGCCTGGATGGCGACCACCGAAGCCAATCAGGCACTGACCGGCTGGCTGATCACGATCGCGGCATTGGGCGCGCCGCTGGCAATCCTGTTCAGTGTGATGTGCCACCGCATTGCCGTTGTGCCCCTGGAACGCACCCGAGAGGATATCGAACGCATGAGTTCGGGCGACCTGACCGGGAAGATCAACGCCAGCGGCGCAGGCGAAGTGACCCGGGTGATGCAGTCGCTGCGGATTCTGCAGATCAACATCAAACTGCTGGTCGGCCAGATCAAGCAGGGCACCGAACAGGTTTACGCAGGCGCCAGCGAGATAGCCATTGGCAATGCCGACCTGTCCGGCCGGACCGAATCGCAGGCGTCGAGCCTGGAAGAAACCGCCAGTTCGATGGAAGAGCTCACCAGTACCGTCAGGCAGAACGCCGACAACGCGCGTCAGGCCAACCAGTTGGTTGTTTCCACCGCGGATGTCGCCGTCAAGGGCGGCCAGGTGGTCGATCAGGTTGTCGACACCATGGCCTCGATCAAGGACAGTTCCAGGAAAATTGCCGACATCATCGGCGTCATCGACGGCATTGCCTTCCAGACCAACATCCTGGCGTTGAACGCCGCGGTCGAAGCTGCGCGTGCCGGCGAGCAGGGACGCGGCTTTGCCGTCGTCGCCTCTGAAGTCAGGAATCTCGCCCAGCGCAGCGCGGGCGCAGCCAAGGAAATCAAGGCGCTGATCGATGACTCCGTCGGCAAGGTCGACACGGGAGGCAAACTGGTCGATGAGGCGGGCGTCGCCATGAAGGAGATCGTCAGCTCGGTCAAGCGCGTTGCCGATATCGTGAGCGAGATTGCGGCGGCGAGCCAGGAACAGAGCGCCGGCATCGAGCAGGTCAACCAGGCAGTGGGCCAGATGGACGAAATCACCCAGCAGAACGCCGCGCTGGTGGAACAGGCCGCGGCCGCCTCCGAGAGCATGCAGGAGCAGGCGCAGCACCTGGCAGAACTGGTGGGCGCCTTCAGGCTGGTTCAGGGTGGGGGTCAGGTGAGTCAGACTGTCCGCCGCGACAGTCGCATGAAGTCCTTGCCGGCGTCACCCAGGCCGAGGGAAACGCTTCCGTCACCACGGCCGTCTGGAAACGTGGTGAAACTGGTCCGGACAGGGAAAAAAACCAATGTCGTCTTGCTTGGATAAATAACAGGAGAGAGGACTTCACGATTTATGTCTTTTTTAAGCGCAGTCCTGCCAACCTGGGATTTTTCGGTTAAAGGCATCGATGCCTCGACCTTCTCAGGCCCCGATGGCGTCATGGGACGGTTCCGGAATCTTGCGTTGCACAGCCATTTTCAGCCGATCGTCAGTCTGGCGCACCGTCGTACGGTGGGGCACGAGGGATTGCTGCGGCCACGGGATGCCGAAGGCCAGCCGCTTGCGCCGGACAAGCTGTTCGACACGCTGGAGGCGGACGACGACATCGTGTACCTGGATCGCTTGGCCCGTGATATTCACGTCCGCAATTTCGTTGCTTCGGGACTGGATGAGTCCTGGCTTTTCCTGAACGTGAATGCCCGTGCCGCCATGTGCGGCAAGGACTATGGCCCTTATTTCCAGGCCATGCTGGCGCGCCATGGCCTGGCGCCGCATCGGGTCGTGATCGAACTGGTCGAAAACGACATCCACGATGAAGCGTTGCTCGCGGAGGCCATGCGCTATTACGCTGAGATTGGCTGTGTTGTCGCAATCGATGACTTCGGCGCGGGGCATTCGAATTTCGAACGCATCTGGAACGTGCAGCCTCAGATCGTCAAGATTGACCGCACGATGCTGATCCGGGCGCGGAACGACCACAAAGTCAGGCGCGCGCTGCCGAGCCTGGTGGCCTTGTTGCATGAAGCCGGTTGCATGACCCTGATCGAGGGCATCGAGGATGAAGAGGATGCCATGATCGCGCTCGACACAGGCATCGACCTCGCCCAGGGTTTCTTCTTTGGGCGACCCGGCCCGCAACTGGAGACGCAGCATCGGTGCGCTTCCCTGATGGGGAATCTTTGCGATCGTCACCGGCACATATCGCTTGCGAATCGCTCGCGCAGCCGTGATCTTCTGGAGCCCTATATCGTGGAGTTTCGCGAGTGCGCCGGACTGGCAGGATACGAGTTGAACGCCGGGGATGCGTCGTCACGCATGTTGGCCTTGCCCAATGTGTTGCGCTGTTATTTGCTGGATGGCAATGGCCGTCAGTTGGGAGACAACATCGTGCCATCCGGTCGGGAGTTGGCGGTGGACCGGCGCTTCCTGCCCGTCTCGAACGCCAGCGACGCGGTCTGGTCAAGGCGCCCCTATTTCCAGAGGGCGATGGCGGAGCCGGGACAGGTTCAAGTCAGCCGCCCGTACCTTTCCATCACCGATGCGCGAATGTGCGTCACGCTTTCCATCATGCTCAAAAATGAACCGCTGCAGGACTGCGTCTATTGCGCCGATATTCTGTGGGAAGAAAATTAGCGTAACGAGCGCCCGGTTTCCTCAGACATGTGGTGAACACGCCATATCCGGCTGCTTAAGGTCACCGCAGCCTTTCAAGGCTTCACCCGGATCACCGTTCCCTCGCGTCGCGGATCGGCCGCGCCGCGATGCTCGCCGGTCGCAAGATCGATGACGACGGCCTGCACCGAGCCGATCGTTTCCTGACAGCCATCCGTTCCGACTTCCCCCAGTCCGGCATGCCCCAGCGTGCGCAAGGCATCCTGCGCGGCGATGCTGAAGCGCGGCTGCGTGAAATCCTGTCCGCCTTCGCAACCGATCCTGCCTGCAGCGTGGGTGACCGACAGGCGCGGCGTGCCGCTCGCCGAAGGCGACTGGCTGGTGCAGCCCGATCTCGCCAAAACCCTCAAGCGCATCGCCGCCAAAGGTCCGGACGCCTTCTATCGCGGCCCCATCGCGGGCGCCAGCGTGTCGGCCAGCTTCTTGGTGCCCCAGCGTTTGAGCGCGGTGTCGATGCCGCGCACGGTGCCCGGCACGCCGACCGCGAGGCCGCTGGTCGAGGCCAGCGGGAATTCCATCGCCAGGCCATCCGGCGCGAACATGTCGGCGCTGGCTTGGGCCGGCGCGCGTTCGCGCGAATCGACGATGAAGGTTTCATTGGTTTTGGCGAGGTGGACCAGCATGAAGCCGCCGCCGCCGATGCCGGACGACTGCGGCTCGACCACGTTCAGCGCGAACTGCACCGCGGCGGCGGCATCGATGGCGTTGCCGCCCGCAGCCAGCATGCGCGCGCCCGCGGCGGCGGCCGCCGGATGCGAGGCCGCCACCACGCCATCGGGCGAGGCGGCGATCACCGAAGAGGAAAACAGGCAGAGCGCGAGCCAGCGCGTGCAGGGCGAGCGGAGCGACATGGGCGTCATCGAAAAAACAGGTGAAGCCCAAGCCTGCCCCGGTTTGGCCGCGGGCGTCAATGCCGATCCGGGGAAAACCTGAACAAGTCGTCACCCCGGCGGTGCGTGGTTGTTACAGCTTTAGCTGTTTACAACCACGCTCGCCCGCCCCGGGCCGATGCCGTGGAGCTTGCGGCGGTACGAAAATCGCGGCGAGGGCGCCGCTCCCACAGGTGAACGGTTGTAGGAGGCTCGCCCTCGGGCCGATGGGGTGGGAGGTTGCGACGGCACGAAAATCGTGGTGAGGGCGCCGCTCCTACGAGAGCGTAAGGAGGCCTGGCACCCTATGGCACCGGGGTGAGGTTTATTCCGGACAGCAGTGGGCTTTCGCCGGAATGACGATGGTGGGCTTGTTCCGTGTTTCCTTGGAAACGGGCGGGCCGTGTGGCCCGCCTTGTCCTTACTGCTTGAGGATGCGCATCTCGGTGCGGCGGTTCCGCTCGCGCGCTTCGCGGGTGGCGTTGCTGTTCAGGGGCTGCAGTTCGCCATACCCCCTGGCCGTCAGCTGCGCGGCATCGACATCCTTGCTGATCAGGTAGTTGCGCACCGCATTCGCGCGGCGCTCCGACAGGCCCTGGTTGTATTGCTCGGTGCCGATGCTGCAGGTGTGGCCCGCCATCTCGGCTACCAGCTCGGGATAGCGCTTGAAGACCTGCGACACCTCATCGAGCACGCGTGCCGATTCCGGCGTGATTGCGGACGAGTCGAAGGCGAACCAGACGCCCTTGAGCTCGCTCTTCTCGACCAGCGGGCAGCCGGTGTGGTCGACCCGGGTGCCGCGGGGTGTATCCGGGCACTTGTCCATGCTGTCGGGCACGCCGTCGCCATCGCTGTCGATAGGTGCTGCGGACGCGGGTGGCACCGCGGCGGCAGGCGGCATGATTTCGCAGCCATGCTCATCGACCCTGGCGCCCGGCATCGTGTCGGGGCACTTGTCCAGATAATCCGGCACGCCGTCGCCGTCGCTGTCCAGCGGGCAGCCCTTGTCGTCGACCGCCGCGCCCTTCGGCGTGTCCGGGCAGGCGTCGCGATGATCCGGCACGCCGTCGCCATCGGCGTCGGCGGGCTGGCAGAGCAGGGCGCCCAGAATGCCGCCGACCACGGTGCCGGCGCCGACCGTGACGCCGTCAGCGATGGCGCCGACTGCGGCACCTCCCGCCGCACCGATGAAGATGCAGGTTTTTTTGTCCTCGAACCAGTGGCTGTCGGCTGCGAAGGCAGGGCTGGCGGCAAAGAGGGGCAGCAGGAAGGTAAGGAAGAGGCTTAGGCGGCGCATGTCGTGCTCCCGATTTGAATATCAGCTTTCAATATAGAAAACTCTGCGAATTCAGGAGCGGAATGCGCGGAGCCGGGTTTGGCCGCGTGGTGCAAGAAGGGATGGCTTAGTGTCCGGCTTGAAAGAGCCTGGCCACGTCCTCCACCAGATCGGCCAGAGGACGCTCGCGCCGCGTGTCCCGAACCAGCCTTGCATCCGCGCAGCCCTGGCTGCGGAACGCCTGGATGACATGGCGCGTCACGCCACGCGCCGACAGCTCCTGCGCCAGGCTCGCGACGTCGGCGTCGGCCAGCAGGGCCGGATGCACGGTGGTGCGGATTTCGTGGGCGACGCCTGCGGCCAGCACGGCTTCGAGGCTGGCCAGCGCTGGGGCGCCGCTGCCTGCGACGCCGGTGATGCGCGCGTAATCGGCGAACGGCGCCTTCGCGTCCAGCCCCACCCAGTCCACCAGCGGCAGCACCTCGGCGAGCCGGCGCGGATAGGCGCCGCCGGTGTGCAGGCCGACCCTGAATCCGAGCGCGCGCACTTCGCGCATCGCGTCGGCCAGTTCGGGCTGCAGCGTCGGCTCGCCGCCGGAAAACACCACGCCGTCGAGCAGGCCCTGGCGTCGGCGCAGGAAGGCCAGCACGTCGTCCCATGGAATTTCGTTTTCGCCGCGCGGGGGAATCAGGTGCGGGTTGTGGCAATAGCCGCACCGCCACGGGCAGCCCTGGCAGAACACCACCGCGGCCAGCATGCCGGGCCAGTCGGTGGTGGAGAGCGGAGTCAGGCCGCCGATTCTCAGCATGGCGAAATCACCTGATTGTGCGGAATCCGTCGCCCCGGCGAAGGCCGGGGCCCAGTTGAGAAGCTGGATACCGGCGTTCGCCGGTATGACGGCTTCACGTGGGTTCGTAGCCGGATCATTCGTCATGCCGGCGAACGCCGGCATCCAGTTTAATCACTGGATTCCGGGTCGCAGCCCGGAATGACGCATTGATGTGCATCACAGGGTCAATTCGAACAACGCCCTTCGACGAAAAAGCGCCGCTCGCGGTGCTCGCTCTTCTTCCCCTTGTTGAAGCTGGTCACCGGGCGGTGGTAACCCATCACGCGGGTCCACACTTCGCAGCGGGTGCGCTCCTCGTCCTTCAGGGTCAGCGGGGCCTGGGTCGGTACGGTCATGTCGTTCATATCAATCTCCTTGGGTTAGGCGGCAACAGCGCGCTTGCGGGACAGGGCTTCCTCGTCGCACGCGGGGCAGAACGCGTGCTCGCCGGCGAGGTAGCCATGTTTGGGACAGATGGAAAAGGTGGGCGTGATGGTGATGTAGGGCAGGCGGAAACGCGTCAGCGCGCGGCGCACCAGCTTCTTGCAGGCTTCCGCCGACGAGATGTGCTCCGACATGTAGAGATGCAGCACGGTGCCGCCGGTGTACTTGCGCTGCAGGTCGTCCTGCCGCTCCAGCGCTTCGAACGCATCGTCGGTGAAGCCCACCGGCAGTTGCGACGAGTTGGTGTAGTAGGGCGCATCCTCGGTGCCCGCCTGCAGGATGCCCGGATAGCGCCGGGCGTCTTCCTTGGCAAAGCGGTAGGTGGTGCCCTCGGCCGGCGTGGCTTCCAGGTTGTACATGTGGCCGGTTTCTTCCTGGAAGGCGGCAATCCGCCCGCGAATGTGGTCGAGCAGGCGCACCGCGAAATCGTGGCCCCATTCGCTGGTGATGTCGTGTTCGTCGCCCGTGAAGTTGCGGATCATTTCGTTGACGCCGTTCACGCCGATGGTCGAGAAGTGATTGCGCAGGGTGCCGAGATAGCGCTTGGTGTAGGGGAACAGGCCGTTGTCCATCAGGCGCTGGATTTCCTTGCGCTTGATTTCCAGCCCGTTGCGCGCCATGCCGAGCAGCGTATCGAGGCGGCGCAGCAACGCAGCCTCATCGCCCTTGTACTCGTAGCCGAGGCGCGCGCAGTTCACCGTCACCACGCCGACCGAGCCGGTCTGCTCGGCCGAGCCGAACAGGCCGTTGCCGCGCTTCAACAGCTCGCGCAGGTCGAGCTGCAAACGGCAGCACATCGAGCGGATGTGGTTCGGCTTCATCTCCGAATTGATGAAGTTCTGGAAGTAGGGCAGGCCGTAGCGCGCGGTCATGGCGAACAGGCGCTCGGCGTTTTCCGACTCCCAAGGAAAGTCCGGCGTCATGTTGTAGGTGGGGATGGGGAAGGTGAACACGCGGCCCTTGGCGTCGCCGGTGGTCATCACCTCGATGTAGGCGCGGTTGATCATGTCCATTTCGACCTGCAGCTCGCCGTAGGTGAAGGGCATTTCCTGGCCACCGATTACCGGCACCTGTTCGCGCAGATCCTCCGGGCAGGTCCAGTCGAAGGTGAGGTTGGTGAACGGCGTTTGGGTGCCCCAGCGCGACGGCACGTTGAGGTTGTAGATCAACTCCTGGATGCACTGCTTCACCGCTTCGTAGCTCATCGCATCATTGCGGATGAACGGCGCCATGTAGGTGTCGAACGAGGAGAAGGCCTGCGCACCGGCCCATTCGTTCTGCAGCGTGCCGAGGAAATTGACGATCTGGCCGACTGCGGATGACATGTGCTTCGGCGGCCCCGCCTCGACCTTGCCCGGCACGCCGTTGAGGCCTTCGTGCAGCAGGGTGCGCAGCGACCAGCCGGCGCAGTAGCCCGCCAGCATGTCGAGGTCGTGGACGTGGATCGAGCCGTCGCGATGCGCCTCGCCGAGTTCCGGCGGGTAGACGTGATTGAGCCAGTAGTTGGCCACCACCTTGCCCGACACGTTGAGGATCAGCCCGCCCAGCGAATAGCCCTGGTTGGCGTTGGCGTTGACGCGCCAGTCCTGGCGCGACAGGTATTCGTTGACCGATGCTTCCACGTCCACCAGCGTCCTGCGGTCCTCGCGCAGCTTCTTGTGGCGCTCGCGATAGGCGATGTAGGCGCGCGCGGTGGCGAGATGGTTGGCGGCAATCAGGCTCTGCTCGACGACGTCCTGGATGCGCTCGATGTCGGGCGGCGAGCCGCGCAGGCTGTGGATCAGCACCTTTGCCACCTGGGCGGTCAGCAAATCCGCTTCCGACTCGCCGAATTCTCCTGTGGCCTGGCCCGCGCGCAGCAGCGCCGAGCGTATCTTGCCGGCGTCGAAAGCCGTCCGGCTTCCGTCGCGCTTGAACACCTCGCGCGGCAGCATCGTCACCACCGTGTCCATCCCCGCATCCGCCATGACCGCCTCCTCGAATATCAACATATTGTGTTTGCCACCAACTCACCATACGACATGTTGTTTAAAGGACAAGGTGATTTTCAGATGTGCTTGTCCTGCTACACCATAAATATTGGCATCGGACAGTGCATCCAGGTCACGGTGAACTAAGCGGTGGGATCGGAAAACCTATCCACGGGCGGTGCGTTCCTGGCCGTAATCAACCGGCCACGACTGACTCCTGCCGACCTGAAGCGGAAGTCCAGGCGGTTTGCGGCGAACGTCTCATGCTCGGCCAGAGCGGCCCGTCCAAGCACCACCGCATCACGTCAGCTTCATGGGCAACAGCAGTCAGTGAACTTGGCCCCCAAGCGACATGGAGGACGCTGTTCCTCCAGTCGCCACAATGCGCAAGACTCAGAGGCTGTCGTACGGGCTAGCAACTCTCCGCGTCACCTCGATCACATGTGTGTAGATCATCGTCGTCTGCAAGCTGCGGTGACCGAGCAGCAGCTGTATCGTCCGGATGTCGGTACCTGATGCCAGCAAATGAGTGGCGAAGGAATGGCGCAGGGTATGCACGCTCGCATGCTTGTGGATCCCGGCTCGATCCCTGGCATCCCGAAAGGACCGCTGTACCGTCGAATCCGACGCATGCCAGCGCGCCAGCCTCCCGCTTTCACCCCACGGGCGCAATACCGCAGACGGAAACACGAACTGCCAGGCCAGCGAAGTCGAAGCTGACGGATATTTGCGGGCAAGCGCGCTGGGAAGTGGTGCCAGCCCTGCACCATGCGACAAGTCCTGTTTGTGCTGTTCTGCCACCCGGAGAATCTGCTGCTTGAGCGGGGCATGCAGTCGTTCAGGCAACAGCGTGGTGCGATCCTTGCCCCCTTTCCCAGAACGGACGTTCAATACCCCACCTGAAAAGTCGACGTCCTTGACCCGTAGCGTCATGCACTCGTTGACCCGCAAGCCCGAGCCATAAATCAGCTCTGCCATCAGCCTGACCACACCCGTCATCTGCTCCAGGATGGCTTTCACCTCCTCGCGAGCCAGCACCACCGGTACCCGGTGGAGCCGCTGCACCCGCTTGAGCCCGGCCATCTCACCCAACGGCTGGCGCAGCACGGAATCGTAGAGAAAGACCAGGGCGTTGAGCGCCTGGGTTTGCGAGGACGCGGAAAGGTGCCGCTCACTCGCCAGATGGTTCAGGAAGGCTTCCACCTCCGGCCCGCCCATGGTGTTGGGGTGGCGCTTGCCGTGGAAATAGATGAACTGTCGAATCCAGGAACGGTAGCTATCTTCGGTTCGGGGACTGAGGTGCCGGCGACGGCAGACGATGGAAACCTGGTCGAGCAGACGAGGTGGCGTGGGTTGACCCCATGAGGTTCGCTCCTAGTAGTTGAAGGAAAAAATCAGGAGCATAATCCGGAAGCGCTCCGTCTCCTTTTGCATAAAGCAATAAAGAGACAGCCGGACCAACATCTATATAAGAATCAAGACGATAGAATATGAAAATGCCTGTCTCTTTATTAAAAAACGTCCGGACCTATGGGTCTCTATATTAACTGTTAGCTCTCACAATGGAGCCCCTGTTCTACTTGCTCGCGTTGCTGGTTATGGCCACCCCCGCTTTCGTTGGTGCGCTGCGGGTACTGCGCCGTTCAGGGCACGCCCCTGCTTGGCCACGCCTAGTTGGCTTGGTCCTCGCCGTCACAGCAGTTCTTGTTGCGGGTCTTTCGCACCTCACCAACCTTGCCGAGTTCTATGTTGTTTCGGCTCTTGGCCCTCATACATGCGCTGCAAATCGCGTCTTGTGTACGTGGGTTGATACAACGGTTGCCTATTCCGGGTGGCTGGTTGTGCTACTTACTGCGGTCGTCGCCTTCGGGGTGCTCCGTCTTATCGCAAACTCCTGGCCCAAAGCTCTTTCTAGCCATGCCGCGAGCTAACCCTGCGGTCAAGGCGCTCCCTTCGGTCGCTGGGACGCGCCGCGAGCGGCGCGCCCCTTACCTTGAACGTTAGGAGGCCTATGAAACGTATCGTTACGTTGGTTGCGATACTTGCTGCACCATACGCACACGCCGATTGTCTGGACAAGTGGCTAGATTACAGATCGTCAACGCTGTACTTGTCCATCGATTACAGCGAGGGCTGCTACCAAGGGGAAGTGATAATCAACTTTTCCAAATTCTCTAAAGATGACCCGCACTGGCCTTCCCCGCAATCACGCTGGAGTTCGGTTCCCTTTGATCGCGAATGTCCTTCGAGCAAGGTTGGGAAGGACGGCGAGACTATTGAGTTTAGCTGTCGCAAGGATGGGATATCTCCTTTAGCTGGGGCGACTTACCGCTACAAGGTAGTCAAAGCAAAATACCGGTGCGACGATGGAAGCATTCCGCTGCCAGACCGTTCATTTAAATGCATTCGTGGCTGTGCTCCTACTGTGCCTCGAAGATTGGAGGGGCAATATAGTGAAGGTACTTGCTGATACCGCTCCACGGTCTCCTAACCCGGCGGTCGACCTCGCTTCCTTCGGTCGCTGGACGCTGCGCGATAAAGCCGCGCAGCGCCGGTCACCTCTACGTTAGGTCTTGGAAAATGACATTCCGCGATCGCCCATATCCAGCATTTTTTAGCCTCGCAATACTGCTATTTTTGGCGGCCACAGCGGGGTCTGATGTTGTAGCGCGAATTACCGTTAGTGGTGAAGGGGTTGGCAAGGCTGTCGCGGAGCACTTCTATTACGCATTTGTTCAGCCTGTTGGTACGGGCATGTTGCTCGCCCCCTTCGTGCTACTTGGCTGGATGTCGGCTTCCTTGGCAAAGCGCCAGGGGTTTGAGCGGGGGCTCGTTTTGTTTCTCATCGGCGCCTTGTTGCTCAGCATGATGTTTTTTTCTGCGTATCAGGATTCGCAGAACTACATGAGCCAAAAGATGTGGACCGCCGCAACTCTTTCTATCGGGTTGCTTCCCTTCAAGAGTGCCCCACTGTTATTGGTTTGTCTTGCCGCTCGGTGGCTCTTGGCCCGCAATACAAGTGAGGCTCAGACCTAACATGGCGCTCAACCTCGCTCCCTTCGGTCGCTGGACGGCGCTAAAGCGCCGCCGGTTAGCTCTACGTTAGGCCGGCTCATGGAAACAGACACATGATGCACATCTCCATAATCTTTATGCTCGGCATCTTTGCGTTTTGTTGTCCCGCTCATGCCAACAGCAGTGAATGCAAAGAGCTATCTGCCAAGCTCTCACAAAGCTGGGGATGGGACGTGCCTGTGCCGTGCTATTGCGGTCGAGAATTGGCGAATCTGGAAATCACGCCACCTGCCGGAACCAAGGTGAAAGCGGTATGTGGGCTACGAGACACAGGCGGAAGGTTAATTAACCTCGTCAAGGAAAAAGCGTCGCTTGACCGTTATGTTAACGGGAACTTGCCTCAAGGTTCGTTATACCTATCCGGCCAAATTACATACTCTGGGGTCGTATCTTTTGAGCCTGGGAACGCAGGTGATTTGTGGTTCAACACAGGCGTGACTGGTCAGCCCAGAACGCCGGTCTTTCGTCACGAATTCTTTGAGGAAATAAAACTAGGCTCGGCCAGTGATTACCGAAAGCTTGGCATGTCCAATCCGTACAGCGAAGGCAAGCCGTATAAATGCTGGTCAAAAAAGGTGACTCTCAAGATAGTCGACCCGGTTGTACACCTCAGCGATACCGATTTCGGTGGAACCTATGCAACCGATATTGTGGTTCTAAAAATGTCGGCATCTAAGGAATTCAAGTGCTATCAATAAGTTCGCCTAACACTGCGGTCAAGCGGGTCGCGCTAAAGCGCGCCCCTTACCTTCAACGTTAGAGATCAAGCATGTTGGGCGCTCCGTACAATTTATCTAAAGGGCTTTGCCTCGAAAAATCTGGGACGCTGCTTCCTTGGTTTCAAAGCCTTCATCAAATAACGAAGCTGGGAGGTAAGCCTCTCCCAGAAAAAGGCAAGGTCACACAGTTATTCTGGGAGGAAGAGACTGTGCTTGGTGGGTTACATGTCTCAGTTCTAGCCATGCCTCACGGTTCTGGCATCTTCTACCTAACCCCAAAGGATCGTGATTTTTCATCCGCACAAGAAGAGTTTTCCTTTCTCCTCTCCACCCTCAGTAGCCGTCTGGGTAATGCTCATGAGCCAGGCGAAACAGATAGCTATCCTTGGGTACGGTGGCGCTGGAATGGCATCTGTCTAAATTTGGCAATTGGAGAGCGCTTCGTTGATTACGTAGCCCTGTCTGTCTCAAACGGGGTAATCAAATGATCTCTAACCCTGCAGTCGAGGGGACAGCCAAAAGCTACGCTTTTGGTTCCCTCCGCGCTTCGCGCTCCGGCTGCCCCTCACTTCTACGTTAGGGGCTTATATGCTCAGAGCACTTGCAGCAGTATTTCTTGTCTTGGTACTTCAAAGCGCCAGCGCCGAAACGTTGCTTCTTAAGGCCAAACCAGGTGAGTTTCTTGCGAATCCCATTGGCGATTCCGCCGATGCCGTGAAAATTTCTACTTCCCTCAGACTCACCGCCTTTGATAGCAGCGCTGCATGGCCACCTGCCGCGTATGTGGGTTTTTTTCAAGGGCCAAATCGAAATGAAAGCTTCCAATTTCTTATCATCAGAAATGGTGGAAACTCCCCTTATCTAACAGTGGGCTACCGTGTCATTGAAGATGGAAAAGAAAAATCCGTCGCCTCACTTGCCAACATACCGTTGAATGCCAGCGCCTCGGTCGACCTATCTTTCAACAAGGGTAATATCACCATTAAATACGAAAACCAAACCCCTATTACGGTAATAACAAGACTAACCAAGGCCACACCCTATGTCTCTGTTTCGTCAGCCAGTGCCGAATACAAAATGCGCCCCTAACCCGGCGCTCAACCGCGCTCCCTTCGGTCGCTGGACGGCGCTAAAGCGCCGCCGGTTAGCTCTACGTTGGGCGTCAAAGGAGAACCTGTGAGAGGCCGAATCTTCGCACTTCTTTTGTTCAGTTTTTCACTCGCCTCACTCAGCCATGCACAAGAAAAGGTTCGTGACCGTTCTGATTGGGGAAATATCTTCAATAAGTTCGATGCTCAAGGGACAATCGTCGTGGCGGATGAGCGTACAGCCACTCGATCTACATCCGTTTATGATGAAAATCGGGCCAAAAAACGCTATTCACCGGCTTCGACATTCAAGATTCCACACACACTCTTTGCACTGGATGCAGGGGCCGTTCGGGATGAGTTTCAAGTTTTCAAATGGGACGGGGTTGCAAGAGACTTCGCGGCACACAATCAAGACCAGGACCTGCGATCATCAATGCGCAACTCTGCCGTTTGGGTATATGAACTGTTCGCAAAAGAAATCGGCGAAGGCAGGGCAAGAGACTATCTCGGAAAACTAAACTACGGAAATGCCGACCCTTCTTCGAAGCACGGCGACTACTGGATCGATGGCAATCTTGCGATTTCGGCGTACGAGCAGATTTCTTTCCTAAAGCGCCTTTATAGAAATGAACTCCCGTTTCGTGTAGAGCACCAGCGTTTGGTTAAAGACATAATGATCGTCGAGGCTGGACGCGACTGGATACTGCGAGCCAAGACAGGCTGGGAAGGGCGAATGGGTTGGTGGGTCGGATGGGTCGAGTGGCCGACCGGTCCAGTCTTCTTTGCGCTGAATATCGACACACCAAATAGAATGGCCGATCTTCAGAAGAGAGAGGCTATTGCGCGTGCCATTCTTCGTTCCATCGAGGCATTGCCGCCCAACCCGGCAGTCCACACGGACGCTGCGCAATAAAGCCGCGCAGCGCAGGTGACTTCTACGTTAGGCATTTATCAGCATGAGTTCACCACAAATATTTCTACTTTCCTTTGTCTTTGGTGCATTGCTTCATCTGCCGATTCGTCAACCCATGCTTGCTGGCGCCTTAGGAGCTGCAGCCATGACTGGTTACGAGACCGTCACCATGCTTAGCGCGTCTTACGCAGGCGGGGGGGCTTCAATGTGGCCTATCGCTCTTTTCTTTGTTGTTGCGTTTTCTGCCGCTGGTGCAGCGCTCGGGGTTCTTGCTGTGGCTGTGGTCCGCAAAAGAAAACAGTAGGCACATTGCCATGCCTAACCCCTCGTTCGAGTCGTTCGCTTCGCTCACTGGGACCGCCAGCCAGCTACGCTGTCTGGTTCCCTCCGCGCTGCGCGCTCCGGCGGCCCCTCAACTCAAACGTTGAATGGTTGCTTTGACCGGTAAGCGCCGAACACCGGTCATATGGAGCGGTCAGCCTGACAGGCAGCTTCGGCCGAACAGCAGACCTCCATGGGTACTACGCTGACCGGCCGGTTATGGCCGACTCCGGCCATCCATCACGCCTTACTAATTTCCGCACTCCATTCCAGCCTGCTGAACCTCCACCGCTACAACGCCCACCCCGCCACCTCCATCGGCCAGCGCACCGCAGCCGCCACAACGAGTGCGACGCCGATGGAGAGGGCCACCGAATAGAGCGCTTCGCGCCGGCCCAGTAGCTTCAGCATCATGGCGAAGGTGGATACGCAGGGCACATAAAAAGTGAGGAACACCAGGAAGGTGGCGATCTGCGTGGTGTCGAGCACGCCGGCCAGTTCCTGCGTGCCGAGCGCCTGGAACACCATCAGCAGGGACAGCTCCTTGCGCAGCACGCCGAACAGGATCGGCACGCCCAGCACCACCGGCAGTCCCAGCCACCATGCCGTCACCGGCGTGAGCGCGAGATTGATCCAGGCGTCGGCACCGTAATAACCCAATAGCGCCAGCACCACGCTGCCCGCCACCAGGAGCGGCAGCACGATGGTGACGATGTCGCGGCTGCGCGCCCAGGTGTTGGACAGCAGGGCGCGCAGGGTGGGCACGGCGTAGGCGGGGATCTCCTGGATCATGCCGGGCGTGGTCTCGGGATAGCGGCGCTTCAAGAGCTTGCCGACCAGGCTGACGACGATGGGGGTGAGCATGAAGAGCGCGAACACGCCGAAGCCGCCGAGGTATTTGCCTCCCACCGCCAGGATGATGGCCGAACGCGCCGAGCACGGCAGGAAGGTGATCAAGAGCGAGGCCACGGTGCGGTCGCGGCCGTGGGTGACGGCGGCGGTGGCGGCCAGCGCCGGCACGTTGCAGCCCAGCCCCATCAGGAAGGGCAGGGCGACGCCGCCGTGCAGCCCCAGGCGATGGAAACCCTGATCCACCACGAAGGCGACGCGGTGCATGATGCCGGATTCTTCCAGCCACACCAGCAGCAGCACCAGCGGGATCATGTAGGGGATGACGATGCCGGCGAGGCCGATGAAGCCGTCCAGCACGGCGCGCGCGACCACGCCCATCAGGTCGGTCGGCTGCCACGGCTCGGCCCATTCGATCAGGCGCGCGACGGTGAGCGCGTCGAGAAAAGCGCTGACCTCGAACACGAAGAACAGCACCAGCGCAAACACCGCCAGCGTGCCGGCGAATCCCCATTTCGGATGCAGGAAGAGATCGTCCGCCCAGCGTTGCCAGCGCGGCTGCTCGCCTTCCTGGCCGGGGCGGGTCACGTCCTCGTAGCACTGCGCGGCGCGGTGATGGCGGTCGGCGTGGATTTCCTCCGCCAGCGGGCGCGGCAGGGCCGCGTCGGCGCGGGCACGCGCGGCGAGCATGGCGTCGTACTGGTCGGGAAAATGCGCCTGCAGTTCCTGCGCGAAGTAGTCGTCGTTTTCCGCGAGCTGCAGGGTCAGCAGGGCCTCGGGCGCGGCGAACGCGGCGGCCACGTCGGGCTGCCGGGCGATGCCGGCGATCGCCTGCAATTGCGCTGCGATGTGCGGGCTGACCGGGCAGACGGGGGGCCGCGCGTGGGCCGAGTGCGCCTCCCGCGCAGTGCGCACTGCGGTGGTGAACAGGTCGGCCAGGCCGATGCCCATGTGCGCCACGGTGGGCACCACCGGCGCGCCCAGCTTGGCCGACAGTGCGCGCACATTGATGAAGCGCCGCCTGGCGCGCGCCTCGTCCATGCGGTTCAAGGCAAACACCATCGGCCTCCCCAGCTGCATCAGTTCCAGGGCGAATTCGAGATCGCGCTCCAGCGCCGTGGCGTCCATCACCATCAGCAGCACGTCGGGGGCGGCGAAGGCGCTTTCCGGCTGGTGCGCCTCGTGCTGCGCGATGGCCGGCCAGCGGTCGCCCCACAGCAGGTACTTCAGCGTGACGCGCGAGTCGTCGTCCAGCCGGTGAAAGCCGTCGAAGGCGGGCAGCGCGACGAGCGAAATCTGGTCGATGCCCACCTCGACCACGCATTCCTCGTACGCGGGGCCGATGCCGGCCAGGCGTTCGTGGTGCGTGGACGTGCTGGCAGCCGCGCGGAAGATGCTGTGCCTGCCGCTGCCCGCGCGGCCGACGATGGCCACGCGCGGCCGCCGTGCGCCGCGCAAGCCGGGGCCGTGGAGGGGAAAGCTGTGCGCGGGCGTAGTCATGGGGTCGTGATGCCTGGTATGAGATGGTTTCTCATGTGTATGGGTTTGTGGGGGGAGAGTCAATTCCCCCCTGCCTGCGGCAATGTCGTGATCAGTCCATGGCCGGCAAGTATCCCGAATCAGGCCGCGTGGAGCGCGATCTTGTGCACCCGCTCGCCGTGGCGCGCTAGCATGGCGCGGCCGAAGGTGTGGATGCGCTCGGTGAGGGCGGCCACTTAGCCGGGTTTGCCGTCGACCCGCGGACGCAGCAGGATGGGCGTGTAGATCGCGGCGAACAGGCCGAAGGCGGCGATCCACAGCACGCCGGCGATGACCATGCCGGACGCATACAGGCCGGGGAACACGAGCGGCTGCGCGACGCGGATGAGCGCGGCGAGGTTGACCGCGACGAAGGCCCAGGTCATCAGCGGCGCCGGCTCCAGCATGCGGCCGCTGTGGCCGAGCGAGACGCGCGCCATCATGCCCAGGGTGAGCACGCCGATGCCGCCTGCGGTGAAGGCATGCAGCGCGCTGCCGGCCGCCGCGCCCAGCCCGGACGCCGACAGGGCGAGCAGGGCGAAGCCGACGGGAATCCAGGCGTAGCCCAGATGCAGGATCCACAACAGCGGCACCGACCAGTACTTGCTGGTGTACCAGCCCGCCAGGCGGACCGCATGCGCGACTGCGGCAAGTGCCGCGAGCAGCGCGGTGACGAGCGAGAAGGGCGCGATCAGGGCAGCAATCAGCGCGGATATCGTGGCGGCCGGCACCAGGATTTCGATGGCCTTCCAGCGCCGCGCGCGGGTGCGCAGCTTGTTGTCGGTGAAGCTCGGGATCACCCGGCCGCCCATCACGGTCATCATCGCCACGATGACGTAGGCCGCCAGATGCAGGCCCAGGCTGCCGCCGGCGTCGATCCACCCCAGCGATCCCGCATGCACCAGCGCATTGGCCGCGGCCAGCGCCAGCAGCATGATGGGGAAGGGCGTGTTGTGCAGCTGCCTGGCCTTGAGGACGGGCAGCGCGAGCGCGATGGCCAGCACCGGCAGGAAGGCGACGTCGATGGCCGCGACCAGGATCGGCGGCAGGCCCGGGATCAGGAAGCTTGCGCGTCCCGCCAGCCACAGCACGAACAGGGCGGCCAGGGGCGGGCCGGATGGCATGGGGATGCCGGTCCAGTTCTGCGCGGCGGTGAGCAGGAAGCCGGCGATGACCGCCACGGCAAAGCCGAACAGCATTTCATGCCCGTGCCAGACGAAGGGCGACAGTCCGCCCACTGACAGGCCGCCGCGCAGCACCAGCAGCCACAGCACCATCATCAGCACGGCGTAGAGGCCGGCCGACAGGAAGAACGGCCGGAAGCCGAGGGCGAAGGGCGCCCAGCCGGTGAGCGGCGGGCGTTGCTGCAGGTCTTCGATGGGGAGCATGGCCATGGTGGGTTCCGTTCAGCGAGGGGTTAACCGGGGGGTGTAATCGTTTGTCGCCCCGGCGAAGGCCGGGGTCCAGCGCCTGGTTCAACTGCATGGCAGCCGGAACCGGGTTGTTCCGCTTGCGCGGGGATGATTGATTCGCTGGATTCCGGCGTCCGCCGGAATGACGGGTGGGTGGACTGGAATCAGCCCGTGCTCCAGGCGCGCGGCCGGCGCATGCCGGCGATCTTGCAGGCCTGTTTCACGTAGCCGTAGGGGTAGAGCTCGAACAGCTTTTTCTGCGCGTCCTTGCCGTAGCGCTCGGCCAGACGCTTGATGACGAAGCGGGCATCGGCGATGACCTGGTGCTCGTCGAAGTAGTCGCGCATGAAGCGGATCGTGTCCCAGTGGTCGTCGCTGAGCTGGATGTTCTCTTCCTGGGCCAGGGCCTGGGCCACGTCATCGTTCCAGTCGCCGGGCTCGATCAGGTAGCCCTCGGCATCGCGTTCGGGCATGTCGGTACTCATGCTTGGGTTCTCCTTTCCTGTCGGTTCATCCGGGATTGTCCAATAGGCAAAACTGCGTCATTCCGGCCTTCGCCGGAATGACGGGCTAATGATGGATTGTTTGGGTTCATACGATCATCTGGCGCATGCGGCCATCTCAGGTGCCGCCGCCGTGGAACTCGACGCCGGGCTGGCGTTCCGGAAGCGCTTCCACCAGCAGTTCGCGCCGCGACAACGCCATCGCCTCGACCCCGGACTCGTTCAGACAGGACTTGGCGTCGGACACCGCGGCGGCCAGCAGCTCGGCCGCCAGCACATTGGGCTCGCGCCCGAGCGACTTGGCGAGCGCGCGCAGCTCGATGCAGGGATCCGGCGGCAGCCGGACTTCCAGCGGCTTGCCGGCGCCTGCCGGGACTGGCGCCGGCGGGGCGCCTGTCCCTGCCAGAACCCGGCTCATCACGCTGGCAATGCTGGAGGCGGCCGAAGGCGCCAGGCCAGCCGGCTGCAGCCGGATCTTGTTGACGAAGTATTTCTCGAAATCGACCTTGGCCTGGTGTACCCAGCGTCCCTGGCGCATCCAGTTGATGTCGCGCAGCGGCACCTGCGGTTCCGACAGATACGCCGCGCCGCTCGTGCCCATGTCGGACAGCCACTTGGCGCGCTGCGGCACGTAGCTCGTCAGCGGCGCATCGCCGATCTGGGCCAGGATGTTCTGCACCACGGTCTCGCCAGCCTTCTGGATCGAATACACCGAGTCGGGCGCGCCCACCGGCACCGGCGTCTTGTCCACCGCGGGCTGCGCCACGCAGGCGCCGAGGGCGAACACGTTGGGGTAGTCGGGGTTGCGCAGGTATTCGTCCACCACGACCAGGCCGCGCGCGTTGACCAGCCCGGTCGAGTTGCGCACGCCCGGCACGCCGCCGAAGGCCGGCCAGTACACCGAATAGGCATAAGGCAGGGCATGGGTCTGCTTTTCGTTGCCGTTGGCGTCGAGTTCGACCACGTGGATGGTGTCCTTGTCGATGCGAACCGTGCGCGCGTTGCAGATCACGCTGATCTTGGTGTCGACCAGCGCGGCGGTCACCGCGCCGCGGCTGGCGCCTTCGCCGCCTAGCCCGAGGTGGCCGGGCCAGGGTTCGGGCGTCACCAGGGTGATCGGCACCCGCTCGCGGATGTTGCGCCGCTTGAGGTCGGCGTCGATCAGGAAGGCGTATTCGTAGATCGGCCCCAGCACGCTGGCGCCCGATGCCGCCCCCAGCACGATCGGCCTGGGTTTGCGCACGAATTCGCGGTACGCCGCCAGGGCACGCTCGGCCTGGTCGACGTGGAACACCGACTGGGTGTGCTCGGCCATGCCGGGGACGTCGTCGTTCATGCCGGTCGCGCCGGTGGCGATCAGCAGGGTGTCGTAGAACAGCACGTCGCCGTTCTCCAGATCGACCTGGATGACGTCGGGCTGGATGCGCTTGACCCCGCTGTGGATGAACTTGATGCCGCGCGATTCGAGATAGGGCCCGATCGGGAAGGCAATGTCGGCGCGCTCGCGCCAGCCCATGGCGACCCAGGGATTCGACGGCACGAAGTGGAAGTAGGGCTTGTCCGACACCACCGTCACTTCGTCGCGCGGGCCCAGTTGGGATTTCAGGGCATAGGCCGCAGACACGCCCGCGATGCCGGCACCCAGGATGACAACATGCGTCATTTCAGTCTCCTTGTTCAGTTGGGGTCACGCTGTTCAGCCGCGGGGACGCACGAGCTGCCAGGCGCGTACCACGTAGGTCGCTGCGGCAAATCCGCTCCACACATGCACCAGACGGGTGAACGGGAAGACGAAGAAAATCGTCATGCCGAGGAACAGGTGCATCTTGAATATCCAGCCCGCGCCTTCCAGCAGTTCGACCGCGCCACCGCGGAAGGTCACGATGCGCTGTCCCCATTCGGCCAGGCGGATCATCATGCTGCCGTCCAGATGCTGCGCCGACAGCGGGATGGTGGCGAGACCCAGCAGCAGCTGCAGCCACAACAGCAGCAGGATCATGATGTCGCTGGTCTTGGAGGTGGCGCGGATGCGCGGCTCGGTCAGCCGTCGGTGCAGCAGCAGCGAGAGGCCGATGAAGGCCAGCACGCCTGCCGTGCCGCCCGAGACCATGGCGAGGATCTGCTTGGCACCGGCACCGAGGAAGGGCTCGTAGATGAAGTGCGGCGTCAGCATGCCGAAGAGGTGGCCGAAAAACAGGAACAGCACGCCGATGTGGAACAGGTTGCTGCCCAGCCGCAGCTGGCCGCGCCTGAGCAGCTGCGACGAATCGCTCTTCCACGTGTACTGCTCGCGGTCGAAGCGGATCAGGCTGCCGAGGAAAAACACCGACAGCGCGATGTACGGGTAGATGCCGAACAGGAAAGTTTGCGAGTAAGACATTTTCAGATCCTCCTGGGCTATGCGTTAGGCGGCTGCCTGCCGGCGCGACGCCGGCATCTGCACCACCGATACCTGCGGGCCGGGCTTGAGCAGGGGTTCGATGCCGTCGACCGAGGGGCCGAACATTTCCATCGCCTCGTCCATGTCGCGCACCGGCGGCTCGGCCAGTTCCTGCGCCGCCACCGGCGACAGCGCTTCCAGCACCTGGAAGGCAGTGGCGTAGGGGCTGCCGTTGGCGTCGAGCTTGCGGCCGACGGTGGCGAGCACGTGCACGGCGTCGCCCAGCAGTTCGAGGGCTTCCCCGGCCGGAAGGAGCGAGAGGAATTCGAGGAACAGCGGCACGTAGTCCGGCAACTCGGTGGCAGACGCGTCGAAGTCGTGCTTCCAGTACTCGTTCAGCAGGTCGATCATCGCCGAGCCGCGGTCGCGCGATTCACCGTGGATGTGCTCGAACAGGTGCAGCGAATGCGAGGGGTTGCGGTCGAAGGTGGCGACGTAGTTCTCCTGCAGCGCAATGAGACTGGTGTCGCGCAGCTGCGCGAACAGCGGCGCCAGCCGGGTGTGCGCATCGCCGTTGAAATCGGCCTCGGACGCCAGCGCGGCCTCCATTTCGGGCAGCGCCGCCAGCCAGTCGGATTCCGGATACATCAGCAGCAGGGACAGGACTTTGAAGGTTTTCATGGCGTGGACTCCTTAACCGGTTTTCTTCTTGGCGTGCAGTTGCGACAGGTCGACGGGGACCGAATTTTTCCGGTTGCCGAACAGCGTGGTCTTGGAGACGCCGTCCGAGCAGCCGTTGCCGAAGGTGAAACCGCAGCTCGATTTTTCCTCGAAGGTGTTGAGCGCCTCTTCGCGGTGTCCGGACGGAATGACGAAGCGGTCCTCGTAGTTGGCGATGGCGAGGTAGCGGTACATCTCGTCGGCCTGCGCGGAGGTCAGGCCGACCTGGTCGAGCGCGGCGGTGTTGGGGATGCCTTCCACCGACTTGCCGCGCATGTAGGCGCGCATCGCCAGCAGGCGGTCGAGCGCGGTGACGATCGGCTTTTCCTTGCCGCCGGTGAGCAGATTGGCGAGGTAGGTGATCGGGATGCGCAGCGACTTGGTGTCGGGAATGATGCCGTTCATGCCCATCTGGCCGGACTCGGCGGCCGACTGGATGGGGGAGAGCGGCGGCACGTACCACACCATCGGCAGGGTGCGGTATTCCGGGTGCAGCGGGAAGGCGATTTTCCAGTCGATCGCCATCTTGTACACCGGCGACGCCACCGCGGCTTCGAGCCAGGCTTCCGGGATGCCTTCGGCGCGCGCGGCGGCGATGACTTCAGGATCGTTGGGATCGAGGAAAATCTTCAGCTGCGCTTCGTAGAGTTCCTTCTCGTCGGCGACGCTGGCGGCTTCCTCGATGCGGTCGGCGTCATACAGGATCACGCCGAGGTAGCGGATGCGGCCGACGCAGGATTCCGAACATACGGTGGGCTGGCCCGCCTCGATGCGCGGGAAGCAGAAGATGCACTTCTCGGCCTTGCCGCTTTTCCAGTTGTAATAGATCTTCTTGTAGGGGCAGCCGGAGATGCACATGCGCCAGCCGCGGCACTTGTCCTGGTCCACCAGCACGATGCCGTCTTCCTCGCGCTTGTAGATCGAACCCGAGGGACAGGAGGCGACGCAGGTCGGGTTGAGGCAGTGCTCGCATAGCCTGGGCAGGTACATCAGGAAGGTGTTCTCGAAGGTCGAGTGCATTTCCTTCTGCACGTTGTCGAAGTTCTTGTCGCGGCTGCGCGAGGCGAACTCGCCGCCGAGGTCGTCTTCCCAGTTGGGGCCCCAGTTGATCTTCTCCATCGTCCGTCCGGTGATGGCGGAGATCGGGCGCGCGGTGGGCGGCGTCTCGGACAGCGGCGCCTTCTGCAGGTGCTGGTAGTCGTAGGTGAACGGCTCGTAGTAGTCGTCGATCTCCGGCAGGTTGGGGTTGCCGAAGATGTTGGCAAGGATTTTCAGGCGGCTGCCCTGGCGCGGTTCGAGCTTGCCGTCGCCCTTGAGCTTCCAGCCGCCGTTCCAGATATCCTGGTTTTCCCACTGCTTGGGATAGCCGATGCCGGGCTTCGACTCGACGTTGTTGAACCAGACGTATTCCATGCCTTCGCGCGAGGTCCACACGTTCTTGCAGGTGACCGAGCAGGTATGGCAGCCGATGCACTTGTCGAGGTTCAGCACCATGGCAATTTGCGCACGCACTTTCATGTTGTTACTCCTTGCCTGACAGGGGCTTGCCCCTGTGCTTTGTATAAAAAACCCGCGTCGGAGAGAGGTGGCGCGGGTGAGGGCAGCGGGAGACACCGCCCTCGAAATCGTTCATCTCAGCGCTCGACCAGCGGACCTTCCATCCAGTCCACCTTCTTCATCTTGCGCACGATCACGTACTCGTCGCGGTTGGAACCCACCGTGCCGTAGTAGTTGAAGCCGTAGGCCAGCTGTGCGTAGCCGCCGATCATGTGCGTCGGCTTGGTGATGGTGCGCGTCACCGAGTTGTGGATGCCGCCGCGGAAGCCGCTCACCTCCGCGCCGGGCACGTTGATGATCTTTTCCTGCGCGTGGTACATCAGGCACATGCCCTTGGGCACGCGCTGGCTGACCACCACGCGGGCCGTCAGCGTGCCGTTGACGTTGAACACCTCGACCCAGTCGTTGTCCACCAGGCCGGCTTCCTTCGCCTCGATCTCGGACACCCAGACGTGGGGGCCGCCGCGGGAGAGCGTCAGCATCCTGAGGTTGTCGGTGTAGGTGCTGTGGATGCCCCACTTCTGGTGCGGGGTGATCCAGTTCAACACCAACTCGTGGTTGCCGTTGGGCTTCTTGCCGAGCATCGGCGCGATGGTCTTGGTGTCGACCGGCGGCTTGTAGACGCACAGGCCCTCGCCGAAATCCAGCATCCACTGGTGATCCTGGTAGAACTGCTGGCGGCCGGTGAGGGTGCGCCATGGGATCAGCTCATGCACGTTGGTGTAGCCGGCGTTGTACGACACGTGTTCGGACTCCAGGCCCGACCAGGTGGGCGAGGAAATGATCTTCCGCGGCTGCGCGACGACGTCGCGGAAGCGGATCTTGTCGTCCTCGCGCGGCAGCGCCAGATGGGTGTGGTCGCGCCCGGTGATCTTGGACAGCGCTTCCCACGCCTTCACCGCGACCTGGCCGTTGGTTTCCGGCGCCAGCATGAGGATGACCTCGCAGGCGTCGATCGCCGACTCGATCCTGGGCAGCCCCTTGGCGACGCCGTCCTCGGTCACGGTGTAGTTCAGCTCGGCCAGCTGCTTCACCTCGTCTTCGGTGTTCCAGGAAATCCCCTTGCCGCCGTTGCCGATCTTGGTCATCAAGGGGCCGAGCGCGGTGAACTTCCGGTAGGTGTCGCCGTAGTCGCGCGTCACCACCGTCATCGTCGGCATGGTCTTGCCGGGGATGGCATCGACCTCGCCTTTCTTCCAGTCGCGCACCGCCATGCTCTGGCCCAGTTCGGACGGGGTGTCGTGCATCAGCGGCGTCAACACCAGGTCCTTCTGCGTGCCCAGATGCACGGCTGCAA
>Ga0299912_10000268_pt1 | contig 48650 bp, 34 predicted proteins | sample RVTome_2_FD_207667 | JGI IMG/M metagenome (GOLD analysis project Ga0299912, IMG submission 207667) | Soil microbial communities from uranium-contaminated site in the Upper Colorado River Basin, Wyoming, United States - RVT95D214 (version 2) ... | reverse complement strand
GCCGGCTTGAGGTTGGGGTTCACGATCAGGTAATCGCCGGGATGGAAGAGCGGCTCCATGGAGTCGTTCTCCACCCGCAGGGCGAAGAGGTTGTGGCCCTTGATGTCGGAATAGACGTAATCGTCGGCCCCGCCGGCCGCCTCGATCCCCTCCGACGGCGCGAACCTTCCGGCCTGGACCCATCCCGCCATGGGGATGCCCCGAGCATGGCCCAGGGGCATGGGTTGGAGCTGATCGTGGTCTTCCTTTGGTTCATAAAGCGGCTTCACCGCGGCCGGCGCTTTTTCGTAGCGGGCCAGCTCAATCAGGCCGCGGGGGCTTAAGTCCAAGGCCCGGGCCAGGTCAGCCGCCACCTTGTCGCTGGGGAAGCGGAGCCCCCGGCAGATGCCGGACACGTAAACCGCGGAGACCCCGGCCCGGCGGGCAACCTCGTTGTAAGTAAGCCCCAGGTCGCGCATCCGCTTCGAGATCATTTTTCCCAAGTTTTTCATGGCCTTACCCCTGTTAAGAGCCGCTTGACGTTTTTTTAAGCGAGGCTTCAGATTTTGCTTGACAATTACTAACTGTTTGTATAGTATCACGCTCAATAGGGTCTGTCAAGTAAAAAATGGAGGTGAGCCATGAAATTTTCAAGAGACGTGTTGCGCCGGCTTCGCAAGGATCGGGCCTACTCTTTAGGCGCTCTTTCCCGCCTATTATCAACGAGATGTGGCTATTCGGTGAGCCGATCCGCTATCTGCCAATGGGAACAAGGAAAGACCAAGCCCAAAATAAGTTCTTTGTTGGCCCTGGCCGATGTGTTTGGGGTCGAGCCCTGGATTTTTTTTGATAATAAAGCAAACAAATAGTTTGTTTATGCGCCGAAGGGGGACTTGATCATGGCCTGTTTATATTGGGAACCGAACGGACGAGGACAAGGCTTTTGCCATCAACTGGGACAGTCCAGCCGCTGCCAGGGCGAACCGCCCCTCGGCCGTGAGCTCCATTCGGCCCGAGCACATGGCCGAGGGCGGGCCGAACGGGAGCGGTGCCCGAAAGACGAAGTCACCGAGCAAGGTCGAGGTGCAGGGAGCATGGGCGAAACGCGCAACGAGAGCTTGATGCGGCAGGCGGCGCGGCTTTTGGCCGCGGCCGGGGGCCATCGCTTCCGCCATTACCTGGTCAAGGTGGACTCGGGCCGGGCCATGTGCATCGAGGAATTTGATCCGCCCCGGCCCCAGAAGCTGGTGCTGTAGCGATGGGGGCACTATTCAATTTTAGATTTTCGATTTTGGATTTTGGATTGAAGAGCAGGAGCGCGGCAAGTATTCTAATTCCTCTTTCCCCATCGCCAATCCCAAATCTAAAATCCAAAATTTCTTGCCTGCCTGAAGAGGGGGCGCAACTTTTTGCCGGTGAGTCCTGCCAGGGGCCGGCCCACGGGTGGATTTGCCTGGGAGGCTCTTCATGGCGAAGAGGAAAAGCAAGGGGCTGTGTCCGAGCTGCCCGAAGCGGGCGGAGTGCGCGAAGCCGTGCGGGGCGCTGGAGGCGGAGCTCAGCCGGCAATGCGGCTACCAGCGCGAGTTTTTGGTGTCGCTGGAGACGCTGGAGCTTCTGGCGGAGAGGGCGGCGGAGTTGGGACACCATTGGGATGGTGTCCCCAATGAGGGAGAGACCGAGGGGAGTTGGGACACCATTCCAATGGTGTCCCCGTTGAGCCGGCGGGAGGCAAAGGTCCTGCTCACCCGTCGGCAGGCGCAGGTGGTGGAGCTGGTGATCTGGGAGGGCTTGAGCGTGACCCAGACCGCGAAGCGGCTCCGGATCCACCGGAGCGCGGCCTTGCGCCGGTATCTTAATGCTCTTTCCCGCCTGCGCCAGATGCTGCAAGCCGGGATGCGGAGCCCGAGGAAGAACAGGGATTAAGCGAGCAATGGCGCCGGCGTTACTTCTCCAATTGAAAGGTGACGCTGGCCGAGTAGTCATGGGGCTGGTCGGGCTGGTCCGGCCGCAGCCGGTCGGAGAGGGTCAGGCGCACGGTCCAGCATTTTTGTTTGCCGGAATAATCAAAGCCCAGAAGCTGGGAGACGAAGCGGCCGGTTTCCAGGGAGTAGTGGCCGTTGTAGCGAGCGCGCAGCCGGGAGCCGAGCCCGAGCTCCATGCCTCCGCTCAGGTCGCGGCCGGGCAGGGTGGTGAACTGGAAGAGCTGGCTCTTGACCTCGCCGGTGTCCCAGCGGTAACCCAGGTGGTATTGATTCTGCCGCGGATCGCGGTAGGAGAGCCGCGCTTCCACCCGGGTCCAATCGCCCAGGTCCCAGCCGTAGTAGCTGTCGAGCTGGCCGCGAAAGCCCCGGCCGAACTTGCTCCAGGCCTCAATCCGCAGGTCCGGAAAAATTTCCTGCACCCAATCGTAGCTCTGGGTCACCTCCACCCGGCCCACTTCGCCGGCCGTCGCCGCGCCGGAGCGGTTGGACTTGCGGAACAGGCGCTGCTCCAGGTTGAGGCCCGCATAACCCCGTTCCGGCCGGGGATCAACTGAAGAGAAGAAGGGGTCGTTGGGCTCTTCGGGCTGGCTCTGGTAAAAAGCGAACAGGCGCGGTTCCACGGTGTGGCGGTAACGGCTGCCTTCGGGCTTGCCCGGATAGATGCGGTCCATCAGCGCGGACACCTGGGCCGCGGCCTCGGCCTGGCCGAGCGCGGAGGCGTCGCGGTCGAAGTTAGGGTCGGGCCGATAGAGAATGCCGTGGTAGCCGGCGGCGCTGACGAACTGGATCCCGGGGCCGAGGGAGCGGGGCAGGACCAGGCGGGGAAAGACGTCCAGCATCAGGCCGCGGCCCAGGTCCTGCTCTTGCCGCCAATAGTTATCCCCGCGCACACTGAGGTCGGCGTAAAGCGGGCCCAGGAGCCGGCGGGTCAGGACTTGGAGACGCAGCTCGGGCAGGCGTTGGACCATGAGCTCGTCCCGGTCCTTTCCCAAAGGGCTGGGGCGGAGATCTCCGCCCTGGAGGTCATCGAACCAGGAGAACTCGGTATAGAGGTGGGCGTAGGACCAGGCCTGGTCCGCGATCAGCCGCGATTCCAGGTAGCGGTCGTAGCGACGGGCCAGGTCGTGGTCGAAATCAATCACGTATTCGTTGTCCGAGATGAGATTGAGGTCCAGTTTGGCGTCGCTGCCCCGGGCCCAGAGCGAGCTGTGATTCCATTGGGCCGACCACCGGTAGGCTTCCTCTTTCAGGTCCGGGATAAAGTAGGCCCGGGCCTCGCCCTGCGCGGGCGGGTCCAGGTTGTAGCGCGCCTCCGCCCCGGACTCGAACCCGCGTTGGGCAATGTAATGAGGGTAAAGGGTCAGGTCGGCGCTTTCCGAAAAGGCCCAGTAAAAAGGCAGGGTGACCTCGAACCCGTCCAAACTGGAAAGGTCGAGGATGGGGAGCAAAAAGCCGGTGCGGCGCTGGGTGCCGATGGGGTAAGAAAGATAGGGTAGATAGAGCACCGAGAAGCCCCGGATCTTGACCCGGGCGCCCTTGAGCGCGACCCGCTTTTCCGTTTCCGCGGTCAGGTGCTGGGCCTCCACTTCCCAGTCCGGGACTTTGCCCTCCGGGCACTGGCAGGGAGTCATGCTCCCTTCTTCGATCCGGTAAGTGGTCTCATTCACCCGCTCCATGCGCTGGCCCTGGATCGTGATCTCCCCTCCCTGCCAGGGCACCGAGAGCCGGGCTTTTTCCATCCAGCCGCCGGTGCCGGAGAGATCCACCTCCGCCTGGTCCGCGGAAAGCAGGGTGCGGGCGCTTTCGCCTTCGCCTTGGGTGATCTTGACGCCGCCGGTGGCAAAGGCCTGCCGGGTATTCAAGTCCACTTTCACTTCGTCGGCGAAGAGCCGCCAGGGTTCCTGCCGGATTTCGACATGGCCCCGCAGGTAAAGCACCTCGCGGGTCCGGTCATAATCCACCTGGTCCGCGGAAATGTGGACCGTCTCGGTGAGGGAGGGCTTCTGAAACTCGGAGAGGGCTTCTTGGGCAGCCGTGGGGATCGAGGACAGGAGAACGCCCATCCCGGCCAAAGCCGCAACTCCCCAGCCGCTTAAGAGCCAGCGGGCGCTGGGGCTACAGTCGAATGCGCTCACCCTGTTTGAGGACGTGAATTTTTTCGCCTTGGCTTTTGCACTCTTGGGCCAGCACCTCGAGGAAGGCGGGTTTCATGTGGAGGGCGTAGGTGGCGAAATTATTTTTGCCGATTTTGTGAATTTCCTTGACCAGGAGCTCCGGGGTCAAATGGCCGGTCATCTGGGCCAGCCGGCGCAACTCGTTGGGGAAGCTGGCCTCCACGAACACGGCTTTCAAGTTCTTGAGCTTGCCCGCTTCTTTCCAGAGGTTTTTGGTCGGCCCGGTATCCGCGGAATAGACCAGGGAGGAGGAGGCATCCGAGACCAGGTACCCCACCGTGGGCACAATATGATCCACCTTGACGGCCTTGACCGTCAGGTCTTCCACCTTGAATTCCTTGCCCGGCTGGATCTCCTGGTAGGCCAGCACCGGCGAGCGGGCATTGGGAATGGCAGTGAAGTCCGGCCAGATGTGGTTATTGAGCACGTGGTCCTTGAGGTAGCGCAGCGAGGTCCGGGTGCCGTAGATCCGCACCGGCTGGTCGCGCTTGCCGAAGATATTATCAGCCAGAAACCCAATATCCTGGATGTGGTCGAGGTGGGTGTGGCTGATCAGGATGGCGTTGAGCTTGGCTTGATCTTTTAAGGGGAGGGCGGAAGTGATGGCGCCCGCGTCGAGGAGCACGGTGCCGTTGATCAGGAGGCTGACCGGCCGGCATTGCGGAGATTCCCCGCCATAGCAACCCAAAACCTGGATGAGCATGCACCGCTCCCGCGGGTTGTTCCCGGGGGAATCAGATATCCCCGAACTGTTCCTTCATGGTCAGGTATTCCAGGAATTTCCGCAACTGGTCCACCGACGAGATCACGATCCCGTCAGGCTCCACCTTCAGGATCCGGGCCTTGACGATCTTGGACACCACTTCTTCCACCTGGGAAATTTCCAACCCGGTCTTGGTCGCCAGGCCGTCCATGGAAATCTTGATCTTGACGCCCCCGTCCACCTTCTGCCCCTGGGCGTCCGCCATCCGCGCCAAGGTGTGCACCACCTTGGAGTTGGTGTCCTTGAGCATCAGGCTCTCGATCTGATCGTCCGCCTCCTGGAGCCGGGCCGCCAGTTTCTTGATCATCCGCACCGCGATCTCGGTGTTGCCCTTGATCATGGCCTCCAGCGTCTTCGGGTCCACCACCAGCACCTTGCAATCTTCCAACACCGTGGCCGTGGCCGAGCGCGGCTTGTTGTTGAAGATCGCCATCTCCCCGAAAAACTCGCCCGGGCCGATCACCGCCAGGGTCTGCTCCTCGCTGCGCACCTTCTTCGAAATCTTGATCTTCCCGGACTGGATCACGAACATCTCCCGGCCCGAGTCGCCCTCGTTAAACAACACCGTCCCGGACGGAAAGGTCCGGCCCAGTCGCTGAAACAGAACATCTTCTACGGCCATGGCGCCACCTCCCTGTGTGCGGTTATCCTTAAATGATAATAATTTTACCTTTTTTGCCCGTGCGATGTCAACGATTTTCTTCGGGCGGGCGGTTGTCGGGGAATGGACTCAATCTAGGACGGGTTCGGGGGATCCGACCCCGCGGCCTTTTTCTTCTGTTCCTCGAGGAGGGCCTGGCGCAACTGCTGGTCCCGCATCACGTAGCCGCGGAGGCGGAGACTCTTCTCCCGCCGGCGCAGCGCCCGTGAATAAAGGATCGGAACCAGGATCAGTGTGACCAAACCGGCCAGGATCAGGCCGAAGATAATGGCGGAACTGATTTTGACCATGGAGCCGGAATCAGTTAAGGGGCGGGGGGGCCGGTCGGCGCGTTCGCAGGCGCCGCCTGCTCCAGGCGTCGCTCGATCTGGGAGAGCCGCTCCAGGATCTGGCGCTGGCGTTCCTCCGCCTGCCGGCTGGTGTGGAGGAATTGCAGGAACACGTAAAAAATCATGCACCCCAGCCCCAGCGCGCCGATGAGCAAAAGAATGGCAACCGTTTCCATCGGGCTTTCCTCTCCTTCTTTCTTCCTCGCGCCGGCCGCAGCCCGGCCCGTGGCTCCTTCTAGGCCGCGGGAGCCCGCGCCAGGATCATTTGCTGGATGCTCGGGCTCGCCCCCCGCAGCCGGTCGCTGAGCGCGCGATACATGGCCAAAATGATCTTCATCGCCACCTGGGGCTGTTCCGCCATCAGCCTTTGGAACTCGCTCCGCCGCAAGACCAGGACGCTGGAATCCTCGGCGGCAATCGCAGTTACCGAGCGCGGCCCGGCTTCCAAGAGCGCCATTTCGCCAAAATAGTCGCCCGGGCCCAAGGTGGTCAAGGTCTTGACCTCGCCCTCGGCCAGCATTTTGGAAAGCTGGATCGCGCCGCTCGCCACCAGGTACATGGCTTCCCCGGTCATGTTCTCGTAAAACAGGGGCGAGCCGGCAGCCAGGTTCTTCTCTTCCACCGTTTTGGCCAGCAACGCTATCTCTTTGTCTTCCAGCGACCGGAACAGTTCGCTTTCTTTCAAGGGCTTGATCTTTGCCACGGCCTTTTCCTCCACCCCTCCTTGGCTCTATGCTAACGAATTTCCGGGTCAAATTGCAAGCAAAATCATGCAAGCATTTTCTTTTCGATTTTTCGATTGGCCGGTAAAGCCATATCTTGGGAGGCGTGAAAGGGGAAGGGCCGGCGGCTTATCCCTCCCGCCCCGCCGAGAGGGAAGCGAGCCCGTGCGGGGGTCTCCAGGCAGAGGACGAGATTCCTGACCCATAGGCACACTTCGCGCCCCGGGGGATGATTGACTCGACTACGGCACATGGCGCATGGAGGCGTTAAGCACCGGAAGAGGAGCCATGTTCGCTAAAAACCTTGCACCCGAAACCCAAGGATGATATAGTAAAAATGAAGTAGTCTATGGTCTGGGATTTAATGCAGGCGGTTTAATCATGGCGGATGACCGGCGGATAGGTCAACTCCTGGTCCGCGAAGGGGTCCTGACAGAAGCCCAGCTCAAAGAGGCCTTGCAAGCCCAAAAAGAAAGCTATGGGAAGCCTTTGGGCGAGGTGATGCTCGATCATAAAATCGTTGACGAGCCGAGCTTCCTCCGCGTCCTCGCAAAACAGTTCCATACCCAATACCTCACCACCCCCAAGCTGGCCGAGCTCAATGTGCCCGATGCCATCCTCCGGCTGGTGCCCCAAGCCATCGCGGAAAAATACAACATCTTTCCGGTCGCTTACAAGAAAAGCGAGCGGACCCTGACCATTGTCACCACCGATCCTACCAATGTCACGGCCATTGACGAGATCAAGTTTGCCTCCGGCGTCGGTAATATCAAGACCCTGGTGGCGCTGAAAAGCTCGATCGAGAATGCGATCAAGAAATGGTACCGCGGCGAAAGGGCCGCGTTCGGTTTCGAGTTAAGCGACGAAGCCGCCGTGCCTGCCAGCGGGATCGAAACCGCGGGCGGAACCACGATCAGTCAGATGGTGCCGGAGGATGAAGACGCCCCCCTGGACTTGAGCGCAATTATTGCCCAGGCCGAGCGCTCCCCTCCCAAGCCCGCGGTCCGGTCCGAGCCTGCGGCCAAGGACGAAGGCATTGTCATCGAGTCGGTGGACAGCAGGGAAGGGATTTTCCTGGGCGGCATGGATGTGATGCCGGGTGACGACCAGCGCACCCGGGAAGAGTCCAGCATCATCATCGAAGAAGTGAGCGGGGATTCGGGCGTCGAAGAGATCGAGGTCAAACCGCTGCCCCGAACGGAACCGGAGCGGCCGGCGGCCCCGCCGGCGCCGGTCAAGCGGCCGGTGGATCAGAAGAAATACCGGATGCGGATGCTGGTGGTGGAAGACCATCCCCAGGTCCGCAAGTTCATCGTCAAGCTTTTTACGACGGAGGGCTTCCGGGTCAAGGGCTTTGGCGCCAAGGAAGAGGCCCTGGAAGAACTGAAGCAGGAAGAATACGATTCGCTGGTGATCAAGGAGAAGATCCTGGGCGAGGGGCTGACTGATTTCGAGAAGGGCCTGCGCGAGGATTTCCCCGGGGTGGAGCTCTGCATCATCAAGGATTACGGCTCCGCCGCCATCGGCGAGACCCGGGCCTACCATCGGCTGACCTCTTCGTTCCTGGAAACACTCGATGTGCTGGCGGGACTGCTGGAGATGGAGGCCCAGGGGTTCCAGGGTCACACCCACAATGTGGCCAAGTATGCCAAGCTGATCGCGGGCAAGCTGGACATGCCGGTGCGCGAGGTGAATGCGGTGAGCATGGCCACGCTGGTGCACGACCTGGGCAAGAAGGGGCTCAAGCATTTCACCATCCTGCAGGTGGACGCCACCAGCGACGTCGAGGTGGTGATGGCGCAGGCCGAGATCCCGCTCAAGCTCCTGGGCCTGACCAACTTCCCGATTCCCATCCAGCCCATCTTGCACCACCAGTTCGAGCGCTGGGACGGCCGCGGCATTCCCGACGGCCTGAAAGGGGAGGCGATCCCGGTGGGTGCCCGGATCTTGGCCTTGGCCGATACTTTCGAGGACTTGAGCAACAAGTATTCGGGCCGGGAGGCGGTGGAGCCTTCGGTGGCCCTGGAGCTTTTAAGCCGGCAGGCGGGCAAGCTCTTTGACCCGCACCTGATCGAGATCTTCATGAGCGTGGTGCGGGACGACTTTTACCTCAAGCAAATGGAGACCGCGCGCGACCGGATCCTGGTCGCGGACACCGAGGTGGATTTCACCACGCTCCTGGAGCTGCGCCTGGTCAACTCCGGCTACGGGGTGATCGTGGCCCGCGACGGCGAAGACGCCCTGGCCAAGGCGCGGGCTGAGCACCCGAGCCTGATCCTGACCGAGGTGGATCTGCCCCGCAAGGACGGCTTTGCCTTTGTGGCCGAGCTGCAGGCGGACGAGAAGACTCGGGAGATCCCGGTGGTGTTTGTCTCGCGGCACGACGACACCAAGTCGGTCATGCGCGGGCTGGACCTGGGCGCGGAGGATTACATCACCAAGCCGGTCAAGGTGGACGTGCTCTGCGCCAAGGTGGGCACCATGATGACCCGGCTCAAGGCGGAGAAGAAGGTGCCGGCCCCGGCCGCGGGGGTCACCGGCTCGCTCACGGAGATGAGCCTGCCCGACATCATCCAGATCCTGGGCGCGGGCCGCAAGACCGGTCTGGTCACTTTGACCGACAACGGCAGGCAGGCGCAGATTTTTTTGGAGGAAGGCCGGATTGTTAACGCCAAGATGGATGACCTGAAAGGGGAGGAGGCGTTTTACAAGATCCTGTTCTGGAACCAGGGCACCTTCAGCATTGACCCGACCGTGGAGATCAGCGAGCGGTTGATCAGCATGTCCAATGACTCGCTGATGCTGGAGGGCTTCCGCCGCATGGACGAGGCGGCCCGGGGCGAGGCCGGCGGCGACAAGGGCGACATCACCCTGGACGGGAGTGATTTCTTCTGAGTTGGTTCCTGGTTCCTGGTTTCTGGTTCCTGGTTTCTGGTTCAGGGTTTAGGGTTTGGGGTTGGCTGGAAGAAGGCTTAAGAAGGGGATGGGCTTGATTAATGATACCGTTTACCTTTGAGAAACTGGAGGTTTATCAAAAAGCGATTGCGTTTGCCGATTCGATTTATGATGCCACGAAAACATTTCCGAAGGAAGAGCGATTTGGTCTGATTTCACAACTGCGCCGGTCTTCGATCTCCATCGCCGCTAACATTGCTGAAGGCGCGGGGCGTCAGAGCAAATCCGATCAGAAGCATTTTTATACCATCTCCCGGGGTTCTCTCTACGAATGCATCCCCTTCCTGGAACTGGCCAACCGAAAATGTTTTCTCCAATCTGAAAACCATCAGAAGATTCTTTCCAAAGCTCATGAATTAGCTCGTCTTCTCAATGGCCTGATTCGGTCGCGCGAGTAACCTGAAACCAAACCTTAACTCCCTGCTACCTACCTGCAACCGCTAACTTTGAATCATGAACCAGGAACCGTGAACCAGGCACCAGGAACCAGAAACCACCATGAAAGTCGCCCTCCACGTCCATACCAACCTCTCGGACGGGGCCTCTACCCCCGAGGAGATGGTGCAGGCCTATGCCGACCTGGGCTTCGGCGCGGTGGCGATTACCGACCATGCCTTCATGCTCAAGCCCGGCTTCGAGGACCGGCTCCGGAAGCTCAATTCCGGCTTGCTGGTCTTGCCCGGCTGGGAGCTGGACTGGGAGCCCTGGCACTACCACCACCTGCTCCGCATCCAGGGCCACCAGGAAACCCTGCACGTGCTCTGCCACCCCCGCGCCTACTTCCTGGAGATCGCCAAGGTCAACGAGCGCCTCCGGTCCGCGCCGATGATGATTGACGCGGTGGAGGTCACCCTTCGCGGCTTTTACACCCAGGAATATAACACGCCCCGGATCCCGGTGCCCAAGATCGCCTCGGACGACGCCCACGAAATAAGCGAGGTCGGCCGTGCCTGGATTGAGGTCGCCAAGACCCAAAGCCCCGACCGCCTGCTCCAAGCCGTCAAGGCCGGGGATTTTTCGCTTGGATTTGTCTGAACTAATTTCGCCGAGCGCGGGAAATGGCGGCGCCCAGGAACAAGAATCCACTGATGATGCTTCCCCACAACCCCATCCGAAAACCCCAGGGCCGATAAATCATCTCGAGGTGAAACCGTCCCGCCGGGATTTTCACCGCCCGCACCAGTTCGGCCGCCTTCTCGATCTTTACTTCCTCGCCGTTCACCTCCGCCTGCCAGCCCGGGAAATAGGTATCGGTCAAGACCAGCCAGGCGGGAGAAGCGCTTTCGGCTTCCAGGACCACTTTTTGCGCGCGGTAATCCAGAATCGCGGCTGGGGTCAGCCGCTCCCCCAATGTCAGCCGCGCCCCGAGTTCGGGTAATGAATCTTCGGGCCAAAGGAAGGCGCGAGGGAAGACATGGGGGTTGGCATAGGTGGAGATGCTATCCTGGCTCAGGAGCTGCCAACCGGGCGCCTGGGCGGCATTGGAAGTCAAGAAATATTTAACGCCCAGCAGGCTGACCAGGGGGTGGTTCCAATTCTCCGGCCGGACCTCAAACGACCAGCCGTGGCGGAAAAACTGCTCGACCGCCTGGGCCATGTCGAACCCTTCGATCCTGGCAAAAGCCTTCACGTAGTCACGGGGGTAGAGGGCTTCGAAGGCCCGGAGGTCGTTGACGCCGTAAAGAATATTGAGGCTGTGGTGGACGACCCGGCCCTGGCCGGTGAAGCGGTAATGCCCGGGGTCGCGCTGGATGGGCTCCAGGTAAGCGGGCGCTGCCGGGTCGGACACGGCGACGGCGGCCGGGTCAATGGCTCCTTCCGCGCCGAGGCCGGGGTAGAGGAGCAGGAGATCGAGCAGGACCAGCGCAAGCGCGGTCAGGCCGAGCCAGGGAGAAGGCCGGTGGCGAAGCCGGAGGACGAGAGCGGCCAAGGCCGCCAGCAGAATCAAGGGCGAGAACCACCCGGCGAGGATGACCGGGGGAAGCTGGGGATCATGCCAGGCGAGCGCAATGCCAAAGAAGGCGAGGATCACGGTCAGGGCCAGCCCCACGGTCAGGCGCCGGCGCTCGACCTGGCCGGAGAGGACCCGGTCGAGGCCTTTGGCCGCGGCCGCGGCGAGGCAGAGGGTGATCCCGAACATGGCAAACTTGAAGTTGCCGCTTTCTCGGAAAGGCGGGATCTCGCCGAGCCAGCGAATGACCGGGAGGTTGTAGATCAGGCCCAGGAACAAAAGCGGATAAATCAGGAAGAAAAGAAGCGGTTGCGCGGATCGCGCGGATGAGGTCATCCGCGCCCCTGGCGTCGCTTGTGTATCCGGCGAGTAGCGAAGGTTAGCAAAAGCAATGAGGGCCAGGCCGATGGAAACGATGCCCAGGTAAGGCAGCATCAAGAGCTGTTGCTCGCTGCTATGGTTCGGCCCGATCAGCCAGGGCATGAGCAGGCTCCAATAGTGCCGGAGGTTGAAAGGAACCAGGGCATGGAGCCGGCCGGTGTGGATGTGCCAGCCCTGGCCCAGGTATTCCACCAGGGGCGCGCCTTGCACCACGATGAGCAGCCCGGCCAGAACGATCGGCGAGAAAGCCAGAAAGGTCATTTTAAAGGTTGCGCGTGCGCGGCTGGGGCTTTCGGCCGTGAGCTCAGCCGAACGGTCAGCCGCGCCCCTGATTGAGAAGAGAGAATACAGGATCAAGAAGAGAACATAGTAGAAGGCGGCTTCGGGGTTGCCGCCGGCGAGCGCCAGGGCGGAGACGAGGCCGAGCAGCAGGAATCGGCGCAGGGTCGGGCGGTCTTGGATTTGGCCGTGGAGCAGGTAAAGGCCGGCCGGGAGCCACATCTCGGTGGCCAGGTTGAAGATATTGACGTATTCCATCACATAGCCGCTGAGGGCCAGCGCAAGGGCGCCGGTGGCGGCGGAGAGGTGGCGCAGTCCGAGGCGGGCGAGGAAAAGGAAGGTGAAGAGGCCGAGGAAAAAGACGCGGGCGAGCACCATGGCGTCGAGCAGCCGGTAATGGGGAAAGAGGTAAAAGGGCCACTTGAGGGGCGAGAAGGCGTTGCTGGCGAAATTGGCCAGGTGCGGGAACCCGGTGCCGGAGAGCGGGTTCCACAGCGGAAATTCGCCGGCGCGGAAGCTGCGGGCGGAAAAGACGTCCCAGGGATACCAACTCCACCAGGCGCCGGGGTCGTCCACCAGGGAAAGGTAAAGGCTGTGCCCGGGAGCGAGCAGGTGTCGGAACTGGAAAAGCAGGAGGCCGAGCAGAAGAACGGCGAAGAGGATAGTCGCTCGGCCGCGGGTCATGGGAAAACCTTAATTCAAGACCCGGCTTGAGTCAAGCCATCAATTCAAAGTGCACAGTGCACAGTGAAAAGTGATCCGCAATCCGAAATCCGAAATCCGAAATCCTCTCTTCAAAACTTGATGGTCAAGGTATAGACGCCCTGCTCCATGGCGGCCTTGAAGGGATACTTGATTTTCTCGAAGACCCGGAGCATGGGCTTGTTCTCGGCAATCACGTCCGCGGTGAGGCCTTCGAGCTTGCGGCTGCGGGCGATCTCCACCAGCCGGACCAGGAGATAGGTGGCAATCCCCCGGTTCTGATACTCCTCGTCCACCACCAGGGCCAGGTCCGCGTAGTTCCGGTCCGGGTGCATCGCGTAGCGGCCCTCGGCAATGATCCGCTCTTCCCCCGGCTCGCCCACCACCCCTACCAGCGACAGGATCCGCTGATGGTCCACGTTCACGTAACGCTGCGTCTGCCGGTGGGGCATCACCTTCTTGGGCGAGAAATAGCGGTAGTAAATCGCCTCGTCCGAAAACCGGTAGAAAAGCCGCCGCATCGGATCCTCGTCCGAAGGCAGGATCGGCCGGAACTTCACCTTGAGCCCGCCCTTAAAGGTTTTCTCTTCCACCAGCTCGCTCGGATAGCGCGCCGCCGCTTCGGGCAGGTAAATCTGGTCCTTATAGATCAGGTTCATCTCCTTGGCCTGGGCGATCAACTGCTCGCGGTAAGTTGGGTGGGCAATATCAATCAAAGCCATGGCCCGCTCGCGCACGCTCTTGCCCCGCAGCGCCGCGATGCCGTTCTCGGTCACCACAAAATCAATGGCGTTGCGGCCGGCCAGGGTCTCTCTGTAGTCCTTGAGCCGGGGCAGGATATTGGGCTCGCCCTGGCGGTTGCGGGACGGCAGCGCCACGATGATCCGGCCGCCGCGGGAGAGGTAAACGCCGGCCACGTATTCCTGCGACTCGCCCGGGCCGGCGGAGATGCGGCCCCGGCCGGTGTGGAAGGCCACCTCTCCGGTCAGGTCCACCTGCCGGGCGGGAAAGACCGCGACGAACTGGTCGTGCCGCGCGATTTCCAGCGGATCCATCACCACGTCAATCCCCTGGAAGTCGACCAGGGGGTTCATGTCCAGCCAGTCGTAAAGCGCCTGGGTCCCGAAGGCATAGCTCACCACTGACGTGCCCCGGAACGAGCCCTTGCGGCGGTTGCTCACCGCCCCGCTCCGGATCAAATCCATCAACGCGTCGGTGATAAAGGGCGAATGGATGCCCAGGTCGCGCTTGCGGGTGAGATGCCGGGCCAGGGCCTCGAACTGTTGGCCCATGGTGAAAAACATGCAACTGCCGTCTTCGATCAGGTCGGCAATGTGTTTGGCCAACTCGTCAAAGACCGGGGCCACCGGCGGCCGCGGAATTTCGATCAGCGGCTCGGTGCTCTCGACCAGGGCGTGGAAAGAATCCAGGTGCACCAGGGTATCGCCCAGGGTGCGAGGCAGGGCCGGGTTGATCTCGCCCACCACCAGCCGGGCCTGGTCCATGGCCTGGCGGGCCGCGTCCACCGAGACCCCCAGGCTGGCATAGCCGCTTAAGTCCGGCCGGGAAATCTGGATGAAAGCCACGTTGACCCGGATCGCCCCGGCCTGGATCAAGCCCGGAATCCGCGAGAACCGGGCCGGGATCAGGTCCACCCGGCCCTCGGCAATCGCCGAGTAGGCCACCCACCCGGCGAAAAAGGTCTTCAGCCGGAACGACTCCGGATACTTCTCCTCGATCGAGACCGTGTCCCCGACACTGACCAACTGGATGAGTTCGAGGTCCTCGATGTTGCCTGCTTCGGAGGTGAGCAGGTGCTTGATCAGGGTGCGGGGTTCGCCGGTGCCGGTGCTGAGGAAAACTGTGTCGCCCGGCTGGATCTGCTGGATTACTTTCTCCGGCTTCACGATCTTTTTGCGCCAGTCCTCGGACATGCTCCTTGCTCTTTTTCCCAGCCAGGCGGCAGGATGAAAACCCGGGACAATGGCTCCGGTTTCCAACCGGAGAAAGCCGGATCAACCCGCGCCGGCCCCTCTCGAAAAAAAGTGGCTCCGGTTTGCAACCGGAGAGAATTATTGTAAGCCGGCAGACAAGCGGCTGTCAAATGGCGGGGTGGGGGCGGCGGCGGGAGGTTCGGGGTTCGGTCCGGGTGAAGGATTTGGCCGGGTTTGAGCCGAGGGTGATGGTGGATGGCTGGAACGTGCCGGCCGGGGGGGCGCCGTGAAGCCCAGACCCGGCTTGAAGCCGGCCCATTTTTTCCATTAACCCGAATCGTGCAGTTGGAAAAAAGATTTTTAACCACAAAGGCACAAAGACACCAAGAATAAACGGGTTGAGACCACTGAGTACGGGCGCGAGAGGTCAACTTGGATTGCGAAAAAAATTTCAGCCGAATTGCCAAGAAATCATTCTGACTTAGAGCCTTTGTGTCTTTGTGGTTAAATCCTAATTGTATTTTCCGGGTTAATTGAAAATTGAAGCACTGACCCCATCCTACTTTTTGACACGGTGAAACGGCTATGCTATAAACAATCCAAAATTTTAAAATTTCAGATCCTGTTCCAGACGAACGGTTGCTTTGCTAGGGTTGCCAAGCTCGTAACGGCGGCGTGAGAGCCAGCCAAAAGAGGCTTGAATGGTTTTAACTTCAGCACCGCGATTAGTGAACGGAACTTCTTGGAAGATCCCCGGGAGGTAGGTTTACCTTGCCGGGGATTTTTGTCTTTAGGGAGGAGGAACGTGATGAAACGGAAATATCTGGCGGCTGGCTTAGGAGTCTTGGTGTTAACCGGAATGGCCTTTTTGATGAAGGCGTATAGCGGGGGAGAGGCTGCCCAGGAAGGGAGAGGAGTTTCGGCTTCCAGCCTGGCTGCACCCCTGAATAGCTTCCTTCGCTTGTCTTCAAAGTTGTCCTTGCCCATCGGGAATGGCGAGGTGAAGCAAATTCGGAAATTGGACTTCCCGGAATGTCAGGACCTGGATAAGGATCCAGGGATCCAGGAATGTTACCGCCGGCTGGAGAAGGAGGCCTCCTGGGTGGCGGAGCAACGCGATCCGAATCGGGTTCCGGATTTGATCAAGCTGGCCCAGCAAAAGAAGTTCAAGTCACCCAAGGACTTTAAGGGCGAAGAAGAGCACATAGAATACAAGTATCGGGTCTGTCGGCTCCGCTTTGCCGCGATCGGAGCCCTGGGCGAGATCAAAGACCCCCGCGCGGTGGCTCCTTTGCTGGAGCTGATGAACGAGTCTTACACCAAGGCCCACGGCTGTCCCGTCGCCGGCGACAACGAGATTGATACCCTTTGCGGTGTAGCCGGCAAGTCCCTGCTTAAATTAAAGCCGCAAGGGGTGACCGATAAGCTCTTGAGCAACCTGGAGAATCATAAATTCAATTACAGCACCATGTTTCTCGGCGTCAGCGAAAAAGGGAGCTATGAGGAGATGAACACCCGGACGGCGGACGCCACTATTTACAGATTAGGGGTCAGAGCTTCACATGAAACTTAACTCAGTTATCTTCCAAGTGAAGCTCTGACCCCAATCTGAGCCGGCGGTAGATCTCCGTAAGCTCGATCACATTTTCCTGGATGGACTTGACCGGGGGGATGCCCGGGCGCAGCCGCTCGAGCAGGCCGGGATCCGCGGTCAGCCGGCGGAGCATGCGGCTCAGGTCAGCGGCGTCGCCGGGCTGGAAGAGCAGCCCGGAGACGTTGTCGGTGACCAGCTCGGCCATGCCGCCGAGGTTGGAGGCGACCACCGGGATTCCGGCGAGGAAAGCCTCGTGGATGGTGAGGGGCGAGTTCTCATACCAGAGGCTGGGCACCACTAAAGCGTCGAGGGAGGAGAGAATCTGGCCCACGTCGGGGTTGTCGAAGCGACCGGCGAAGCGGACGCGGGGGTTGCGGGATAGCTTTTTCAGGCGCTGGGCATAGGCCGGGAAGATGGCGGGGTCGCCGAAGATATCCAGGGTGGCCGGGGTGTCGGCGAGGCGGTTCATGGCCTCGACCAGGACGTGCGCGCCCTTGTGCTCGACCAGGGTGCCGATGAAGCCGAGGCGGAGGTGGTCGGAGGAAGTGCGGGTGAGCTGGCGGAAGGGTTCCAGGTCAAAGCCGTAATCGGAATGGATGATTTTTTCGGGCGGGACCAGCTTGGCCTCGATCATCTTTTGCCGCAGGAAGCGGGAGGGCGAGAGCACGAGGTCGAGGTTCCCGAGCGCGCCGCGGACATAGGCCAGGCGGCCGCGGAGCTGCGCGCGGCGCTGTTCCAGTTCCGCTTGTTGGGCGGGCGCGCGCCAGGCGCGGACGCGGTCGAGGAGCGGGGCGGGCAGCTTGCGCTTGAGGGCATGGCCGGCTTGGAGGAGCCGCTCGGCCAGGCGCTCCCGGCCGAGGAGCAGGGAGGAGACCTCGCCGGAATAAAAATGGCCGATGGCGTTGCCGCAGGCGGCGCAGCGCTCGGCGTCGTCGGGCCCGGGGCAAAGCTCGAAGTCGGGCTTGAGGAGCAGGATGGGGGGGCACAGGAACCAGAAGTCGGCGAGGGTGAGGAGCGCGGGGATTTGGCGGCGCCGGGCCTCGGCGGGGAAGCCGAGGGAGAGGCGGAAGAGATGGAGGAAGTGGACGAGGTCGGGCGAGAATTCGTCCAGGGTTTTTCCGAAGGCGGCATCGAATTCCGGGTCGGAGTAACTGCGCTCGAAATCCGGAGGGCCGGGGTGGATGAGCCGGCGGACCGGGATGCCCTCATGCATATCGTCCTTCACTTCAAAGCGGCCGCCGGCCGCGAGGCCGTCTTCGCTGGTGAAAATGCGGACTTGGTGGTCGCGGCTTAACGCCCGGGCCAGGTTGCGGGTGTAAATCTCGGTCCCGGCCTGGTGCCGGGGCAGGTAATAATGGACGACCAGAAGAATTTTCACGTGCTTTCCGATTTTTCAAGATTTTTACCACCAAGACACAAAGTCACTAAGCTAAAAAACCATAATTTAAATCATTTATATTCGTGTCTTTGTGCCTTGGTGTTTAAATCTTCTTCATAAAGCCTTCTCGAAAATGCGATAGGTCTTGTAAACCCTGCCGCCCATGTGCTGGATGGCCTTGTTCATAGCCACGTTATTTTCGAGAATCCAGCTCATCTCGCCCCACTTTAGCCCCAGGCGCTTGGCCGCCATCAGGGTGTCGTAGTAAAAGACCGCGCCCACGCCGGAGCGGCGATATTCCTGCTTGACGCCCAGGGCAAAGACCCGGCAACTCTTCAGGCTCTTGCGCAGGCGGGCCAGGCCGATGCGGAGCGCGCCCAAGGGGAAGATGCGGCCGTTGAGCTTGATGATCACCTCATTGTAGTTGGGGAGCGAGAGGGAAGCGCCCATGACCTTGCCTTCGATCTCCGCGAAGAAAGCCAGTTCGGGCCAGACTAAGGTCCGGAGCTCGACGGTGTGGGCCTTGAGCTCGGCGTCGGTGAGCTTGACCATGCCCCAGTTCCGCTCCCAGGCCGAGTTGTAAACCTCGCGGAACAGTTCCATCTCCCGCTCGAACCGGCCCAGGTCCCACTGGCGGACGGTGATGCCTTCCTTGTGCCGGATCGTCTCGGCGTATTTAGCCACGTCGGGCGGCGCCTCGGCCACGGCGTCGAGGCGATAGGCCAGGAGGTCCATGGCCTTGGCGAAGCCCTGGCCCTCAAGGAGCTTTTGATAATAAGGCGGGTTGTGGGTCATCAGGAACATGGGCGGGGTGTCAAAGCCGGCGATCAACAGCCCGCACTCGTCGTTGACGTTGGGGTTGAACGGCCCCTGGGCCTTGATGCAGCCTTTGCCCTTGAGCCAGGCGCAGCCGGCTTCCAACAGGGCCTGGGCCGCGGCCGGGTCGTCCGCGCATTCGAAGAACCCGAAGTGTCCGACCTTTTCTTTCCAATGCGCCTCATAGTTCTTGTCCTTCTGGGCGGTGATCCGGCCGACCGCCTCGTCGCCCCGAAAGGCCAGAAAATATTCGGCTTCCGCGTGCTGGAAGTAGGGGTTATGGCTTTTATCGAGCTTGCGAGAGAAGTCCCAGAGCAGGGGCGGCACCCAGTTCCGGTCATTGGAGTAGATCTTCCAGGGCAGGCGGAGGAAGGTCTTGAGGTCACTCCGCGACGCGACGCGACGCACGGTCATGATCATGTCTTGTTCCTTTCCTGGGAAGACTAAACGCTATTCTAACATCATTTTCCCCGGCCGCGGCAAGATTTCTGAGAAAAGGCTCTGCCCGGAGCAAGCGGGCAAGTCCCTTTTCCCGGGTTCTCGGCTAGAGAGACGGCTTGTTATGTCCGGCAGTGCCTACCTGGGTAAGGGCTTTCCCATTCCTTTGAAGGCGCCAGCGGCACCCGGACTGGGAAAAGGCCCGGATTCTCGGGGCATTAGGTCATTTCACTGGCTTGGCATCTCACTTGCTAAACTGAAGAGGCAAATGGACTTGAGAAAATTTCCCGCTATCTAAAGAAGGGGTGGAAAATGAAAGAGGCTCTGCTTCAGCTTACGGATGCAATGGCGAATGAAACAAAAGGGACCAGAGGATCCCCCTGGCGGCAACTAACGGCCGTGGCCGAAGTCACGCTCTTGGTGCCCGCCCTCTATTTCGGGATCAAGTCCCTGGTGCTGACTCCCATCCCCTTTATCCAGTTTCGGCTGGTGGGCTGGGACTTCTTCGCCCATGCCCTGATGGCAGTCGTCCCCATCGCTTTAATCAAGCTCCGCCGGCAGCGGCTCCGCGACTACGGGATCAGCCTCCGCCAGTTGCGGGAGCCGGAGGCGATCAAGCTCGCGATCGCGGCCTCGGTCATTCTGGCCGCGGTCTGGCTGGTCCTGGCCGGGACCCTGCTCCAGGTAGGAGGATTTCAGCTCAGCCTCAACCTGCCGCCGATGTTCTTCGCAAAAAACTGGGCCGTCTCGAAAACCTGGATCACCCTGATCGGCGTGGCGCTGACCCTGGTCTTCGAGGTAGTGTTCTGCGGGCTGGGCGAGGAGGTCATGTTCCGGGGCTACATCCAGGGCCGGCTCAATGCCGCCTTCGGCCGGCCCTGGACCATCCGCGGCACCCGCATCGGCTGGGGACTCTTCCTCTCCGCCGCGCTCTTCGGCTTCGGCCACGGGCTCGGCTTTTTCAATCCCTTCGGCGAAAAAGACGGCTGGTCCCATTTCACCTTCGCCGGGCACGCGGCCGCGATCACCGGTCTGCAGGGATTGATCTTCGGCTGGGTGCGAGATCATACCGAGGGCATCGCCGCGCCGGCCATCCTGCATGCCCTGATCGGCCTGTTCTATGGCATCATCATATTCAGCTAAAGGCTTCTTAATATCTCTGATTTCAATACTAGGCAAGAAATTACCCAGCTATGTAAAAATATCTCATTATATGAAAAAATTTACATACTCTGTCGCAGCCCATTTCTTGTTCGCAAAATAAATATATTTCAAAATCAGCTAGTTGTAAAAATAACCGAAAAATCAAAATGGGGCATCGAAATTGCTCATCTTTTCTGGCAGGCTCATGGAATTCCGCTTCATACCCCTGCTGGTGACCCTGGAGATCAACCTCCTCCTGGGCATCTTTGTCCTGGTAAGGCGCCGGCACGAGGTCTCGGCCCGGGTTTTCTCAGCCCTGTGCTTCGCGGTCAGCATCTGGTGCGCGGTGGGCATCGGCTACTTCTTGTCCGCGGACAAAGACCCCTGGCTGAAGTCAGCCCTGCTCGGCGTCCTGCTCATCCCCGCCATCTATCAGTATTACCTGGCCGAAGGCTACCAGCTTCGCCGCGGCTTCCGCCGGCTGCCGGTCCTGGTCTTGCTGGTCGTTTTCACTTTTGCCGCCTGGATTTTCCCCTGGAAGAATCTCGGCCTCTCCGAATCCCGGGCCTACATCATCGGTCTGGCGGTGGTCGGTCTCTATCTGGCCTTTTTCTACCTGGCGTTTTTCCTCGGCCTTCGCCATCTGCTCAGGAAAACGGAGCACCCGGAACCGCTCCGCCAGGTCCGGTTCGAGTTCTGGGTGACCGCCCTTCCTTTTCTGGCTCTCTTGCTCCAGGCCGCCTTGAACCCGGTCTTTCCCCAATTCCCGGCTTCCAACCTCAGCCTGGCCGTCGTTTTAGGCGCCGAGCTGGTCGTCTATTCCTTCCTCCGCTCCGGCCGGGTCCAGGCCGATGAACTCCTCCACGAAGGCATGGCCTACCTCGCTTACCTGGTCCTGGTCAGCGGCATCGTCGCCCTCCTCCTCTTCCTCCTCGACCGCATCCCCGGCCTGGACTTCACCCCCGCCCAGTTCCTGATCGTGCTCTCCCTCACCGCGCTCTCCACCCTGCTTATCGCCGCGGCCCGCGACCAGGTCCGCTCTTTCATCGAGCGCGCCTTCTTCCCGGAAAAATACGAATACCGCCGCAGGATCGAGCGCTACGAGCAGGAGCTCGAACAGATGCAGCTCCGCCTCCAGCAGGTCGAGCGCCTGGCCGTGCTCGGCGAGATGGCCGCCGCGGTCGCGCATGAGATCCGAAACCCCCTCGGCCCGATCAAAGGCTACGCCCAGATGTTCCTCTCGGCCGATATGAAAAACCCTCCGGACCCGGAGCTGATGCGCAAGGGCCTGGCTATCATCGCCGAGGAAGTGAAGAAGATTGACGAGCGGGTGGAGAGCCTCTTGGAGTTCAGCCGGCCCGCGGCCCCGCTGCGGGAGGAAGTCAACCTGCGCCGGCTGGTCGAGCAGACCGCGGCGCTCTTCCGCTTCAACCCGGCCTTTACCCCGGAGCTCAAGATCGAGCTCTCCCTGCCTGAGGGGCTGACGGTCTTGGGCGATCCGGCCATGCTCGAAAGCGCGCTTTACAACCTCTTGTTGAACGCGGCCCAGGCGTGCGGGGGTAAAGGCACGGTCCGGGTGAAAAGCGAACGCCAGCCGACGAGGGGAGCCGGCCGGATCTTGCTGGAGGTCGCGGACGACGGGCCGGGCCTTGAGCCGGGGGTGCGGGCGCGGCTGTTCGAGCCGTTCTTCACCCGGAAGCGGGGCGGCGTGGGCCTGGGCCTGTGCATAGTCAAGCGGGTGGTGGAGGAACATCATGGCGCGATCGAGGTGCAAAGCGAGCCCGGCCAGGGCGCGAGCTTCCGCATCTATTTGCCGGAGCCGATGGGATAAGAGATGAAGAGGTTTCACGCCAAGTCGCCAAGACGCCCTTGCGTGAAACTCTTTCTTCCAGGAGGACGATAAATGAAGCCCAGGATCTTCGTGGTGGATGACGAGAAGAACATGCGCGAGATACTCCAGGACTTGCTCACCGGCCAGGGCTACGAGGTGCGCCTCTTTGCGGAAGGCGAGAGCCTGCTCGCCGCCCTCTCCGACTCCTCCCCGCCCCAACTCGTGATCCTGGACCTCAAGCTCCCGGGCAAGGACGGGCTTACCGTGCTCCGCGAGGCCCGCGCCCTCCACCCGGAGCTGCCGGTGCTCCTGATCAGCGCTTACGCCACGGTCGAGCGTGCGGTGGAAGCGGTCAAGCTGGGCGCCCTCGATTTCCTGGTCAAGCCCTTTGACAACGATCGGCTGTTCCAGGCGGTCGGCAAAGCGCTCGAAGCCTGGGAGGTCGCGCGCCAGGCCGGGATGAGCAAGCCCCGGCTGGCCGCCACCGGCAAAGAGCTGGACATCATCGGCGGGAGCGAAGGCATCCGCTCGGTGCTGGAGATCATCCACCGGGTGGCCGAGACCCCGGCCACCGTGCTCATCTCCGGCGAGAGCGGCACCGGCAAGGAGCTGGTGGCCCGGGCCATCCACTACTTAAGCCCCTGCCGCGACTTTCCCCTGATCGCGGTCAACTGCGCGGCGCTGCCCGAGAACCTGCTCGAGAGCGAACTCTTCGGCTTCGAGCGCGGCGCTTTCACCGGCGCTTACAGCAAGAAGGCGGGCAAGCTCGAACTCGCGAACCACGGCACGCTCTTCCTGGACGAGGTGGCGGATCTCTCCCTCTCGGCCCAGGCCAAGCTGTTGCGCGCCCTGGAAGAGAAGGAGTTTTATCCGCTCGGCTCGGGCAAGAAGGTGAAGATTGACCTCCGCCTGATCGCCGCCACCAACCAGCACCTGACCGACCGGATCCAGCGCGGCCTGTTCCGCGAAGACCTCTTTTACCGGCTGAACGTGATCCCGATTGACCTGCCGCCCCTGCGCGAGCGCAAGGAGGACATCCCCGAGCTGGTGGACCACTTTCTCAAAAAATATTCCGCGCTCTATCACTACCAGAAGCCCCGGCTCGCCGACTGCACCATGCAGCGGCTCTGCGACTATTCCTGGCCGGGCAACATCCGCGAGCTGGAGAAGGAAGTGGAGAAACTTTTGATCCTGGGCGAAGAGAGCTGGGCGCGGTTGGAGAAACCTCAGCCCTTCGCCGTGGCCTCCTCCGCCGGGAATTCAGGCCGGGCTTTCAGCTTGCAGGCCGCGGTGGCCCGGGCCGAGCGCGAAACCATCCTGGCCGCGCTCCAGCGCTCGGCCGGCAACAAGAGCGAAGCCGCCCGCCTCCTGGGCGTGAGCTACAAGACCCTCTTCAACAAAATTCACGAGCACCGGATCAGCTTTAAGACCGCGATCGAGTAAAAGCCGAAGGGCCGCCGGCACTTAGCCGGCATTGACAATCCGGATGCGGACCCGGTCCACCCGGCCGGCGCTGTCCACCACCCGGATCTCGTGCTCGCCCGGCTCGGGCCGGAGCCACACCCGCTCGGCCGGGCCGGTGGTCTTGAAGAAGCGGCCGTCAATGAACCACGCCAGCTCGCTCTCCCGGTTCGAGGCTTCCGCTTCCAAAGGGATCTCCTGCTGCGAGGGATCCAGGCCCGGAACCAGGAAGTAGATCGCGCCAGCCTGGGGCGAGACGATCCGGGGCGGAGCGCCGGCGGTCACGTAGGGACAGCTCGGCAGGTGCGAGGCCGGCTGGGGCGCGATCAGGCGCTGGTCGGTGATCCAGCGGCGCACCGTGGCCGGGAGCAGGGTGAAGACCTCCTGGTGATAGGCCCTTCCCCTCCGGCACATGGGGCAAAGGGCATGGCCGGTCAGGTCGTCAATCTGAAAGCCGGCGTGAAAAGGACAGGTCTCAGTGGGCAGATTCTTCCTCGGCGCCAGCGTCCGCACCCGCCGGGGACAGAAGGGGTTGGGCAGCCGGCCGGAATAGGCGCAGACCTCGATTTCGATGAGCTCGGCCGGCGCCGGCTCGGGCAGTTTCGCGGCCAGGCCGCGGCCGGCAAGCGCTTCCAGCAGATCAAAGAGGATCGGTCCGGCGCGCTCGCCGCCGACGAGGGCGGCGGAGGGTGCGGCGTCAAAGTTGCCGAGCCAGACCCCGACCGTGTATTCGGAATCGTAACCAATAGCCCAGGCGTCCTTGCGGCCGTAGCTGGTCCCGGTCTTCCAGTGGATAGTGGGCAGGAGTGTGACCGCCTGCCTCCGCTCCGGAAAGTCAGGCCGGTCGCGGAGGGCGAGGGCCTGGCCGGTGAGGTAGCAGGCGGCCGGGGAGAGGATGGATCGGGGCTGGGGCTGGTCGCCGGGTTCCCGGAAGAGCGAGTAGTCAAGGTATTGACCCTGCCGGGATAGCGCGGCGTAAAGGTTGGTCAACTCGAGCAGGGTTAGATCCACCCCGCCGATGGCCAGGGAAAGTCCGTAATAGCCGCTCTCCGGGGAGAGGGTGGTGATCCCGGCGTCATGGAGGAAGCTCAAGAACGGCTCGACCCCGATCTCGGAGAGCAGGTTGACGAAGGGGACGTTGAGCGACAGGGAGAGGGCGTCTTCCAGCCGGACCAGGCCCCGGAACTGGTCGTCGTAGTTGCGCGGCTCGTATTCGCGGAAGCGGACCGGGATGTCCGGGACCAGGTAGGTGGGGAGGGCGAGGGCGCGGTCCAGGGCGAGGGCGTAGAGGAACGGCTTGAGCGCGGAGCCGGGCGAGCGGGGCGCGTTAAAGCCGACCACCTGGCCCTGGTGCTCGCGGTCCCAAAAATCGAAGTTGCCGACCAGGGCCGCGACCTGGCCGGTCTTGCGCTCGATCACCACCACTGCTCCGTTGTGGATGCCCAGGTTGCAAAGCTCCTGGCGAAAGGCGGCGAGGGTGTTCTCGGCCAGGGTCTGGACGTTGCGGCGCAGGGTGGAATTGACGCGCATCGCTTCGGGACGCCGGCCGGCCAGCCAGATCGAGGCATGGGGCGCAGATCGGGGGAAGGTTTTGAGGGCCGTGGGATAGTCGGCCTTTTCTACCTGCTCCAGTTGCTGGTCGCTGAAGGTCCCTTCCCGGCGCAGGCGCTCGGCCACCCGCTGGACCGCGGTGCGCCTCTCGGCCTCGTTGCCGGGCCTGGGAAAGCGATGGGTCGGGTCCTGGGGCACCGAGACCAGATAGGCCGCCTCAAAGGGGTCGAGCGCCGAGGCGCTGTGGCCGAAGTAAGCATAGGCCGCGGCCTCGATGCCCTCGAAGTTCTTGCCGTAGGGCGCGAACTGGAGGAATGCTTCCAGGATTTCGCGTTTGCTCAGGCGCGCTTCCAGTTGGAGGGCGCGGAGGGCTTCGATCACTTTGGATCGGAAGGTGCGGGGCCTAGGCTCGAGGATGCGCACGAGCTGCATGGTCAGGGTGGACGCGCCGGAGACGATCTGGCCGGCGCGGAGGTTCTGGCCGAGGGCGCGGACAATGGCGATCGGGTCCACCCCGGGGTGGTAAAAGAAGCGCTGGTCTTCCCAGGCGAGGAGCGCGCGGATAAAGAGCGGGTCCACTTCTTGGAGCGGGACCGGGATGCGCCACTGGTCGTCGGGGGAGAGGAAGACATAGGCGGGAGAATGATCGGCGAAATAGACCACCCGCGAGCTAGGGGCTTGCAGCCTTTCAGGCAGCGGCACCAAGTAAGCGAGCGTCCAGAGGGCCCCGGCCAGTGCCATAAGGCCGAGCGCGGTGAAGAGCAGTTTGGATTTTGCCGTCATCTCTCCTGCCTGGCGGGAAAGGATTCCTTCCGCCTTACTGGGTCAGGGCCTGCCAGGGGTCGAGGATGCGCGCGGGCGAGCCGGGCGCCGCGGACCAGTAGCGCGGCTCATACATGGCCTCGGCCTTGACCGGCGGGGTGGTGAACTCGCCGGCGGTGACGGCCCGGAGCACATACACCTGGCGCACCGTGGTCTTGGGCGCGAGGTGTCCGAAGAACTCGATCTGGTCGTCGCGCATGTTCAGGTAGGTCACCTCCCAGAGGCTCGAGGCCCAGTCCATGGCGTGCTCGCGGCTGAGCCGGGGGTTCTCGATCTCCAGGCCGGCGCCGAAGCGGTCCACCAACACCACGTTCTGGATCTGCTCATTGCCCAGGTTTTGCAGGCTCAAGTCCACGTAAACCACCTCGCCGAGCTTCAAGTTCTGGAGATTGAGCTTCTCCCCCGCCTGGTTCCGGTATTCGCGGCTGACCTTGAGGGTGTGGTCGCCGAGAGCATAGGGCACCCCCAGTTTGATCCCTTCAACCGTTACCACGGCATAAAGGTCCCCGCCCTCAATCTTGTCCACTTTCAGGTCAAGAGACTTGCTCCCGCTCGCACCGGCAATTTGCCAGGTGGCCTCTTTGCCTTTCGTTTTCTGCTGTTTCGGGAGGGGCTGCATCTTTTTGCCGTCCAGATAAAGCTCCGGCGGAGACCACTCAGAAGCTCCGACGCTCGCACGCTTCCCCAAACCGCTTACGGTCCAGGAAATTTCCTGGGTGTTCAAGTGCCCGCTCTGGTTCTCGCGCAAGCGAGAGGCCACGGCCTGGGCCAACCTCTCTGCCTCTGCACTATGGGGATAAACGTCCTCCACGATGTTCAGTTGAAGTCCGCGGGTGCGCAGTTCCGACCAGAAGGACCAATTATTGATGCGGTGGTCGGAAATGGTCACCTCGAGTTTCTTTAAATCCGCAGTATAAGTGCGGTCCCCGGCCAGATAGAGCGCGGCCTTGAGTAGATACAGATTTTCCTCTTTCATCTCTCCCCAGCCGGAATCCGGCTTTTCAAGGAGCTGCTTGATCCTCCCTTTCCGGCCATGACCTGCGACTGCCAAAACATATTGCATAAAAGGCTCAGAAGATCCCATACGATCGCCGTGATAGTCGGTTTCTTGATTGCCGCTGTTCAGCGCGTTTTGCATGAAGGAAACGGCTTGGTTCAGTGAATCTTCCGGGATCGGATACCCTGCTTCCTTGCCCTGGAGAAAGAGATAGGTCACAAATGCCGTGCCCCACAAGGTCGGATCCTGTCCGCCCGGCCACATCGCAAAACCCCCGGCAGAAGTTTGCATGGTCAGCAGATGATTCACCCCGTGCATGAATTTTTCCTCAATTTTGAGATCCTTGGCCGAAGCGGGATCAATCGAACCGAGTAACTGGCCCATGTAGAGTAAGGGTCGAGTCGTGGACACCGTCTGCTCCACGCACCCATAGGGATAACAGATTAAGTATTTCAAGTGGGTAAATTCTTGCCCATAGGGGCTGGCGGTAACCCAAACCGAGGTTTGCTCATATTGAGGTGTCCACCCCAGCAGGGACTTGGAGAGATCATTTTTGCCCGGTTGCAGTTTGATTTGCGAAACCTCCCGCGTCACCGGCGCGTTGGGCAGGAAGGGAATCTGGGCGGTGTCCTCGGAGCGGTTCCGTTTCCCGCGCGCGATCACCTTGAAGTCCGCGGCGCCAAAAGCGGCGTTGGCCCGGGCCACGAAGGTGACCGTGCCCGAGGCGTTGGGCGCGAGTTCGATCGGCTTGGTCGCGTCTCCCTCGACCCGCACGCTCTCGCCGGTCTGGAACTCCACCTCCACCGACTCGGGCCGGTCGGTCAGGTTGGTCAGGAACACCGGGACCACAAAGCGGTCGTCGTTGATCAGGAAACGGGGGAAGGTGGTCTGGATGACCAGCGGCTCGCGGACCGTGACGTTAGCCGCGGCCACTCCCACCCGGCTGGGCCCGACCGCGACCGCGACCACCCGGAGCGAGCCGCGGTATTGCGGCACCTGGAAGCGGACCCTGGCCTTGCCGCTCTCATCCAAGTTCACGACTCCGGACCACAGCGCCACCGGCTTAACCGGCGGGATCCGGCCGGGGCCCTGCGCGCCCTCCTCTCCGCCGCCCGGGCTTTTACCCTCGCCCAGCGCCGGCACCAGCAGGCTCCAGCCCACGGTCTCGAAAGTATCCACGCCCAGGGCCCGCTTGGCAAAGAGCTGGGCGAGCGGGTCCGGGTTCCGGTAATTGGTCAACTGCAAAATCCCCTCGTCCACCGCGGCCACGGTCGCATACAGCGGCTGCTCCTCCGGGCTCGCCTGCAGCTCGATTACCAGCTCCTGTCGGGGCCGGACTTCGCTGGGCGCTTTGAGCTCCAGGCTCATCCGGTTCGCCTCCGGCGCTATTGCGATGGACTTGATGGCAAAAGCCCGGCCGGGCAGGAACGCCTTCTCGCTCTCCTGGTGGGGGTTCTTGAGCAGGAGCGCGGTCACGTAAACATTGGGCGCGAACTTTTCAATCTTGAAACTGATCGGGGTGGGCTTGGCTTCCACCTCCAGCCAGCGCGACTCAAGCACCTGGTCGGTCTCCACCGTGAACAGGAGCCGGCCCGGGTAAGGCGGCTTGACCGTGACCGAGGCCTCCTGGCCCACCCTGATCTCGGCCGGTGCCTCGATCGGCATGGTGGCCGGCCGCTGCGGCTTGGGCGTGTTCTCCGCGGACGAGACATACTCGCCGCCCTCGCCCCACCACCAGTAGCCCTCGCGGGGAATCATCAGGTCGGTGGAGGCGTTGCCCTCGGCCTGGACCCGGAAGATCCAGCCCTCGGCATAGCCGGCGGGAGTGTAGGTGTAGCTGAACTTGCCGCCTTTGACGGTGAGGAGCTCGGTGCCCTGCGCCAGCTCGCGCTGGAAACGGCGGTAGGTGTAGCGGCCGCGCTGGTCGTCGTATTCATAGACCCAGTCTGATTCGAGATTGGAGATGCGGACCTCCACCTTGCGCTCGTCCGGCACCAGGTTGCCCTCCCAGTCCACCACCACGCCCTCGATCGTCAATTTCTCGCCGGCCTTGGCTTTCTCCTTGTCGGAGCGCAGGCCCACGTAGATTTTGGCCGGGTGCACCGGCACCGAGGCCCGGCTGACCGTGGTGCGGCCGCTGCCGGATTCAAAGACCGAGGCTTGCGCCTCGACCAGGCCCGGTCCCCGGAACGAAGTGGCGGCTTCCACCGCGGGGCAGGACAAGGTGACGCGGCCCTTCTCGTCCAGGTTGCCGGTGACCGTGCCCAGGGGCAAGGCCCGTAACGGCTCCGGCCGCCAGACGCTGTAGTTATATTCCCCGTTCTTTTCCGGCCGGAACTGGCCCTCTTTGAGCAGGCATTCCAGTTCCACCTTCTCGCCGCTGGCCACGGCGCCGAACAGGTATTTCGCCTCGACCAGGACCGGCAGCTCTTCGGACTGGAGAAAGGCCTTTTGCCCGGGCTCGACCTTGACCTTCATCCTCTCGGGCACAAACTCTTCGACGTTGAAGGCGAGGGAGGAGATCGGGTTGCCGGCGATCTCCAGGCTGAGCTCGTATTTGCCGGTGGCGGCAAAGGCCTGGAAGGAGAGGTCGAAGGCGACTAGGCCGGCGGGGTTGGTCTTGCCCCGCAGTTGCTGGACCTCTTTCTTGCGCGGGTCCAGGAGCCGGCCCAGGACCGGCAGCTCCCCGGCCGGGGCGCGGTCGTCGTCGCCCCGCACGATCGCCACCAGGTGCGCGGTCTCGCCCGGCCGGTACACGCCCCGGTCGGCGTAGATCGCGGCCCGGTAAGGCTGGGCCTGGCGATAGGGCGGGCCTTGCACGTCGGCGTCGGCGGTCTGGACCTTGAGGTCGGAGAAGCGGAGCGCGGTCAGGTCATCGCCCTTGGAGACGACCAGCGCAAAAGGCGCCTTGCCGGCGATGGAATCGGCGACCCCGTGGAGTCGGCAGGCGCCGGCCGAGTCGGTCGAGCATTCGGCCAGGCTGCGGTTGCTGGAGGTCATCACCGTCACTTTCGCGCCGGAGCGGGGCTGGTTGTCTTCCATGCCCAGGACCCAGACCTCGAGGTCGCGGCCGCTCTCGCCGGCCTGTTTCACGACCACGGCCAGGTCGGTGAGGATCAGCCGGGTTGTGTCCGCCGCGGTCAAGCGCCTGAAATTTTTATCCTCCGGTTCCCGCGCCCGGCGGGGCTCGTCACCCTCACAGCCCTCGCACTCTTCGTTCTCTTCTTCCGGCTCGACCGCCGGCGCCGCTTTGGCGGCCGCGGCCGGCACGGTCTCGCCGCCGACCAGGGTCAGCTCGAACACGCCCTTGCCGGCCTCAGCCACTTCCTGGCGCAAGTCCAGCCAGGTGGTTTGGGCCAAGTCCTCGGGAGACGACACCGGGATCACCCGCCGGGCAATGATATCCGAAATGCGATCGTCGGCCTTCTCCACGCTCCCGCTCATCCAGAAGACCAGGTTCTTCTCCGGGATCTGGCGGATGACGAGCGAGAGCGCCGGCACGTTGAGATGGGAGACCGGCAGGTTCCCGACCTGGCTTGCCGGCAGGTAGCGGCCCTTGGAAACAAAGCTCACTTTGGGCCGGCGGGCCGGGATGGTGACCGTTGCCTCATAGGCGCGGGTAAGCACGCCGCCCTGGTTCGAGTGGAGACCAGGGGAAATCACCAGGGAATAGCTGCCCCGCTTGAATTCCGCAAAGACCCGAAATCCGTCCCGCACCGCAACCGTGGAAAATTTCAGGGCCGGCGTGAATTCCACATATTCCTGGATGGCGTCGGAGGGCAGGTCGCAGCGGTTGGTGTGATACCAATATTGGTCCTCCTCCCGGCGAGCCGCCTCGTCCTCGCAATTCACCTGCAGATAAAAGCCGCTTTGACCTTCCTGGGGACTCACCCCGGTGATCCGGATCCGCTTCGGCTCTTTCAGGGTGATTTCATGCCGGGTCTGGAGCGGGGTCTTAACCCGGCCGTCGCCGGAAGTGACTCCCGAATCGAGCACCAGCTCCAGGGGTTTGGGCTCGGTCAGGAACACCGGCAGTTTGACCTTGAGCGCCACTTGCTCCCAATGGGCCTGGGGCTGGAACTCGAACTGGGGGACCCCTTTCTTCTCCAGGTAAACATGGGCATGCTCGGTCAGCGAAGGCAGGGAGACCGGCCCGGTCCAATGCAGGACCAGCCAGGCCTCGTTTTGCTTGAAGTCCACTTTTTCCAGGTCCACCCCGGTCAGGCCAAAGCCCGGAGTGGTGAAGGAAATGCGCCAGCTCTCGCCGGCCTCGGGCCGGACCAGGCCGACAGGTGTCATGACCTTTTCGAGCTCGACCTCGTAGTTGGTCTCGAAGGCCAGGGGCGGTTTGGGGGTAAAGACCAAGGAGGACCGGTCGCGCCAGATCACCTGGCCTTCCGCCGCGGGGGTGATCTTGACCACCGCGTCCTTGCCGGCCGGGCCTCCGACCAGGGCCGGATCCGCGGTCTCGCGGGGAAAGCGGAACACGATCTCATCCGGGAGGCGGCGGGGGAGGCCCTGGGCGATAATCGAGGGCCGCCAGGAGACCGGGGCCGGGGCGACCGTGGGCTGGGCTGTTGGCGCTTGGCCGGGAGCCTGGGGCTGGGCCGCGGTGGGGGTTGGAGTTCCGGGCTTTTCTTTTGGCGCCCGCTTGCAGGCCAAGGGGAAGATGGCCAGCAGAGCCGCGAGAAGCCCACAGAGAGTGAAATACCTGATTCGAGACATGACACACCTCCTCCGTCGGGAATGGGGTTAAGGGTTTAACCGGCACAGAACCCTGCTCTTTCGAACCTCGGCAATAACAAAAGAACCAGTGCCCAATTTCACGGTAGCTTGGCCGAAATGAATCCTAGCAAACGGGTTAGTGGAAAGCAACCTCCCTTTGTGTCCGGGTGTCCAACCCCAAAGGGTTTGCGTTGACAAGCGGGCCAGCCTGTGTCAAATTCAGATCAAATCGGCAAGGAGTAGATGGAGATGACCACAAAGCAGCGGATGGCGGGCGCGATCGTGATTGGGGCCATGCTCTTGGCGATGGCCTCCGGGGCCGGGGCCTGGGGCAAGGGCGGCTGGACCAGGAAGCTGAAGCCGAAAGCCAAGGCGCTAGCGCCGGCGATTTTCAGCAAGGACAAAGAAGCAAAAAGAGAGGAAACGCGGATGCTGGAACTGGACAACGGCTTGCGGGTGGTGATCCGGGAGAACCATGCGGCGCCGGTGGTGGCGCTCGACGTCTGGGTCAACGTGGGCAGCGGCGATGAGACCGACGGCCAGGCCGGGCTCGCCCACGTGCACGAGCACATGCTCTTCAAGGGCACCGAGCGGCGGGCGGTGGGGGAGATCGCCCGCGAGGTGGAAGGCGCCGGGGGGGACATCAACGCTTTCACCAGTAACGACAACACGGTCTATCATATCGTCATCGCCAGCCGGTTTTTCGGGAAGGCGCTGGACATCCTGGCCGATTTCATCCAGCATTCGAGCTTTGATCCGAAGGAGCTGGCCAAGGAAGAGGAAGTGGTGATGGAGGAGCTGCGGCGGAGGGAGGACAATCCCGGCCAGAAGATTTACCGCCATCTGTTCGAGACCGCTTATAAGGTTCACCCCTACCGCCGGCCGATCATCGGCTACGAGGAGACGGTCAAGCATTTCAGCCGCGACCAGATCGTGGGTTTCTACCGTCAGTGGTATGTGCCGAAGAACATGATCGTGGTGATCGTGGGCGACCTCAACGCCGAGCAAGCCCTGGCCCTGGTGAAGAAAGAGTTCGGCCCCATGCCCAAGACGCCCGATCCGCGCGCGGGCGGGAGCGAGCGGGACGCGAAAGAGCCGCCCCAGCCGGAGTTGCGGGTGTCCATCCATCCCCAGGATATATCCGAGACCTACCTTTACCTCGGCTTCCATACCCCGGCCTTTACCGGCCCGGACCTGGCCGAGCTGGACCTGCTCTCGGTCATCCTGGGCATGGGCGAAAGCTCGCGGCTCGTGCAGCGGGTGCGCTCGGAAAAGCAACTGGTCAACAAGATCTGGGGCTATGCCTACACGCCCCGCGATCCCGGCCTGTTTTTAGTGGGCGCCCAACTGAATACCGGCAAGGCGCCGGAGGCGCTGGCCGAGGTCCTGCGGCAGATGTTCCTGGTCAAGCATCAGCCGGTGGAGTCGTGGGAGCTGGCGAAGGCCAAGTTGCAGTTGGAGGCCGATTCCGACTACTCGCGGGAGACGGTGCAGGGCCAGGCCCGCAAGCTCGGGTATTTCGCTTCGCTCACCGGCGACCCGCTCTACGAGGAGAAATACCTGGCGCGGGTGAAAGAGGTGAATTCGGAAGACCTGATGCGGGCGGCGAACAAGTATTTTATGAGCCAGAACCTCTCGGTGGTGGCGCTGGTGCCGGACAAGGACGCCAGGCTGTTCAGCCAGGCCATCGCCGAGGCGGCGGTGCAGCGGGTGGACACCGAGGAGGCCGAGGGCAAGAGCGATTCCTGGGCGGAAAAAGAAACCGCGCCGCCGCCGCCGCCGGCGCCCGAGTCAATCAGCGCGTCTGCCAAAGCGGTGGAGGTCCGGGAGCCGGTGCGCTTCGAGCTTAAGAACGGCATCCGCTTGATCGTGAAAGAGCGGCACGACGTGCCCCTGGTCGCGGTGCGGGCCGCTTTTCTGGGCGGGCTCCGCTATGAGACGCCGAAGGACAACGGGATCAACAATTTCATCGCTTACGCCATTACCGAGGGCACCTCGACCCGCACGGCCAAGGAGATCCACCAGGCGATCGAGGGCATGGCCGGCTCCATCTCCGGCTTTTCCGGCCGCAACAGCCTGGGCGTGACCCTGGAAAGCCTGAGCCGCTACTTCGATCCCTCGCTCGAGATCCTGGCCGACGTGCTCCAGAACCCGGCCTTTCCCCGGGACGAGCTGGACAAGGCCCGGCTGATCATCCTCTCCAACATCCGCACCCAGAAGGACCTGCCCAGCCAGGTGGCCATGAACGGCTTCCGCGCCGCGCTCTATCCGCATCATCCTTACGGCCTGAACGTGCTGGGCAGCGAGCCGGTGGTGCAGAAGCTCAGCCAGGCCGACCTGCAAAACTATTACTACCAGCGCCTGGCCCGGCCGGAAAACCTGGTGATCGCGGTGACGGGCGACGTGGACGCCAAGGCGGTGAAGAAGCGGGTGGAAGCGCTGCTCGGCGACTGGTTCGGCGAGCCGATGCAGCCGCCGGAGTTAACCGAAGACCCGGCGCCCGAGGAGATCCGCAAGGTGGTCGAGTGCATGGACCGGAACCAATCCAACCTGGTGCTCGGCTTCCAGGGCGCTACCCTGCAAAGCCCGGAGCGCTATCCCCTGCTGGTGCTCAACGGCGTGCTCTCCAGCATGGGCGGACGGCTCTTCCTCGAGCTGCGCGACCAGCAAAGCCTGGCCTACTCCGTTTACGCCGCCAGCGAAGACGGGCTCGAACCCGGCTTCCTCTGGGTCTATATCGGCACCGCCCCGGACAAGGAAGAGACCGCGCTCGCCGGCATCCTCGCGGAGCTCGATCGCATCCGCACCGAGCCGGTGCCGGCGGATGAGTTGCAGCGGGCCAAAAACTCGCTGATCGGCGGCTTCGAGATTGATTTGCAGCGCAATGCCTCCCAGGCCTCGCACCTGGCCTTTGACGAGATCTACGGACTCGGCTATCGCGACTCCGAGCGCTTTGCTGAGCGCGTCCAGGCCGTGACCTCGGAAGAGGCGCTGAAAGCGGCTGAGAAATACTATCCGCTCTCGGCCTACGTGCTCTCCGTGGTCAAGCCCTGCCCGGAGGAGCAGAAAAAGGCCGCGCCGGTGAAAAAGAAACCCCACAAGAAGCCCCGCCGGAGGAAATAGGGCGCAAGTCATGGACGGGAAAGAGCGGCGCGGCGGGCGATCGAGCTTTAATTAGGGACAGTCACCTATTTTTTCGATTTGACATTGTCATTCCTAATGGTCTATGCTCGGCTCATGGCTAGATCCAGCGCCGCGGCCCATCTCTCCGGCCACGACCCAAGCGGGCTTTTAGACCCCAGGGGTGTGACAGAAATAGTGATGTTCGTGTCCGCCTTTTTGGGCGACGGTGGGGGCGACCGGCCGGTCGCCCTTGCAAGAGCGCGGCCAATCGCGCTGATACGACCGTCCCGGGAAGTCCCCATCAGCAATTTTTTCACACACCATTGTGCCCCTGGTCGCTTGACCACCGCCTGCCCGCCGCAGAGTGGACCGGCTTTCTGGAACGATCCGAGGACAAGGAAGACCCGGCCCGGATGACGAGAGAGCATCACCCGAGGACATCCTGTGGCCGGCGGCAGCTTTATCAGCAAGCTGGAAGCCTCCTTGGGCTTCCGCCTGCGGCCGCGGCCGGTCGGAAGACCGAAAAAGGAAAAAAATCGGTGACGTTTCCCATATTGTCTATTGGGTGGTGTAAGATGGGAATTGAACTTGGCCTAGGTTATGGTTTGGAAAGAAATGTGGAAACGGAAAGAAAATTGATAACCGATATGACGCTCGCGTGCGGATGGAGGTGAAAAATGACCGCGGTTGTAAACGATAAGACGCAAGTCTATCTCGTCGGAGGAGGAATCGCCGGGCTTTCCGCTGCCGTCTTTGCCATCAGGGACGCCCACATTCCAGGAAAGAATATACATATATTTGAAGTACTGGATGTTATGGGCGGAGCTTTGGATGGTGCCGGTTCGCCTGACAAATATTATGTCACCCGCGGAGACAGGAAATTTAATATCGAGGTCTTCAACTGCACCTGGGATCTTTTTTCAGCCATTCCTTCGCTGACTGATCCGAAAAAAACAGTGAAAGATGAATTCTTTGAATATAACAAAATCCATAAGAAAAACGCCAAATCCCGATTGATCGACAAAAACCGGAATAAAGATGATGTGTCCACGATGGGCCTTAGTTGGGGAGACAGGAGGAAAATGCTTTCACTCATAGTCATTCCCGAAAGTAGGATCGAAAACCGCCGGATTGACTCATGGTTTGACCCTTCATTTTTTGAGACCAATTTCTGGAAAGTATTTTCTTCGATGTTTGCGATTGAGTACTGGAATGACCTGGTAGAAATGAAGCGATATGTGCGTAGATTTATGCATGATTTTTATAGAATGGTTCAGGGCGGCGGAGAGGTGGTTACACCGTACCATAATTATGATTCCATAATTCGGCCTATTACAAAATGGCTGGGACAGCAAGGCGTCAACTTTGAAATGGGGTGTAAGGTCACTGACCTGGATTTCAATCCTTCCCAAGATGAATTGACCGTTGAACGAATTCACTACCTCCGCCATGGAGAAGAGAAAGAAGTAGTCGTGAGCAAGAGCGACTATGTATTCGTTACCAACGGATCAATGACCGCGGATTCCAGACGCGGGTCCATGACCGACAGCCCCCCCCTTGAAACAAGGAAATTGGACGGCTCTTGGACCCTCTGGGAAAATATTGCGAAAAAGCGGCCGGGTTTGGGAAACCCATCCGTTTTTAATAGTCATATAGATGAATCAAAATGGATTACGTTTTCTGTTACCGCTAAGGATCCGGCTTTTCTAAAATTGTATGAACAGTTCACCGGCAATAAACCGGGGCAGGCGGATATGGTTACGTTTAAGGACTCAAACTGGCATATGTCCATACTCGTGCCGCATCAACCGCACTTTCTCAATCAGCCTAAGGATGTATTTCTGTGGGGGGGATGCGGCTTAGTCCCAGACAAGGAGGGCGACTATGTCAAGATAGAGATGTCCGAATGCAGCGGTAAGGACATATTGACCGAAGTGTGCCACCACTTCGGGTTCGTTAAAGAGCTGCCGCACATCCTCGAGACCTCCACCTGTATTCCGAGCATGATGCCATATGAAATGAGCCACTTTTTGCCGAGAAAAAAGAGTGACCGGCCTCTGGTGGTGCCGAAAGGATCAACCAATCTGGCGTTTATGGGACAGTTCACTGAGAGCGGCGAGTGCGTTATGCTAGTGGAATCCTCGGTCCGATGCGGGAAAATGGCCGTGTATTCGCTTCTCGATTTGGACAAAAAAGTTCCTCCGGTTTACACGGGAGTCTATAATCCCGCCGTATGGTTAAGGACTATTGTCCAAGTGCTCAAATAGATTCAGGGCGTGACTGTCCATCAAACCCCATTCTTCCGGGGTGCGAGAACCGTCGCATCCATAGAGATAAAAATTAGGGACAGTCACGAATTTACCGGAGAAGCAGGTAAAGGCCGAGCCGGTGAAAAGGAAACCTCCGAAGAAACCCCGCCGGAGGAAATAGGGCGCAACTCATGGACGGGAAAGAGCGGGCGCGGCGGGCGATCGAGTTCACCGGACCGGACCGGGTGCCCCAATCCGCCCGCGATTTCTTCCCTCTCTTCCACCTGCCCCCATCGAGCTGGCAGCCGGCCGAGCCTTATTATCCCTACGTGCATCCGCTCATTATCAAGGCCGGGCTTTGGAAACCCGAGCGAATGCTCGAGCCGGGCTGGCTGGAGAAAAAGCGCGAGGCCGTGGATGAATGGGGCTGCGTCTGGATCACCTCGGGGATATCTTCGCTGGGCGAGATCAAGCACGGCGCGCTGCAAGACGGCTGGGAGGGTCTGGACGACCTCCGCGTCCCGGACTTTTCAGACTGGGGCCGGTTCCAGCTCTTCGCCCGCCTGGGCTCAACCCTGGGTCAGGGCCGCTACCTCCTGGGCGTCGCCGATAACTCCCTGTGGGAGCGATACCGCTTCCTGCGCGGCTTTGACAACGCGCTCAGCGACCTGATCCTGCGCCCGAGGGAAGTGCGCCGGCTGCTCGACCGGCTCACCGAGGCCTTCCTGCTGATCGTGGACCAGTTCCAGAAAGCCGGCGCCGACGGCTTCATGCTGGTGGACGACTGGGGCACCCAGCAGTCGAGCTTCATCTCGCCCCGCCACTTCGCGGAATTTTTCCAGCCCTGTTACCGGCAAATCGTGGACCGCTGCCACCGGCTCGGCCTGCACTGCGGCATCCACTCCTGCGGCAACCTCCGCCCGCTCCTGCCTAACCTCCTCGCCTGCGGCTTCGATTTCCTCCAACTCGACAGCCCCCTGATGACCGGCCTTGACTTTTTAGCCGAAAAAGCCGGCGGCAAAATCTGCTTCTTCAATTCCCCCGACATCCAGACCGTCTATCCCCGGGGCGACCCGGCCGAGATGACCGCGCACATCCAGGAGATGATCCGCAAGCTCGGGAGCTTCAACGGCGGGCTTGTGGCCTGGCCCTATATGGAGCCGCAGGTGATCGGCGTCAGCCCGGAGACGGTGAAGCTGCAAGAAGAGCTTTTCTCCCGCTGGGAATACTAGGGACAGGCCCCGGTATTCTTTCCCAAATACCGGGGCCTGTCCCTAGTATTGAGTATTGGTTGCCTGCCAGCCGGTTTTATGCTCTAATCGCGGGTAAATTATTTCTGAAAGGGAGGGAGTTGACCATGCCCGAGTTAGTTCCGTTGGACAAACTGAAGGATTACGTGGGCAAGGAGATGGGGATTTCGGACTGGCTGAAGATCGAGCAGGACCGGATCAATGCTTTTGCGGATTGCACCGGCGACCACCAGTGGATCCACGTCAACCCGGAGCTGGCCAAGAAGGGGCCGTTCGGCACCACCATCGCCCACGGCTACCTCTCCCTGTCCCTGCTCGTGCAACTGAGCGGCGGGATGAAGGTGCTCCCGGCCGGGACCAAGATGGCCATCAACTATGGGCTGAACAAGGTGCGGTTCCTCACACCGGTCAAGGTCGGAAGCAAGATCCGCAACCGCGCCGTGCTGAAGAGCGTGGAGGACAAGGGCGGTGGCCGCATCCTCTTCACCACCGAGAACACGGTGGAGATCGAGGGGGAGGAGAAGCCGGCCCTGGTGGCGGAAACGCTGGCCATGTTCTTCACCTGAGCTTTGAGGGTGTCAAGGTGAAGATGAAGAGCCCCTGAACGTGTGCGTGAACGTGGCCGAGGTCATGCCGCGTGTCAGGTGTCAAGTGTCAGGTGTCAGGTAGCCGCGACCGCGCTCGGAGCGGTTAGCGAAGCGCAGGCAGCGATAGGATTGCCGGTTCGGGCTCAACGCCTGGGCCAGGGAATAAATGGCGCGCATCAAGAAATGGGGCGCGGGCCGCGAGCCGGCCTGCTCAAGGGCTTCGTAATACAAGCCCTCGATCCGGTCCACCCGGGCCTTCAGCGAGCAGCACTCTTCCACCTTTCTTCTCCCCGCTTCGCCCAGGGCCGCCCTTAGCTTCGCATCCTCGATCATTCGGCCGGCCGCCGCGGCCAGCGCTTCCGGCTCCCCCGGCGGCACCAGCAGGCCGGTCTTTTCGTCCAGCACCAGCTCCCGGTTCCCGCCTACGTCGGTGGAGACCACCGGCTTTTTCATGGCCAGCGATTCCCGCACCGTGCCGGTCAAGCCCTCGGACCTGACCGAGGCGCAGACCGTGAAATCGCAGGCGGCCAGCATCCGGGGCACGTCTTCCCGGAAGCCGGTGAGGACAAAGCGATCTGCGATCCCCAGCCGGCCGGCCTCCTGCTCGAATTTCTCCCGGTTGATGCTGCCCACCAGCAAGAAGCGCGTCTCTGGGTGCCGGGCCAGGATTTTCCGGGCGGCCAGCAAGAGGTCCATGCCTCCCTTGAAATGACCGGGCTGGAACCGGAGCGCGCCGATGGCGCCGATGACCGGGGCCGCGGCGGGCAGGCCCAGCTCGGCCCGCACCGCGGCGCCGTCAAGGCCGGGATCAAAGGCTTTCAGGTCCGTGGACTCGTAGCAGACCGCGATCTTGTCCGGCGGAATCCGGCCGCTAGTGACCATGATCTGCTTCACCCTTTCCGAAACCGCCATGATCCGGGCCACCCGGCCGGAGCGGTACTTGATACTGTTGAAGCGGTCGAGCGGGTCGGACATGCCGCGGTTGGCGATGAGGACGCCGAGGGGCTGGAGATAGGAAAGGATAAAGAAAAAGTCCAGGTCCATGCCGGCGAAGGTGTGGATGAGGTCGTAGGGCTCCGCAGCCAGGTAGCGGCCGAGTTCCAGGAGCGAGGGCAAGGTGAAGCGGTATTTCAATTTGGCAAACGGGAACTGGAGCAATTCCACCCCGGCTGCGGCCAGTTTGTCCAGGGTGGGAGGCAGGCCCTCCGGCGCTTGGATCTTCCTCTTGAAGACCGCGGAGACGGAATGACCGCGTTGGACCAACTCCCGGGCTAAAAGATAAAGCTGAACGCCGGAGCCGGTCCCGATCCCGAGGTGGGGGTTGCTTAAGAGAATTTTCAGCGACCGCGGCGATTTGTTCCCGGCGCTTCCGCGCGAGTTGTGATCACTTTTCAATTCCGGAACTCCACTCCAACACTCCAAGGAAGACCTTAATTCCCTGACTTTGATCATGTCCCCTATTTTGATGTGCTTGTGCCCTGATTGCAAGGTGGGCCGCGATCCGGGGTGGGTTGTTCTTGAGGGGCGGGCCGTTCCAAACCGGAGAACTGGACAGGGCAAGGGGTCTGGCCCAGGAAAAGGAATCAGACCGGATCAATGTTCTTACCAGGTTAATAAGAGACGATCGTGAACAACTTCCTGAGGGAGGCTCTCTCCCTCCATTTGAAACCGCCGTAACATAGAGCGTCCGCAATTGACCAAGGCCTGTCGCTCAAAAAGTCCGGGCGGAATGGGCAAGCGGCATTGCTGCTGGCCGGATTTTTTAGTGCCGTCAATGGAAAGAAGGACATAGACCCCTCGCTTTTTGCACCTGGCAATCGCGGCGAAGAGCCGCTCCAGGCTGAACGTCTGGGCGCCGTAGAGAATGGCTTGGGAATGGACATAAGGAGGATCGCAATAGACCACGTCCCCGGCTTGAGCTTGCTCCATGACCGGCTCAAAATCCGAGTGGAGGAAAGTAGTGCCGCTGGTTCTTTCTCGCCAAAGGTCCACTCGGTGATTGAAAGAATCGGGGGTAATCGGTTGATGAACGCCGATCGGGGTGCTCATGTAGCCGTCTGCGTGCCGAAATCTCACCACCCCGCCATAACAGGAGCGAGCAAGGAAAATCAAGTCGGCCGCGTTGGGCGAGCGATTGTAGGATTGTTTGATTTGCTCATAGGCTGCCACCCGGTCTCCAGCAATAAATTGGTGCCATCGTTCTGCATACCACTTTTTCAAAGTCTTTGGATCATCTTTGAGCGTGATCCAGATTTCGGCTAAAGGCTTCAGGATATCAGAGGCTATCGCCTCCATCGGAGCCAAGCTTCCCAAGACGGCGCCGCTTCCCAGGAAAGGCTCAAAGTAAGTTCCATAACGATCGGGAAAATACGTAATGATTTCGTGGGCGAATCTCTGCTTATTCCCGATCCATTTCAAAAGCTGGAATCGGAAAGGCGCGGGAGGCCGGCGAGGCTGGCCTCGCTTCAGCTCTTCGACCTGGAAGAGGCCGGTTGGCCGGAATTCCATTATCTCCCTTCTTCCCTGCCTAACTATATTCTCTAAGAGCGGGCCGATCTTCGAGCCGGCTGGCGCTTCGCGGGCCGGCCCATCGCCCACAGACGCTTGATCTCTTTTTCGTGGAGAAAGCGGAAGCGGCCGGGCAGGAGGCTCCCGAGCGCGAGCGGGCCCAGCGCCACCCGGTGCAGCTTGAGCACCGGATGGCCCACTTTCTCGCACATGCGCCGGACCTGGCGGTGCCGGCCCTCGGTCAGGGTGATCTCGATCCAGGCATGGCGCGGGCCTTTGCGGAGCAGCCGCACTTTGGCCGGCAAAGTCGGCTTGCCCTCGAGCGGGACCCCGCGCGCCAGTTTCTGCAGGGCGGCAAGGTCCGGGATTCCTTCCACCTTGGCCTGGTAGGTGCGCGGCACCTGGGAAGAAGGATGGGTGAGGCGGTGGGTGAGCTCGCCGTCGTTGGTGAGGAGCAGGAGGCCCGAGGTGTCCCAGTCCAGCCGGCCGACCGGATAGACCCGCTCCTTCATCCCATGGATCAAGTCCAACACCGTGGGCCGGCCCTCGGGATCATGGGTGGTGGTCACGTAACCCGCGGGCTTGTGGAGCAGGAAGTAGCTCCGGGGCGCGTCGGCCACGATCAGCCTGCCCGAAACCCGGATCTGGTCCCGCGCCGGGTCGGCCTTGCTCCCCAGCTCGGCCACCACCCGGCCGTTCACCCGCACCTCGCCGGCCAGGATTAACGCTTCGGCCTTGCGGCGCGAGGCCACTCCCGCCCGGGCGATGATTTTCTGTAACCGCTCTTCCATTTCTCTCAACCTGTTTCGAGCTCTTCGGCCAGTTGTTCGCCGGAGAAGCGGGCGAGCAGCACGGTGCCGAAAAGGATGGCGATGAGGCCGGCGAGACGGAGCTCGCGGTGGAGGAGTTCTTGGGGGAAGGCCTCGCCCAGGGCATAGACGCCGAGGACGATGGTGATGAGGCGGGCGCAGAAGTCGGAGACGGCGGTGACCAGGATGGCGCGGCCGTGCTGGTAGCCGCGGGAGAGGAGGAAGAAGCCGGTGAGGTAGAAGAGGACGAGGGCGGGTGCGATCAGGCCGAAGGCGGAGAGGTAGGCGCGGGAGTGGAGCTGGATGAGGACGCCCTTGGTGAAGACGTCGCCCAGGCCGAGGAGCACGCCGGCGATGATGCCGAACACCGCCACCCAGTCAAAGCCGACGTTGAAGAACTTGCGGCCGGCATAGACCAGGAGGCACAGCCCGCAGGCGACGGCGACGGCGAGGACGAGCAGATGCGGGGTGAGGACGCTGGGTGTGGAGTTTTGGATCGGCTCGCTCAGGCCCAGGGCGACGATGCCGGCGGTGACGATGATCACCCCCAGCCATTCCCGGGCTTTCAGGCGGTGGTCAAGAAAGAGTATGGAGAAGACGGCGAGGATGACGAAGCCGGAGCCCTGGATGGCGCGGGCGAGAGAGATGGGAGTGTAGTTGAGGGCGAAGGCGAAGAGGCCCCAGCCCAGGCCGGAGATAATCAGCCCGCCCATCCATTTCCTGGAGAAGACAAAGGCCCGGAGGGTGGAGAGCAGGTTGGGCCCGAGCGCGATGGGGGGAAGCTTGTCCGCGGCCTGCTTTTGCAGGACCACGCCCACGTCCCAGCAAATGGCGCAGAGGGTGATGAAAAGGATGGAGATCCAGATAGACACCGCTTGCTTCTTCCTTCCCCGCTCCAATGGTGTAGCATAGCCGGCGGCCGGCGGTCAAGGAGATGATCCTGCCGGCGCCGAGAATTTCGGGCTTTCGACTCCTGTGCTAAAATAAAAACCATGTGGAAGCTGGCTGTGGTCGCCCTCCTGATCAGCTCGCCGGCCGAGACCTGGCAGACCCTCGCCACCGCCCACTTCGAGCTGCGTTACCCGCCGAAAATGGAACGGGCCGCGCAAGACCTGGAGCGCCACTTCGAGCCCACTCTCGCCGCGATCGAAGCCGACCTCCAGGTGAAAGAGGCCGGAAAGGTTCTGGTCATTTTGGCTCCGGACCGCGCGACCTTCTTTGCCCTCCAGCCTCCCGGCGTGCCGGACTGGGCCTCCGGCACTTCCTACCCCGACCGCCGCGCCATCTTCCTCAAACCCCTGGACCCGCTGGAGGTCCGCGCCGCCACCCTGCCCGGCATCTTCGCCCACGAGCTCGCCCACCTCCTCCTCCACCAGCGCCTGGCCGGGGTTCGTCCGCCGCGCTGGCTGGACGAGGGTATCGCCAGCCGCTACGGCCGCTCCCTGGACTGGGACCTGCTCGGGCCGCTCCTGAGCGTCGGCCTCACCGGCCGCCACCTTCCCTTTTCGGTTTTGGATGACACCTTTCCGGAAAGCGGCTCCCAGGCCCGGCTGGCCTATGCCCAGAGCACGGACTTTGTCGGGTTTCTCATCAAGACCTATGGCCCGGCCGCATTCAACACCCTCCTCGACCGGATCGCCGCCGGCGAGCCGGCCGACGCCGCGCTCAAGGCCGCCTTTGGCCAGGATCTGGCCGAGCTTTCCGCCAGGTGGCTGAAGCAGGTGCGCTTAACTTACGGCCTGGTGGGGCTGCTCCTGGGCGGCATTCCGCTGTGGTTTGGGATCGCGCTTTTAGGGATCTGGGCCTATGCGCGCAAGCGCCAGACCTCGCGGCTGCGGAGGGAGCTGTGGGACTTGGAGGACCGGGCCGCGGCGCTCTCCGCGCGGGAAGAGTCTGAGGATACTCCGCCGACCTGTCACTGAGGGGAGCGAACCTTCGGACCAGGTGTCAGGGTGGCAGGGGCCGGTGATTTTGGATTTCGGATTTTAGATTTTGGATTTGAATCTTTCCGTTAATCCAAAATCCAAAATTTAAAATCGAAAATTCTTTCCGCCGCGAACCGCGAACTCTTCGACAGCGCTCAGAGCAAGCCGTCAACCGCCAACCAATTTCAGGGTTTCTTGCCCTTGCCGGCGCCGGCCGGGCCGGTCTTTTTCTCCGGCCCCTGGGTTTTGCCCTTGGCCGGGCCGGCTTTGCCCTGCTTTTTCGCTTTCACCTCGCGGTTGATCTCCACGAATTTTTTCCCGGAAGCGCGCATCCGGATGACTTCGTCCGGCGAATAGCCGTAGTGCTCGGAGATGAACTTGAGGTTGACCAGGTTGACCACCTCGGCGTCGCTGAGCCTGATCGTCTTCCATTGAGACTTGGGCGTTTTCTTGTAGTAGCCGTAGGCCTTGCCGTAAGGCGGGCCCGGGGTCTGCTGGACCGGCACGTAAAAGATCGCCGGGCTGAGCCCGAAGTGGAGGGTGATATCGAGCCAGCTAGTGCCGCGGAGGCGGAGCTTGAGCACCGCGTCGGGCGCGACTTTGGCCCGGGAGGCGAGCAGGAACACCACGGGCAAATCCTCGTCCGGGATGCCTTTCTCCTTGACCACCACCACTTGCCGCTGCGGCACCTGGTAGTATTCGCCGATGCCCAGGTAAAAGCCGGTGAGACCTTCCTGGTCAAAGGAAGCTCCAATCGAAACCTGGGCCGCGGCCGCTCCGGCCAGGCCGCAGAGCGCCACGATGGCTCCCAGGGTCCCTATCCGTCTGCCATCCATCGTCAGCCTCCTTTTCCATGCAAGCTTGCATGGCATTCAAGTTCAAACTCAGGTCGGGTCTTTTGCCGAGAGCACAGCTTTAAATTAAACGAAGCGATCCCCGCTGTCAAGGATGCCGGGAGACTTGCCCTCCCTCAGTTTGTGACCGCGCCGCGTATTTTCGGTCTTCGTAGGGGCGCAATTGATTGCGCCCACCTCCCGGCAAGGGCGCGATAAATCGCGCCCCTACCCCCGGTTCACGGAAAAATGAGGGAGGGCAAGTGCCGGGAGAGGAGGGCGGATGGCCAAGCCGGTCGCTCCAGAGGACGAGGCGCTTCAGAGCTGACGCAGGAGGTTGCGGCGTTTCAGCTTTTCCACCAGGGTGGTGCGGTTGAGGCCCAGGAGCTGGGCGGCGAGGTTCTTGTTCCAGCCGGTGCGCTCCAGGGCCTGGAGCAGAATCGCGTTCTCGAAGCGCTCGACCTCGGCCTGGAAATCCAGACCCTCCGGGCCCAGGGAGGGGCGGGAAGAGGAGGGCAGGGGCGGGTCCTGCAGGTAGCGGGGCGGCAGGTCAGAGAGCTCGATCAGGCCCTGGCCCTTGAGGATGACCAGCCGTTCGATCAGGTTCTCCAGTTCGCGCACGTTGCCGCGCCAGGGCCAGCGGAGCAGGCGCTCCAGGGCGGACGGGCCAACGCTTTCCACCTGCCCGCAGACCCGGGCGTTGTAAAGGGCGAGGAAATGCCGGACCAGGCCGGGGATGTCTTCCACCCGCTCGCGCAGGGGCGGGATCGGGATCGGCACCACGTTCAGGCGGTAGTAAAGGTCTTCGCGGAACCGGCCCTTTTCCACCGCGGCTTCCAGGTCCTGGTTGGAGGCGGCCAGGATCCGCACGTCCACCTTGGTGGAATGCGAGCCGCCCACCGGGTGAAACTCGCGCTCCTGCAGGATGCGCAGGATCTTGACCTGGAGCTTGAGGCTCATGTCGCCGATCTCGTCCAGGAAGATGGTGCCGCCGTGGGCCGCCTCGAACTTGCCGGTCCGGCTGTTCACCGCGCCGGTAAAAGCCCCGCGCACGTGGCCGAAAAGCTCGCTCTCCAGAAGCTCCTCCGGAATCGCCCCGCAGTTGACCGGGATGAGCGGGTGCGAGCGCCGCAGGCTGTGCTCGTGGATCGCCCGCGCCACCAGCTCCTTGCCGGTGCCGGTCTCGCCGGTGATCAAGACCGTGCTCTGGGTGGGCGCCACCCGCTCGATCATTTCGAACACCCGGACCAGGGACAGACTTTCCCCCACCAGGTAAGGCCATTTGCCGCGCCAGCGCTCCAGCTCTTCCGGCCGCGGCCGGGCTCGGTGCGTCAACGGAGAAAGCACCCGGCGGACCGCCTGGCCCAAGCGCAGAAGGTCCACGGGCTTGGTCAGGTATTCGCTGGCCCCGAGGCGCATGGCCCGGAGCGAGCTTTCCACCTCGGGAAAGCCGGTGATGACCATCACCGCGGTTTGGGGGTTTTGGTCTTTGGCGGCGCGCAAGACCTGGAGCCCGTTCAGTCCGGGCAGGCGGAGGTCGGTGATCACCAGGTCAAAGGGGGCCTGGGCCAGAGCCTCCAAGGCCCGCTCGCCGTCGGCTGCGGCGCGGACGCGGTAGCCATCCTGTTTGAGGGCGCGGGCCAGGGCCTCGCGTTGCCCGGTCTCGTCTTCCACCAGGAGGATGCGGGGTTGCACCGGGAAAACTCCGGGTTGAGGTGGAGCAAACCCGATGCCAAGGCCGGGTCCTGGCCGCGGCCGCCGGCTTGACCGAACGCGAGCGCCCTTGGCCGAAAGCGAGTGCTCCGGTCGCGGCTGAGCCTGGAATGGTCAAGGGATTGACGGAAAAGCGGAAGGGTTGACAGGAAAGATGGGAGGGGAGGATGCTAACGTCGTTTCTCGAAAGGCTCGTCGCAGTACGGGCAGACCTCTTCCCCCGGGTCCACCTCGGCCCCGCAATGGTCGCAGACCACGACGTCTTCGCTCTCGGTCAGGGGGTTATCTTCCAGGTAGGTCTGGATCAACTCCCGGGCCCGTGCCTCATCCTGTCCCGAGACATAGACCCGGACCTCGCCCGCCTCCGAAGGGGCCGAGCCCCACATACCGGAACCCAGCTCGTTGCTCAAGGCGGAAAAGATGCCGTTGCCGTAAAGGATCTCCTTCATCAATCCCGCCTCGGCCGAAGAGAAGGTGCTGTAGACCTCCACCATCTCCCCGTCGAAGTGCTCCTCCAAGAGCTGGTCCACCAGCTTGACCTCGCAGTCCGGACAGACCTTCACGTTTTCCTCGTACTCATAGCCGCACTCCGGACAAAATGGCATGACCCACTCCTTCCGCCCTAGGAGTATAACGCAGTTCCGCCCCGAAGGGAAGATGTCTTGGGGATGCCATCCGCCGGGCTGAGGTTCCCTAAAATCCCTTCCTCCCGTTCAATCCCAATCCGCGCTGGATTTCCGGCTACTGGCTTGACCCCCGGTCCGCTTTCCGATAGAGTGGGTCGGCCCTGCCCAGGGAATTCAGGATGACAGGAACCCTTCTCCCGAAACCGACGCCGGAGCCGGAAGTCAAACGGCCCGGCCTGGCGAGCCAGATCATCCCCTACCTGATCACCTTCGCCATTTTTTTCTGGATCTTCCGCTCGGTCCCGTTTCGCGACGTCTGGACCAACCTCCTCGCCGCCGACCTCTCCTATTTCCTTCCCGCCATGATCGTCTTCCTCCTGGTCTTTTTCCTGGCCGACGTCTTCAGCTTCGGCCAGGCCTACCGCTGGTTCAACGCCCCGGACATCACCCTGCGGGAAATGATGGAATGCCGCGGAGCTCCCTATGTCATCCAGATCGGGCTGGCGCCCCTGGCCGAGACCTTGTTCCCCCTTTACCTCTGGCGGCGCAAGGGAGTGCGCATCAGCCAGGCCCTCAGCTCCAACATCTGGACTTTCCTCAACGACGGCGCCGCGATCATGACCGCCATCTCCGCGGCGGTGATCTACAACTTTTGGACCGGCCTGGTCCCGGCCCTGGGCCCGGCCTGGCTGGTGGTGGTCGTGGTCTTCTGGACTTTCTACCTGGGCAACCTTTATTTCTGGCACAGCCACTTCCGCGAGCGCGCGGTCCACTGGATCGCGGGCGGGGCCGGCGCCGCCGCGGAGGAGCCGCCGGCCAAGGCCAAGCAGTTTCTGCGCCAGGCCGCGGCCGAGCTCTTGCAACTGCTCCGCACGTTCAGCGTCGCCCGCTGGCACCAGTATCTTCGGGTTTACCTGGTGCGCCTGGTGATGTGGGGCTTTAGCTTGCTTTCCAACTACGCGGCCCTGCGGGCGGTGGGGGTGGACCCGCCGCTTCCCCTGGCAGGGGTGGCCATCCCCCTGATCGTGCTCAGCATCTTCCAGCCCATCTCCGTGGGCGGCTACGGCGGACCCCAGCTCATCGCCGTCTATTTCTTTTCCCGGCTCAGCCAGAGCGGGACCGAGGCCGCGGTGCTGGCTTACTCGCTGCTCTGGTCCACCTGCTTCCTGGTGGGCCGGGCCGTGATCGGGGTGATCTTCATCCGCGGCTTTTGGCGGGCCACCTTTCCCGAGGGCTTCCGCCGGGCCGAAAAAAGATCCGGAGGCGGGGAAACCTCCGGATCTTGAGAGCGCCGGCGCCAGCCCGGTTCAGGGTTACTCCACGTTGATCTGCACGGTCGGGGCCGGGGTCAGGGCCAGCGCCTGCGTATGCACTTCCGGATCATAAGGCAGCGCCACCTCCACCAGGATACTTTCGGTGCCATCTACCCGCACCACCAGCTGCGCCACCCCGTCCAGCG
>Ga0299912_10000267_pt1 | contig 48793 bp, 40 predicted proteins | sample RVTome_2_FD_207667 | JGI IMG/M metagenome (GOLD analysis project Ga0299912, IMG submission 207667) | Soil microbial communities from uranium-contaminated site in the Upper Colorado River Basin, Wyoming, United States - RVT95D214 (version 2) ... | reverse complement strand
CAGAATAGTTGGGATTGAATGGATAAACGTTGCAATCGCCAGAGAGAATATAATGTTGGATGAATATATTATAATGCCAAATCATTTTCATGGAATACTATGGATTAAAGAAATTAATAATGGCATAGCTAACTTTCCCCCTAAAATGCACCAGTTTGGCCGGATGGTTTCCGGTTCGTTATCAGCGATAATAAGAGGCTTCAAATCCGCAGTTACTAATCGTCTCCATAGAATTAGTGAGTCAAGTGGTAAGGCTATATGGCAACGCAATTTTTATGAACATGTAATTCGCGATGAGACATCATTGAATCGCATCCGAGAATATATCATTAGCAATCCGTTGAGTTGGGAGTTGGATCGCGAGAACTCCGAAAGGAAGGGTGAAGACGGGTTCTACAGTTGGTTGGCAAGTTTTAAAACCATGCCTAAAGTAAAGGTAGGGGCCAGATAGCCGGGCACAGCAAGCTGGGGCACAGCAAGCTGTGCCCCTACGGTTTCACCCCTTCCCGGGCCGGAGGCGTTCGCTGATGGAGGGGAAGTATTCCTCCTGGGTGTGGGGGAGGAACAAGGCGGCGATGTACTGGTCCATGAAGCCGGGGGTTTCGGAGAGTTCGAAGTTGGTCATCATCTCCGCCACCCGGCGTTCTTCTAACAGCATCTCCCGGGAGAAGGCCAGCAAGGTGGCCCCCAGGAGGGAGGCGTTTCCCAGGAATTGGTAGCGATCCCGGGGCAGATCCGGGAGCAGGCCGATGGCGATGGCATTGTCGATGTTGACGAAATTGCCGAACGCGCCCGCCAGGATTACCTGTTCCAGGTCTTGTAATCTTAGGCCCACGCTCTCCAGCAAGGTGAGATAACCCGCGAACATCGCGCCCTTGGCCCGCATCAGATTGTCGATGTCCGTTTCGCTCAGGGTGAGGTCCTGACCGCCCTGGGTGTCTTCGGCGAAGGCCACCACGTATTCCCGGCCGCTCTCCCCCAGGCGGATCCGGGGGGTATCCAAATCGTCCCGGAACTTGCCGTTGGGATGCACCAGGCCGGCATCCATCAAGGCCGCCAGGAGGTTGATCAACCCGGAGCCGCAGATGCCTTTGGGTTTGACCATGCCGATGGTGAGGAGCATGGGCTCGAAGGTGTCGGGGTTGATGGCCACTTCCTCGATGGCCCCCTGGGTGGCCCGCATACCGAAACGTATGCCCCCGCCTTCGAAGGCCGGCCCCGCGGAGCAGGCGGCGCAGGCCAGCCATTGATGATTGCCGATGACGATCTCCCCGTTGGTGCCGATATCAATGAAGAGGGTCAGCTTGGGCTCTTTATAGAGGCCGGAGGCCAGGACCCCGGAGACAATGTCGCCCCCCACGTAGCTGGACACGGAACTGACGCTGTAGACGAAGACGTGTTCCGGCACCTCCAGGCCCAGGTCCCGGGCCCTGAGCAGCGGAATGCTGCCCGCGGCGGGGGTGTAGGGCGCCAGGCGGATGAATTTGGGGTCGATGCCGTAGAAGAGGTGGGTCATGGTGGTATTGGCGGCCACGGTCATGTGGGAAATTTCTTCCACCGACAGCTTATGCTGTTTCAGCAGGCGGTGCATGACCTGGTTGATGGTGCCCACCACGGACTTTTGCATTTTTTCCAGACCCTGCTCTTTCTGGCTGAACAGGATGCGGGTAATGACGTCGTCCCCATAGCTCATCTGGGCGTTGTAATCCGCGGCGTGGCCCATGATTTCCCCCCGGGCCAGGTCCAGGAGCTGCACCCAGACGGAGGTGGTGCCGATGTCCACCGCCAGGGCAAAGTGGCGCTGGGTGGTGTCGCCGGCCTCCACGTTGACCATGTGGGGGGAACGGTAGCGGCGCCGGGAGAAATCCAGAGTGGCGGTGACCTGGAAGTCTTGCTCCCGCATCACCCGGGCCAGTTTGCGCAAGAGAAAGAAGTCCAGGGTGAGGCTCTCAACGGCGTGTTGGCGGGCCAGACCATCTTCCAGGCGGGAGAGGTCATTGACGTTATCCGTTAGGGTGGGGGGGGATAATTTGACAAATCTCTTCTTGAAGGCCGGGTTATAGAGGCCTTCCGCCTTCAAGGTGGCCAGGTCGATGGGGCTGGGCCGGAGGCCGATGCCGGCGCGGCGGCGGGTCAGGGTGCGGCGGTCCAGGAGGGACTCGGGGGGGATGCGCACCACCACATCGCTGACCACCTGGGACTGGCAGGCCTGGCGGTATCCCAGGTCCCATTCCTCGTTGCTCAGGAGGCCGGACCGGATACTCTCCAGGTCTCCTGATTCCAGGAGGATCTTGCATTTGCCGCAGACCCCTTCACCCCCGCAGGAGGCGTTGATATGCACCCCCGCGGACAGGGCGGCCCGGAGCAGGTTTTCCCCTTCCGGCACCTCCACGGTGAGGCCATAGGGTTCAAAGGTGACTTTTTTACCCACAATTTTTATCTTTAAAGACGGAGGTAATGCAGGCAGTTCGGGCTTCGCTGATAGCCATTTTCGGTAAAAGGCATTCTATCACATGAAAAGGGCAAAAAAAATGTTAAAGTGGGGCAGATTAGCGGGGAGATGAGTTGGGGGAAGGGATGGGGGAGTAAGCAGTAAGTAGTGAGCAGTAAGTAGTGAGCAGTGAGCTGTGACCAGTGAAAAAGAATAGCCCCTTAGGTCTTTTTTTTTCTGCTCACTGCTCACAGGACCCTGGCCCCTCCCCCCGCAATCCATTTTCCCAAGGCGGAGGCGGCATGGCCGGGGCCCGAATGGGTGCGTTGCTCAAAGAGATGTACCAGAAGTTGTGGGACGCGTTCGGCCCCCAGGGCTGGTGGCCGGGGGAGACTCCCTTCGAGGTCATCCTAGGGGCCATTCTTACCCAGAACACCAACTGGAAGAACGTGGCCCAGGTGCTGGGGGAACTGAAAAGAGAGGGGCTCCTTACCCCCAAGGCCCTGGGGGAGATGCCGGATGAAGATTTGGCCCGGCGGCTTCGCCCCGCAGGCTACTTTAACCTCAAGGCCCGGAGGCTGAAAAATTTCCTGGACTTTTTTGCCCACCGGTTCCATGATTCCCTGGAGGAAATGGCCCAGGAAGAACTGGGGTCCCTGAGGATGGCGCTGCTGACGGTCAAAGGCATCGGCCCGGAGACCGCGGACAGTATTTTGCTTTACGCCCTGGACCAACCCACCTTTGTGGTGGACGCCTATACTCACCGGGTCCTCAGCCGACATCACCTGGTTCCCGAGGTCTGTTCTTATGAAGAATTACAGGGGCTGTTCCTGGAGAACCTGCCGGCAGATGTGCCCCTCTACCAGGAATTTCATGCCCTGCTGGTGAGGGTCGGCAAGGAATTCTGCCGCCCCCGGCCCCGGTGCCCCTCCTGTCCTCTGCATGAATGGCCGATTTCCGGGGAGTGAACTTCTCCGCCCTTTCTGGAACGGATGTTGCATATAATTTTGGCCAGGAAGGTAATATGGCTTACATCGGAAAAGAAGAATATTTGCCTATGTGGCTGCCCGAGTCTCTGCCGGCGGACGTGCTGGCCGGCAGCAGCATCCAGCTTTTGGGCGGGGAAGAGGAGCCGGAGCCCATGGCCTCCGAGCCTTCCCGGGGCTTCATCATCCAGGACTGGTTTGGACCTTTCCTGTTGGGCCCCCCCACCCGCTTCCTCCGGGGCCGCTGTTAGGTTCAGGTACCGAAGCGCAGGAGCGGCAGCCGGCAGGCAGGTTGCGAGTCTGGACCCGGGATTGGGGGCGGGAATTTTTAGGCCCCTGACTTCTCCGCCGGGCCGATAAATACGGGCAAGGCTTGGTGAGGGATGGAACGGAGGGGAGAGCTGAAGAAGCTCTCCCCTCATTTTTTTCCGCGTTGCCCCTTCTGACTTTCCCCTGATAATTTCTTCCCGTCCCCGCTGGAATGATGGTAAGATCACGCCTATCCGATTGTTAAACCCGGTAACCAGGTTATGTTTAAGATATGGACATCATTGCCCTTAAACGCCATACCGCAGCGGAATTGATCGCCAAGCTCAGGGAGGTCCCCCTCCTGGAGCAGCCGGACGTGTTCGTCTATAGCCAAGCCTTGATCACCCTGGAGCAGATCCAGACGGATTGCCTCCATCCGCCCCAGAATTATATCTGGCTGCAAGAACTGCGAAAAACCCAGGAATTGCGCTGGTCTCTGGCGGCCCAGGGAGTGGACCTTTTCCGGTTGGACGGCTATGTCACCTATACGGTGCTCGGAGAGGACGGCACGGAGGAGGTCTATGACCTCTATCCGCCCATTGTGGAGGAATCGGTGGAGGCCGACGGCACCCTGGCCCTGCTTATCAATGACGGCATGCACCGCCTTTATCTGGCCCGGCTGGAGTGGGTGGTGCCCCAGGTGGCATACATCCGGGGGGTGCCCAAGGCCTACCCGTACTACGCGTTTCCCAGGCAGCAGGGCTGGATGGGCCTGGATCTCCTGGCCGAGAACCCCGACCCCCGGACCTATTTAAAGAAATGCCATCGACAGCGGGATAATAAAAAGCTTTTCCGGGACTTCCAGGCGGTTTTCCGGAACGTGGGCCGCCCCCGGAGCAGACTCCTTACCTCCGGTTAGTATTGTTATTTTCGGATTTGGCCTGGGAGGCCGGGGTTTCCAAGTTTCCTTTCATGGCCTGGCACATGCGGGCCGCCAGGGTCTCCACCAGGAAGTAGATGCTGGGGCTGGGTTTGGGCGTGGTCTCGGTGACCCACAGGTCGTAGATGGGCCGGGGCTGGGCGCTGATGGTATCCGAGAGATACCAGATGGTGCGCCCGCTGCTGGTCTCCACGATCCTCAGATCCACCTGCAGGCCGGATTTGCCGGTGGTGCCGCTGTCCAGAAAATAGGGCACTTCCCCCACCACAAAGAGTTCCGCTTTCTTGGCCTTGGCTAGCGCTTGGGCCTCGGCCAGGGTATTGTAGTATTCGGAGACCCGGACCACTCCCAGGAAAGGTCTTAGTTCCAGAAGCTTACGGTGGAAGACCTCGGTGATGGGATAACCCACATCCGTCACCTGGGCCGGGACCCGGAAAGGCAAAACCGCGATGCTGTTGACCCGGGAGGCGTTATAGCTGGGTTGAATAAAGGTTTCCGGGGGACCGGCCTGAATCTTGGGGTCCGTCAGGCTGGGTGCGTTCTCCCAGTAGAGGTAATTGTTGGCGCAGCCCCCCAAGCCTGCCAGGATACCCGCCAGAATGCCCAGCACTAAAAAAACCTTTCTCCACCATCCCTTTTGACCGTCAGCCATAACCTTTCCCATCCGTAAAAGGGTCGCTAAATTGAGGTCCAACCTCCGGAACCGGCGCCGTCTTCCGGCCCGTTTCCCGGCGTTCCGCCGGCACGGCCGGCCCACCAGGCAAAAATTGCCTTTTCTCGACCATCCGGGATATGATTATGCAAAAATTGCACCGGGGAATGGATATCTGGTTAATTCCACAGGCGGAAAGGAGAATTTATGAACCTGTTTCTGTTAGGTGTGTTTATCGCCCTGGCCCTGGTGGTCCTGGGGAAGAATGTGCCCCAACTGGCCGGGATGCGCTGGCTCCTGGCCGGGGTGGTCTTGGTGGTCTTCCTGGTCCCTTCCGCGGTGAGGATGGTGCCCGCGGGCCATGTGGGGGTCCTGGTCCTTTTCGGCAAGGTCTACGGCACTATTCCCGAAGGGGTGCACCTGGTGAATCCGGCGGTGACCATGGAACTGATGAGTGTCCGCACCAAAGAGGTCTTTGAACACGCGGAGGCCCCTTCCAAGGAAGGGCTGAACGTAACCCTGGAAGTCTCCTGCCTCTATCATCTGCTGGCCGACCAGGCCGACCGGGTATATCGTCAGATCGGGGCCAATTATGAGGAGGTGGTGGTAAAACCCCAATTCCGGTCCGCGATACGGGGAGTGACGGTGCGGCATGAGGCCAAGGACCTGTACACCTCCAGCCGGGAGCTCATCGCCAATGAAATCACCCAGGACCTGGAGGAGGACCTGCGCCAGCGGGGCATCATGGTGGAGAAGATTCTCCTCCGGCAGATTTCCCTTCCCAAATCCGTGGTGGAGGCCATCAACTCCAAACTGGCCGCGGATCAGGATGCCCAAAGGATGCGGTTCGTCCTGGAGAAGGAGAAGCAGGAAGCGGAGCGCAAGCGTATCGAAGCCCAGGGGATTCAGGACTTTCAGAGGATCGTTTCCCAGGGGCTTTCCGAACAGTTGCTGCGCTGGAGGGGGATTGAAGCCACCCGGGCCCTGGCCGAGTCCACCAATACCAAAATCATTGTGGTGGGGGGCCGGGACGGCCTGCCTCTGATTCTGAACACCGGCCCCGGCGCCTCGGGAAAATGATTGACAAGGGCACAAGGGGTGATTATCAAAAGCTTATGCGCCAGCCCCGAATCTTCTTGGGGGTAATTGCCGGAGCCCTAATCTGGGCCGGGTTGAGCGGGGGTGTATGCCCGGCCGCGGCCCAGGTGCAGGACGGCAATCCCGGCCGGGGCGGAGAGACCTTGGAAATCAAAGCAATCCTAAGCCGGGATCGCACCACGGCCATCGAATTCTACAGCCCTTATTGCCCCCCTTGTGTGAAAATGGCTCCCATTCTGGAGCAACTGGCGGCGCGGCTGCCGGAGGTCATGTTTGTCAGAGTTAATCTCAACCGCCCCGGGGTCCAGGCCATTGATTGGAAATCACCCCTGGCGCGGCAATACCGCATTAAATCCATACCCTATTTCATGATCTTCAATTCCCAGGGAATGCTGGCGGCCGAGGGCCCTGCCGCCCGCAAAACGATCCAGGACTGGAAGCAAAAAACCGGAGTGGGACGGCAGGTTGGGAAGTAGGCGGCATCAAGTTTACCTTGGGGACCCAGCAAAGTCGGGTGGCGGGGATAGCGTCTCCAGGTTAAAAGGAGTGAAAAGAGATGAAGTCCGTCGGTTGGCGCCCTAAATTTGTCCTGTGGCTGGCCCTGGCGGCGCTGATGGGGTGTACCCTGCCCCCTCCGCCCCCTCCGTTGAACGCGGCTGCGGCCCAACACACCCTGAATAAGTGGAATCCCACCTATTGTAAGGTCGTGGAAATCTTCGGTATTTATCAGCCCGGAGATGGAGGTGGGCATACCCAGGTGGCCTATGTGTCGCTGGTGAACCCCCAGGAGCACCGCCAGAAACCGGCGATTTATATGGCCCGGTTCCAGCTTCTCACCCGGCCCGACGGCCGCCAGCAATGGTTTTTGACTTCCCTGACCAGCCATGCCTCGGGATTGAGCCTCCTTAAGGGCTGGGATAATTTACTGATTGCGGTGGAAGACACCCCTGCCGCGGCCTCCCGCTGAAGGCGTCTTCCCGCCCTTGCCCACTCCCCCCGGCTCCCGGCATCCATCAGGACCGGCCTCCCCGGCTCTGAGCCGCCTGGCCGGGGATTATTTTTCCTTTCTGGCCCGTCAGTTTCCCACCCTCTGCCGCCATGATGAATTCATGTTCTTCCCCCGGGCGGCGGCGCCCCCGGAAGACTGGCGGCAGGCGGCCCCCCTGGAAGTTTCTGCACTCCAGGCCGCAGCCGCCCGGGTGGCGGCCTGGAATACTCAACTGGCGGCCTTGCTCCCGGAAATGGAAAATACGGCAGCCGGGGCCGAAGCCGTTCTCCTCAGGCAGTCCCTGGCCGGCGTCCTCCGGGAACTGGGGCCTGGAGGCCCCTGGGAAAGGGACCCCTTCTTCTATTTGAAGGTCGCGGCCCTGGCCTGGGCCCCCATTTTGGCGGAGACTCCACCCCTTAATCGGGGGGATGAGGAAAAATTGACGGAGCTTCTGGCCCAGGCGGCCCGGGTCTTTGCCGCCGGGGCCCAGCAGATAAAAGCCCTCACCCTGCCTGCCCGGTTATTAAGCGCCAGGGTTTTTGCCGACGCGTGTCGGTTTTTTGACGAAGTGCTGCCCCCATTTCTGGCGGTCCAGGGTCTCCCGGAAAAAAAGCTGAAGCCGCACCTGGCCGCAGTCTCCCGGAATCTGCACCGCTTTCAGGAGAGAGTCGCGGCCCTCCCGGCCACTGCCCCCTACGCCCGGGGTGAAGACGGGTTGTTGGAAATTTTGACACAGAGCTGGGGCTGGGAGAAAGGCTTGGACGGGGCTGCGGTGATTCTTGACGCAGAAATTGCGGCCAGCCAGGCCGCGCTGAAAAGTCTGGCCGCGGAACTCAACCCCAATCTTTCCTGGACCGGGGTGCTGGAGGGGCTGCCCCTCCCGGAACAGCCGGGCGATCTCCTCAGCCTGTACCGCCGGGAAATCCAGCGCCTGGGGAAGTTTTGGGAGAATTCCCCGGTCTTGCCGCGCCTTCGGGGCCGGGTGGAGGTGGCTCCCACCCCCCTCTATCTCCGGGGTTTGCGGTCCTCCGCCTCTTATGCCGCGCCCTGGGGGCCGCCCGGAGAAACCCCGGGATACTTCTACGTGAGCCCGGAGATGGAGGACTGGCGGCACCACTTGCAGCACTGCCCATTTTTGAGCGCCCATGAGACTGTGCCGGGACATCATTTCCTGGACACCCTGCGCCTCTCTCTTCCGTCTCCGGTGGCCCGGCAATATGAGTCCCCCCTGTTCTATGAGGGCTGGGCCTGCTATGCCGAGACTTTGCTGGTGAGCGAGGGTTACTTGCAGGAGCCGGGAGCCCTTATGGTGGGCTGGCAGCGCCGCCTCTGGCGGGCCCTCCGGGGCCGGGTGGACCTGGAGCTGCAGCGGGGCGGATGGGACCTGGAAGAAGGCTGCCGCTGCCTGGCTCAGGCCGGTTATGCCCCGGAGGCCACCCGGCTCCAGGTGCTGCAACTGGCCCTCAACCCCGGCTACCAGCTTTGCTACACCCTGGGGCTGAAAGGTTTCCTGCGCCTCCGGGAAGAATACGCCCCCACCCTGGGTTTGGCCCGGTTCCACGAAATCCTTCTGGGCGGAGGACAGCTCCCCTTCCCCTGGGTGGAAAAAAGATTGAAAGCTCAAAGCGCCTAACTTAGATTAGTTGGGAAGTGAAAAGCATTTTCAGTTTCGCATGATACAAACTGCAGATTTGCTTCCTTTAAACTGTAATGACCACGATTTCAACTGATAGCCATCAAATAGAGATTAGATTAAATCTGACATTGAGGGCAAAAATTTAAAAAGCGGCATGATCTGCAGTCCAGTTAGGATAACCATATATAATATCTATTATTTTGGTTGAAACCGCGCAGATATAGCAGTAATCACCACTTCCCGATATGGGCTTGGGAGAGTTGCCAGCGCTTCGAGGTTACCAAGCCAGATTTGAAGATGCAGGTTATGGCTTACAAGCTGTGTTAGATGATCAACCGGTTCAATATATGGGACGAGAACGTGAAGGGGTCCATCGAACGGCGGATCAATTGTCTGATCAAAGTGGGAGCCAGGGTTTCTTATCATGCCCGGAGGTGGTATGTGCATATGGCTTTGGCTTTTCCCCTGGTGCACCATTACCGATCAGTGCTGGCCTGGGGTCCATTGGCCGTGAATCGATGGGGTACCGTTTTACTGATGGAGTGGTATGCCCGACAACCTATGAATTTCTTGACTTTTACAAGATATTGCGCTTCCATACAACAACCAAGATGTGTTGCCTACGAAAACGGGGGCGTTTTTGCGGTTAAACTCGGGATGAGAAGTGCAAAAAACTATTTTGGGACTGCGGTGGCCAAGGTTGCCGTATAATCTCATTTTAAATGGGGCCGTACCCCTTCGACTTGGAGGTATCTTTTGCGCAGACAAGCGGACCCTTTTAGGTGGAAGCTCTTACGGCTGGTCCTTTTCTTATTCCTTTTGCCACCACTTGCCTGCGGGGAAAGGAAAGAATCAATCGGGATTTTAACAACAACCAATTATTGTCAGGGCAAAATCACGGCATCGGCGACGTTAGTAAAACCCGGTGATATTGCTCTCAGCCATGATATTGAAAAGAAACATGGACTAAAATTTGGTGACTTGATCTATCTTGAGGGCGAGAAAGAACCTTATGTATTCACGGATAGAATGCCGGGGCAATGGGAGAGACGCGCGGACCTTTACAGCAGGAGTTGCAAAACAGCAGTAGAATACGGGGTCAGGAAACGTATGCTATGGTTTGTCAGAAAAAAATAGGGGAAGGATTACTTGTCTGATTTGTGAAACTCCCTCATTCATATATCTCGCTTTGAAATAAACTCCCTTCAATAGAATCAAAGAACTGATCACTTAGTATCAGGATAAACTGGACCCATAGGAACAAAGTCTTCTTTTCTTACCCTTTTCAATCCCTCCATCGGCTCCGGCTCAACTTCAGATGGAGGATAAATTTATGGATTTTATTTTTTCTCCATTTCCATCTTCTCTGCCAGCCTAATTGCCTTTTATAACACCAAGCGCGCTCGTGGCGCACTATCTTGCCAGGTTCGGTAATTATCATCGGATCGGAGAAACTTCCATATATGATCTGAATATTGGGCCTGGTGTGAATTTTATTTTTGGCAGGGTGCGCAGATAGAGCAATGACCACAAACTTTAATTAGGGCTGAACTTGTTGGCCTGAAGCCGGCTGTGAGTTTGCGGGCTCGAACCCCGGTGGATATTTGCTCCACTTGTAGCCGGAGCGGGCCAGGTTGTAGGCCAGCTCAAATTCCTCATTCATGTATTTGGTGTCGAATTCCGAGGCCCGCTTTGAGTTAAAATCCAACGGGATGAAGGCCAGGTTATAGTCAATCCCGTCCCGTTGGGCCAGTAGATAGATGCGGTACAAATCGCCCACGCCCTGGGATTTAGTCATACTGGTAATAGCCCGGGGGCCGATCGCCCAGATATGGGGTTTGATGCTTTCATATTCGGGAGATACTTGCGCATTGCGGATGAGGTAAAGCTTGCGGGGGCGTTGGGGCATCAGGGGACCGAGTTTTTTACTGGCGGTGATGAAATTGATGGCCTCCCCATACAGCATCACCTGAGCCTTGACGCCGCCATCTACGTGCATCTCGTCGTATTCCTGCCCCGCGGCCTGCACCTTGATGTACACCGGATTTAAGGCTACAGGGGTAGAGGCCGAGGCCCGGAGGACCTGGCGGAATAGTTTGAGGGCGTCCGGATGGTGGCTCGCAGCGATGGCCCCCATGTTCCAGATCACCAGGCGCTGGGCGTCGAGATGGGTCGTCCCCACCAGCAGGCGCCTACCCTTGTTGTGCTCGGCGGCGACGGCCTGGAGCATGCTCTCGTCGATGAGCCGCTCCAGTAGTTCGGCCAAAGGCTTCGTACTGGCCGCCGCTTCGACCCTGCCAAGTTTCAGCACCAGCTTCACCACGCTAGTCGCTGTATAGATATCCTTATCGGATATCGTGGTGTAGGCCTCCTTCAGCTTGGCGTCATACTCCGGCCCGAGGAAGGCGAAGGCCGCGATGAGGGCCCCGGTGCTGATGCCGGTCACCAACTTGAAGCGAGGCCGGGTGCCCGCCGCAGTCCAGCCGCACAAAATTCCCGCGCCGAAGGCGCCGTCGCCGCCGCCGCCGGACAAGGCCAGGAAGTTCGCTTCGGGCTCGAGCTTGCCGTGATTGGCGGCCAGTTCCTGCTGGATCGACTCAAGGGCGCTCTGCTCCAGGTTTTCACTGCGGACGTCACCCCAGTCCCGGATACCGGGCAGGTCGGCAACCTGGACCTGGTCCAGGAGGTGCTCCGGCAACGGGTGGCGTACCTGAAGAGACATGCAGCCATGGCTGAGAAACACCAGGGCCGTCAACAAGGCCAGGATGAAAGAACGACCTTGGCGCAGTGAATCCTTCTCTGTGTGGTTATCCAAGGTTTTTTTACCTAACACATGGCGGTAACCCTAAAATGCCAAGGTTATTCCCAGCACGGGGCCATGAAACCATCCGGAGAAATTAACCGCGGTCAGGTCCTGCCCCAGGTTATACTATGACCCGTAGGAACCTTTCCAGAAGATTACTTTAAGGCTCCAATGTGCAAAGTCAAGGGCAATTGTGCGCCAGGTGCTTGTGTCGCTCACTTGCCACACAAGAAACTTCTTTGAAAAATCAATTAATTACAGATATGATATGGTAATGAGAATGTGGTTTTGGTGGGGGGCCAGCAGGGCAAAACTCAAAAAAAAGCAGGTCAAATAATATTAAACTTGGATTTAGGGATGGTCTGGTCAAGTTTTGACCATTACACTTTTTTAACCGACAACTGCAACTCGAAAACCATATGATGAAATTACCGAAGCTCCAAGAAAAAATCCTGGCCTGGTTTGAAGAACGGGTCCCGGGCTTCCATTGCGAATGGAACCTGGGGAGCCCAGGGGGCTGGTATTACCAGGAAATGGCCCAGGCCCTGGGCCACCTGGCCTGGGAACGGCTGCGCCCGCACCTGAGCCTGCCCTTTGACCTGGACTATCACTCTCCTTACTTTCACCCGGCCCGCCCCTTTGCGGAGATGCTCCTCCGGGCCCACGTCCACCGCCATGGCCGGGAAACTCCGCCCTTTATCGTGCTCCTGGCCGAGATAGAGACCCTGGACCAGGTCGTGGAGAACCTGCGGATGGTGGAATATCTGAACTCCTTGGCGGGGGTGGAGGCCGCGCTGGCCGCGCCGGAGCACCTGAACCTGTACCGGGGCCGGGTGCGGCTTAAAGGCCGGACCGTGAGCCTCATCTACATGGACTTCAACAACGACACCCTCCTGAAGATGGGGCGGGAGATAAACATCGCGCCGGTGCAGGCCGCCATCCGCCTGGGACTCCTCATCAATCCCCGGGGCATGGAGCCGGTGGGGGTCAAGGGGGTCTTTGAGGCCATCACCGGCCCCTTCCGGCAGTTGATGTCCGCCAGCACCGTGCGGCGCACCCCCTGGACCAGGGTTTTCCGCCCCCGGTCCACCACCGGCCCGGAGGGGGAAAAGATTGCCGACCTGCCGGAGTGGATCCGCCGCAACCTCTCCCGCCTGATCCTCAAGCCCGCCCAGGGCTACTCCGGCCAGGGCATCCTGGTGGGATTCATGGTTCAGAACCCGGAGGAAGCTATTCAGACCGCGCTCCGCCACGGAGGCTATATCGTCCAGTCCCTGGTGCCCTTGGAGTTCTGGCAGGAGTATTATCCCACGCCGGACGCGGCTGGGGAACAGGTCCTGATAGAACCCCGCCAGACGGATTTCCGCTGTTTCATCACCGACCGGGGCTTAAACGGCTGCCTGGGGCGGTTCGGGGGCATCCCCACCAACGTGGGCTCCGGCGGCGGCACCCAGTCTCTCGCCTTGGTTAAAAGCCATCTCCACCTCCAGGAGGCCGACGACCTCTTTAACCGGGCCCTGGAGAAACTGCCTTACCGGCTCTTTCTGGAGGTCCAGGAGGAAGTGAACCGCTGGGCCGTGGAACTGGGCTTCACCTATCTCCTGGGTCCCATCCCCACCAGCCTGAAACCCCGGATGCTCAAATGGCAGCATTTGGCCGGACTGCGGCACTATGCCCAGCACCTCTGGCGGGACGCCCAGATCCTGGAAAAACTCTGGCGGCAGGGGGAAATGGAGGAGGTGGCCCCCATCACCCCGGCGGAAAAGGCCCTGGCCCGGCTGGCCCCCTGGGAGGGGCGTCCGGCCCTGATGGTCTCCGACGGCCTCTACAACTTCCGGGGCGCGGGGTTCTGAGGGGGGAGAGGTGTGGTGGTTGGGGGGGGGGGGGTGGGGGGGGGGGGGGGGGGGGGGGGGGCCCGCCCCGCCGCCCAACCCCCCCCCCCCCAACCACCCACCCCCAATCCCATACATAAATGGTAGGGCGGGCGTCCCCGCCCGCCACCATCATTTAGTGCGCGGTGCGAACTCCACAATAACTTTGAACTTTGAACCTTGAACTTTTTCAGGCAGCTATGAGCAATCCTCCCATTCCCCACGTCTCCCCGGACTGGTGGCGCACCCTCTTTGACGAGGTCTATCTCCGCACCGACGCCCGGACCATTCTGGATGGGGAATTAACCCGGCGGGAGGTGGAGGAGGTCATCCAGGCCCTGAACTTGGGAGAGTCGGAGGCCATCCTGGACCTCTGCGGCGGCCAGGGTCGGCACGCCCTGGAGCTGGCCCGGCGGGGCTACGGCCGGGTGTTGGTGCTGGACTTCTCCCAGCCTTTGCTCTCCTGGGGCCGGGACCAGGCCCAACAGGAGAAGCTGCCCGTGGCCTTTGTCCGGGGGGACGCCCGGAGCCTGCCCCTAAGGGGAGAGAATTTCAGCGCGGTCTTGTGCCTGGCCAATTCCTTCGGCTACGGGGCCACCCGGGGGGATGATCTCCGTCTCTTGGAGGAAGCGCACCGCCTGTTGCAACGAGGGGGGAGACTCTTTCTGGAAGTGGCGGACCCTGGCTACGTGCGCACCCACCTGCCACCCCAATCCTGGCACGAGGCCCCCGGGGACCTGGTGGTCTGCCGCCGGCGCTGGCTCACCCCGGAGCACCTCGTCTGCCGGGAGCTGGTGCTGTCCCGCCAAGGCGGTCTGGTGCGGGATTGCACCTACCAGATGCGCCTTTACGGGCCTGAGGACCTGGAGGCTGTTCTAAGAGACGCGGGATATGCCCCCGTCCGGGTGATTTCCCGGAAGGCGCCCTATACCCAGCCGGGGGACCACGGCGCGCTCAGCCACCGCCTGGCGGCCACGGCCTGGAAATAATACGGTTTTCTGTTTTTCGTTCTCTGTTAAAAGAATAAGGATTATCAAGGTGTTACCATCGAATTTGCAGCATCTGGAGAGGAAACCGGGGTAAATTCTGTTTTAGAGCGATTATTCTTTTAGCCATTTTTTTTGGGATTTCTAACAGAAAACAAAAAACAGATAACAGAAAATCTCCTCACATCCCCTTGCCCGTCTCCCGGATGGCCTCTTCGATCTCCTCTTCCAGGGCCGGGGGCAGGCCCTCGATCTTCACCCGGAGGAAGCCCCGGACAATGGTGGACACCGCCTCTTCTTCGTCCAGGCCCCGGGCCATGAGGTATTCGATCTCCTCCGCGGCGATGCGCCCCACCGCGGCCTCGTGGGACATGTCCACTCCGGCCACCCTTCCTTCCAACTCCGGCACCGCGTAGATATAGCCGGTGGGAGCCAGGATCAGCCCCCGGCACTCCAGGTGAGCTTTGATCTCCGGCGCCAGCCCCACCAGGTGGCCCCGGCTGATGGACGCGCCCCCCAGGCTGATGGTCCGGGCGATGATCTCCGCCCGGGTCCGGGGCGCCTTCAGGATGACCCGGCCTCCCATGTCGATTTCCGAGCCGGGATGGGCGATGGCGATGGAGTTGAGGCTGGCCACCGCGCCGGGTCCCGCCAGGGTGACCGTGGGGTACATCTGCACGGTTTTCACGGGCCGGAGCAGGATGTAGTTGGAGACGAACAAACCTCCTTCCTCCACCATCACCCCGGTGCGGGGACGAACATGGATATCCTTCGCCCAATTGTGGACCATGGTGAAGGTGAGGCGGCCCCCGGCCCGCACGTAAAATTCCGAGACGCCCACGTGGAGGCCGGAGTTCACTTTGGGGTGGGTGGTGCAGCCGGTGATGATGTGCAACTGCGCGCCCGGCTCCACCACCACCAGGTTGTGGACGTGCTGGGCAAAGCGGTCGGTGCGCAGATAGAGGCAGGACTCCACCGGCTGCTCCACCTTGACCCCCGGCAGGGCCCGGATGAAATAACCGTTGTCCAGCTCCAGCTCGGCCCTGGCGGTGTATTTGTCCGCGTCCACCGCCACCAGGCGCCAGATAAGATCGGCCACCCAATCGTGGCTCTTTAAGGCCTCGGTGATGGGCAACACCTCCACCCCCGGCTGGTTGGCCTGGCAGTGGACCACCGCGGTGTCGGCCTGGAGGAAGGTGCCCGCGTGCTCCACGTCGGTGAGTTCAATACCGGCCCGGAGCAGATGGCGCCGCTCTTCCGGGGAGAATTGGCCGTAATCCGGGTCGTACTGCCACTGCCCCCCCTGGCGGGAGAAGTCCGCGAGTTCGAGGTCAGACCCCAACGCCGCCTTTTTGTCCCGGCTCTTTTCCGCCCGTTCCCTTATCTCCGACATTTGCTGCACTCCTCGTAACCGAACTTTTTGATATCTTGGAGAATGTCCCGGGGGTTGCCGGAGCAGAGGATGCGGCCGTCCAGCAGGATATAACCATTGTCCGTGTTGATGTAGTCCATGATGAAGCCGGTATGGGTGATGATCAGCCCGGACTTGTCCCGGCGCTGGTGGCGCCGGTCTTTCTGGAGCAGCAGCCCGATGATTTCTCCCACCACCTGGAGGTTTTCCAGGTCCACCCCGGATTCCGGCTCATCCAGGAGCACCATTTTGGGGTCCTGGGCCAGGAGTTGCAAGAGTTCCGAGCGCTTGATCTCCCCCCCGGAAAAGCCGTAATTGATTTCCCGGTCCAGGAAAGCGGTGAAATTATAAGCCGCGGCCAGGGCCTGATAGGAGATTTTCCCCCCAGCGCAGGCCTCCAGGATATCCCCGGTCTTGACCCCCCGGATGGTGGGGGGCCGCTGGAAGGAAAGACCCAGACCCAACCGGGCCCGTTCAAAGGTGGGGAGTTGGGTGATGTCTTGGCCCAGGAAGCGGATGCGCCCCTGGCGCACCTGATAACGGGAGAACCCCATAATGGCCATGAGCAGGGTGGATTTGCCGGAACCGTTTTTGCCGAACAGGATGTGGGTCTCTCCCTGGGGGATGGCCAGATTAATGCCTTTGAGCACCTCTTTGCCGTCGATATCCACCCATAGGTCTTCGATCTCTAACATGGAACTCCTGTGAAGAAAAAGCCCTCAAAGCAAGCTTTGAGGGCTAAAAAATAGATGCGGCAGATTCCCCTGCCCCCGGGGATTTTTTCCCGGGATAGACCGGCTAATTGGTTTCCTTGGGCACCGCCAGAGGGAAAATCGGGGGAGCCAATTTTTCGTATTTCATGCCAAAAGCCCGAGTCTCGAAAGCCTTGGGGTTAAAGGCCTTGGTCAGCTCCACTTCCTCCGGAGTCAGAATGTGGACGATGCCATAAGCATCCACAATGGCGAACCTTTCACCCTTGGCCAGGCAGGAAGCCACCGTGTCTTCTCCTTTGAGCTCCTTTTTAGAGACGCAGAGCAACTTGGCGCCGCCTTTCCCTTGCGCCACGGCAAAGGTTGCGACTAAACCCACGGCCACCAAAGCCACAATCAACCCTACCAGTACTTTTGAACGCATACTCTCCTTCCTCCTCTATGCAAAGGTTGACACCCGGCTTTCCTCCCCCCCCAGCGGAGTAAACGAGAAATAGCCGCTAAACTCCTTTCACGCCTATAATATATTTCCGCCAAGCGGAATGTCAAATGAATTTATGGGGCTGCCGGAAAAAAACCTTTCTTTCCAAGGAGGTTCTCTCTATTCGAAATGCAAGAATAAGGAATAATCATCCGGGGAACTCGCTCCTCAAAGGCGCGGGTGATTAATCTCTGAGAAAATCCTGTTTTTTCTTGACGGGGAAAACTACATCGTTCTATAAATCTTATTTAAGCCTCAAGAGAGGCGGAGGAAGTGGACGGGGCAATTTTGTTGAAATTATCACAAATGTTGGATAAATTATGTATATAAACCAAGCGTTATAGGTGGACCATATGACAGCGCAACAGCAGGGAAAGAAACCGGTGGGCGCGGTGATGGTGGTGGGCGGCGGTATCGCCGGGATGCAGGCCGCTCTGGATTTGGCCAATGCCGGCTACTTTGTTCACCTAGTGGAGGCGGGACCAGCCATTGGTGGGGTCATGTCGCAGCTTGACAAGACCTTCCCCACCAATGACTGCGCTATGTGAATTATCTCCCCCAAGCTGGTCGAGGTCGGCCGGCACATTAACATTGAGATTTTGGCTCCCGCGCAGGTAGTGGGTATCAGCGGCAAGCCGGGCAACTTCTCGGTCAAGGTGCGGGAGAAAGCGCGCTATATCGACATGGCCAAGTGCATCTCCTGCGGCCTGTGCGCCGAGAAATGCCCGAAGAAGGTGCCCGACGAATACAACATGAATCTGGCGCCCCGGAAGGCCGTTTACCTGGGTTATGCCCAGGCGGTGCCCCCCAAGTATTCCATCGATAAGAACGTCTGCCTCTATTTTAAAAAGGGCGGCAAGTGTAAGGCCTGTGAAAAATTCTGCCCCACCGGCGCGGTGGATTTCTCCCAGGAGGATAAGGAGAAGGAGATCGCCGTGGGCTCCGTCATCCTGGCCCCCGGCTTTAAGCCTTACGATCCCACGCGCTACGAGGCTTATCATTACGCCAAATTCCCCAACGTGGTGACCAGCATGGAGCTGGAGCGCATCCTGGCCGCGGCCGGGCCTTTCCAAGGCCACCTGGTCAGGCCGTCGGACCACAAAGAGCCTGAAAAGATCGCCTGGCTCCAATGCGTGGGTTCCCGGGATCTGAACCACTGCGATAACAGCCACTGCTCCGCGGTGTGTTGCATGTACGCCATCAAAGAGGCCATCATCTCCAAGGAGCACAGCAAGCACGACCTGGATGCCGCCATTTTTTTCATGGATATGCGCACCCACGGCAAGGAATTCGAAAAATACTACTGGCGGGCCCAGGACGAGTTCGGCGTCCGCTTCATCCGCTCCAGGGTGCACACTATTGACCCGGTGCCGGGCACCGACGACGTCAGCATCCGCTACCTGGATGAAGACGGTGCCCTGAAGACCGAGACCTTCGATATGCTGGTCCTCTCCGTGGGGTTGGAAGTGGCCCCCGAGGTGGTGGAATTGGGCAAAACCCTGGGGGTGGAGCTGAATTCCAATAAATTTGCGGACACCTCCTCCTTCACGCCGGTGTCCACCAGCAGGCCGGGCATTTACGTCTGCGGCGCGTTCCAGGGTCCCAAGGACATCCCCCAATCGGTCATGGAGGCTTCGGCCTCGGCCGCGGCCGCCAGCGAACTGCTGGCCTCCGCCCGGTTTTCCCTGGCCAAGAAAAAGCCCGTTTATGAAGAGCGGGACGTCTCCCAGGAAGTGCCCCGCATCGGGGTCTTTGTCTGCCATTGCGGCATCAATATCGCCAGCGTGGTGGATGTGGAGGCCGTCAGGGACTACGCCCAGACGCTCCCCTACGTGGAGTTCGTGGAGAACAGCCTCTTTGCCTGCTCCCAGGACACCCAGGAACTCATCAAGGACCGCATTAAGGAGCACAACTTGAACCGGGTGGTGGTGGCCTCCTGTACGCCCCGCACCCATGAACCCACCTTCCAGGAGACCATCAAAGAGGCGGGTCTCAATAAGTACCTCTTTCAAATGGCCAATATCCGGGATCAGGGCTCCTGGGTGCATATGAACGAGCCCGAGGCGGCCACCCACCGGGCCAAGGACCAGGTGCGCATGTCCGTGGCCGCCGTGGCCCTACAGCCGCCTTTAGCGGAGTTCGATCTGCCGGTGACCAAGGCCGGTCTGGTCATCGGCGGCGGGCCCGCGGGCATGGAAGCCGCCCTGGGGCTGGCCGGCCAGGGGTACCAGGCCTACCTGGTGGAGAAGAAGGATTTTCTGGGCGGCCATGCCCTCAAGCTCAACCATACCTGGAACGGCGAAGAGGTGCGGCCCTACGTAGATAATCTGGTGAAGCGAGTGACCAGCCACCCCAAGATCGAGGTCTTTCTCAACTCGGAAGTCTCTGACGTCCAGGGCTTTGTGGGCAATTTCACCTCCACCATCTCCACCGAGGGACGGGAGACCCAGGTGGAGTTCGGCGCGGCCATTATCGCCATCGGCGCCCACTCCTACAAGCCGAAAGAATACCTCTATAAAGAGAACCCCCGGGTGATGCTGACCCTGGAGTTGGACCAGGCCCTGAGGGAGAAGAACCCCCTGGTCACCGGGGCCCAGAGCGCCGCGTTCATCCAGTGCGTGGGGAGCCGGGAACCGGAGCATCCTTATTGCAGCCGCATCTGCTGCACCCATTCCGTGGAAAGCGCCATCAAGCTGAAAGAGATCAACCCGGAGATGGACGTCTATATCCTCTACCGGGATATGAGGACTTACGGCCTCCGGGAAAACCTTTACAAGGAAGCCCGGGAAAAAGGGGTGATGTTCATCCGCTTCGATTTGGAGAACAAGCCCCGGGTGGAGCAGACCGCGGACGGCAAGCTGACGGTGACGGTGATGGATCACATCCTGCGCCTGCCCATCACCATTCACCCGGATATCCTCACCCTGGCCTCCGCCATCATCGTCAAGGACCAGGAGAAGCTGGCCAAGATGTTCAAGGTGCCTTTGACCAACGACGGCTTCTTCCTGGAAGCCCACATGAAGCTGAGGCCCGTGGACTTCGCCACTGACGGGGTATTTATTGCCGGGTTGGCCCACTACCCCAAACCCATGGATGAAGCCATCGCCCAGGCCAAGGCGGCCGCGGCCCGGGCCGCGGTGGTCCTGTCCCAGGATGCCATCCGGGCCGGGGGCGTGGTGGCCCAGATCGACCCGGCTCTGTGCTCCGGCTGCCAGGCCTGCGTGGGGGTCTGTCCCTTCGGGGCCATCGATTACAAGGAACGGGAAGACGTCTGCGAGGTCAACCAGGCGTTGTGCAAGGGCTGCGGCACCTGCGCGGCCACCTGCCCGTCGGAGTGCATCACCCTCTTCGGCTTCAGCCACAAGCAGATCTACACCCAGGTGGATGAGGCCCTGGAGGAACTGGAATCTATGGAAGAGGCCGCGGGATAATCACCTTTGCGACCTTGGCGTGGGAGATCTCACGCCAAGTCGCCAAGGCGCAAAGTCGCAAAGAAAAAGGAAAATAAAGAGAAAAGGTTCTCCTATGTCCGACACTGCCTTCGAACCGAAAATCATCGGCTTTTTCTGTAACTGGTGCACCTATGCCGGGGCCGACCTGGCGGGCGTCAGCCGTCTCCAGTACCCCCCGAACCTCCGGGTCATCCGGGTCATGTGCTCCGGTACGGTCTCACCCCATCACGTGCTCCGGGCCTTCCAGAAAGGGGCCGACGGCGTGCTCATCGGCGGCTGCCACATCGGCGACTGCCATTATCTCCGGGGCAATTACATGACCATCAAACGCATGCGCTTCCTCCAGGACCTTTTGAAGTTCACCGGCTTGGAAGAGGGGAGACTCCACCTGGAGTGGATCTCCGCCGCGGAAGGCCCCAAGTTCGCGGAAACGGTGCGGAATTTTACCGAAAAGATTAAAAAAATGGGTTCCTCACGCCTGAAACGGTCGGCCCTGGCGGCTTAGTAGGGGCGCACCCGGGTGTGTGCCCGTTCGTGGGCCGATACACTGGTCGGCCCCTACAGATCAGATTAAGGATAAGTCCCTATGGATAAGTTGCGTGAAAAGGTCCGGAAGCTGCTGGCCGAAGGCAAGGTGGCCGGATACCTGGGTTACCTTCTGAAGGACGGCCACCCTTTGCCCCACTTTTTTGCCAAGGAGCGCCTGGAGGAAGTGGACCAGGCCATCGTCGCCCCCGACAATGCCCGCTATCCCCTGGACAAGCTGCTGCAGCAGGTGGCGGCCCGCTACCCGGAGGAGACCTTTGCCATTCAGGTGCGGGGCTGCGACGAGCGGGGCTTGAATGAGCTCTACAAGTGGGGCCAGCTGGACCCGGAAAAGGTGGTGCTGGTGGGCGTGGCCTGCACCCAGGCCCAGGCGGACTATTGCGAATGCCCCGGGCCCTGGGCCTCGGTCATCGATTACGGTGAGAAATGCCAGCCCGTGGCCAAGAGCAAGCGGGTGGCGCAGATCGACGCCCTGGGCGAGGAAGAGGCCTTTAAAGAGTGGCTGGGCCACTTTGAGAAGTGCATCAAGTGCTATGGCTGCCGGGACGTCTGCCCCATGTGCTTCTGCAAGGAGTGCTCTCTCGAACACCCGGACCTGATGAGCACCGGCAACCTGCCCCCGGACACCATCTTTCAACTGGTGCGGGCCATCCACATGGCCGGGCGCTGCATCGACTGCGGCCTGTGCGAAGAGAACTGCCCCGCGGACATCCCCTTAAGGGTGCTGTACAAAAAGGGCAACGAGCTGGTGAAGGAGCTCTTCGGCTACGACACCGGCTCCCCGGAGGCCGGACTCTCCCCCTGGAAATTCCTGGGAGACGAGTCCACCCTGGAAACCAAGCCCATGTAATTTTTCCAGCCTTTAGAAATAAGAGGGGCGGGCCTTGGGGCCCGCCCTTTTTTGTGGTGATTCCTTCTGCCCGGAATGCCGGCTATCCCGGCAGGACGCGGTGCTTATGGGAATAAGGAGAGTTTTCGATGACCAGTTGTTTCCCCCGGCGGTTGGTCAGATTGATGAGCAAAGGCCCCATGAGATTGGCGGTCATATCCTGGGGGCGGCCCGGGGGGATGGTGAGGATCACCAGGACCTTCAGGTCCTGGAGGTTTTTCACCTCCAGCTCTTTCTGGACGCCGTTAATCGGGCCGATCCTATAATCGGGGAGGACAAAGAGAGGGTCGATGACCACAAAGGCCAAATCCGGCTTGTCCACGCACTGGAGCCAGAGAAAAGGGGACTCATGGCCGTGCTCGATCAAGACATAGCGATGGAACTCCGAAAACCCCAACAGCCCGGGGCTGAAGTTAATAATCTGGTCTTCCCTGACCGCGATGTCGCCGAAGTTTTTGGTGGCGATGGTGGCCGGGACTGACTCATTCGGAGTTTTTTGGGGGTCCAGGTTCATTTTCTTTCTTCTGTTTCCAGATCTTGGTAATTTCTTTTAGGTCCACGTCTCTGACGCCGGCGGCCCGGAGGTTTTCTTCCTGGATGCGCTGGTAGATCTCCTCCCGCAGGACCACCACGTCCGAGGGGGCCTCAATACCGATGCGGATCTGTTTACCCCTGATTTCCAAAACGGCGATGCGGATATCATCTCCAAGAATTATCCCTTCGCCGATCTTGCGGGTCAGAATTAGCAAATCAACCTTCCTGGTCGTCTGGGGGCCTCGTCGGCCGCAATCCCCTGGAAACCCCCCGGCTTCCCTGCCGGCCTAGAACTGGTCAGTAAAAATCGCCTCCATCCCGGAGGTAGAGGGGCCTTCAGTCAGTCCCATTATACCTAACTTTCCTGCCAATCCCTACTCTCTTCAGGGAGGAGAAGAAAATTTTTTCGAAATATTTTTAGAGATAATCCATCAAACTCATGCTCATGATTTTGGTGGCCGCCTGCAAAGCCGCTTGATAGGCCAATTGTCTGGTCGCTAAGGCGGTGGCAGCCTCCACTATGTCGGTATCTCCTTTATTAGCGATACTGGTGGTGAGTTCTTCCTGTAAAGAGTCATAGGCATTTTGCTTTACGTCAACCCGGTTGAGCGCGGCCCCCACCCCCGCGATCGTGGTGGTTAGATGGGCCTGGTAGTTCCGCAGCTCTTCCAGGCGGGCCCCCACTTCCCCGGCGTCGTTGGCCTCCAGATTGCTTTTCAATCGGGCCATGATCTGGAAAAGGTCGTTGGCACCCCCGGCTCCGCCTACTGCCTCGCTTCCCACCGTACTCACCGCCAGGCGGCTGTTCTGGCCGATACCCAGGTCCAGGGTGTTATTGTCACCCTGGTAGCTTATCGGCTGATACACGGAAATAGTAAAGCGGTCCCCCGCGACCCAGTTGCTGGTGCCAATAAAGTTGACATGGACACCATTGCCCAGATCCTCATCAGTGGAGGTGGTGCCGGTTGTCCACGTTTGCCCCCCGTCCTCGGAGACCCGGTATTCCGCCACACCCGTGGCCCCGCTGGAGACAATCTCCACCATGTAGGTGGCGGAACTGGTGCCGGTATAGGTGCCGGAGGAAGAGGCAGTGCCGCCGGCGCTGGCCTGCTGCATCTCCGGCTGCTGGATGGCAAAACTTTGCATGGCAAATGGTTCGGTATCAATCTTATAGCCGCTCAAGAGATAGTGTCCCTGGTAGCGGGTATTGCCCATCTGCATCATTTCTTCCATATACTGCTGCACCTGCTCGGCCGCGGCGGCGCGTTGCTGGGCGGTGTAGGTGCCGGTGGCCATCTGTTCGGCCAGGGCCGCGGTGGAGCTGACCAGGGTGTTGATGTTGGTCAAGGACGTTTCCGTGGCCGACAACCAGGAATTGGCGGTGTCCAGGTTGGATTTATACTGGGTCACCTGGGACGATTCCACGTTCAGCCCCATCAGGGCCCCCACCTCCACCGGATTGTCACTGATCTGCTGATATTTGCGGCCGGTGGAGAGGGCGGCAGTAGTATTTTGCAATTCCTCTGCCAATCTTTGCAACTGCGTCTGGATATTCCCATACATGGTGGGCATGGAGACCCGCATCGGCTTATCCTCCCGACTTGAGCGCCAGCAAGGTTTGGAACAGCTCGTCGGCCACGGTCACCATCTTGGCCGCGGCCTGGTAAGCCCGTTGAAATTTGATGAGGTTGGTCAATTCCTCATCCAGGGAGACGCCGGAGACCGAGTCCCGCAATTGGGTGAATTGATCCACCAGGCCCTGGTAATAATTCTGGTCATTCCCGGCCTGTTCCGCTTTCAGGCCGATATCGGACACCAACTCGCGATAAGCGTCCGCAAAGGTCAGGCCACCCGGGCCCACCGCCTGGTTAGCGAGGTCCGCCAGGTCCAGGGCGTTGCTGTTGTCCCCCACGGCATGGGCGCCGGTGGTGGGATCGATCTGGCCCGCGGCGATGAGATTGGTATTGCTCGCCACGGCATCGTTGATCCCGATGGAATAGGCGCTGTCGCCCTTGAAGAAGGTGTTGAGGCCCAAGCCCATGAGGACCTGGCTGTCGTCCTGGGAAAACCCGAAGGTGTAGCCCGAGTCCGCGGTGATCTCCAGGCGGTTCTCCGTCCCGGAAGTGACGACGGTGGCGCTGATGCCGGCGACGGCGTTGAGGTCGGCGGCCAGAGTGTTCAGGGTGGTGGCCCCGGTGATGGTGATGGGGGTGGCCACGGACGCGCCGCTGCCGTCTTCCACGTGGACATTGAAGGTGCCGGCGGTGATCCGGTCCCCGAAGGCCAGGCTGGGGTTGTTGACCAGTGCCACCAACGGGTCGTCCACGGAGTAGGAACTGGTGGCCGTGGAGAACATCTCCAGCCCCACCCCCTGGCTGTGTTGGAGGTTCACCCCGGCGATGAATTCCTTGGCCAAGTCGTCCAACTCGCCTTGGTATTGGGGGATCAGGGTATCCCGGATCGCAATCTGGGCGCTGAGTTGGCCCCCGGAGAGGCCGGAGGTGACGTCTTCTTCCACGCCCCCGGGCCCCTCCCAGATGACGGACACGGTATCTGCAGGGGTGATTTCGGAACGCAAATTCCAGGCATTCACACTTTCCACCAGGGAGACCCCATTGGCCAGGGTGACATTGATGGTGCCATCCCCGGTGGTGTAATAGCGGATACCGACGAGATCGGAGAGTTTGTTGAGCTCCATTTGCCGCTGATCCCGGAGATCGTTGGCCTGTTGTTCCGGGGTCTCGGTGGCTTTGATCTCCCGGTTGAGATCCGCGATCCGGGCGGCATGGCTGTTGATTTCGTCAATGGTGGGGCTGATCCGCTGGGTGACGGAAGTGCGGAACGTGACTAGCTGATCGGCCCGGGAGCTGAGGCCATCCGCCAGGTTCTGGGCCTGGGTCAGAAGGGCCTGCCGCTCCCCCGAACCGGAAGGATTGTCGGCCACGGCATTCCAGGCGTCCCAAAATCCGGACATAAGCTCGCTCAAGCCGCCATCCTGAGTCTCGTTGAAGAGCCCGCCCACCTGCTCCAGGTCCGCCTTCAGGGACTTTTGATACGCCAGATACGAGGTATTTTCGTCTAACTTGGCAGCCGTGAAAGAATCAAAGGCCCGCTCAATCCCCAGCACCTTGACGCCGTAGCCCAGGGGGCCGTATGGGGAGGGCAGGGCCATGCTGGCCTCAAAAAGAGCCGTCTGGCGGGAGTAACCGGGGGTGTTGACGTTGGAGATGTTGTGACTGGCGACCTCCACCCCCAGTTGTTGGGCTGCCAGAGCCCTTTTGGCAATATCCATCAATCCCAGTATGCCGGACATCTTCAGACTCTCCCTTTAAGAAGGGTAGCCGGATTAAAGGTGGGGGAACGGGAATGCCCCCCTTCTCCTTTATCAGCAATCGCTCGGTTAATCAGGAGTTGCACAAATCAAACTCCACGCCATTGTTTCTCTTCAGGCACGGGCCGTAGGCCTGGACCCATTTCTTTTTCAAGTTATCTGCTCCCTATTCCCCCCTATCCGTCTAACAGAAAACCGTATTTCAGACCTGGCGGTGAAACAGGGTTCTGCCGGAGCCTGGATCCATCTGGCCTTCCGGCCGGTAAAGACCGGGACCGGGGGGGTGGAATTGATTAATATATTCCTGGATAACCTCCAGGGAAGCGGAGATGATTTCCCGATTGCGGAGGTTGCGAGCGGCCACCTGGCGCTGCAGGCTGGCCAGCTCTTGCAGAATCGCCTCGTTCCCCACCGCTGAGGGGAGTTCCTCCCGGGCGTTTTTGACCCCCATTAGCTGTCCCAGTAATTCTTCCTTATACGCCGCCAGGCCCAGGATGGTCTCCTCCTGAGCTGCGGTCAGGGCTTGGGCTTCCTGTTCCAGACATTCCAGGAGTTCCTGGTACAGGGATATCTCCTGCTGGATCAGGGTTTCCAGAAGAGGACTCGGTTCGGGGTTTTTCATCTTGGTTCTCCTTCGGGTTGGCCGGTATCCGGTTCTGCAGGTCCTCAAAAAGGCGGCGTGCCAGGCCCAGGCCGCCCCCCGCGGCCAGGGCCTGAGCCACCTGTTGCTCGCATAGTTGGTAATAGTCCGTCCGTTTTTGGCGGGGGTCCACGCTTTGGACAAAAGTTCTGCGCATCTGCTGCATGAGTTGGGACAAGAAGACCCCCTCCACCTCGGAGCACACCCGGGCCAGGTTATGACGCTGGGCGGCCGGGTTCTTGGCCTTATACTGCAAGGCCTGAAGGGAGCTCAGGCCGGCGCTGCCAAGGGGCCCGGTGGGCAAGGCCGGAAGGGTCAGGCGGTCCATTCACTCCTCCTCAGATGATCTGCAATTCGGCCTGGAGAGCCCCCGCAGCCTTGATGGCCTGCAAGATGGCGATGAGGTCCCGGGGGGTGACGCCAATGGCGTTTAAGGCCTGGACCACCTGGCCGATGTTTATCCCCTCCGGCAAGACCATGAGGCGGTCCGCCCCCTCTTTCACGGTAATGGAGGTGTCCGGCACCACCGCGGTGGTGCCTTTGGAGAAGGGCAGGGGCTGGGAAATCCGGGGCCTTTCCTTGATCTGGATCATCAGATTGCCGTGGGCGATGGCCACCGTGGACAACCGGACGTTTTCGCCCATGACCACGGTGCCGTTCCGTTCATCGATGACCACCTTGGCCACGGTGTCCGGAGCAATTTCCAGGTTCTCCAGGGAGGCCAGCATAGGCACCATCTTTTCTTTAGAGCCGGGAGGCAGCTTGATGTTGATGGTGCCGCTGTCTTTGGAAACCGCGTACTTGCCGTGGAGATGCCGGTTGATGGCCCCCACGGCCCGGGTGGCGGTGGTGAAATCCGGGTCATTGAGGGCCATGATGATGTCCTCTTTGCCGGCAAAATCAAAGGGTATCTCCCGCTCCACCGAGGCCCCGTTGGCAATGCGGCCCGCGGTGGGATGGTTCTTGGTGACCCCGCCTCCGGCATCGCCGCTGGCGGCAAAACCGCCCACGGAGATGGGCCCCTGGGCCAGGGCATAGACCTGACCGTCCGCCCCTTTCAGGGGAGTGAACACCAGGGTGCCCCCCTGGAGGCTCTTGGCGTCCCCCATGGAAGAGACCAGGACATCGATGCGGGTGCCCACCCGGGCAAAGGGCGGGAGCACCGCGGTAACCGCCACCGCGGCGATATTTTTTACCTTCACCTTGGTCCGGTCCACATTCAACCCCAGGTTGGCCAACATATTCGCCAACTCCTGGGTATTGAAATCCACGTTGGTGCCGTCGCCGGTGCCGTTCAGCCCCACCACCAGGCCGTTGCCCAGGAGCTGGTTGGAGCGCACGCCTTTAAAGGAAGCCACGTCTTTCAACCGGATGGCCTGGGCCGGGGTCGGCCAGGTGAAGGCCAGAAAGCCGGTGAGACAGCAGCAAACCATCAGGAAACCCAGGAGACCGGGAGACCAGGCTTTTCTTTGGGCGTCGGATTCTGTTAAGTAGCGCATAGTCTCTCACCAGGGCCAGATATGGTCGAGGATCCGGGTCAGCCAGCCTTGCCGCTGCTTGTCGGATACCACCCCGTATCCGGAAATCTCCAAACGGGCCTCCGCCACTTTGGTGGAGGCCACCATGTTGTTGCGATCCAGGTCCTCGGGGCGGACTACACCGCTTAGGTTGACCACCTCGGTTTCATTATTGACCTTCATCTGGCGCTGACCCTGGATCACCAGGTTATTGTTGGGGAGAATCTGGATGACCCGGGTCGTTAAAAAGGTGGTAAAGGTGCTTTGCCGCGACGTCTTCCCTTCTCCTTTGGAGGTGTTGCCCACCGCGCCTTCAATGGCGTTTTCCGCGGCGATGGTGTTGTCACCAAACATTTTCATATTGGGCATGCTGAGGCCGAGAAGGGAGGTGACACCCACCTTGACGCCGGAAGTCTTGTCGGCCTGGGTGGAGGCCGTATCCCCGGCCTGGGCGCTTTCGGTGATGCTGACGGTGACGATGTCCCCCACGTTACAGGCCTTCAGATCGGCCAGCAGCCCCCGGGGGTTCTTGGGCGCCCAGAGGGACCCTTCCTGGGGCGGCGGGGCTGGAGGCAGCGGCAGGGCCTTGGGAGGCTCCATGATCACCCCGTTGGACTTGGTATGATGGAGGTCGGCGCTGCAGGCCCCGAAGAGGAAGGCGAGTCCCAACGCCAGCCAGAGACTGAAAAATTTATGCAGGCTCATAACACCACCTTTACCGTCTTGGCGTCCACCACTTCGGCTTGGAACTCTTTTTTACTCTTGGAGTTGCGGACGCGGACCGGCCGGCCCATAAAGCCGTCCTCCCGGGTCACCCCCTTGGTGGTGATCATCATGCCGTTTTGGTCCAGGACCACCGTCACTTCTTCCCCCCGCTTGATGAGGGGGGTGTGGCTCATGTGGCGGCTGGTGATAATCTCCTGGGGACCCAGGCCCTTGGCCAGAATGTGGCCGATGACCTGCTTCTCCGCGGTGAAGATATCCCGCTGGGAGAGACTGGTCACATCCCGGCGGCTGAGGCGCACGTCTCCGGCGCTGATCACCGTCTGGGGAGGCAGTTGCCGGGCGGCGCAGACCACACTCTGTTCCAGGGTGACTTTGGCCGCGACCTTGAATCGTTTCAGGGGACGGCCTTCCTTGAGGACCACCATCTCCAGAACCATATCCCCCAGCAGCCGCTCCTGTCCTTTGGGTGGCAATACCTCCAGGGTATACTTGTTATCCGGCAGAAGGACCGGCTCATCCTGGGGGTACATCTGGATGCGCAGCTCGGACGCGGGCCAGGGATTCTGGTCCTGGACGTAACGCCGGAAAGTCTGGGTTATTTCTTCGCTATTCAGGACGATTCCGGTTTGGCGCACCTGAATGGCCGGGGGCAGATCTATTCCCTTGAGAACTTCGGTAAGCCCCATCTGGGTCAGGCGATAGGTCAGGAATTCCCGGGTCAAGGTGAAGATCTGTCCCGGGGGCGGCGCGGACCAGATGAGGGCCTGGCCGAATTTCTGGACTTGGTCCGGGGGCAGGTTCGCCAGATTATTCAGGGTGATGTATTCTCCGGCCGCCGCCGCATCCGTCCGGAACTGCCAGGAAGGCTGGCTATCTTCGCCCCAGGCCTCAGAGACCGAAAAAACCAGGACCAGCAGGGCCGCCAGGACCAGGAGTCTTCCCAAGAGCCGCATCTTCGTCATCCTCCTAAGCCTTGAGATTGGTGACCCGCTCCATCATTTGATCCGCGGTCTGGATGGCCTTGGAATTGAGCTCATAGGCCCGCTGGGTAATGATCATGTTGACCATCTCTTCCATCACGTTCACATTGGAGACTTCCAGGTAGCCCTGGGCCACGGTGCCGACTCCGTCTATTCCAGGTTTGCCCTCAGTGGGTTCCCCGGAGGCCTCGGTTATCTGGAAAAGGTTGCGCCCCACGTTGCTCAAACCGGCCTGGTTGGGGAAGGTGTAGAGAGTGACCTGGCCGGAGGCCACCGGTCTATTGTCGGGTCCGTAACAGGTGATCTTGCCGCTGGTGTCAATGGAGGTGTAAACCGTGGTGGAGGGGATGGTGAACTCCGGTTGCACCCGGTCCCCGTTGGGGGTGGTGATGAAGCCGTCCTTGTCGATCTTGAAGGCCCCGGCCCGGGTATAATATTCCAGGCCGTTGCTGAGGATTTTGTAGAAGCCCTTGCCTTCAATAGCCAGGTCCAATTCGTTCTCCGTGTGGACGTAATCCCCCTGGGAAAACATCTTGTTGATGGCCACGGGCCTGACCCCCAGGCCTACCTGCAGGCTGGTGGGCACCTGGCCGCCCCCGGGGAGTTCACCTCCTGCCTGGCGGGTGGTCTGGTAAATCAGGTCCTCAAAATCCCCCCGGCTCTTTTTAAAGCCGGTGGTATTGACGTTGGCCAGGTTGTTGGCGATGATGTCCAGCCGCAATTGCTGGGCCCCCATGCCGGTGGCCGCAGACCACATTCCTCGTATCATGGCTGCTTCTCCTCTCCCTTAAGCGGGCGTGCCGATCTCATCTATGACCTTGCGGTCCTTGGCCACGAAGGTGTCCAGAACCTTCAGGTAGGCCTCAAAATTGCGTTGAATGTTCACCAGTTGCACTATCTCGGCGGTGGGGTTCAAATTGCTTTCCTCGGTCTCCCCCTGGCGCACTTTGGTGGTCAAGGCCTCGGTTTCCAGCCCCGATTCCGGGGTGGACACATAGAAATTCTTGCCCTGCTGGAGCAGACCCTGGGGGTTGGCAAAATCCACCACCGCGATCTGGTCTCCCAGGGACTTGTCCATATGGATGCCGCCTTCCTGGTCCACGTAGAAATTCTGGTCATTGGCGTTAAGAGTGATGGGGCCGCTTTTTCCCTGGACCAGGTAACCTTCCTGGGTCGCTAACTCCCGATCTTTAGTGAGACGGAAGGCGCCGTTCCGGGTATAGCGAATGCCCTGGGGAGTCTGCACTTTGAAGAAGCCGGGGCCGTCCAGGGCAAAGTCGTTTTCGTTGCCGGTGGCGTGAAGGCTGCCCTGGGTATAGTCCCGGGAGCGGACGTCCAGAAAATAGGCAGGACGTTGACCCAGTTCATTGGCGGGTTCTTCCGGCGCCTCCAGGCGCCAAAGATGGAGGAGTTCCTGCTTGAACCCCGCGGTACTGGCATTGGCCATGTTGTGACTGAGGATATCGAACTCCTTGGAGGCCCGCATGCCCATATAGGCGGCCATGTTCCAACCTACCTGCACCTGTTATCCTCCTTTGGCTTTGACCGGGTTGCGCTCCCCGGGGGTTGCTTCCGGGGGCCATTTGGCTAAATCTGATTGCAAAGGAGGTGCCAAAGGTTATTTTATTGATATTATTATTATTTCCTGATAAAAGACCCGGTCGCCGACCGGAAAAAGTTGCCCACATTACCCGGCGCCGCCGCCCCCGCCCCGGTGCCGGAGGACCGTGGCCAAGCGCCTTGAAAATTGCCGGCTTTCCGTATATTCTATAATTGCAGGCCGTCAAGGCCGGAACCGCGGGGAGTCCTTTACGGCCTGCACTTTTTTTAAATCCCGGTGTGCTTGGTTTCCGGGGCTGCCGGGCCTCAGGCCCATGACTTCCGGCCCCCAGACGATTATTAAGTGCCTTTCATCCACCACGAAACCGGAATTCCTTTGGCCGGCGCCGCCTGGCAGAAAGCCACGCTGGCCCTGGGCCGGGGTGCCCGGAAAATCTATCTCCAGGGCCTGACGCCGGCCGCGGGGGCCTATGTCCTGGCCCGTCTCTTTCTAAAACTGCGCCGGCCTTTCCTGGTCGTTACTCCCAATACCGGGGCCCCTGAGGTTTTTTTCAAAGACCTGGCCTTTTTCGCTCCCGAAGCCGCAGCCCCGGGGGGCGACTCCTGGCCCCGGCTCCTCCTCTTCCCGGCCCATGAGGTCCTTCCCTTTAAGGAACTCAGCTTTGACACCGAGGTGAGCTGCGCCCGGGTGGGCGCGGCTTACGCGGCCTTAACCTCCCGGGAGCCCTGGCTGCTGGTGGCCCCGGCCGCGGCCCTGCGCCAGCAGCTCCCTCCACCGGAGCGTCTCCAGGAGGCTCTGAACTATGCCCTGGCCGGGGAGACCCTGGAGCGGGAGGCTTTTGTCCAGATTCTCCTGGAAGGCGGCTATGAGCGGCGGCCGGTGGTGGAAGAAAGGGGGGAATTCAGCGTCCGGGGGGGGATCATCGACCTCTTCCCGCCCCTTTATGCCCAGCCGGTGCGCCTGGAGTTCTGGGGGGACGAGGTGGAGTCGCTGCGCTTTTTTGATCCGGCCAGCCAGCGTTCCCAGGGCTCCCTGGAGGAACTGCTGGTGCTCCCGGCCAGTGAGGTGATTCTGGACGCCCCGGCCCGGGACCGCGCTTTGAGTCGGCGCAAGCGCCGCCAGGACCCCCAATTCTGGCTAAACGTGCAGAACGGCCGGCATTTTCCCCGCATCGAACGCCATCTGGCGGAGTTCTATGACCGGCCCCAAACTCTGTGGGACTATCTGCCCCCGGACACGGTGGTGGTGGAGTGGGACCCCCTGAACCTGGCCCAGGACCTGGTGAAGTTGGCGGAACAGGCCGAGGGGGAGCCCCCGGGCTGGCTGGACCAGGAGCCTTGGGAGGAACGCCGGGGCGCTTACGCCACCATTTTCTGTCCTTTGCTCCCTTGGGGGATGGCGGAGGAGGACACGGAATTCACCTTCCAGGTGGAAAAAAACGAGGGCCTGGCCCAGGAGCTGGCCCAGGCCGGGGCCGAGGCGGGCCGGTTGATCCCCGCCCTGGCCGCCCGCCTGGAGGAGTGGCGGCGGGGCGGGTTTCATATTATCCTGGTCTGCCTGAGCCGCCACCGGGCCGAGAGGTTGGCCAAACTCCTGGAGGAAGAAAAACTGGAGGCGGCCTTCACCCCAAAACCCTCCTGGGAGCCCGGGGGCCAGGTGGAGATCACCGTGGGGGAACTCTCCGGGGGCTTCCGTCTTTTGGCCGCGGGGCTGATGGTCCTCACCGAGGACGAGGCCCTGGGGTTCCGGCCGGAGCGGCGGCGCCACAAGGAGTCCCGGCCCCCCCAGTTCTTCACCTCCCTGGCGGACCTGGCCGAAGGGGACGCGGTGGTCCACCTGGACCACGGCATCGGCCTTTACCGGGGACTGGTCAAGCTCACCGTGGGCCCGGAGGCCAATGATTTCCTGGAGCTGGAATACCAGGGGGGCGACCGCCTCTACCTGCCGGTGGACCGCCTCCATTTGGTGCAGAAATACCTGGGAGTGGAGGGGGTCCAGCCCCGCATCGAGCGCCTGGGAGGGAAATCCTGGGAACGCATCAAAAAGAAGGTGAAAAAGGCGGTGGAAAAGATCGCCCGGGAACTGGTGGAGCTCTATGCCCTCCGCCGGGTGCTCCCGGGCCACCACTTCTCGCCGCCGGACCCGGTCTTCCGGGAATTCGAGGCTACCTTTGAGTATGAGGAGACCTCCGATCAGCTCCAGGCCATCCAGGAGGTCCTGGGGGACATGATCGGGGACAAACCCATGGACCGGCTGATCTGCGGCGACGTGGGCTACGGCAAGACCGAGGTGGCCCTGCGCGCCGCGTTTAAAGCGGCCATGGACGGCAAACAGGTGGCCGTGCTGGTGCCCACCACCGTGCTGGCGGAGCAGCACGGCGACACTTTTGCCCGGCGTCTGGCCCCCTATCCCCTGGAGGTCCGGGTCCTGAGCCGCTTCAAGCCCCCCGCGGCCCAAAGACGCATCCTGGCCGACCTGGTCCAGGGCAAGGTGGATATTATCATCGGCACCCACCGCCTGGTGCAGAAGGACGTGGCCTTCCATGACCTGGGGCTGGTGATCGTGGATGAGGAGCAGCGCTTCGGGGTGCGCCAGAAGGAGAAGATGAAGGAGTGGCGCCGCACGGTGGACGTCCTCACCTTGACCGCCACCCCCATTCCCCGGACCTTGCAGCTCTCCCTCACCGGCCTCCGGGAGTTGAGCGTCATCAATACCGCGCCGGAAAACCGCCGCTCCATCCGCACCTATCTCTGCCACCCGGAAAGGGCGGTGATTCAGGCGGCCATCCGCCGGGAACTGGCCCGGGGCGGCCAGGTCTTTTTCGTCCACAACCGGGTGCGGAATCTGGCCACCTGGGCCCGCCAGGTCCAGGAAATGGTGCCGGAAGCCCGGGTGGCCATGGCCCACGGCCAGATGCCGGAGCGGGAGTTGGAAAGGGTCATGCGCCGCTTCAGCCGGGGGGAGGTGGAGGTCCTGGTGTGCACGGCCATTATCGAGGCCGGGCTGGATATCCCCGCGGCCAACACCATCATCATCAACCGGGCCCATACCCTGGGGCTGGCCCAACTCTATCAGCTCCGGGGCCGGGTGGGGCGCAGCCAGTCCCAGGCTTACGCCTATCTGCTGGTCCCCGGGGAAGCGGGGCTGTCCACCGAGGCCCAGAAGCGCTTGAAGGCCCTGATGGAGTTCACGGAGTTGGGCTCCGGCTTCAAGATCGCCCTCCACGACCTGCAGATCCGGGGCGCGGGCAATCTCCTGGGCCAGGCCCAATCCGGGCACCTGGCGGAAGTGGGCTACGAACTCTATCTGCAGCTCCTGGAGCAGGCCATCCGGGAGTTTAAGGGGGAGGCCCGGGAAGAGCCGCTTCCCGACCCGGAGATCCGCCTGCCCGTGGCCGCGTATCTGCCGGAGGATTACGTGCCGGACATCCAGCAACGCCTGGCTCTTTACCGGCGCCTCTCGGACCGGCTCTCCCCGGACATGGTCCAGGAGTTGGAAGAGGAGTTGCTGGACCGCTTCGGGCCCCTGCCCCCCGAAGGCCGGAACCTGCTGGAGGTGGTCAGGGTCAAGCATCACCTGCGGCGGCTGGGCATCAAACGCCTGGATCTTAAGGATGGGTTCGCGGTGCTCCAGTTCAGCCGGCCGGAACGGCTCAGCCTGGAGTACTTGCTCAATTTGGTCAAGAAGCGGCCCGAGAGCTTCCGCCTCATTCCGGATCACTCCTTGAGGGTGCGTCTCCCGGAGGAAGGGACGCCTTTTGCCCGTTTGCAAATTTGCTTGAAAGAAGTGGAGACATTTGTTAAGCCTGAAGAAGAGGAATAAGAGATGATACGGTTTCGTCCGAGACAGGTAATATTTTGCCTGGCCGTTTGCCTGGCCCAGCTTTTTTTGGCCTTCCCCGCCGTCTCCGAGGTAGTGGACCGGATTGTGGCGGAGGTCAACGAAGAGATCATCACCATGTCCGAACTGGAGCAAGCCGCGAAGATAATGCAGCCCCAGACCGGCGTCAACCCCAAGTCCAAAGAGGACCGAACCCTAAAGAAGGAAATGCTGGAGGCCTTGATTGACCGGAAACTGGCCAAGGCTGAGGCCAAGCGCCGGGGCATAACCATCAGCGACAAGGAACTGGACCAGGCGGTGGATGATTTCAAGAAACGTAATCGCATCCCCGACGATGCCGCTCTGAATCAGGCCCTGTCTAAAATGGGAATGACCCCCAAGGAAATGCGGCAACAGATCTCCGACCAGATACAGCAGGAACGCCTGGTGTCAGTGGTGGTGGGGGCCAAGGCGGCGAAGGTCGCCGAGGCGGAGGTGCGCCGTTACTACGAGGCCAATTTCCGGGAAGGCGGCGCCCAGGCGCATCTCCAGGTGCTAAACATGCCTTATCCTCCGGGGGCAACCGAGAGCCAGAAAGAAGAAGTCCGGAAGAAGGCGGAGACGGTCCTCAAGGAGTATCGCATAGGTGAGTCCCTGGCGGATATCCAGCGTAAACATGCCGTTACCGGCCAGGATCTGGGGTTTATCAAAGAGGCCGACCTGAACCCTCAACTCGGGGAAGTATTAAAAAAACTGCGCCCCGGAGAAGTGGCCCCCATCCAGACCCCGGAAGGTTTCCAAATGTTGGTCCTGGTGGGGCGGCGCTCCGGCCAGGCCCGCTCTTTTGAAGAAGTGGCCCCGCAGATTCGCCAGGCACTTTCCCGCCAGGACATGGAAAAGCAATTCTTCGAGTGGGTGAAAACCCTCCGGGAAAAGGCCCATATCAAGATTATGTTGTGAGCAGTGAGCAGTATTCTCCTGGTTCCAAAGTTGAGCTTGGGGCCGAAAAAAGATAGTCTATTTCCCAAAACATGAAAGCTGACTGCTGACCGCTGAAAGCCGATAGCCTTTGCAAACCGAAACTACTGCCACCTCGCCCGTTTCAGACATCGCCCGCCTGGCCGGCCACGTCGGCCAAACCGTGACCGTCCGGGGCTGGGTCTCCCACCTGCGCTCCAGCGGCAAGGTCCGGTTCTTGGTGGTCCGGGACGGCACCGGCCTGGTCCAGGGCGTGCTGGTGAAAGACCGGCTCCCCGAGGCAGACTTTGCCGCGTTTGACCGCCTCACCCTGGAATCCTCCCTGAGCCTCACCGGCCAGGTGCGCGCCGAGCCCCGGGCCCCCGGCGGCTTTGAACTGGAAGTCAGCCGGGTGGAGCCCCTTAGTATTGCCCAGGATTACCCCATCTCCCCCAAAGAGCACGGCGTTGCCTTCCTGATGGACCATCGCCATCTCTGGCTCCGTTCCCCCCGGCAGCAGGCCGTCCTCAAAGTGCGGGACGAGGTCTGCCGGGCCTGCCGGGATTTTTTCCACGACCGGGGCTTCATCCTGGTGGACACCCCCATCCTCACCCCCACGGCCTGTGAAGGCACCACCAGCCTCTTTGAGACCGACTATCTGGACCGGGGCAAGGCCTATCTCTCCCAGAGCGGCCAGCTCTATCTGGAGGCCGCAGCTTATGCCCTGGGCCGGGTCTATTGCTTCGGCCCCACCTTCCGGGCCGAGAAGTCCAAGACCCGGCGCCATCTCACGGAGTTCTGGATGGTGGAGGCGGAGGCCGCGTTTTACACCCTGGAAGACATCATGGGCCTGGCGGAAGAACTGGTGCGCTTCGTGGTCCTTAGGGTTGTGGAGCATAGGGCGGAGGAATTAAAGACCCTGGAGCGGGACCCCGCCTCCCTCCAGGCGGTGGCCGGGCCCTTTCCCCGCCTCAGCTACGCCGAGGCCCTGGCCCGCCTTAATGAACAGGGGAAAGAAATAGCCTGGGGAGAAGACCTGGGGGGCGACGAGGAGACCCTCCTCTCCCAGATGTTTGACCGCCCGGTGCTGGTGCACCATTATCCCCGGGCCATAAAGGCCTTCTACATGGAGGCGGACCCTAAGGAGCCGGAGCAGGCCCTCTGCGTGGACATGCTGGCCCCGGAGGGCTACGGGGAGATCATCGGCGGCTCCCAGCGGGTGGCCGAACTTTCGACCTTGCTGGCCCGCCTGGAAGAACACCACCTGCCCCGGGAACCCCTGGAATGGTACCTGGACTTGCGCCGCTACGGCAGCGTGCCCCACAGCGGCTTCGGCTTAGGCGTCGAGCGCCTGGTGGCCTGGGTCTGCGGCCTCAAACACGTGCGGGAGGCCATCCCCTTCCCCCGCCTCCTGGACCGGCTGTATCCCTAAGAAGGTAGTTGGGGGAGGGGGCCAGGGGGCACGGGCCCCCTCCCCCAAACCCTTATATTTTTATTAACTGAAAACTGAAAACTGAAAACCGTCTTTTAACATTTGCACCCTGGTTCGGTCTAATTATATGAAGCCCTTGAGGATAGCCGATGACTGATCCCCAGCTCGTGGCCCGGGCGCAAGAGGGCGACCTGCCGGCTTTCGAGGAACTGGTCAAGAAGTATCAGCGGGAGATATACGGTCTGGCCTGCCGACTGGTACTGGATGCAGAGGAGGCCAAAGACCTGGCGCAACAGGCCTTTTTGCAGGCCTTTGTCCACATCCGGAGCTTTCGCCAGCAGGCCCAGTTTCGGACCTGGCTTTTCCGGATTGCCATCAACCAATGCTACAATTACCTGAAAACTAAGAAAAAATATGGAGATCCGGTGGATTATGAGGAATTCGTCCTGGTGGGGGGGGAATCCCCGGAGGAGGAACTGGTGACCAAGGATGAACGCCGGCGCCTCTATGCCGCCCTCAACCGCCTGCCGGCCAAACAGCGGGCGGTGATCACCCTGAAACTGGAGCAGGGTCTCTCCTATGAGGAGATCAGCGGGGTTTTGGGAGGAACCGCGGGCGCGGCCCGGGTAAATTATTGCCAGGCGATAAAGACCTTGAGGAAATATCTGCAAAACGAGGATGAACATGAAATGGCGGTGCGCTCTTATCCAAAGATGGTTACCCGCGTATCCCGACGGTGATCTCCCCTCTTTTTGGCGGGGGAGAATTAGGTCGCATCTTAAAGGGTGCCCGGCTTGTCGGGAAGAGTTGGCAGGGTTGGAAGAGGTGGTCCGGAGGGTTAAAGCCGCGCCGGACCCAGACCCGGGAGCGGCCTTCTGGGAGGCCTTTAACCGGGACTTGCATCTGAAGCTGGCCCAGAGCGCCCCTGCCCCCGCGCCGTCCCGTTTCTCAAAAATGCCCTATTATCTGCTAGGGGCTCCAGCCGTGGCCGTACTGCTCTTTTGGGTCGCCAGCAGCTATCTGAATCCGGAGCGGCCCGTCATGGCCCCCCCGCCCCAAATGGCCAAACAGGAGAAAGCGCCGGAGAAACAGGAGAAAGCGCCGGAGAAAATGGCATCCACGCCCCGGGTCACGGCGCCTGCCCCGGAGACGACCGGGTCTGTCGTCCTGGCAACCCAAAATGGGAATGAGATGCCTCCGGACGACGAGGTGGACCTTCTCCTGGGCGATCTGGATTCAACCTTGGCCGGGATGACGGAGAAGGAAAAGGAGGCTTTCCTGAAAAGGTTACGCCAGCACGAAAAGGATGGGTCATGTACAAGAAAATATTTTGCAGTTTTCTGGGCCTAATCCTGGCGATAACGGCCTCGCCCACCTTGGCCCCGGCCCAAGTTAAGGGAGGCATGGACGGCGGCTTTCAAGAACGGTTTTCTCAGATAAAACGCAGGCAGTTAGGGCCGGAACTGGGCGTGAGCCAACAGACCGTTGACCGGCTCCTCCAGATCGAGCAGCGCTATCAGGCTCTGCGTCAGAAATTGTTCCGGGACTCGAAGGCCGATTTCCAACACCTGATGCAGGCTTTGTCCCAACCCTCTCCGGGGGAACAGGAAGTGAAGAGGGCCCTCGACAGTATCAAGCGGAATCAGCAGGAGAAGCAGAATTTGCAGCAGAGGCAGGCCCAGGAAGAGGAAAAATTATTAACCCCGGTGCAAGAAGCGCGGAAAATCATGTATCAAAAAAATTTGTTGCGGGAAGCCCGGACTATTAAGCGAAGAGGTCAAGGGGAGACGGCGCCCATAGTCCCCCCGTCCGGTTCCCGGGAGATTCAGGTTTCTCGAAAAACTGCCAGCGATAAGGGTTCTTCAGGCGCTTATCAAGAAAAGGAATCAACCCTAGAGGGACAGAAACCCCAGTTGGTCACGGCTCTGGGGGTGAATCAACAAACGGTGGTCCAACTCCTTGAGATTAGACAGCGTTATCGTCCTTTGCGACAGCAGTTGATCGGGGAAGCAAAAAACGAATTAACTCGGCTGGAACAGGTGATGCGCCAGCCAAACCCTGCCAACCAAGAAGTGAAGAATATCCTTGCCAATATTAAGAAGAAAGAACAGGATATGCAAGATCTGAAGCAGCGCCAGGACGAGGAAGAGATGGCCCTCCTCACGCCGGTGCAGCAGGGCCGTTATCTCATGTTTCTGATAAGCCTGCGCCACCAGACGGTGAAAGAGCCCCGGAACCTGGGTCCTCCCGCCAACGGCGGGTTTGGGACCAAACCCGCCAGAAACGCCGCGCCCGGGGGGTTCATCCCCTCCCGGCCCCCCGGCCCTTAAAGAAGGGATAGCAGAAGAGTTAAGAACGGCAATACCCGGAAGTAAGAGGGGAGCCGGAGGCAGAAGAAATCCTCCGGGGGCCCCTTTTTTTTGCACTTGCCAAGCCCGCCCCCGGAAAGCTAAAATATCGGCGGCGTGCCGGAGTGGTGGAATTGGTAGACGCAGGGGACTCAAAATCCCCCGGGCCCTGCGCCTGTGCGAGTTCGAGTCTCGCCTCCGGCACCAATAATACCGTTTTCGGTTTTCAGTTTCCGGTTTTCGGAAAAAAAAAGGGTTTGGCGATAAGTTCTTTAGCAAGCTTGCATCATTTGGAAGTGAAAATGACATAAAATCTGGGGGCGCCTAAATCAGGGGTTCAGGCCGGGGCCTGGACCTTTTTTTTAACTTTATTTCCTAAGCGTGCGGGAAAGAATGAAAAAACTAAGTACGGTTATTTTTGTCATAATCTTATCCCTCCTTCTCCTGGCCCCGGCCCATGGCCGGGAAGTCCAGCTGCGGATTATTTATCTCAATGATTTCCACGGGTTTTCCGAACCCCATAAACCCGGGGGCGCGCAGGAGAAGCTGGGGGGCATCGCTTATCTGGCCGGAGAAGCAAATAAGCTCCGCCGGGACAAGCCCTCCCTCCTTCTGGCCGCGGGGGACATGATCCAGGGCAACAGTTGGGTCAATCTCTTCCAGGGCCAATCGGTCCTGGCCCTGATGAACCTGATGCGCTTCGACGCCATGGTGGTGGGCAACCACGAGTTCGATTTCGGCCAGGACACCCTCAAAACCAGGATCAAAGAGGCCCATTTCCCGGTGCTGGGGGCCAACGTGGAGGGGTTAAGCGAGCTTAAACCCTACGTCATCAAAGAGCTCCAGGGCCTTAAGGTGGCCATTATCGGCCTGGTCACCCCGGACGCGCCGGTGGCCACCCATCCCCGCAACGTGGTAGGCCTGAAATTTTTGCCCCCCGGCGCAGCCCTGGAAAAATATCTGCCGGAGCTGCAAAGCCAAGCGGACCTGGTCATCGTTCTCTCCCATATCGGCTACCAGGCGGACCGGGAGCTGGCCGCCCAAGTGCCGGGGATCGGGGTCATCGTGGGGGGGCATTCCCATACCAAGCTGCTGCAACCCACGGTTATCAATCACACCCTCATCGTTCAGGCCTGGGAGCACGCCAAGGCCCTGGGGGTCCTGGACCTGACGGTGGAGGACGGCAAGATAAAAGGGTTCAGCGGCCACCTGGAGATGATCAAGCCGGGCCGGGGCCAAGAAGATAAGGCCGTGGGGGCCCTGGTGGCCCGGTACACGGCCCAGGTAAACGCCATTTTGGGGGAACGCATCGGCCAGGCCGGGGTGGACCTGGACGGGGAGCAGGTCCGCATCCGGGAGACCAACCTGGGGGACCTGATCGCGGACATCCTGCGCCAGGCCGCGGGGGCCCAGGCGGCCCTCATCAACGCCGGCAGCATTCGGGCCTCCATCCCCAAGGGCCCCATCACCCTGAAGGACATTTATACCGTCCTGCCTTTTGATAATTATCTGGTGGCCATCAAGCTCACCGGCAAGCAAATCCGGGAGGTCCTGGAACACGGGGTCTCCGGGGTGGAGGAGTGGGCCGGCAGGTTTCCCCAGGTCTCCGGCCTCTCCTTTACCTATAGTCGCCGGGCCCCGGCGGGCTCCAGGGTGCAGGAGGTTTTCATCGGCGGCCAGCCCCTGGAGCCTCAGAAAGAGTACGCGGTGGCCACCAACGACTTCATGGCCGCCGGGGGTGACGGCTACCGGGCCTTCGGGGAGGCCTTGAAGTCTTCCCCGGATTTCGCCAACATCGGCGGCATGCTCAAAGGGGACAAACTGGCGTACAACGACGCGGGCCGCTGGCTCCGGGAAGTGGTCATAGACCATATCCGGAAACAGAAAAAGGTGGCCCCCCGGGTTGAGGGGCGCATTAAAGAAAAGGATTAGGTGTCAAATTGTGGCCGCAGGCTTTAGCCTGCGCCTGCACAGGCTGAAAGCCTGTGCCACTATTCTAAAAACCAAAAACCAAAAACCAAAAACTGTATTTTATGCGGGTCTATGTGAATAATGAGCCGGTGGAACTCCTGCCGGGCATGACTGTCAGGCACGCCTTGATTCAGACCGGGCTGCTAAGGCAGATGGAAGCCGGCCTGAAGGCTTATGATGAGTGGGGCAACGAGGTGGGGCTGGATGGCGCCCTCTCGGAAGGCATGAAGATTTGGGTCAAATGAAAGGAACCGACGCCCATGGCTGAGATCGAACTTCCGGAGCCCAAGGAATTGGAGGAAAAGCTGGCCCACCCCTTTACCAAGCGGGTGGCCCTGACCACCGCCATCTTCGCGGTCATTCTGGCCATTACTTCCCTGGGGGGGAGCAACGCCATGAAGGAGATGATCCTGGCCCAGCAACAGGCCTCGGACCAGTGGGCCTTCTATCAGGCCAAGGTGATCCGGGAGCACCTCTATCGCCAACAGAAGCAGCGCCTGGAATTGGATCTCTTGGAGAAAGAGGCCCTCAAGCCGGAGGCCAGGAAGCGCTATGAGACTCTGCTCCAGGAGACCGCCAAAGAGGCGGACCGCTACGGCCTGGAGAAGAAAGACATTCGGAAAGAGGCCGAAAAGCTGGAGCACGAGCGGGACGTCAACCGCAACAAGGACCCCTATTTCGACTACGCCGAGGTCCTGCTGCAAATTGCCATTGTCATGGCTTCCATCTCGATTTTGGCCCACTCCCGGTCAATTTTCGGTTTCGCTTTGGTGGCCGCGGTCCTGGGCTCCCTATTTTCCCTGAACGGCTTTCTGATGCTCTTCCGCATTCCTTTCTTCCATTAATAAACAGAGATGAAGGGGGAGGGGGCTGAGGGAAACCACCGGCGGGACGCCTGTGGCTAAGGGTCCTTACCCCCTCCCCCGCACCCCCTTCCCAATCCCTGACAGGTTTATTTGGTTAGGCCTGGCCCGGGCCCTGCATCCGGAGTTTGGCGGGAGACAGATAGTGCATTTGCGCAATTTTGCTGCTAAAATATTGATCTAAAAGGCGAAGCTTGGCCTTATGCCGCGGTTTCGGTTTTAGAGCCGGGGGCATCCCCTTTTATTGCCGGGTGTCTAGGTCCCCGAGACCCGGGCTCCGGCAGGTCACCCTTATGAAACCACGGGAACAATGCTTGGTGCACAAAGGAAGCAGCGACATGCCCAGGGCGCAGATATTAGTGGCGGATAGGGACCCGGGATTTGCCGGCGGTTTGGCGGCGAACCTGAGGTCATTGGGATACGCCGTTGCCGGGGTGGTATCTTCTCCAGAGGAAGTTTTGGAAAAGGCGGAGGAGACGCGGCCGGACCTCGTCTTGCTGGATGTGGGGTTGCTCCAAGACGGCAAGAAAGGAAAAGCCGCCGGCCAACTCCGGAAACGCCTACCTAATCTGGTCTATCTGGTGGGGGAGGGAGACCCCCAAACCTTTAAGCAAGCCAAGATCACCCACAGCTTCGATTATCTCCGGAGAGGCTGCGATTCCCGGGAACTGGAGACCATCATCGACATGGCCCTCCACCGGCGGGAGCTGGAAGGGGCATCAAAGCGGGACCGGGAAGAGCGGAAGCAGACGCGGCAGAAATGGCAACAGCGGTGGGAAAAACAGTCCGCCGAACTTAGAGAAATCACTGCCAAATTGAAGATGGAGGGCGACCGGCATCAACGCCTGGAAGAGGCTCTTCAGCCCGAAAGACAGAGGCTTTATGCCGTTCTGGACACCCTCCCGGCCTACGTGGTCCTCCTGGCCCCGGACTACTCCGTGCCCTTCGCCAACCGGGAGTTTGTGAAACGCTTCGGCGCGCCGGAAGGCCGGAAGTGCTACGATTTTCTCTTCGGCCGCACCTCCCCTTGCCCACACTGTGAGACCTACAAAGTGCTGGACACCAATGCCCCCCATGAATGGGAGTGGACCGGCCCGGACGGCCGCAATTACCAGATATACGACTTCCCCTTCCCGGACGTGGACGGCTCGCCCCTGATCCTGGAGATGGGGGTGGACGTCACCGTTCTCAAGGAGAAAGAGGCCGAGGTCCGGCGGATGGCCGCGGCCCTTCAGGAGTCTTACGCCGAAATGGAAGTCCGGGTGCAGGACCGGACCCGGGAGTTGGCCCAGGCCAATGCCGCCTTGCAGAAGGAGGTGGCGGAACGCCTCTGGTCAGAGAAGAAGCTCAAAGAAAGTGAAGAGCGCTACCGCAGCCTGGTGGACCTCTCCCCGGACGTCATTGCGGTGCACCGCCAGGGGCGGTTTGTGTTTGTAAATCCCGCGGGCGCGCGGCTTTTCGGCGCGAAACACGATGGGAAATTGGTGGGCGAATCCGTCCTGGACCTGATCCATCCCGATTACCGGGAGTTGGCCAGGGAACGCATCCGTAGAGCCGGCGAAGAAGGGGCGCCAACCGACCTCCAGGAAATAAAGATTCTGCGTCTGGACGGGCAGACGGTGGACGTGGAGACCTCCGGAGTGGGGATTACCTACCAGGGCCAGCCCGGGGTGCAGGTCATGTTACGGGATATCACCACTCGCAAGGAGATGGAAAAGAAATTGGCGCACCTGGCCTCCTTCCCCCAGTTAAACCCCCATCCCGTTTTGGAAGTGGATGCCACCGGGGCCATCACCTATTACAACCCGGCCACTTTGGAGTCGCTTGAGAAGCTGGAAATGGCGGGGGAAGTAAGGGCCTTTCTGCCTCCGGACCTGGCTGACATTATGCGAACTGCGCCAGCAACGGGGGAAACCGTATTCCAGCGGGAAGTAAAAATCAAAGACGCGGTATTCAATGAGTCTATTTATTTCGCTAAGCAGTTTAATGCCGTCCGCATCTATGTCAGGGATATAACCGCGTGGAAGGCCACCGAGAAGGCCCTCCGGGAGAGCCAGCAGGATCTGAACCGGGCCCAGGCCGTGGCCTATACCGGCAGTTGGCGCATGGATGTGCGCCGCAACGTCTTGCTCTGGTCCGATGAAAATCACCGGATTTTTGGGATTTCCCCGGGAACACCGTTGACCTATGAGGCCTTTCTCGCCACTGTGCACCCGGAGGACCGGGAGTACGTGGACCGGAAGTGGAACGCGGCCCTCCGGGGCGAGCCATATGACATCGAACACCGCATCGTCTTGGGGAACACGGTTAAATGGGTGCGGGAGCGGGCCGAACTGGAGTTCGACCCCCAGGGTCTGCTGTGTGGTGGATTTGGGACGACTCAGGACATCACCGAGCGCAAGCGGGCGGAAGAGGCCCTCAAGGAGAGCGAAGCCCGGTATCGCAGCCTTTTTCAGAACAACCACGCGGTCATGCTCCTCATCGATGCGGAGACCGGTGAGATCGTGGACGCCAATCCCGCGGCCTGTTCATTCTATGGCTACCCCAAGAAGGAAGTGACGGCCAAAAAGATTACGGACATTAGGCTGGAGTCCCCGAAGCAGGTCTTACGGGATATGCAGGAAGTCAAGACCGGGAAAGCCAGTCACTTTTTCTTTAAGCACCGCCTGGCCGGCGGCGAGGTCCGGGACGTGGAGGTTTACAGCAGCCCCCTCCAGGTCCACGGCCGGGAGCTGCTCTATTCCATCATCCACGACAACACGGCCCGGAAGGAAGCGGAAGAAACCCTCCAGACTTCTCGGGATTTCCTGGAAGTCGCCAACCGTCACAGTCAGATGGCGCCCTTGCTCCAGGATTTTGTGGCTGAGATCAAGGAACACACCGGCTGCGAGGCGGTGGCCATCCGCATTTTGCATGACCAGGGGCGGATCCCTTACGAAGCCGCGGCTGGATTCCCGGAAGAATTCCTGGCTTCGGAAAGCCCCCTGTCCACCATGTCCGACCAGTGCTTGTGCATCAACGTCATCAAGGGGGCCACCGACCCCCGTTTGCCCTTGTATACCCCGGGCTCCTCTTGTTATATCAACCGTTTTTCCCACCTTTTGACCGCCGTCCCCCCGGAATTGCGGGGGAAAACCCGCAATATCTGCCACCAGTTCGGCTACGAGTCCGTGGCCCTCATTCCCATCATCTTCGGGGGAGACATTCTGGGGCTGATCCATCTGGCGGACCGCCGGGAGAACCTGGTGCCCTTGAGCCTGGTGGAGCGCCTGGAAAGAATCGCCCTGACCTTGGGCACCGCCATCAACCGGGTGCGGGCGGAGGAAGGGCTCCGCCGGGCTCTGGAAGATTCCCGGCAGCGCCAGGCGGAGATTTCCGCCTTGCTCCAGGCCACCCGGGCAGTGCTGGAGGCCGGCACTTTCCAGGAGATTTCCCGCTCCATTTACGATTCCTGCAAGGATTTAATCGGGGCTTCTTCCGGGTATATCGCCCTCCTCACCGCCGACGGCCAGGAGAATGAGGTTCTCTTCCTGGACACCGGCAGGCTGGACTGCCGGGTGGACCCCTTGCTGTCCATGCCGGTGCGGGGACTCAGGGCCGAGGCCTACCTCACCGGTAAGACGGTATACGACAACGACTACCCCCGCAGCGACCATGCCCAATTCCTCCCTCCTGGGCACGTGGGGCTGAAAAATGTCCTCTTCGCCCCCCTGGTGGCCAAGGGACGGACCGTGGGCCTGTTGGGGCTGGGAAATAAACCGGGAGGCTACACCGAAAACGACGCCAGACTGGCTGCCGGGTTCGCCGAGCTGGCGGCTGTGGCCCTGGCCAATCACCGGGCGGAGAAAGAACGGGAAAGGCTGATCCGGGAGTTGGAGACGGAGCGCGGCCGGCTGCAGGCCATCATCGCCAGCGCGCCGGAGGCCATTGTGGTGGCTGATGCAAACGGGCGCATTTTGCTGACCAACCCCGCAGCGGACCGGCTCTATGCGCACCCTGCCGGTGGGGTTGAGGACGCGCCCAGTTGCGCCTTGTTCCAGTTGTGCCATGCCGACGGCACTACCTGCAGCCCCGGTAATCAGCCGTTGCTCCGTTCGGCCCAGGCCGGGGAGACCCACCGGAACCTGGAGATGGTCATTGCCTGGCCCGGTGGCCAGCGCCGGGATTTGCTGGTGAACACCGCGCCCCTGATGGACCAGCATGGCTCCAGCAACGGCGCGGTGGGCTTGTTCCAGGATATCACCAACCTGAAAGAAGCTGAAAAAGAACGCCGGCGCCTGATGCAGGAGTTGGAAGAGCAGCGGATGCTCCTGGAGGCAGTGCTGCACCAGATGCCCGGGGGGGTGGCCGTCATGTCCGCCACCGGGAAGCTTATTTTGGCCAACGAACAGGTGGAACAGATCTTCCGACAGCCGGTCCCGCCGGATATTGGCGTCAAGCAGCTTACGAAGTTCAAAATCTTCCATCCGGATGGGCGGCCCTACCGCCTGGAGGAGTATCCCCTGGCCCGGGCCGTGCTTAAAGGGGAGACCATTATCGACGAAGATATTGATTTCCAGCGGGGGGACGGCAGCCGGGGAACCTTCCGGGCCTCCGCGGCGCCCATTCGGGATCGCCACGGGGACATCATGGCCGGGGTGGTGACCTTCGATGACATCACGGAGCGGAAACAGACGGAAAAAAAGATTCAGAAATTGAACGTGGAACTGGGCAGCCGCATCCGGGAGGTCAGTGAGCGCACCCGGCAACTGGAGGCCGCCAATAAGGAGTTGGAAGCCTTCTCTTATTCCGTGTCCCACGACCTGCGCACGCCCCTCCGGGCCATTGAAGGCTTTGCCCGCATGCTTATGGAAGACCACTCCGCCGATCTGGACACAGAAGGCATTCGGCTGCTCAATGTGATCCGCAGCAACACCCACATTATGGGAAAATTGATTGACGATCTCCTGGCCCTCTCCCGCTTGGGGCGCCTGGAAATAAGGGCCCAGGAATTCGACCTGGGGGGTCTGGTCACCTCGGTGTTCGGAGAACTGCAAGCCCAGGTGCCGGCCCGGCAGGTGCAACTGATTTTAAACCCCCTGTCCCCGGCCTATGGGGACCGCACCCTGATCAACCAGGTGGTGTTAAATCTTTTGGACAACGCCCTCAAATTCACCCAACCTAAAGAGGAGGCGATAATTGAGGTGGGCGGCTGGACAGAAGGAAAAGAAGATATATATTTCGTTAAGGATAACGGGGTGGGCTTTGACATGCGTTATGTGGACAAGATCTTCGGGGTCTTTCAACGACTGCATCGCGGGGAAGATTTTGCCGGCACCGGGGTGGGTCTGGCCATTGTCCAGCGGATTATCAGCCGACATGGAGGCCGGGTCTGGGCCGCCGGCAAGGTGGACCAGGGGGCCGTGTTTTATTTTGCCCTCCCCCGGAAAGGAGAAGGGAATTGATAAGCCCCAACGCCGTGGAAATACTCCTCATCGAAGACAATCCCCATGACGCGGAGCTGGCCCTCAGGGCCTTGAAGAAACATGGCTTGACCAACAAGGTGCAGTTGCTCCAGGACGGCGCGGAGGCCCTGGACTTTATCTTCGCCACCGGCGCCTTTGCTAACCGGAACATCAATGCCCGGCCCAAGGTGATCTTCCTGGATTTGAAGCTTCCCAAGGTGGACGGCTTGGAGGTTCTGCGCCGGGTCAAAGAGGACGCGCGCACCCGGTCGATCCCGGTGGTGGTCATGACTTCCTCCCAGGAAGAACAAGACATTGTGGAAAGTTACCGGCTGGGAGTGAACAGCTACATTGTCAAACCGGTGGACTTTGACAAGTTCGTGCAGTCCGTGGCCGACCTGGGTCTCTATTGGCTGTTGTTGAATAAAGTCCCGGTTTGAGGGTTTCCGGTAAGGCTAGTCTGATACAAAGTTGCGGTCAAACGAGTAGCATTGTCATTCTGAGCGCAGCGAAGAATCTCAAAATACGAGATTCTTCACTC
>Ga0299912_10000266_pt1 | contig 49003 bp, 46 predicted proteins | sample RVTome_2_FD_207667 | JGI IMG/M metagenome (GOLD analysis project Ga0299912, IMG submission 207667) | Soil microbial communities from uranium-contaminated site in the Upper Colorado River Basin, Wyoming, United States - RVT95D214 (version 2) ... | reverse complement strand
CGGCTCATTTGGCAGCGCGGGAATAGCTCAGTTGGTAGAGCACAACCTTGCCAAGGTTGGGGTCGCGAGTTCGAGTCTCGTTTCCCGCTCCAATTCCGAAACCCCGGACAAGTAGCTGCCCGGGGTTTTTCATTTAGGCACTGGCAGTGCCTAGCAAGCAGTTTCGGCTGGATGGCAGAGTGGTTATGCAGCGGCCTGCAAAGCCGTGTACCTCGGTTCGATTCCGGGTCCAGCCTCCATTAATTTCTCTTTCTCGAAGTAGCAGCAGTCCCGGTAGAATCGCGTACGTCACACCCATGCCCGGGTGGCGAAATTGGTAGACGCAAGGGACTTAAAATCCCTCGGTGGCAACACCGTACCGGTTCGACCCCGGTCCCGGGCACCATTGATTCTCCCCAGAAAGAGCATTTCCACAGTCAGTGCGCCAAGGTTCACGCCGCGACCTAGCGTCGTTCATTCGCTTGGACGAGAGAGTTGCGCAAGCGGCGCGCCTGCATAGTACGGCTGAATATCGTTCACCATGGATGCGAACGCACGATCAAGATGTCGTGCGCTACTCGCATCCTCGTGGTTGAAATTCTTTTTCCCTGCTACCGCTTCAGCTGACCAGGCGGCGCTTCAGTCCGGCCGTTTGCAGGATGGTTGTGGAGATTTCTTCGATGGACATGTGGGTGGTGTTGAGGAAGCGTATGCCTTCCTTGCGGTACAGGCTTTCCACGGCATCGACCTCGAGCTGGCATTGGCTGGAGTTGGCATAGCGGCTGTTGGGGCGGCGTTCGCTGCGGATCTGTTGCAGGCGATCGGGGTCGATGGTGAGGCCGAACAGCTTGTCGCGGAAGGGGCGCAGGACCTCGGGCAGGGCGCGGACCTGCAAGTCCTCTTCGGTGAGCGGGTAGTTGGCGGCGTGGATGCCGAATTGCAGGGCGAGGAACAGGGAGGTGGGCGTCTTGCCAGAGCGCGATACGCCGATGAGGATGATGTCGGCGGCGCTGTAGTTGCGGGTGGTGACGCCGTCGTCGTTGTTGAGGGCGAAGTTGAGCGCCTCGATGCGGGCGGTGTAGTTGGCGAAATTGCCCATGCCGTGGGAGCGGCCCATGACGTGGGACGCCTTGATGCCCAGTTCCGCTTCCAGCGGCGCGTTGAAGGCGTCGAAGAAGTCCAGCACCACACCCTTGCAGTCGCGCCGGATCTGATCCAGCAGCTCGGTGTTGACCAGGGTGCTGAAGACGATGGGTTTCATGCCGTCGTCGTCCATTACGGCGTTGATGCGCTGCACCGCTTCGGCCATTTTCTCCGCGGTGTCGAGAAAGGGCAGACGGGTATAGCTGAACTCCACGCCGTCGAACTGCGTCATCATGCTGTGGCCGAGCGTCTCGGCGGTGATGCCGGTACGGTCGGAGACAAAAAAGACGGTACGGTGCTGCTTTTCCGGTTTCGGCAAGCTCGTTTACCTGTTGGTGAATCGCCTCACAAGGAGCAGAGATACAAGATACAAGTGACAAGATACAAGGGAATGAACTCGCTGCGCTCGTGTTGATTTTGGATCCAAACAACCGTGCGCGCAGCGTACTCCATCCCTTGTATCTTGCCTCTTTGCTCTTGTATCTGGTTTTTTATTTACCCTGCTGGCTGGCGATATACAGCCAGGTATCGACCACCGTATCGGGATTGAGCGACACGCTGCTGATGCCTTCCTTCACCAGCCAGTCGGCCAGGTCGGGGTAGTCGGACGGGCCCTGGCCGCAGATGCCGACGTACTTGCCTTTGGCCTTGGCGGCATGGATGGCCATGCTGAGCAGCTTCTTCACCGCCGGGTTGCGTTCGTCGAACAGGTGGGCGATGAGGCCCGAGTCGCGGTCCAGGCCGAGGCTGAGCTGGGTCATGTCGTTGGAGCCGATGGAGAAGCCGTCGAAGTATTCGAGGAACTCGTCGGCCAGCACGGCGTTGGACGGGATCTCGCACATCATGATTACGCGCAGGCCGTTCTTGCCGCGTTCCAGGCCATTCTCCGCCAGTAGCTTGACCACCTGTTCCGCCTCTTCCAGGGTGCGGCAGAAGGGGATCATCACCTCGACATTGGTGAGGCCCATTTCGTCGCGCACCTTGCGCAGGGCGCGGCACTCCAGTTCGAAGCAGGGGCGGAAATCCTTGGACAGGTAACGCGAGGTGCCGCGGAAGCCGATCATCGGATTCTCTTCATGCGGCTCGTAGGCATCGCCGGCCAGCAGGTTGGCGTACTCATTGGACTTGAAGTCCGACATGCGCACGATCACCGGCTTGGGATTGAAGGCCGCGGCCAGGGTGGCGATGCCTTCGGTCAGTTTCTCCACGTAGAAACCCACCGGATCACTGTAGCCGGCCATGCGCTTGCCGATGGCCTTCTTGATCTCGTCGCTCTGGTTGTCGAAGTCGAGCAGCGCCTTGGGATGCACGCCGATGGTGGAGTTGATGATGAACTCCAGGCGTGCCAGGCCTATGCCGGCGTTGGGAATGTTGGAAAACTCGAAGGCGTGGCCCGGGTTGCCGATGTTCATCATGATCTTCACCGGCAGGTCGGGCATCTTGCCGGCGTCGGCGCGCTGTACCTCGAAATCCAGCTTGCCCTTGTAGATGTGGCCGGTGTCGCCTTCGGCACAGGATACGGTGACCTCATCGCCATCCTTGACCTGCTTGGTGGCGTCACCGCAGCCGACCACGGCCGGGATGCCCAGCTCGCGGGCGATGATCGCCGCATGGCAGGTACGGCCGCCGCGGTTGGTGACGATGGCCGAGGCGCGCTTCATGATCGGTTCCCAGTCCGGGTCGGTCATGTCGGTGATCAGCACGTCGCCGGGCTTCACCGAGCTCATCTGCGAGATGTCCATGATGATGCGGGCCGGACCGGCGCCGATGCGCTGGCCGATGGCGCGGCCCTCGACCAGCACCTCGCCCTTTTCCTTCAGGCGGTAGCGCTCGATCATCTGGCCGTTGCTGCGGCTCTTCACCGTCTCCGGGCGGGCCTGCACGATGTAGACCTTGTTGTCGGTGCCGTCCAGCGCCCACTCGATGTCCATGGGGCGGCCGTAGTGCTTCTCAATGATGACTGCCTGGCGGGCGAGGTCGAGCAGCTGCTCGTCGGTGAGGCAGAAGCGCTGACGGTCGGCCTCGGCCACGTCCACCGTCTTGGTGGTCTTGCCGTGGGCTTCGCTGTCGCCGTAGATCATCTTGATGGCCTTGCTGCCCAGCTTGCGGCTGAGGATGGCGTGCCTGCCGGCGGCGAGGGCGGGCTTGTAGACGTAGAACTCGTCCGGGTTCACCGCGCCCTGTACCACGGTCTCGCCCAGGCCGTAGGCGCCGGTGATGAACACCGCGTCGCGGAAGCCGGACTCGGTATCGAGAGTGAACATCACGCCGGCGGCGCCGACGTCGGAGCGGGCCATGCGCTGGATGCCGGCGGACAGCGCCACTTCGTGATGCTCGAAATTGTGGTGTACGCGGTAGGCGATGGCGCGGTCGTTGTAGAGCGAGGCATAGACGTGGTGGATGGCGGTCAACACGTTGTCCAGGCCGCGCACGTTGAGGTAGGTTTCCTGCTGGCCGGCGAAGGAGGCGTCGGGCAGATCCTCGGCGGTGGCGGAGGAGCGTACCGCCACGGCCACTTCACCACCGGCCTTTTCCTCCATTTTGCGCCAGGCGGCGGTGATGGCGGCGTTGAGCGAATCAGGGAACGGGGTGTCGATGATCCACTGGCGGATCTCGGCGCCGGCGCGGGCCAGCTCTTCGACGTCGTCGATGTCGAGCTTGCTGACGCGGGCGTTGATGCGTTCCGCCAGGTGGCCGTGGCGCAGGAACTCGCGGAAGGCGGCGGAGGTGGTGGCGAAGCCATCGGGTACCCGCACGCCAGCGGCGGTGAGGCCTCCGATCATTTCACCCAGGGAGGCGTTCTTGCCGCCTACCCGAGCCACATCGTCCATGCCGAGAGACTCGAACCAGATCACGCGTTCGTCCACTGTTACACCCCTTTGTTCGGTTGGTGGTTGGATCACGGAATTCATCACCATTCCCCAGTCGTTATTAATGTTCGACATCGCGTTTGCGACAGTGGTCAACACTGGCGCAGGCACACTTGCCGGTTCCACACCCGGCGCCCGCCTCGCGGTAGGCACCGAACTCGGGGTGACGGCGGGCGAAGGCCCGCGCCACCTTCTGCACGGCTATCCATCCCAACAACAACATCAGGATAGCACCACCGGCAATCAAAAATTGTAAAACCATGGTCACGCTCCCAGTCCGGCGAAGCCCATGAAAGCCAGCGACAGAATGCCCGCCAGCATCAGGCTGAGCGCGGCGCCCTGGCTGACGCTGGGCACCTCGGCCAACTCCAGTTTCTCGCGCAGACCGGCCATCAGCACCAAGGCCAGGATGAAGCCGCTGCCGGCGCCCAGGGCGTAGCTGACCGACTGTACAAAATTGTATTCCTTGGCGGTCTGGAACAGGGCCAGGCCGAGGATGGCGCAGTTGGTGGTGATGAGCGGCAGGAAGATGCCCAGCGCGCGGAACAGCGACGGGCTGAATTTCTTCATGCTCATCTCCACCAGCTGCACCGCCGAGGCGATGACGGCGATATAGCTGATGAGGCGCAGGAATTCCAGGTCGTAGGCCACCAGCAGGTTGTTGATGGCGTAGGCGCAGATGGAGCTGATCAGCATCACCAGCATGGTCGCGACGCCCATGGAAACGGCGGTCTTCAACTTGGCCGAGACGCCGAGGAAGGGGCAGATGCCGAGAAACAGTGCCAGCACGAAATTGTTGACGATGGCGGCGTTGAGAAAAATGTAGGTGAGCGAATCAGCGTGCATGGACCGCCTCCTTCATTTCCGGGCTGGCCTTGCGTTCCCTGAGCCAGTTGAACAGCAGCAGCCAGGCGCCCAGCACGAAGAATCCGCCCGGCGGCAGGATCATCACCACCCACGGCTCGAACTGGGCGCCGAACACGCTGAAGCCGAGCAGGGTGCCGCTGCCGAGCAGTTCGCGCACGCTGCCCAGGCAGAGCAGGGCGATGGTGAAGCCGCTGCCCATGCCGAGGCCGCTGACGATGGCCTTGAGCGGGCGGTTCTTGGAGGCATAGGCCTCGGCGCGGCCGAGGATGATGCAGTTCACCACGATGAGCTGGATGAAGGCGCCCAGCGCGTTGTACAGGTCCAGGCTGATGGCCTGGATGACGTAGTCGACGATGGTGACGAAGGTGGCGATGATCACGATGTAGGTGGCGATGCGCACCTGCTTGGGAATCACGTTGCGCAGCAGCGACACCAGGGTGCTGGAGCCGATCAATACGAAGGTGGTGGCCAGGCCCATGGCGATGGCGTTCATCACCGAATTGGTGACGGCCAGCACCGGGCACATGCCGAGCAGCATCACGAATACCGGATTCTCGCGCCAGATGCCTTCGAGGAAGGTATCGGCGGTGATGATGTCGTCTCTCTTGCGGCCGGCCATCAGGGTTGCACCTTCAGTTGGTCGATGTGCGGATGCAGGCGCGGCAGCAGCACCTGTGCGCTGTTGTTCAGGCCCTTGCCCACCGCGGTGGAGGTGATGGTGGCGCCGGAGATGGCATCGATCTGCCACGGCCCCGTCTTGCTGCCGTGCTTGACGGTGACGATGGCGTTGGCCAGCTGTTTGCCGTCGGCGGCAAGGCGCGCATCCAGCGGGAAGTTGGCGAGGAACTTGGCGTCCCTGGTGATCTTGTCGCCCAGGCCCGGCGTTTCCGTCGACTGCAGCACCGCGAAGCCGGTGATGCACTGGCAGGCCGGATCGTAACCATAGAGGATGCGCACGATGTCCTGGTAGCCGCGTGCACCGGCCTCGGCGGCGATGCCCTTGAGCTTGCCGTCGGCGTCATAGGCGGCGTACACCTTCGTGCCGCCGCCGCCCTCGCCGGCGGGGCGCACGCCGTCGTCATCCACCAGGAAGTCGCGCCGCGTGGTGGCACCGGGCAGCACCTGGAATACCGCGCGCTCGATGGCGCGCTGGCGGTTCAGCTCGATGCGCGGCAGGGTGAGCTGGTAGGTCAGCACCACCAGGAAGCCGGACAGCATGGCGATGCCGCCCAGCACCTGAATCATGCGCAGGCTGGAGGTTTGCGACGGCAGCGGAGCGACACTGCTCATGGCTTGGCCCCCTTGCGTGCGCCGTAGATGCGCGGCTGGGTCAGGTTCTCGATCAACGGCGACAGGGCGTTGCCGAGCAGGATGGCGTACATGACGCCTTCGGACAGGCCGCCGAAGTAGCGGATGACGACGGTGAGCACGCCGATGAGCAGGCCGTAGATCCAGATGCCCCACGGCGTCACCGGCGAAGCCACCATGTCACTGGCCATGAACATCGCGCCCAGCATCAGGCCGCCGGAGAACAGCACGAACAGCGGCGTCGGATAATGCTGGTCGTTCACCAGATACAACAGGCCGGCGGTGACCACTGCACCGAGCAGCACGGCGGCGGGGATGCGCCAGTCCATCATGCGCCGCGCAGCCAGGTAGGCGCCGCACAGCAGGATCAGCAGGGCCGAGGTTTCGCCGGTGGAGCCGGCGGTCATGCCGGTGAACAGGTCGCTGGTGCTGGTGATCACGCCTTCGAATTTCCACTGCGCCAGGGGGGTGGCTCCGCTGAAGCTGTCCACCGCCTGACGGCTCCACTCGCTCACCGGCGCCGGTGTCATGAAGGGCAGGGCCAGGGTGGAGGGAATGAACTCCATGAAGCGCCCCGGCATGCCGGCCGGCGTCCAGGTGGTGATGGCCACCGGGAAGGCGGCCTGCACGAAGGCGCGGCCCACCAGGGCGGGGTTGAATACGTTGTAGCCCAGGCCGCCGAACAGGGTCTTGCCCAGGGCGATGGCGATGAAGCCGGCCACCGCGCCCATCCACAGCGGGAAGCCCGGCGGCAGGGTCAGGGCCAACAACAGGCCGGTGATGGCCGCGCTCCAATCGCTCAGGGTGTTGCCGCGTCCGGCGCTGCGCGAGAAGGCATATTCCGTGGCCAGGCAGCTGGCGGTGACGACGAGGATCAGGGCCAGGGCGCTGACGCCGAACTGCCACACGGCGAAGGCGGCGATGGGCAGCAGCGCGTAGACCACGTTGCGCATGATCTGCTCCACCGTATGCGCCGCCTTGACGTGCGGCGAGGTGCGCAATTCGATGTGCGATTTACCGGTCATGCGGCACGCTCGCGCAGGATGGATTTGGCGATACGGAAGTATTGCACCAGGGGAATGGACGAGGGGCAGACGAAGCTGCAACAGCCGCACTCGATGCAGTCCTTGAGATGGAAGCGTTCCGCCATCACCTCGTACTCGCGCTTGGCGGCGAGCAGACCCAGTTGGGTGGGATTGAGGTGCATGGGGCAGGCCTCCACGCACTTGCCGCACTTGATGCAGGGATGGATGCGGCGCGTCTCGGCGCTGATCTCGCTGCTGGACAACACCAGTACGCCGGAACTGCCCTTGGTCACCGGCACGTCCAGCGAGGCCACCGCATTGCCCATCATCGGCCCGCCCAGGATCACTTCCTGCTCCCGGCCGTTGAAGCCGACCTGCTCCAGCAGGAAGCGCAGCGGCGTACCGATGGGGACGAGGTAATTGCCCGGCTTCTTGACGCCGGGACCGGCCACGGTGATGACGCGCTCGATGAGGCCTTCGCCGCGCGGCAGCAGACGACCCAGCGCGGTCAGCGTGCCGACGTTGTTGACCACCACGCCGATTTGCGCCGGCAGTCCGCCGGACGGCACTTCACGGCCGAGCAGGGAGGAGATGAGCATCTTCTCCGCACCCTGCGGGTACTTGGTTTCCACCGCCTCGACACGGATGCTGCCGTCGGCCGGCAGATGGCCGCGGATCGCCTCGATGGCGTCGGGCTTGTTGTCTTCCACGCCGATGATCGCCTGCTTCGCGCCCACCACGCGCATGGCCAGCTGGGTGCCGCGGATCAGGTCGCGCCCCTGTTCCACCATCACGCGGTGATCGGTGGTGAGATAGGGTTCGCACTCGCAGCCGTTGACCAGCAGGGTGTCGATGACGGCGCCCGCCGGCACCTTGAGCTTGACGTGGGAGGGGAAGGCGGCGCCGCCCAGGCCTACCAGGCCGGTGTCCTGCACTGCCTGGACGATCTGCTCCGGCGTCAGTGCGGCGATGTCGCGCGGCGTGCGCCACAGCACTTCCTGATTGGAGGCCTCGTAGACCCGGATGACGATGGAGGGCACGCGCGGCCCCTGCGCGCTGGGCATCAGGGTGATGGCTTCCACCACGCCGGTGGCGGGCGCATGCTGCGGCACGGACATGAAGCCGTCGGCCTCGGCGATGAGTTGGCCGCGACCGACCTCCTCGCCGACCTTGACGATGGGGCGCGAGGGCTTGCCGAGATGCTGGGCCAGCGGGACGATCATGCGCGGGGCGAAGGGCAGGCGGCGGATCGGCTTGTCCGCCGTATCCTCCTTGTGCGCCTGCGGATGGACCCCGTGGGAGAAGGTCTTCCGTCCGAACCAGCGTAACAGTGTCATCGCGTGTTGGTCCCAGAGTAGGGTGCGCAGTGCGCACCATGCCGTGTTCAAACGCCGTGTGGTGCGCTGTGCGCACCCTACATTCATAATTCGCTATTTCAGTCTCTGTTCCTGCCGAAAAAAAATTCCCTCCCCAAGACGGGGAGGGACAACTTCTCGGAGGGAGCACCGAAAGAAACTGTTGTTTGCGGAATGTCCGCCGGATGCGTTTCGTACACCCGTTAAAACCTGAACTCCTTTGGTGCGGCCGGGCCGCTCCTATTGAAACTTCGCGGCGCGCTGGATCAGCTTGTCCACGCCGGCTTCGGCCGGATTGAACGGCGTGCCCGGGTGGATGCAGCCTGCCGTGCACTTTTCCGCCGCCTTGACGATATCCTTGAACGGCCCCGCCTTCGGGTTGATGACGATGGCCTTCTTGTCATCGTTGTAGGCGAAGATGTTCGGATTCAGATTGGTGCACTCGTCGCAGGCGGTGCACTCCGGCGTATCGATCCACACCGGCTCGTAATCGGCCGGGGCGGCCGCGTGGGACGCGCCGTTGCCGTTACCGTTCGCGGATACTGCGCCGCCGGCCAGGGCGGACATGTCGCCGGAAGCGGCCAGCGACAGCAGGGTGGAGGACAGCTTCTGCGCCATCTCGGCCTTGGTCTGCTGCACGATGGCGCTGACGTCCACCTGGCGATCGAGGCCGGCGACGGACTTCAGCTGGCGCCAGAAGTCGCGGCGCTCCTCGGCGGCGTTGACGATCTCCTGCGAGCACAGCACGCGGTTGAGACGGTTCTTGGCATCCACCGCCCAGATGAAGGGGAAGCGGCCTTCGCGCTCGTCCTCGTCCATGGTGAGGAACTCGTGGAACGGCACCATGGTGTCATTCCAGGTTTCGCGCGGCGCCTTCTTGAAGTGCTTGCGGAAGCGGCCTTCGCTGACGGCGAAGTCGGCGAAGGTCATCGGCACTTCGAGCTTGTCCTTGCGGCCGTTCTCGTCCACGTAGTCGAGGGTGTACATCGGCCAGTCGTCGTTCAGCGCCGGGTTGCCTTCCATGTCGAAGCATTCGGGGAAGGTGGTGCCCTTGTCCGGGTCGTAGCGGAACAGCGGATAGGCGCGCGATTCCACCGCCAGCTTGCCCTGGCGATCGGAGGCGTCGTCACCGACGCCGTGCTCCGGCTGGCAGGTGGTGTAGATGTTGAACATGGCCGGGCGGCGGCTGTTGAGGCCGTCGATATAGCCTTCCAGCAGATGAGTCACGTTGCTGGTGGAACCCTGCATGATGTAGGCGCCGCGATGGGCCACGCCGATCAGGCCGACTTCCTTGCGGATCTCGGTCTTGCCCTTCCAGTTCTTGCCGTAGGGCGACATGTCGGCCACCTGGCTTACGAAGCCGGAGGTACAGGCCTGGCCGCCGGTATTGGAGTACACCTGGGTGTCCACCACCATTACCTTGATCGGCATGCTGGAGGCCAGGGCGCGCGACAGGTTCTGGAAGCCGATGTCGTACATGGCGCCGTCACCGCCGACGGCGACGACGGGCGGGCACAGCAGCCATTCTTCATCGCTGAAGTCCTTCCAGCCGAACTGGCGGAAATAGGACTGGTGCGTTTCGGCGTTGTACTTGCCGGCCAGTTCCAGCTCGGCCATGCGGATGGCCTTGAAGCCGTCGGCCATCTTCACCATGTGGCCCTCGAACAGACCCATTGCCATGGACGGGCTGTCCTGGAAGAGGTTGGAGGTCCAGGGGAACGGATACGGGTTGAACGGGAAGGTCGAACCCCATACCGAGGTGCAGCCGGTGGAGTTGACGATGCCCATCTCGGCACGGCCGCGGCCGGTCGGACCTTCATCGTAGCGCCACTTCATGTCGCGCAGGCGATCGAGCAGGTTGGTGGCCCACTTCAGCCATTGCTTGTCGATGACGGTTTTCTCGTGGCCGGCATCGAGGGTGGCGGAAAGGTTGGACAGGGTCAGGTCGGTGCCGTTGACGCCGTCCACCACCTGGTTGATGGCGCTGCTGTCGGACAGGTCGACGCCGGCGGCCAGCTTGAGGCGGATGTGCTGTTCCAGGTTCTGGATCAGATCGTTCAGTTTCGCGACCTGCTTCTTCACGCGCGGCTGCATCAGCGCGGTGACGGTGCTGGTGAACAGGTGAATGGCGGTCTTCTCGCCGCAGCCCAGGCAGGAGCCGTCGCCGCATACCATGGCGCCGTAGTTGCGCTTGTCCAGCAGCAGGGTATCCAGGGCGCCGATCTTTTCGTTCAGATCGTCGATGCGGATGTAATCGGGATTGGTGGTCGGCAGGTCGAGCCAGAAGCCCCAGTCGCCGTGCATGCGCTTCACCGCCTCGTCGGTCTGCTTGGTGCTGACCAGGGCGTTGTCGTCGCACACGTCGACGCATTCCATGCAGCCCTTGCAGGTGGCCGGGTTGATGGTGATGGAGAACAGGCCGCCGCTGCCCTTGTTCTTCTTTTCGTGGTTGATCCAGTAGGGCTTGGTGACGGCGAACTCGAAGCTGCCCATGGCATCCATCAGCTGGCCGAATTCCTGCTCCAGCTTGGCGCGGGCATCGCCTTCCAGTTCGGATTCGGCCAGCACTTCGAGCATGGCCTGATCCAGCAGATTGCGTACCTTGGCGGTCTCGCCGGCGGCATTGAGCAGTTCGCGCAGCTTCTTCTCCACGTTGCGCGTCTCGCGGCGCAGGTGCATGGTCAGCACGCCCTTGCGCTCGATGCGGTGGATGGCGGTGGCGAACACCTCGCTGACGGAGTTGACCAGGCCGGGAATGGAGGAGTCCGGGCACACGGTGTAGCAGTTGCCGCAGGCGGTGCAGTTCTCGGCCACCCACTTCGGATACTCGAAGCGGATGTTGGTCATGTCGCGGAACACGCCGCTGGCGGCGGGCATCAGGGACAGGCCCATGTAGGGATCGGCCAGGTTGTCGGAACCGCGGCCGGTGGCGTAGAAGTAGCCGGTCTGTTCCCAGAAGCGGTGGATGTCGTGCAGTTCGCCCTTACCTTCCGGGATGTGCTTGAGCATGATCGGCAGGGCGGATTCGCTGGTGCGCAGCTCCTGCATGGTCACGCCGACCTTCTTGTTGATGATCTCGTGCACTTCCGTGAAGCCGCGGCGTACCACGCGCACGTTGTCTTCCACCACGCGCTTGCCCTTGGCGCCGAACTTGGCCATCAGCTGGTCTTCGATGGCCTTGAACAGCTTGGCCTCGTCCAGGCCGGCCATTTCCATCAGCGGCGAGCCGGCGAAGAAGGCGCCCTGGAAGGCGTTGCCCTGCATGCGCAGCTGCAGCTCGGGATTGGAGGCCTCCTCACGGGCGATCTTGAAGCCGTCGAGGTAGAACACGCGGATGTCGTTGTCGACGATGTACTGCTGGGAGTGGCGCGGGATGGTCGCCCACAGCTGATCCGGATCCTCGAAGGAGGACTGGATGATCAGCACGCCGCCCTTCTTCAGGCCGAACAGCGGATTGGAGTGGCTGAACACGTTGGGATCCGGCGACAGCACCACGTCGACGAAGTTGAATTCGCAGTTGATGCGGATCGGGGTGGGGGCGGCCGCCAGGTAATAGGTGGTGGGCTGGCCCTTCTTCTCCGAACCGTACTTGGGATTGGACTTGATCTCGTAACCCAGCAGTTCGTACAGAGTCATCGCCAGGTTCTTGCCGGTGGTGATGGCGCCCCAGCCGCCCACGGAATGCATGCGCGCGGTGATCGAACCTTCCGGCATGAGGTTGGGATTTTCCGAACCGTGCACGGCCAGGTTCTTCACCTGCGGATAGGACTCCAGTACCTTCTGCATCTGGATTTCCTGCTTGGGCGTGGCGGCCTCTTCACGCACGAAGTCGATGCCCAGGTAGAAGAACTTGGTCTTCTTGCCCTCGGGCAGCATGTTCTCGACGGCGCCGATCAGGCCTTCCGGCTGCAGATCGCGCGAGCCGAGGCCATAGGCGCCGGAATACAGGCGCGGGGCGTCGCCCTGCCTGTAGCTGTCGTAGCCGGGAAAGGGCAGTTCTTCGCCCTTGGCGGCGGTGCCGTTCTCCATGCACTTGTTGAGCGCGGCGCGCACCTCGCGGGTCAGCGGCAGGTCTTCGGCCAGCGGCTGATCGGTGCGCTCCAGCACCACCACGCCCTTCTTGCCCTTGAGGGCCTTGCCCATCAGGTCGCCGGGGAAGGGGCGGAACATGGTGGCGTCGATGACGCCGACCTTGAGCTTGCGGGATTCGCGCAGGTAATCGGCAACGGTTTCCGCCTGCACGATCATCGAGCCCATGCCGACGATGACGTAGTCGGCATCCTCGGTGTTGTAGCAGCCGATGCGGTTGTAGCGGCGGCCGGTGAGTTCGTAGTACTCGTCCATCACCTGGTCGGCGATGTGCGGAATATGGGCATAGAAGTAGGGGCGCTGGGCGGCCACCGTCTGCATGAAGGCGTCCTGGTTCTGCACGGTACCGGAGACCATCGGCGCATCCACGTCCCAAATCATCGGCACGCGGCGGCGCTTGTCGCCGTACAGCATCTTCTGCGCCGGGGTGGGGCATTCGATCATGTCGTCGGGGCGGCCGAGGAACTCCTCGATCAGCTCGCGCTCGGGCACGTTGAGCGGCTCGATGAGGTGGGTAGTGAGGAAGCCGTCCTGCGCCACTACGGCTGGGGTCAGGCCCAGCTCGGCAATTTTGCGGCCAATGAGGTTGAGGTCTGCGGCGCCCTGGGCGTCCTTGGCAAAGACCTGGAAGAAACCGGTGTCGTCGATGCAGTGGTAGTCGTCATGGCCGCAGTGGACGTTGAGCGAGGCCTTGGTAATGGCGCGGCAGCCGATGTTGAGCACGTAGGGCAGGCGCTTGCCGGCGGCGGCATAGAGGGATTCGTGCATGAAGGCCACGCCCTGCGCCGAGGAGAAATTGGTGGCGCGCAGGCCGGTCATGGACATGCCGGCGGTGACCGCGGCGGCGGCGTGCTCGGACTCGGGCTCGACGAAGATCAGGGTGCGGTCGGAGACGTTGATGTGGCCGTTGGCCACTTCCTCGGCCCAGTATTCGCCCATCTGGGTGGACGGGGTGATCGGATAGGCGCCGGCCGCATCCGAGGATTCGCGTTCGCACATGATGACGGCAGTGTTGCCGTCCATGGCCATGCGTACACCCGGATACTTGAAGGTCTTGGTCTCTTTTTTTCCGAACATCTCAGTCACCCTCACTGAATCTGATTGCCTTCAACGTTCAGGCATCTTCACCACAAAAAACATTTGCCGCAGAGGCGCAAAGACGCAGAGATATATGGCACTTGGCCGTTGCATCGAGCTTCAGGTAGGCAACTCGGACCAGTTCCCGAACTGTCTACCTTCAACCACTCAGCGTCCTCTGCGTCTCTGCGGCAATATGTGTTTTCATCAACCGATCGGCAGCGCTTCCTGGCGCACCACTTTCTTGGCATCGCGACCGCGCTGCGGCCCGGTCTTGTCGTCCAGCCAGACGATGGCCCCGGTCGGGCAGCGCTCGATGGCGATGCGCGAGGCCAGGGCGTTCTTGCTGTAATCAATCACGGCCAGTTCGTTCTGCATGCTGATCAGGCCCTCCGGCGCGTCGGCGGAACAGCGCGCGCAGGCGGTACAGGCCACTTCGCATTCCAGCTCCGCTTCGTCGCCGGGCTGGCGGTTCTTGCAGGCTACCCACAGGCGGCGGCTCACCGGCTGGAGGGAGAAAAGGCCCTTGGGGCAAACTTCGACGCAGTCGCCGCAGGCGGTGCACTTGTCCGCATCCACCACCGGCAGGCTGTGGGCATTCATGGTGATGGCGTCGAAGTCGCACACCACTTCACAGTCGGCCAGGCCCAGGCAGCCCCAGGTGCAGCCCTTGCCGCCGCCGGACACCAGGCTGGCGGCGCGGCAGGACTGCATGCCTGCGTAGCGGGCGCGGGTTCGGGCCACGTGGACGCCGCCGGCGCAGGCCAGGCGCGCCACCTGCTTTTCGATATCGCCCACGTCCACGCCCAGGTAGTCGGCGACTTCCTGGTTGGCCTCGGCGGAGTTCACCGTGCACTGGCCCGGCTCCACCTCGCCCTTGATCAGCATTTCGGCGAACTGGCGGCAGCCCGGCGTACCGCAGGCACCGCAGTTGGAGTGGGGCAGCATGTCCTCCACTTCATCGATGCGCGGGTCCTCGTACACATAGAGACGACGGCTGGCCACGGCGAGCAGGACAGCGAGAGCCACCCCCAGTGCCGCCATGAAGCCGCCTGCCGCTGCTATGTGTAAAATAGGGCTCAACGCATCTACCCTCTAAACGAACTAATACTGAATCTAAATCCGTACAAAAACAGTCAACAAATAACCACATTCCCTGTATGAGAACGAAGTCTAAATTTGTTTCATGTATTTGACGCGGTAATTATTTCAATGCTCAATATTGGGCTAGTTAATAATGAGGTCCGGCCATGACGTCCCTGCCCAATCTTTATTACAAGCAGAATCGCCTCAAACAGTTGCGCGCCTTCTGCCACACCGCGCGTACCGGCAGCATCACCCTGGCGGCGGAATCGCTGTTTCTGAGCCAGCCTTCGGTGTCTCTGCAGATCCAGGCCCTGGAGCGGGAGTTCGGCATCACCCTGTTCGAACGGCGCGGGCCGCACATCAAGATGACCCCGGAGGGGGAAACGCTGTACAAGCTGGCGGAGCCGCTGGTGGAGGGTATCGACAAGCTGCATGAGACCTTTGCCGAGCAGTTCGGGGTGTTGGAGTCGGGCGAACTGAACATCGCCGCGGGGGAGTCCACCATCCTCTATATCCTGCCCGAGCCCATGAAGCTGTTCGCCGAGGCCTACCCCCACATCCGCCTCAAGCTGCACAACGTCACCGGCCGCGACGGCCTGGCCATGCTGCGCGCCGACGAGGTGGACTTCGCCGTCGGCTCCATGCTGGAGGTGCCGGACGACATCAGCTACCGCCCGGTGGTGACCTATGACCCGACCCTGATCACCTCCCTGGACCATCCGCTGGCCAAGAAGCAGAACCTGCGCCTGGCCGACATCAGCCCCTACGGCCTGATCCTGCCGCCGCGCCATCTTTCCACCTGGCGCATCGTCGACCTGGTGTTCCAGCAGCACAACCTGAACTACAACGTGGCGCTGGAGGCGGGCGGCTGGGAAGTGATCAAGAAATACGTCGAGCTGGGGCTGGGCATATCCATCGTCACCGACGTTTGCCTCACCGGCGAGGAGCGCCTGGCGCAGATCCCGTTGAGCCAGTATTTTCCGCGCCGCACCTACGGCATCGTGTTGCGCAAGGGGCGATTCCTGTCGCCCCAGGCCAAGCGCTTCATCGACATCATGGACCGGGTGTTCGTCAGCGAGGGCTCGGAGCATGGCGGCATGGGCGACGAGCCGCCGGATCCCAACCGCCCGCCCGGGTCTGTGCCGGCGGACATCCTCTAGTCGTCGGCCCGATGCTGCCGCTTTACTGCACCGATGCCGCGTTGCAGCCGCGCGCCGCCGCCCTGGCCGCACGCTGGGGGTTTGCGCTGGGCGCAGATGAACCGGGCGAGACACCGCGCCTGGTGTTGACCGCCGAGCGGCTGGAACTGCGCGCCCTGCACAGCGAAGGTCCGGTGTACGTGGATTTCGTCGGCGGCGCCGTGGCCCACCGGCGCCGCTTCGGCGGCGGTCGCGGTCAAGAGATTGCAAAGGCGGTAGGGCTGAAACAGGGGGCGACGCCGCGCGTGTTGGATGCCACCGCCGGCCTCGGCCGCGATGCCTTCGTGCTGGCCAGCCTGGGCTGTCCGGTAACCCTCATCGAGCGCTCGCCGGTGGTGGCGGCGTTGCTGGCGGACGGCCTGGGGCGGGCGGCACAGGATGCCGAGGTCGCGCCGATCGCGGCGCGCATGCAGCTGTTGTGCGGCAATGCGGCGCAGCTCATGGCGCAGCTGGAAGAGGCAGAGCGGCCCGACGTGGTGTATCTCGATCCGATGTATCCGCACCGGCGCAAGTCGGCGCTGGTAAAGAAGGAGATGCGCCTGTTTCGCGAAGTGGTGGGGGAGGACCCGGACGCCGATGCCCTGCTGCCGGCGGCGCTGGCCTGCGCGCGCCAGCGCGTGGTGGTGAAGCGGCCGGATTACGCCGAGCCCATGGCGGGACGGACCGCGACCATGAGCATCGCCACCAAGAATCACCGTTTCGACGTGTATGTGCTCAAGGCGCTGCCACAGTAGGGTGCGCATTGCGCACCCTCAGTCTTCGCCCGATATCGGCATTGGTGCGCAGTGCGCACCCTACGTGTGAAATTGCACCGGTCGGAGCGAATGCCGGTTCAGTGTGAATCCATGAACACCGGCACCTTGATGCCGTATTTTTCCGCCGACTCGCAGTTGATGATGCGATCGTCGCCGCTGCGCGCGGTGGGGTTGGACAGGTCGATGTCGCGCGGTGTGATGAACTGGCGTTTGTTGGCGTCGTAGACCACGCGCACCTGGGGAAACAGCGGGCCTTTCTCGCCTTCCTCCAGCACGATGGCCAGCCGCCCGCTTTCCAGCCGTACCAGGGTGCCCACCGGGTAGATGCCCACGCAGCGGATGAACTGGTGCACCAGCGCCTCGTTGAAGTGGAACTTGCTCCACTCCAGCAGTCTGCGCAGCACGATGGTCGGTTCCTCGCCCTTGCGGTAGCAGCGGTCGGCGGAAATGGCGTCGTAGACGTCGACGATGGCGGCCATCTGGCCGTAGCGGCTGATTTCGTCGCCCTTCAGCTTGAGCGGATAACCGCTGCCGTCGTAACGCTCATGGTGCTGGGCGGCCACGGCCAGGGCCGTGGCGCTGATGCCGTTGGTCTGCTCCAGCACCTCGCGGCTGTAGACCACGTGCTGGCGCATGATGGCGAATTCGTCATCGGTGAGCTTGCCCGGTTTGTTGAGGATGTTGTCCGGCGTCTTGATCTTGCCGATGTCATGCAGCAGCGCACCGACGCCGATCTCCTGAATGACGCTGCGTTCCAGCCCCAGCTCCTTGGCAAAGGAGATCATCAGCACGCCGACGCTGACCGAGTGCTCGAAAGTGTACTTGTCCATCTCGCGGATGCGGCCCAGGCTCATCAGGGCGTGGGGATTGCGAAAAATGGACGAGACCATGCCGTCCACCACGTGGTTGACCCGCTCGGCCTCGATCTGCTTGCCGAGGCGCACGTCCTGCATGATGCTGGTGACCAGGCGCGAGGCCTCGCGCTCCACCCGTTCCGCATAGACCCGCTCCTCCCGCGCGGTGACCTTGGGCGGGGCCGCTGCGGACGGCTCCGCACCGACCCGTTGCAGGCGCTGTTGCAGGTCGGCGATGACCTCTTCCCGCGTTTGGGCGGAACCCACATCCGCACCCTTGCCGGTGTCGATGTACAACTCCTTGACGCCCATCTCGGTGATGCGTTTTATGGTATCCAGGTCATTGATTTGGAAGCGGTTAGCCAGAAAGGGGTGATCCATCCAGCCGCAATTGAGGTCGTGGACGTACATGCCGGGCCGCAGCTGGCTGACGTTCACCTTTTTGATGTTCTGCTCCATGCCGTGGGGGATTCCGCCATCGTGATGCACCCTATCATGCCCGGCGGCATGCAGGGTGGGCAAGGGCGCGGGCTTACTCGGTGATGGTGACTTTGTCGCCGACGTCCATCAGCGTATAGATGGTTCGCATGTCCTTGTTGGCGGCGCGCACGCAGCCGCGCGACACCCGTTGGCCCAGCAGGTCGGGACGGCTGGTGCCGTGGATGGCGTAGCTCTTGCCGATGTTGAGGGCATGGGTGCCGATGGCGCCGCGGAAGCAGCGCTGGCCGTTGGCGATGTCCTCGGCGTATTCGTCTTCCATGTATTTGGGAATGCACCACTCGATGCCCTGGGGATCGTGCACCTTCCAGCGCACCGAGTACTCGCCGGGCTCGGTGTAGTAGCAGCGGCCGCCCAGTTCCTTGGGTTTGCAATCGTCCATGCCGAGGGCGATGGTGGTCTGGTAGACGACCTTGTCGCCGCCCTGGCGGCGCTCGAAGACCTGCAGGCGGAAGTCGCGCTTGTTGACGACGATATAGCGCTCCGGTCCCGAGCGCACCGGTTCGGCGGGTGCGGTGACCACCAGGCTGGCGTAGTGACGCGGGACCCACAGCGGCTGCGGCAGCGGTTGCCAGGTGTCGCCGGGGAAGGTGCCGCTGATGCGCAACCAGTCGTCGTCGACCTGTCGCGCGGTGAACAGGGTGTCGGGGTTCCAGATATCGGCAACGCGGCCCGCGGGGGCCTCGCGGACGGCGGAGATGGTGGCGAGACGCCAGGTTTTTGCGGCGGCGGGTTCGGCGCCCGCGCCCTGTCCGGCGCGGGCGGGCAGGGCAATGAACAAGAATAGGGCAAGGAGTGGTGTCAGTTTTCCGGGCATGCGTAGTTCAGTCGGGCCGAAGGTGCACACAGTTTATCGAAGATGAGATCGAGGTCAACCCGCGGGCAATTCGGCGTGCACAGCCTATGCTTGTGGGACATTCGTGAATGGGACAAGGAGAGTGGCAAATGAGTGATGTAATCGCACAGTTGGGCAACGAGGCAGACTATCTGCTGGGACACAAGTGCAGCGGCATACCCAAGGACATGTTGCAGGTGCCAGGGCCGGATTACGTGGATCGGGTGGTGGCCATCAAGGATCGTCCGCCCGCGGTGCTGCGCAACATGCAGCTGCTGTTCAACACCGGCCGCCTCGCTGGTACTGGCTACCTGTCCATTCTGCCGGTGGACCAAGGGGTGGAGCATTCCGCCGGGGCTTCGTTTGCCCCCAACCCCATGTTCTTCGACCCGGACAACATCCCGCGGCTGGCCATCGAGGGCGGCTGCAATGCGGTGGCCTCGACCCTGGGTGTGCTCGGTTCGGTGGCGCGCCGCTACGCCCACAAGATCCCCTTCCTGGTGAAGATCAACCACAACGAAATGCTGACCTATCCCACCATGCACGACCAGACCCTGTTCGCCTCGGTGCAGCAGGCCTTCGAGCTGGGGGCGGTGGCGGTGGGGGCCACCATCTACTTCGGATCGTCCGAATCGCGCCGCCAGGTGATGGAAATCAGCGAGGCCTTTGCCCTGGCCCATGAGCTGGGCATGGTGACGGTGCTGTGGGCCTATCTGCGCAACAGCGCCTTCAAGGTGGGCGACACCGACTACCACGAAAGCGCCGACCTTACCGGTCAGGGCAATCATCTGGCGGTCACCATCAACGCCGACATCGTCAAGCAGAAGCTGGCGACCAATAACGGCGGTTACAACGCCCTAAAGTTCGGCAAGACCCATCCCAAGGTCTATGACACGTTGACCTCGGAACACCCCATCGATTTGGTGCGTTATCAGGTGGCCAACTGCTATATGGGGCGGGCGGGGATGATCAATTCCGGCGGCGCCTCCGGCAAGGACGACCTGCACCAGGCGGTGCGCACCGCGGTGATCAACAAACGGGCGGGGGGCATGGGGCTGATCTCGGGCCGCAAGGCGTTTCAGAAACCCATCAAGGAGGGGGTGGCGCTGCTCAACGCCATTCAGGACGTGTACTTGGCGAAGGAAATCGACATCGCGTAAAAAAACACCGTGTCGCAGAGGCGCGGAGAGATGGAGAAAAACCTTTTCTGATCTCTGCGTCTCTGCGGCGGAATGGTTTTGTATTCAGGCGGCTTGGCGCAGGACCCGCTCGATCTCTTCCATGATAATGGCGACACCGGTGGCGGCGTAGCCTGTTTCTCCCCGCTTGAGGGCGGATTCGAGGCTGTCGGCGGCGGCCTTGAGCGCGGGGACGCCGCAATAGGTGGCCGAACCGTTGAGCTTGTGGACGAGATGTTGCAGGGCGGGGTAGTCACCGGCGGCCAGGGCGGCCTCGATGCCCGCGCGTTGCTGCGGGAGTTCCCGCAGTAGCATGGTGAACAACTCTGCGGCCAGCTGGGCGTTGCCGCCGGCGCGCTGCAAGGCCAAATCCTTGTCGATAACCTTCATCACTGCGTTCATGCCCAATTCTCCTCTCCCTGGGTGGCCTGTCCTCAAAGTGTAATGAAATCAGCGGCGCTGGCAAGCTTTGATTTATAATCCGCGATAAACCACAGCGATTACCCGGGTTAACTCACTTTTATGCCATACCCCACACTGGAATCCTTTGTCGGCAACACGCCCCTGGTGCGCCTGCAGCGCCTGCCGGACGATAGCTCCAACACCCTGCTGGTCAAGCTGGAGGGCAATAATCCGGCCGGCTCGGTCAAGGATCGCCCGGCGCTGTCCATGATCCAGCGGGCCGAGGCCCGGGGCGAGATCAAGCCCGGCGACACCATCATCGAGGCGACCAGCGGCAATACCGGTATTGCCCTGGCCATGGCCGCCGCCATCAAGGGCTACCGCATGGTGCTGGTCATGCCGGACAACATGAGCGTGGAGCGCCGCTCGGCCATGGCGGCCTTCGGTGCCGAACTGGTGCTGGTGTCCAAGGAGGCCAGCATGGAGGGCGCGCGCGACCTGGCCGACCAGATGGCGCGGGAAGGCAAGGGCATCGTTCTGAACCAGTTCGGCAACCCGGACAACCCCCTGGCCCATTACGAGGGCACCGGCCCGGAGATCTGGCGCGACACCCACGGCCAGGTCACCCACTTCGTCAGCGCCATGGGCACCACCGGCACCATCATGGGCACCTCGCGCTACCTCAAGGAACAGAACCCGGCCATCCAGATCGTCGGAGTGCAGCCGGCGGAGGGCGCCAGCATCCCCGGCATCCGCCGCTGGACGCCGGAATACCTGCCCACCATCTTTGAGGCCTCACGCGTCGATCGCACCATCGACATCGGCCAGCAGGCCGCGGAGGAGACCACCCGCGCGCTCGCCGCACGTGAAGGCATCTTCGCCGGCGTCTCCTCCGGCGGCGCTGTCGCCGCCATGCTGCAGTTGTCGCAGGAGGTGGAAAACGCCGTCATCGTCGGCATCATCTGCGACCGCGGCGACCGCTATCTCTCCACCGGTGTCTTCCCCGCTTAAAAGATGCATTAAACGCAAAGACGCAAAGAGCGCCAAGAACGCAAAGTGTATGAAAGCAGATTGAAGTCTTTGCGAACTTTGCGTCCTTCGCGTCTTTGCGTTGAAGGCTTTTGACTTTGGGGGTGTTATGAACGTACTGGTATTTGATATCGAGACGGTGCCCGATGTGGCCAGCGGCCGGCGCCTGCATGGTCTGGACGGGCTGGACGACCACGACGTCGCCAACGTGATGTTCCACAAGCGGCGCCAGGAAACGGGCAACGATTTTCTGCGCCTGCACCTGCAACGCGTCGTCGCCATCTCGGTGGTGTTGCGCTCGCGCGACGACATCAAGGTGTGGTCGCTGGGCGAGGAGCAGGCCGACGAGAAGGAAATCGTGCAGCGCTTCTTCGACGGTCTCGACCGCTTCACGCCGACGCTGGTGTCATGGAACGGCGGCGGCTTCGACCTGCCGGTGCTGCACTACCGCGCCCTGCTGCACGGCATCAGCGCACCGCGTTACTGGGAGACCGGCGACGAGGATCAGAGCTTCCGCTGGAACAATTACATCAGCCGCTATCACAACCGCCACACCGACCTGATGGACGTGCTGGCCGGTTACCAGCCCCGCGCCAATGCACCGCTGGACGAGATCGCCACCATGCTCGGCTTCCCCGGCAAGATGGGCATGAGCGGCGACAAGGTGTGGGACGCCTACCAGGCGGGCGACATCGCGGGCATCCGCAACTACTGCGAAACCGACGTGCTCAATACCTTCCTGGTGTACCTGCGCTTCGAGCTGATGCGCGGCCGTCTCACCGCGGGTGAATACGATGCCGAGTGCCAGCGCGTGCGCGACTATCTCGGCAAAGAGAACAAGCCGCACTTCAGCGAGTTCCTTGCCAACTGGCAAGAGTAACTTCAAATCCTCGTCGCAGAGACGCGGAGGCGCGGAGATAATGACTTGAATTCTCTGCGCCTCTGCGTCTCTGCGGCAAACATGTTTTTTAGACTGACATCGAGCCATGTCCCGACGTAAAAGAAAGCCCCTGCCCACCACGCCGGTGCGCGTCACCATCGACAACCTCAACCACGAAGGCCGCGGCGTCGGCCGTGTCGACGGCAAGACGGTGTTCGTCACCGGTGCGCTGCTGGGCGAGGATGTGGAGTTCACCTACAGTGCCATCCACCGCAACTTCGATGAAGGCGTGGTGGTAAGCATACTCAAGGCCTCGGTCGAGCGCATCGCGCCGCGCTGCCCGCACTTCAACGTCTGCGGCGGCTGCGCCATGCAGCATCTCGCCCCCGAGACGCAGATAGCCTACAAGCAGAAGGTGCTGCTGGACGATCTCAAGCACATCGGCAAGGTACAGTCGAAAGAGGTCCTGCCGCCGCTGCTCGGCCCGTACTGGGGCTACCGGCGCAAGGCGCGCCTCGGCGTCAAGTACGTGCCCAGGAAGGAAAAGGTGCTGGTGGGCTTTCGCGAGCGCAGCAGTCCGTTCCTGGCCGAGCTGACCCGCTGCGAGGTATTGCACCCCAGCGTGGGCGAGCGCATCGAGGCGCTGGGCGCGATGATTGCCTCGCTGTCGGTGTATGACAAAATCGTGCAGATAGAGGTGGCTGTGGACGACACCCAGACCGCCTTGGCCCTGCGCAATATGGCCGAGCTGAGCGACGAGGACAGGGAGAAGGTCAAGGCCTTCGCCATCGAACACGACATTCACATCTACCTGCAACCGGGCGGCCCCGATTCGTTGAACCCGCTGTGGCCGGAGCACATTCAGCTGCGCTACGTGCTGGACAACTACGACGTCAGCTTCGCTTTCAAGCCCGGCGACTTTACCCAGGTCAACACCGACATCAACCGCCAGATGATAGACCGCGCCATCGAACTGCTTGACCTCACGCCGGAAGACCGCGTGCTCGACCTGTTCTGCGGCCTGGGCAATTTCACCCTGCCGCTGGCACGCCGCTGTGCCGAGGTGGTGGGCGTGGAGGGTGAGGCCAAGCTGGTGGAGCGTGCCCGCGCCAACGCCGCGGAGAATGCATTGACCAACGTACAGTTCCACGCCGCCGACCTCGCCGGCGATCTGGAGCACTCGCCGTGGTGGAAGCAGGGCTTCGACAAGGTGCTGATAGACCCGCCGCGCTCCGGCGCGCAGGAAACGCTGGCGCACATCGCCAGGATGAAGGTGGGACGCATCGTCTATGTGTCGTGCAATCCGTCCACCCTGGCGCGGGATGCGGGGATACTGATCAACGAATACGGCTACCGACTGGTGCAGGCGGGGGTGATGGACATGTTTCCGCACACCGCGCACGTGGAGTCGATTGCGCTGTTCGTCAAAGGGAAATAAATTGGCTGTGGGTCGGACTCCAGTCCGACAGCACTCCGGGGAACAGACTCTGTAGGAATGGTTCTGCTGCGATAAGCCATCTATCATACACAGGCGCCGTAGCGCGCCGGTGGCGCTCCTAAAGCTATGCGCTTCGCGCTGATTTCTTGAGTGCAATTCCGATTCGCGTACGCCGTTATGATTTCATGTTTAGCGGAAACTCGGCGCTATTGGTAGGTGTTGCCGCCATGTTTTAGCCAGCCTGCCACGTGGCGGCCATTAGGATCATGGTGCGTCCAGTGGATAACGCCTCCTTTGTCATTCCATTCATATACGCCATAGAATGCCACTGTGTCACCGATAGTTAATCCGCTAACGCGTGGTGCTAAATCAATATTGTGAGCGACCAACAGTGTCTGGCCCGTGCTAAGGGTCAATATAAAACGCTGATGTCTTGAACCGTCAAGATCATCAGCTAACACTCTTGATACCACACCATCACCATAAACCTGTAGGTTGCTTTGTTGGTTTTGGTATGCTGCTGCAAGATCGCTGACATCACTTTGAAGCGATGAGCTCACTGCGTTCGATGGACTAGGGAAGGGGTCAGGCACTCCCTGTTCATGCACGAAGGAGTACATCAATACCGCAGCAACGACCAAATAAATCAGCTTTTTCATGATTATTAACCTATCAGTACTTAAACGACTGCCTACCCTCGGGGCAGGTGTCGGTGACTGGCAGCCACTGGGCATTACTTCATGCCAGGCAACTTACGCATAAGCATGTATCCAAATCAAGGCTCGTGACCTGGCGTAGAAATGGTTTATCCCGCCAATTTCGCCAATATGCTGTCCATATCCTGCATAGGTCGTATCTGAGTAAACATCGAATCAGCCCCTGCATGTCTCTGTCGTAGCATCCCCAGCCACTGCTTGATTCGCGCGCTGAGCCCGCGCGTGCCGGGGGCGTAGTGCTCCAACAGACGGGGCAGGAGTGGTTGGATGTCGGGCCATTGCATGGCGGTGATCTCGCGGCCTTCGTGCCAGGCACGCAGGTGCAGGGCGAGGTCGGGTTGCATGAGGGCGCCGCGGCCGAGCATGACATGTTGGCAGCCGCTGATCTCTTGGCAGCGGCGCCAGTCGTCGACGCTGTTGATGTCGCCGTTGGCAATCACAGGAATCTTCAGCGCGTCGTTGATGGGACGCAGCCACTGCCAGCGGGCGGGGGCGCGGTAGCCGTCGTTGCGGGTGCGGGCGTGGACGGTGATGAAACCGGCGCCGGCCTCCTGCAGGGCGAGGGCGATGTCGACGGCGTTATCCGGAGCATCGTAGCCGAGGCGCATCTTGGCGGAGACGGGAATGTCGTCCGGTAGGGCATGGCGCACGGCAGAGACGATTTGCGCCATGAGCTGCGGCTCCTTCAGCAGCGCGGCGCCGCCGGCCTTGCGGTTGACGAAGCGGGAGGGGCAGCCGAAGTTGAGGTCGATGGCGGTGGCGCCAAGTTGTACGGCGCGCTCGGCGCTGAGGGCCAGCAGCTCGGGGTCGCTGCCGAGCAGTTGCAGGATCACCGGCGTGCCGCCAGCGGTGCGGCTGCCCTGGGCCAGTTCCGGACAGTGTCGGTGGTAGGTGCGTTCGGGCAGTTCGCCGTCGCTCAGGCGCAGGAATTCGGTGACGCAGGCGTCATAGCCGCCGAGGGCAGTGAGCAGTTGGCGCATGGGGGCGTCGATGACGCCTTCCATCGGAGCGAGCAGGATACGCACGATATTTCCCGGTTGAGGTTCAGGGGCGCAGTATAGTGCAGTGCCTAGACGGGAAAAAATCCTCGCGAATGCGATTCGCTCCTACATGTCAGAGCAGTTCGGTGTCGTCGTGGCTGTAGGGCGGGGCGCAGCAGCAGAGAATGTGCAGCAGTTCGCCGCCGGTGTTGCTTACGGCATGGGCCGTGCCGGGCGGGATGCAGACGGTGTCGCCGGGGACGATGGTGAACTCCTCGTCGCCGAGGCGCATCAGGCCCTGGCCGGAGGTGACGTGGTAAAGCTCCTCGCTGTGCAGGTGGCGGTGCAGGGCGGTGGTCTGGCCGGGCAGGACGGTGGCTTCCGCCAGGCTCTGGTTCTGGTTGCCGTGCACGGCCGGGTGCATCAGCTCGCGGATTTCTGAGCCATCGCGGGTGATGTAGGCGACGACCCCCGTGCGTTGGCTGCGGGGGTGCATCACAGTCCGTCGGCCCAGATGCGGACGCAGTTGCGGCCGTCTGATTTGGCCCACATCAATGCGTGGTCCGCCTCGGCAATGACTTCCTCGATGTCGCGCCCGCTGCTCAGGCAGGCGACGCCGAAGGAGGCGGTTACGCGCAGGGGCTCGGCATAGCCGTTGATACGGATAGGGGTTTGCTCGATGTCCAGCCGCAGGCGCTCGAGCAGCTGTGATGCCTCCGGTTCATCGGCCGCAGGCAGGCAGAGCAGGAACTCCTCGCCGCCGTAGCGGAAAATGGTGTCGTATTTGCGCAGCGAGGCCGAGAGGATTTCCGTCACCCTGCGCAGTACCATGTCGCCGATCTGGTGGCCATAGGTGTCGTTGACATCCTTGAAACGGTCGATGTCCACCATGCAAAAACAACAGTGTCCGCCGTTGCGGTTGAGACGTTCCTGCTCCTGACCCAACTTGTAGTACATGACGTGCCGGTTCCAGGCGCCGGTGAGCTGATCCACCACGCAGACCCGCTCGATCAGGTCGGCCTGGAACTGCCGCACCGCCACCTTGAAGTGGATGGCACTGTCCATGAAACGGGTGTAGACGCCGGGATGAACCTTTTGCAGGTCGATCTGTTCCTGCAGCATCTCGCGGGCGGCATCGTGCATTTCCTTGTGCAGTACGCCGATCTCGCGGAACAGGATGGAGTCGAGCAGCCCTTCGGGCTGGTTGGCTTCGTACCAGCGCCCGAACTTGCAGCGGCAGTGGGCGTCATGCAGGAGATTGGGGGAGTCGCTGTCGAATTCCTGGCAGATCATGGCGCGATGCAGGTCGCGCAGCCAGGCGAAGTGGTTCATGACGCCGCTGTCGAGCTGTTGCAACAGGGTGAAGACGTTGTAGTGAATCTGACTGTTGATGCGATTGCTCATATAGGCCGGTATTTCCTGCCGACCTCCAGTCAGCGTAACGAATCATCCATGGTCAAGACAATTTTTCCCTGCGTGCCGCCCTGTTCGAGCAGGCGGTGCGCTTCGGCCGCCTGGCTCAGCGGCAGCACATGGCTCAGGTGGATGCGCAGCTTACCGGCGTCGAACAGCGCGGCGCACTGGCGCAGGATGTCCGCCTGATGGGCCTGTGCCGCGTCCCAGCCGTAGTACATGGGCGAGAGCATCAGTTCGAGACTGATGCGCAGGTTGCGCATGCGGGCGAGCTTCCAGTTGACGCCGGCATCCGGTTGCAACAGGGTCACCAAATCGCCGTAGGGACGCACTGCGGCGAAGCTCTGTTCGAACACCGCGCCGCCCACGGTATCGAAGGCGATGTCCACGCCGTCGCTGCCGCTCCAGGCGCGCACCGCCTCCGCCAGGTCCTCGCTGCGGTAGTCGATGGCGCTGACGGCGGCCAATTCTCTTACAAATTGTGCTTTTATTCCACTGCTGACGGTGGTGATCACCTGGCAGCCCGCGGCGCAGGCCAGCTGGATCGCCACGTGGCCGACGCCGCCGGCGCCGGCGTGGACCAGCACGGTTTGTCCCGCTTGCATGCGGGCGCGGTCGTGCAGGGCCTCCCAGGCGGTGATCAGCACCAAGGGCGCTGCGGCTGCTTCGGCAAAGCTGAGGACGGCAGGCATGGCGGCGGCCCAGGCTTCGTCCACTACGGCGTATTCTGCGTAATTGCCGGTGTGGCCGCCGATACCGCCGTTACAAAAATATACGGCGTCGCCGGGTTTGAAGCGGCTGACCGCAGGACCGACGGCCTCGATTATGCCGGCGCCGTCGCAGCCGAGTATGGCAGGCATGTGCTCGGGATAGTAGGTGCCCTTGCTGCGCAGCTTGGTGTCCACCGGATTGACGCCGGCGGCCTTGAGGCGCACCAGCATGTCGTGGGCGCCGCTCAGGGACGGCACGGGGATGTCGGTGTATTGCAGCACGTCCGGTCCGCCGGGGGCGGTCATCAGGATGGCTTTCATGGCGTCCTCTGAGTGTGCGTCGATCTGCGGACACTATAGCCGGATAGACGCGCGGCATACACAATACGCAAGGGATGCCCTACCATCGCATCCTGCAACTAAGGGATTTCCCGATGGCGACAGAAATAGAGCGCAAATTTCTCGTTACCGGCACCGGCTGGCGGGCAGCGGCCGATGCCGGTACGGCCTATCGCCAGGGCTATCTGCTCGGCTCGGAGCGGGCCTCGGTGCGGGTGCGTATCGAGGGCGAGGTGGCCCGGCTCAACATCAAGAGCGCTACTCTGGGCGTGACGCGCCAGGAATACGAGTACGCCATCCCCATGGCCGATGCCGCCGCGCTGCTCGACGGACTGTGCGAAAAACCGCTCGTCGAAAAGACGCGCTATCACGTCCCGCACGCCGGCCGGGTATGGGAGGTGGACGTGTTCGCGGGCGACAACGCCGGACTGGTGGTGGCCGAGGTGGAACTGGAGTCCGAAGATGCGCCGCTGCAACTGCCGTCCTGGGCCGGACGCGAGGTGTCCGGCGAGGCGCGCTATTACAATGTCTGCCTGGTCAGACACCCCTATGCGAACTGGACGGCGGATGAACGCGGAACCGTGGATTGAAGTGGACATCGCCCGGCAGCGCCTGCGCCTGTTGCGCGGCGACGTGGTGGTGATGGACGTGGCAGTGTCCACCGCCGCCAACGGCCCGGGCGAAGAGAACGGCAGCGGCTGCACGCCGCGCGGCTGGCACGTGATCCGTGCCTGCATCGGCGCAGGCTGCGTGCCGAATACCGTGTTCATCGGCCGTCGTCCCACCGGCGAGATACTCACGCCGGAGCTGCGCGCCGCGGCTCCGGAGCGCGACTGGATCCTGACCCGTATCCTGTGGTTGTCGGGCCTGGAGCGCGGCCGCAACCGTCTCGGCCCGGTGGATACCATGCGCCGCTACATATACATCCACGGCACACCGGACGACATGCCGCTGGGGCAGCCGGGATCGCACGGCTGTATCCGCATGCGCAATGCCGATATCATTGCACTATTCGATCAGGTGGCTGCGGGAACCCGCGTGTTGATCGCGGAACAATCGGGAGTCAATGCGCTATGAAATGCCGCTGTGCGCCGCTGCGCCGACCTTAACAAATAATGCAGATGAACTCTCGCCAAGGCGCCAAGACGCGAAGGAAACCGTGTGTAAACGCCAGGCCAACCCAAACCGTTTAGCACATCGACTCGGGGGCGCAATACGTTGAATTTCTTAGCGTGCTTCGCGTCTTGGCGAGAGTGGCTGTTTTTTTAGGATATTCATTGATGGAGTTTGCCGCATGTCGCTAGGCCCGGTAATGCTGGACCTGCAGGGCACCACGCTGTTGCCGGAGGAACGTGAATTACTGCGTCATCCGCTGGTGGGTGGCCTCATTCTGTTTACCCGCAACTACGAGTCGCCGGAGCAGCTGGGCGCATTGCTGCGTGAGGTGCATGCGCTGCGCGAACCCCGTCTGTTGGTTGCGGTGGACCACGAGGGCGGGCGGGTGCAGCGCTTTCGCAACGGCTTTACCGCGTTGCCGCCGGCCCGGGTGTTCGGCGACATTCATGCCCACGATTCGCGCCGTGCCCGCAGGCTCGCCGAGGCGGCGGGCTGGGTCATGGCCAGCGAGCTGCGCGCGGTCGGTGTCGATTTCAGTTTCGCGCCCGTGCTGGACGTGGATCGCGGCATCAGCCGCGTCATCGGCGATCGCGCGTTTCACACCAGCGCGGATGTGGTGACCGAGCTGGCGCACAGCTACATGCTCGGCATGCGCCACGCCGGCATGGCCGCCACCGGCAAGCATTTTCCCGGCCACGGCGCGGTGGAGGTGGATTCGCATGTCGCGTTGCCGGTGGACAATCGCCGCTACGAAGATATTCATAGCGAGGATCTGGTTCCGTTCGAGCGGATGATAGGCTACGGCCTCGCCGGCATCATGCCGGCCCATGTGATCTATGCTCAGGTCGATCCGCAACCCGCCGGTTTTTCCAGGTTTTGGCTGGGCGAGGTGTTACGCCGCCGCCTCGGCTTCCAGGGCGTCATCTTCAGCGACGATCTCAGTATGGAAGGCGCGGCCTGTGCCGGTGACTACGCCGCGCGCGCCGCGGCGGCGGTGGATGCCGGCTGTGATATGGTGCTGGTCTGCAACAACCGGGCGGGTGCCGAAGCCGTGCTCGACGGCTTCAAACCGCGTCACGACCCGGTGCTGCACACGCGCCTGGCGCGCATGCACGGCCGCCATGCTGTGAGCTGGGAGTCGCTGCACCACGATCCCCACTGGCATCAGGCGGTGGCGGCGGTGGAGCGGCTGGCCGAGGACCCGACCATGGAGTTCGATTTCTGAATCCGGGGGACGCTATGGACTTCGCAAGCATCTGGAGCCGCATGGGCGGCAGCGACGGCACGTGGTTTGTGGTGAGTCAGGTGTTCGTGGTGGTGTTTCTCACCCTGCTGCTGGATTTCTTCCAGAAACGCCTGCTGAAACATCTGCACGCGAAGCTGCTGCAAACCAGTCGCCACTGGGACCATATCTTCGTCGAGTCGATGCGGCAGCCGTTGGCGTTGCTGATTTGGGTGGTGGGTATCACCTTCGCCGCCGATATCCTCGGCAAGCGTACCGACGTGCTGGTGTTCGAGGCCGCCGAACCCGTGCGCAGTCTCGGCGTGATTGTGGCACTCAGCTGGTTCCTGTTCCGTTTCATCCGCAACATGGAGCAGGACATCCTGGCCACTGCCGCCGCCGCAGGCCGCAGCGTGGATACGACCACCGTGGATGCCATCGGCAAGCTGCTGCGTGTATCGGTCGGCATCACGGCGACGCTGATGGCCTTGCAGACCCTGGGGTTCAACATTTCCGGCATACTCGCCTTCGGCGGTATCGGCGGCATCGCTGTCGGTTTCGCCGCCAAGGATCTGCTGGCCAATTTCTTCGGCGGGTTGATGATCTACCTCGATCGGCCCTTTGCCGTGGGTGACTGGATCCGATCGCCCGATCGCAACATCGAAGGCACGGTGGAGCAGGTGGGCTGGCGCCTGACCGTGATCCGGACCTTCGACAAGCGGCCGCTGTACGTGCCCAACGCCACCTTCTCCAGCATTGCGGTGGAGAACCCCTCGCGCATGAGCCACCGGCGCATCTACGAAACCATCGGCATCCGCTACGACGATGCGGAGAAGATGGCTGCAATTACGACCGACGTGCGCGCCATGCTGGAAACGCACCCCGATATCGATGCCAGCCAGACCCTGATCGTCAACTTCAACAGCTTTGCGCCCTCGTCACTGGATTTCTTCATCTACACCTTCACCAAAACGACCAATTGGGTGCGGTATCATGAGGTGAAGCAGGACGTGCTGCTCAAGGTGGTGGAGATCATCGGGCAGCACGGCGCTGAGATTGCATTTCCCACATCGACACTGCACGTTCCCGATGGGGTGCGCCTGCAGGCGCCGGATGCGGGCACGGCATAAGCGGCGCCAACATCACTTATTCATCGGGCAGGAGAAACCATGTCAGTCACACCGGAACATGTCGAGCAGATCTACCGTGAGGCGGACTGCCTGCACACCCAGGAACAGGTCGAGGCCGCCATTGTGCGCATGGCCGGCGAAATCACCGTACGCCTGAAGGAGGCCAATCCGCTGGTATTGTGCGTGATGACCGGAGCCGTGATCCCCATGGGCCAGCTGCTTACCCATCTGGCGTTCCCGTTGCAGATCGACTACGTCCATGCCACCCGCTATTGCGGCGAAACCTGCGGCGGCGCGCTGAACTGGCTGGCACGTCCGCGCATGGCAGTGCAGGACCGTGTCGTGCTGGTGGTGGACGACATACTGGATGAGGGCGTCACGCTCAAGGCCATCCTGGAAGACCTGGGCGCGCAGGGCGCCCGCGAGGTTTACAGCGCGGTGCTGGTGGAAAAGGAGCATGATCGCAAAAACGGGCTCAAGGCCGATTTCGTCGGTCTTACCGTGGAGGACCGATACGTCTTCGGCTATGGCATGGACTACAAGGACTACCTGCGCAACGCTCCGGGCATCTTTGCCGTCAAGGGCATGTAGGCAAAACATCATTGCCGCAGAGGCGCGGAGACACAGAGAGTTTCTTCTGTAGAAGATATCTCCACGCCTCTGCGGTTCCGCGGCAAACAGGTATTAAGAAGGGGGAAATGTGGCAAAACTGGCAATCATCGGCGGCACCGGTCTCACCTCGCTGAAGAATCTCGAGATCATCAATCGCGAAGTTGTGCACACACCCTACGGCGAACCCTCCGGTCCGCTGACCCATGGCGCCATGGGTGGCAAGGAGGTGTTGTTCCTGGCACGTCACGGCTACGGCCACACCATCCCGCCGCACAAGGTGAACTACCGGGCCAACACCTGGGCCCTGAAAGAAGCTGGGGCCGATCACATCATCGCGGTCAACGCAGTGGGTGGTATCCGTGCCGATATGACGCCGGGGCGCATCGTCTTTCCCCATCAGGTCATCGACTACACCTGGAATCGCATCAACACCTATTTCGAGGAGGGCCTGACCCACGTCACCCACATCGACTTCACCGATCCCTATTGCACCGGGTTGCGCCAGATGCTGATCGACGGTGCGCGGGTCATTGGCCTGAAAGCGGTAGAAGAGGGGGTGTATGCCACCACCCAGGGCCCCCGTCTGGAGACCTCGGCGGAAATCGATCGGCTGGAGCGCGACGGTTGCGACCTGGTGGGCATGACCGGCATGCCGGAGGCTGCGCTGGCACGCGAACTGGACATCTGTTACGCCTGCTGTGCCGTGGTGGCGAACATGGCCGCGGGACGCGGCGAGGGCGCCATCACTATGGAAGACATCGAACAGAATCTCAATGACGGCATGGACCGCGTCCGTGCCCTGTTGGAGCTGGTTGCGCCGCAGGTCTAATTTCTAATTGAGGAATTCAAAATTGAACAGGAGTTCAAGGTTCAAAGTTTAAGATTAAAAGTTTAAAAATTCGGGGCACCCTTCGTTGAACCTTGAACCCTAATCAGTTCCGCTTGATGGTACCCGTGGCACCGCTGGCGGGTGCCGCCGCAGGCTTGGTAGCCGGGGCAGCAGGAACCGGGGCAATTACCGGTGCAGGCTGTTCATAGGGCGTGACCAGGGCGATCACGCCGAACATCGGATGATCCAGGTAATGCACTTCGCGGCTGCGCATGCGGCGCGATTCATTCATGCGGTAGACGGGCTGTTCGGCCGGTGCGGCGTCGGGCAGGGAGAAAAAGCCGTTGTCTACCGGCGGCGTCGCATCGCCGACCGCGCGATACCGCAGATCCGTCTCCAGATGCAGGTAACGGGCAAGGATCAGGCGCAGGGTGCCGTCCAGGCGCAGGGCCGGGTTTTCCACGGGTGTCGTAGTGTCGACGTCCGGTGCGCTGCTGCCTTCCTCCGTTGCGGTCGCCGTATCCGCGGTTACCGCAGACAGGCGCAGCGGAATCGATTGTTCGCGGGCCAAGCCGGCCTGGCGCCAGCCGGTGTGCAGCAGCAACTCATAGTTGGGATCGGTCGCAATGCGTTCCGCCTCGGCCAGCAGGCGGTAGTTCTCCGGCGGCAGGGGCGCAAGTCGGGGATCGGTGCTGGCCTGTCCCGCAAGGGGAACGGGCAGAGCCGTGTCCATGCCGACGGGTAGGGCCTGATGCGCTGGCCAGATTTCACTGCCGGCGTCGGGATTGCGCTGGGCGACGACGATCAACTCCACTTCATACCAGGTATCCGCTGCCGACAGCGGCGCTGCGGCCGTGCCACACAGCATCAGCACTAACAGCCTGAGCAGTCTCATCCTAATTCCTTCTGACAGAGATTCTGTTCCACCGCCATGACCGCGGCTTCGACGCGGGAGTGGACATTGAGTTTACGCAGCACGGCCTTGACGTGGAGTTTGACAGTACCGTCGGAGATGCCGAGATTGCGGGCAATGACCTTGTTGCTCTGGCCTTCTGCCAGCAGGCAAAGGATCTCCAGCTCGCGCGGCGTGAGTTCGGAGAAGGGGGTTTCCTGCCGCTCCGGTTCGACACTCTCGCCCTGCACCACACGCGCCAGCACACCGGCCAGTTCGGGGGCCACCACCGTGCGTCCGGACTGGATGTCGCGCAGGGCATTGACCAGTTCGCCCGGTTCCATGTCCTTGAGCAGATAACCCTGCGCGCCGTTGCGCAGGCACTCCACCAGATCGCGTTCCTCGTTGCTGGTGGTCAGCATCACGATGGGCGTCTTCATGCCGGCGGCGCGCAGGGCGCGCAGCACTTCCAGGCCGTTCATGTCGGGCATGCGCATGTCGAGCAGGACGATGTCGGGCTGGATCTCCAGCGCGAGGCGCATGCCGTCGCGGCCGTCGCCGGTGGCGGCGACCACTTCTATGTTGTGACGCTCCAGCAGGGTTTCGAGGCCGCTGCGGAACAGGGTGTGATCGTCTACGAGCAATACGCGCATGGTCTTTATATGAGGGCAAACCGTTGTTGTTCTTTGTTGTGCTTAGGGTCGGGATAGCGGAAGGTCAGCACCACTCGGGTACCTTCGCCTTCCTCGCTCTCGATACGTAGTTCCCCGCCCAGGTAACGGGCACGTTCCTGCATGATGGACAGGCCGATGTGTTCGCCGGGGTGGCCGGAGAAGGCCGGTTCGCGCATGCCGACGCCGTCGTCCTCGATGAGGACGCGGTAATGGCCTTCGGCATTGCAGCGCAGCATGATACGCACGTTCTGCGCGTGGCTGTGCTTGCGGATGTTGGCCAGCGATTCCTGCACGATGCGCAGCACCTGCATCTCCAGGTTGGCGGGCAGGCGGGTGGAGTCCCACTCCTTCTGCAAGAAGGTGTGGATGCCGGTCTGCTTGCGGAATTGGCTCACCATGTCCTCGATGGCCGGCAATAGGCCGCGGGCGTCGATGGGGGCGCGGAAATGGGCCAGCAGTTCGCGCAGCTCGGTATAGGCTTCGTCGAGGCCGTTCTTGATCTGTTCGATTTCGCGGCTGGCCGCCGCCGTGCCTTCCTCGCTCAGGGTGGAGGGCAGCATGCTCACCTGGAAGCGCAGCGAGGCCAGGGTTTGCGCCAGCGAGTCGTGCAGTTCGTGCGCCAGGGTGTTGCGCTCCTGCATGATGGACAGGCGCTTGGATTCGGAGTCGAGGCGGGCCTTTTCGATGGCCATGCCGAGGTGGCGCCCGATGCTGGTGAACAGCGCCTTGACCTCGTCCCGCGCCTCGAACTCGGACTTGTCGATGAACAGGTTGTACACGCCCAGGTTCTTGCCGCGGTACTGCAGCGGCACGGCGATCATGCCCAGGTTGCTGTGCATCAGCAGCGGGCGACCGACGAACTGCTGGCAGGGCAGCAGGTCCTGCTGGAACAGCACCTCGCCTTCGTCCACGGCATTGCCGCACAGGCAGCGTTTGACCGGCACGATGCGCTCATGCGCCACCACTTCGTCGTCCAGGCCGATGCTGGCCACCAGTTCCATCTGGTCGTCGTCGATGAGCAGGCGCACGGTACCGGCCTTGGCGTTGACGATGTCGCGCATGGTGTAGAGGAAGCGGGTGAGCAGATCCTTGAGGTCGCGCGAGGCGTTGAGGCTGGCGGCGACGTCGTACAGCACCTGCAGGGAGTGGGTCTTCTGGGCGATGTGCTCGGTCTGGCGCCGTACTTCCGCCTCCAGGTTTTGCGACAGGGATTGCAGCGAACTGCCCAGGTGGTTGAGGTCGTAGGCCAGCTCGCCGAATTCGCCGTGGCTGTCCTGGGGCAGGCGGGCGGCGACGTTGCCGTTGCGTACCCGCGTCGCCCAGTCGCGCAGCTGGGCAAAGGGATCGACCAGTTGGCGTTGGATGCCCAGCAGCAACAGGGCGCCGCAGCCTAGGGCGGTAGTCACTGCGGTGAGTTGCAGGGCAAACAGCCAGGTGGAATAGGCTTGCTGCTGCCAGGCCAGATAGCTGGTCAGCGCGAGCAGGGCGAGACTGAGCAGCAGGCCCAGTATGGGAGGCAGCAGGTGGTGGCGGCGATAGGCGGCCAGCTTGCGCCGCCAGTCGGGGGCGGGCGGCAGCATCCAGGTTGCAAGTCCCTGCAGGCGTTCGGCATCCTGGATATCTTCAGCTTTACGCATAAGGTGGGGCGCTGTCCCGGCTCCGGTTTATCGCGTCATAGACCGGCCATATTACACCAACTGGCGGCAGCCATGAACCTGGAGAGGGCGTTTGCCAATAGCGCCGGCGGAACAATGGCCTGGCCGGGGGCGGTAGCGGACAGAGCCCGCCCCCGGCCGACTGCCGACGGTGTTCGACAGGAGCCCCCTTAGCTGGAGCAGCCGCCTGAACCGCAACCGCCTGAACCGCAACCACCACCGCCGCCGCCGCTGCCACAGCCGCCGCCGGTGTCGTTGGGATTCATGAAGATGAAGTGGAACTGGCCGGGCTCCATCTCGACATAGTCGATGGTGGTGCCGTTCAGCAGCGGGCCGTACTGGGGTTCGAACACCACGCTGACGCCCTCGCAGCTGAAGGAGAGATCTTCGTCGTGGGAGTTGTCGAAGCCCATGCCGTATTCGAGGCCGCCGTGGGCGCCGGGACGGGCGGCCAGACGCAGGGACAGGCCTTCCATCCCGCCCTGTGCGGCAGCCATCTGGATCTGTTTGGCGGCTTCCGGAGTCACTGTAATCATAATGCTGACCTTTTCAGTTGAGGTTCAAAAACACGGTTCATGCGATGCCGGCTTCACGCTGCCGGCGGCTGCACAGCCGTACAAAGTCCACGAAACGACGCGTCCAGTGGTATCCCTCCACATCGCGCAGGTGGACATAATTGGCGACCAGATTCCGGTATACGATGCCGTCGTGGCGGCCGTCTACGCCGGTGCCGCGTAGCATGTCATAGGCATAAGTAAGTCCGGGGGAGAGGTTTTCCAACATCGAATAGTGGAATTCGTGGGCAAAAAACTCCGCCGGTGCCCCTGCGCCCGGCCACGGATTGTGGCCGGTCTCCCGTAGCTGCACGTAGCCGCGTCCCTGGGGCTTTTCGTACATCACGATATCGCCGGGGATGATGCCCACCATGGCGCAACGCTGGTCTCCCCAGCGGATGGAGCGCGCCAGGTACATCAGGCCGCCGCATTCGGCATAGGTCGGCAGGCCTGCCTCGATGGCGGCGTGGATATCCTGTCTCAGGCCGGCATTGGCCTCCAGGGCGGCCATGTGGGTTTCCGGAAAGCCGCCGCCGATGAATAGCCCATCCACGGCGGGCAGGTGCGGGTCACGCAGCGTGTCGAAGGGCACCAGCTCCGCTCCCGCCTCCTGCAGGCGTTCCAGATCGCCCGGATAGTAGAAGCCGAAGGCCGCATCGCGTGCGATGCCGATCCGCACCTTGGTCCCCCCGCCCTCAGGGCGGGGGGGGGGGGGGGGGGTGGTTTTCCCAAACGGATGCCCCCCATGGGGCGACCCAGGGGGGATCGCTGCGGGGTGGATGCTTATCCCTGCGGATGGCTCCGGCGTGACCAAGGGCGCTATATCGCGGGCGAGGGCCAACAGCTGGTCCAGGTCCACCTGCCGCTCAATGGCCGCGGCGATATAGTCCAGCTTGGTGTCGACCTCGACGGCCTCGTTGCTGGGCACCAGGCCAAGATGGCGCTCCGAGATGGCCAGTTCCGGGTCGCGGTGGATGCAGCCGAGGAGCGGAATGTCGATATAACGCGCGAACACCTCGCGCAGGCGCTCCTCGTGGCGTTTGCCCGCCACGCTGTTGAGGATCACGCCGGCGATGCGGATGGACGGGTCGAAATGCTGATAGCCCAGAATGATGGGGACCACGCTGCGGGTCATGCCCAGCACGTTGACCACCAGGACCACCGGCGTCTGCAGCAGGGCGGCGAGGGCGGCGTTGCTGTGGCGGCCCTCGACGTCGATGCTGTCGAACAGCCCCATGTTACCTTCGATGATGCGCACGTCGGCGGGGTAACGGGTGAAGGTATCGCGGATTTCCGTCTCGCTCTGGGTCTGGAAATCCAGGTTGTGGCAGGGCTGGGCCGCCGCCCGGCTCAGCCACATGGGGTCGATGTAATCCGGCCCTTTCTTGAAGGGCTGCACGGTCAGGCCGCGCCGGCGCAGGGCCGCGCACAGTCCCAGGGTGATGGTGGTCTTCCCGGAGGACTTGTGCGCGGCGCTGATGAGCAGACGGGCCATGGGGATCAGGCGGCGGCGCGGAAGCGGTTCTTGTTGCGGTTCTGCCACATCGCCTGGGCCTGGGCCTCGGCCTCGTCGCGGTTCTTGGCGCGGCCCATGGTGTAGAGGGTGACTGCCACGGTGCCGACGATGGCGCCGACGCCGTACTCGTCCTCGCGGCTGCCGTCCCACACCTGCATCAGGTGGCCCACCTCCAGGTCGTCCTGGCGGATGTGGCGCTTGTCGAACATCGGCGGCCACTCTTCCTCGGACATCTCGCCTTCACGCACCAGGCGCACCAGGCAGGCGATATCCGGGTTGCGTTCGATCTCGCCGCCTTCGCCCTTGATCACCGCCATATGCGGCTGCTCCAGCAGCTTGCCGGCTTCCTGGTGGATGTCGCGGTAGCCGGGGTGGAACACGCTCTGCATGGCGCAGGGAGCATCGAGGGGGTTGAGCATGCGGGCGATGGTGTGCACCGGCGAGCGCAGGCCCAGCAGGGGGCGCATTTCGATGATCTGGTGCAGCTTGGGGCTCAGGTATTCGAGGTCGAGATAGGCGAAGTTGCCGCTTTCGATCTGGCGGCAGGCCTCGTCGAAGCTGCGTGCGACGGGGACCCCGAGCTGGGGCAGCACTTCCTTGGTATAGATGCGGCCGGCGGTGTGGCCACTGGCGCCGTGCATGAAGATGCGCACGCCGCTTTCGGCCAGCAGCAGGGTGGACAGCAGATACCAGGGCAGCTGGCGCTTCTTGCCCGCGTAGCTGGACCAGTCCAGGTCCACTTTGGGAGCGTTGGTTGGAACGGCCAGGGACTCGCGGATGGCGCGCACCGCGGCGGCGACCTCTTCCGGAGTCTCTTCCTTGACGCGCATCAGCATCAGAAAGGCGCCGAGCTGGATGGGCTCGACCTGGTCGCTCATGATCAGGCGGAAGGCCTCATAGGCCTCTTCGGCGGCAAGGCCGCGGGAACCGTTGCGGCCCTTGCCAAGTATGCGGACGTATTGTGCAAACGGATGTTCTTGGGTCATGCCCGGGCACCTCGAAGTTGGATGGTCACTGCCCGCCGGGGGCGGAGCGGGCCTCAGTACGCAATACAGCCGTTATAGGGGCAGGGCGGCGATTTTACCACTGTTGCGGCACAAGGTTTTTGCCCTGTCAGAAACGCCAATGCCCCTGGAAAGGGGCATTGGCGGGTCACAAGAGTAACAGGAACTTTCGCCGAGAGGACTCGGTTCCTACCTCCTACTTGTGATGCGGATCAGCCACTTCGTCCGCCAGGCTGGCCGGGGCCAGACGCAGCACCTTCATGCCGACCACCATCATCGCCATGGCGACGCCGATGCCGGAGAAGCCCAGCACCAGCTCGGGCAGGCTCGGGCTGTAGCTGTTGATCACGCCGTCATGGAAGCTGCTGGCTACCTCGTAGCCGGGGAACATCACCAGCGGATAGGCCTGACCGCCGATGAGGATCACGAACAGCTGGGCGAAGCCGCCGACGATGATCAGTGCGGAGGCGATGCCGATCCAGAAGCGCGAACCGCCGGTGGCCGGATGGTAGAGCAGGGCCAGCGGCAGCAGACTGCCCAGCAGGATCTGGCCGAACCAGAACGCCTGGGTAAAGACGCCGCCATCGCGCAGGATGAAGGCCTGCACGCCGTGATGCTCGGTGGCGTAGAGGTTGCTCAGGTGATAGACCGCCACGAAGAACAGCACACCGGCGACGAAAACGCCAAGCAGGTTCTTCAGACGGCGGATCACCGCATCACCCAGCGGGCGATTGGTCCAGTTGTAGGTGGCCATCGTCACCAGCAGGAAAATCGCCAGGCCGAAGGAGAAGGACATGACGATGAACATCGGCGCGAAGATGGCCGCGTCGTAGGCCTGCCGGGCCACCAGCCAGCCGAAGATGGAACCGGTACCGGTGGTCAGGATCAGACGCCAGACGAAGGCGGCGAAACCGGCCATCTTGTAGAACTTCTTCACCGTGGGATCCAGCATCGTCCAGATGTACACGGCGACCAGGGCGAGGAAGCCGTTATAAAGGATGATGTTCCAGGCGAAGATCGACTTGAAGTTGTAGTGGGTCATCGCCACGATGAGGCGATCCGGGCGACCCAGATCCAGCACCAGCACCGTCAGGCCGCCGATGAGCAGCGCGATGGCCAGCAGGGCGGACATCCGCGCCAGCGGCTGGTACATCTTTTTGCCGAACACCGTGCCGATGGAGGCCACGTTGAGCGCACCGGATGCAGCGACGATGAGGAAGATGGCGAAGACGTGCGGGGCACCCCACACGATCTGGTTGTCCATCCCCGTTACCCAGTGGCCGGTGTGTTCCATATAGAAGAACGCACCCAGGCCGGCCACGATGACGGCACCCAAGAGGGCGAGCAGGCCGTAAAAGCCCTTGCCGCCTCCGATCTCCATGAATTGTGTTTTTTTCATGCTAGAAGTTCACCATCCCGTTAAATGCCCTGATAGCGGACGCCGGTGTTGAGACCGAGGTCAGCGCGAATCTCGCTGCTGGCATAGGTCTTAACGCGCTGGGCGATTTCGCTATTGGGGTCGTTCAGGTCACCGAAGATGATCGCGCGGCTGCCGTCGGCGGCACAGGCCTCGACGCAAGCGGGTTCGCGGCCTTCGTCGACGCGGTGCACGCACATGGTGCAGGACTCGACGCAACCCTTGCCGCGCGGCGTGTGCGGACGCTGGTCGGTCAGAGCCTCGTGCACGAAGGAGCGTGCCTTGTAGGGGCAGGCCATCATGCAGTAGCGGCAGCCGATGCAGATGTGGCGGTCCACCAGCACGATGCCGTCGGCGCGCTTGAAGGAAGCGCCGGTGGGACAGACGTCCACGCAGGGCGGGGTTTCGCAGTGCTGGCACATCACCGGCAGCGAGTGAGTGGCGCCGGTGAACTTGTGGCGCAGCTCGACCTTGCGGATGTACTGGGTGCGCTGGCCGTCGCGGCTGTGCTGTTCGTTGCCCAGGCCGTGTTCCTTGTCGCAGGCCTCGACGCAGGCATTGCAGCCGCTGTTGCACTTGGTGGTGTCCACCAGCATGCCCCAGCGTACCTTGCTGCTTACCGGCTCGTCGGCCGGCTTGGCCTGGGCCACGCCGTAGAGCATGACGCCGGGCGCCAGCGTCACGCCGGCGGCCGCCATGGCGGCACCGCGGCCGAGCAACTCACGGCGAGCCAGATCCGGTTGCTTGTGTTCACTCATGGGCAACACCTGTCTTGTTCTCTGTAACGCCAACCAGACGATTGAGCAGTCCGTTGGAGTCGGGACGTTCCGCCTTCATGGCTGCCGGGCTTACCAGCGGATGGAACTGTGCAGTGGTTTCCGGCTTGGTGGCGTGGCATTCGAAGCAGTCAAGGGTCACGCCGGCATAGACGTGGCAGTTGACGCAGAAGTGACCTTCGCTTTCCTTGCCCCCGGCGGCCATGCTGCCTTCCGCCGGAACGTGGCATTCCAGACACTGCTTCAGGCTGTACTTTTCGGTACGGATGCCCTGACGCATGGTCTCGTCGCGATGGTGCTTCAGATACTTCATGTGATTACGGCGCATATCCGCCGTGTCTTCCACGCACTGGTCGCCCTTGGCCGCGGGAATGGTGGGCAGGGGAGTCCGCCCACCTTCGCCGGCGAGGGCCGGCGCCGACAGAGTCAGCGCCAGCACCACCATGGAGAGAAGCTGCAATAAACGCTTCATCGGGTTCACCCTTAGTCGCCCATACCCATCTGGATGTAGCCGGTCGGACACACATCAGCGCAGATGTGGCAACCGATGCACATCGAGTAGTCGGTGTAAACGTAACGGCCGGTGGTCTTCTCCTTGGCCGGAACGCGCTTCACCGCGGTCTGCGGGCAGAACACCACGCAGTTGTCGCACTCGAAGCACATGCCGCAGCTCATGCAGCGCTTGGCCTCGTCCACGACCTGCTTTTCGTCCAGCGCAACCAGACGCTCCTGGAAGTGGCCCAGAACTTCGTCGGCGTTGACCATGACGTGGTCACGCTTGTTGCGCGGGGTGTAGTTGAAGTGGCCCAGGAACAGCTCGTCGGCCGGGATGATTTCGGCGAAGGAGCGATCTTCGTAGTTGTGCACCGCGAACTTGGCGTCGGAAGTACCGCGCAGACCGCGGTCGATGTCCTTGGCGAAGCCTTCAGCCTTCTCGATGGCATCCTTGGCAGCCGCTTCGAAATGCTCGGGCTGCAGGCCGGTTTCCATCAGCTTTTCCATCAGGTTGAAGTGGTGCACGTCCACCTTCGGGCGGTGCGCGAACTCTTCGTTGTGCAGGTAGTGCTCGATGCTTTCCACGGCGATGGAGGCCTGGCCGATGGCGGTGGTCAGCAGGTGCGGACGCACGATGTCGCCACAGGCGAAGAAGCCCGGCTTGCCGGGAACCTGGAAGTGCTTGTCGGCACCGATCAGGCCCTTTTCGTTGGCAAAGCCTTCGAAACCGGCCACGTCACCGGTCTGGCCGATGGCGGCGACGATCAGTTCGCACGGAATGTCGTACTCGGAGCCGGCGATGGGGGTCTTGCCGTCTTCTTCCAGCTTGACCACGCGCAGGGCGGTGGCACGGCCGTCGGCACCCTTGATCACTTCCACCGGGCTCAGCTGGCCGGCGATTTCCACGCCTTCACGGGTGGCATCTTCGATTTCGTGCTGTGCAGCCGGCATCTTGCTGATCGGGGAGCGGGACATCAGCATGACGTCGGCGCCCTGACGGTTGGCGGTCATGGCCACGTCGTGGGCGGTCTGGTTGATGATGACGTGCTCCGGACGGTCCTTTTCGTTCTCGACGGTGATGTGGCCGAGACGGCGGGCGACGGAGGCGACGTCGATGGAGGTGTCACCACCGCCGATGACCACGACCTTGCCGCTGACGTGCTTCAGGCGGCCTTCGTTGAAGGCGGCCAGGAAGGCGACGCCGGTGATGCAGTTGACGGCGTCGGCGCCGGGGATCGGCAGGCTGCGGCCGGACCAGGCACCCATGGCGAACAGCACGGCGTTGAAATCCTTGGCCAGCTGCTCGACGGTGATTTCCTTGCCGATCTTCACGCCGGTCTTGATGGTGACGCCCATCTCGACGATACGGTTGATTTCGCCGTCCAGCACGTCGCGCGGGGTACGGTAACCGGGAATGCCGTAGCGCATCATGCCGCCCAGCTGTTCCTTCTGCTCGAACACGGTCACGGCGTGACCCTTGCGGCGCAGCTGGTAGGCTGCGGCGAGGCCGGCCGGGCCGCCACCGATGACGGCGACTTTCTTGCCGCTGTCGGCACCGGCTTCGAACTTGTAGCCGTTGGCCAGCGCCTGGTCACCGATGTACTGCTCGACGGAGTTGATGCCGACGTGGTCGTCCACCTGGTTGCGGTTGCAGCCGTCTTCGCAAGGCGCCGGGCAGACACGGCCCATGATGGCCGGGAACGGGTTGGCATTGGTGTTGCGGCGGAAGGCGTACTCCTGCATGGTCATGCCGGCAGTCGGCTTCTCGATGCCGCGCACGATGTCCAGCCAGCCGCGGATTTCGTGACCGGAGGGGCAGCTACCCTGGCAGGGCGGGGTGCGATGCACGTAGGTCGGACACTTGTGGGTCCAGCTCGCCTGCCAGATTTCCTGGGAGAAAGGAAGGTGCCTGCTGTCACCGTCCTTGTAGCGGCGGTAGGTAAAGCTTTTCTTCATGTCGTCGCTAGAAGTTGCCATTTTCAATCTCCTATGCCTGTAGCCTTGTCTCCCCCCGGTGAAACGGTTTCACCGCGGGATGTGAATTTTTTTACTCGGAGGCCTCTGCCGCCGGCTCCGCTTCTTCTTCCCCTTGCCCCGGAAGAATGATTGCGTCCTTCACCAGTTGGTGGAGGCTGACGATGGTGTCCATGGGGACGCCGTAATACGGCATGATCTTGCTGAACTGCGCCTTGCAGATGGCACAGATCGCCGCCATGGCATTAACCTTGTCTTCGTCAATCACTCTCTTGAGGGCCTCCATGCGGGGCAGGGCGCCCTTGACACGGAGTTCCATCAAATCGTCGGTCAGCAGGCCGCCGCCACCGCCGCAGCAGTAAGTCACTTCGCGGATGGTGTCGGGATCCATGTCGACATAGTTGTTGCACACCGCCTTGATGACGTTGCGCGGGATATCGAACTGGCCGCCAGGTTCGGTGCCCATGCGGGTCGCACGCGCCACGTTGCACGAGTCGTGGTAGGTCACCGTGCGGTGATCGTTCTGCGACTTGTTGAAGGTCAGCTTGTCCTGCTGGATAAGATCCCAGGTGAACTCGCAGATGTGCTGCGGGATCGGGTAGCTGTGATCCAACTGCTTCTGCAACTGGATCGCGTATGGGTCGTCAGCGCCGGAACCGACGCCGGTGAGGGTGTTCCAGAAGCTGTACGCCACGCGCCAGGCATGGCCGCACTCGCCGACGATGATGCGCTTGACCTTGAGGTCGATGGCGGCTTTGCGGATGCGCTCGGCGACCTTCTTCATGTTCGAGTAGGAACCGATGAACATGGAGAAGTTGGCCGCTTCGGAGGCATAGGTGGACAGGGTCCAGCTGATGCCGGCGGCGTGGAACACCTTGGCATAACCCATCAGGCCGTCGATGTGCGGCTCGGCGAAGAAGTCGGCGGACGGGGTGATCAGCAGCACGTCGGCGCCTTCCACGTCCAGCGGGATCTTCACGTCACAGCCGGTTTCATCGGAAATCTCTTCCGCGAACTCCTCCAGCGTGGCTTCCAGCGCCGGACCGGGCAGGCCCAGGTTGTTGCCGATCTTCTGCACCTTGCCGAGGATCTCGTTGCAGTACTTCTGACCGTAGCCGATGGAGTCCATGATTTCGCGGGCGGCCATGGAAACTTCGGCGGTGTCGATGCCGTAGGGGCAGAACACCGAGCAACGACGGCACTGCGAGCACTGATGGAAGTAGCTGTACCACTCGTCCAGCACTTCACGGGTCAGGTCGCGGGCGCCGACCAGCCAGGGAATGTACTTGCCGGCGAAGGTGAAATGACGGCGATAGACGCTGCGCAGGAGATCCTGGCGCGCCACCGGCATGTTCTTCGGGTCGGAGGTACCCTGGAAGTAGTGGCACTTGTCGGTGCAGGAGCCGCACTTGACGCAGGCGTCCATATACACGCGGAAGCCGCGATATTTGCCCAGCAGGTCGCCCATCTTCTCGATGGCCTTTTCCTGCCAGTTCTCCACCAGTTCTCCCGGAAACCCGAGGAAGGTGTTGTGGTCCGGTGCCGCAAGGTAAGACTTCAGGTGCGCCGTCGCATCCGGCTGGAGGGCAGGAATGCTCGGGTACTCCCGCATTTTCGGCGTGTCAAACTTGGCTGCAGCCACGCGTTTCTCCTTATACGTTCAAAGCGCTAAAGTTCGGTTACTTATCCAGCTCGGCGGCCCACGGCGCCAGATGGCGGCGTTCACGCGGGTTATCGACCTGGTTGCGGCTCGGGCTGAAGAATACCCCGGGGGCATGCAGCAGCTTGCTGAAAGGAAAGATGATGAGCAACGCGGCAACCAGACCGAGGTGTACCAGCAGCGGCGCATCGGCGGGCAGGGGTTGCAGATCGAAGCGCATCAGGCCGAGGAAGAAGGCCTTCACCGAAACGATGTCCGTGTGCTTGACGAACTTCATCATCAGGCCGGAGGCGCCGATGCCGACCAGCAGGGCGAGCATCAGGTGGTCGGATGGCCCGCTGATATAGCGGATGCGCTCGACGAAGATGCGGCGCGCCCACAGACCGAGCAGGCCCAGGACCATGAAGAAGCCGGCGTACATGCCGAACGGCTGGATAAATGTGATGATCCCCCAGACCGGCTCCTGGAAATAGCGGAAGTGGCGCAGGATAACCAGGGCCAGGGATACATGGAACATCCAACCGAAAAGCCAGGTCCACTTGGTGCCCTTGAACAGGCTTTCAAACAGCACGACCTCGCGGGCCATGCGCAACACCACGCCACTGGTAGTGGTCGGCGCAGGTGTGGTGGGAATCTTGAGCGGTGCGGGCGTCGTGGCGTACTGGCGAATCTTGTAGGCCAGGCCGACGATGAATAACGCCGTGGCGGTATAGAACAAGAGTGCGTAAAGCACTGTCAGGAACGACATTCGTATCGACCCTCGCTAGAGAATTGAAAAGGGTGGGGGGCGCAAGCGCCCCCCAGGGCGCAACTTAGATGCAGCCGGTCGGCTTCGGCAGGCCGCCGATCTTACAGGCCTGCTTGGCGGGACCGTACGGGAACAGCTCGTACAGGTACTTGCTGTTGCCCTTCTCGGGGCCAAGCTTCTTGCCGATGGCCTTGGTCAGAACGCGAACGGCGGGAGCGATCTGGTACTCGTTGTAGTACTCGCGCAGGAAGTCGATAACTTCCCAGTGAGAGTCGGTCATCTCGACGTTCTCGGACTTGGCCAGCTCCACAGCGATATCGCGGTTCCAGTCGTTGATGTTGACCAGGTAACCTTCCTCATCGACTTCTACAGTCTTACCACCAGCAGTCATAGTACCCATGACATTATCTCCTCAATCAGTTGGATTGAATGAATAGGCTTACAGCCAGGATTGAACACGATCAAACTTGACGGTCAGGTCAACAAACCCGGCGTAATCGACCAGATTGACACCATCCATCACTTTGCCCTTCAGACCACGAGCATTAACATCCGGCTCCAGGGCGTAAAAGGTGATATCACCCATGGCCTGCTGCACGTCGGCGGACACGGAGGTGTCCTTCAGTGCAGCGTAGACGCCATCCTCGATCAACAGGACGGCGCTGCCTTTTGCAGCGTGCTTGATGCAGCTTTCAAAGGTGTTCTTCTGAAACGGCGACTTATTTACGGTATGCAGCATTTCGTCTTCCCCGGTTAAAAGGTCAGGAGCACGTCCTGCTCTTCCATAAGGTCGCGGATTTCAGCCGCGGTCTTCACTTCGACGTCCACCAGCAGGTCGTCTTCGCTCAGGCCACGTGCTTCCAGCGACTCCTTGGAGACGTACAGTTTTTCAACGTCGTACATCTCGAGCGCACGGTAGGTGGGGGAGAAGTTCTTCATGCCGATACCGGCGGTATCCTGCCCCTTGGCGAGCTGGAATACGCCGTCGTCCATAAAGATTACGGAGACGTCCTGCTCGAAGGCGGCGCCGATCAGCACCACTTCCAAAGCTTCCAGCGCGTAAACCGTACCGTACGGAGCGGTGCGGTTCACATAGCAGAACTTCTTCTGCACGCCGCCTTCCATCATTTCTTCGTCACTCATCACACTCTCTCCCGTATCAATCGCCAAACACGACGAGGCGATCGGCCTGAATACCGCCCTCGATCAGCTGGCCCAGACCGGAGATCCGGAAACCGGGAGCGATGTTGTCGGCGTTCTTGCCATTGCGCCTGGCCTCATCGGCGTCAGCGATGCCGCGGCGCTGGGCCGCGGCTACGCATACGACGAGATCAAGGCTGTGCTTGGCAGCCAGCTCACTCCAGCGGTTGATCACGTTGCGATCATCCTGCGGCGGAGTGGTCAGACGGGTCGCGTTGTTGACGCCGTCGTGATAGAAGAACACGCGATAGATTTCGTGTCCTGCTGCCAGCGCTGCGGTGGCGAAGTTGTACGCCGTATCAGATGCCTGATGAGTGTACGGGCCTTCGTTAACCTGAATCGTAAACTTCATTGACCTCTTCCTTTTATCCGTTTATCAGAAGCGGATGTGAGCAGAGGCGTTGAGGTTCACGCGGCCACCACGCCAGTTGTCGATGTGGTACTTGGTGAACGGCAGGCCGGTCAGCTCGAAGAAGCGCGGCCAACCGATACGGTCGATCCACTCGTTCATACGCTCGTAGTCCTTGGCATCCTTCTTGTAGGCACCCAGGATGTTCTTCACCACAGCGGCGGCTTCAGGCCAGCGCGGCGGGTTGTTCGGGATGCCAGCGGCGACCAGCTTGTGGAAGGTCGGCTTGGAACGGGCGTTGGAGTTCTTGCCGCCGACCCAGATGGCCAGCTTGGAGTGCTCCGGATCGTTGATCTGCATCGGCGGGCAAGGCGGGAAGCAGGCGCCGCAGCAGATGCACTTCTTCTCGTCGACTTCCAGCGAGGGCTTGCCGTTGACCATGGCCGGGCGGATGGCCGCTACCGGGCAGCGGGCCACAACGGACGGGCGCTCACACACGTTGGCCACCAGGTCATGGTTGATCTTGGGCGGCTTGGTGTGCTGGATGTTGATGGCGATGTCACCCTGGCCGCCGCAGTTGATCTGGCAGCAGGAGGTGGTCATACGCACGCGGTTCGGCATCTCTTCGTGGGTGAACTCGTGGTACAGCTCATCCATCAGGGCCTTTACGGCGCCGGAGGCGTCGGTGCCGGGGATGTCGCAGTGCAGCCAGCCCTGGGTGTGGGAGATCATGGACACAGAGTTGCCGGTGCCGCCGACGGGGAAGCCTTCGGCCTGCAGCTTGTCGATCAGCGGCTGGACCTTCTTCTCGTCGGTAACCATGTACTCGATGTTGGAACGGATGGTGAAGCGCACAAAGCCGTCAGCGAACTGGTCGGCGATATCCATCAGCTTGCGGATGGTGTAGGTGTCCATCTGGCGCTGGGTACCGGCGCGCACGGTCCAGACTTCCTCACCGGTCTTGGCGACGTGGTGCAGGACGCCGGGGCGCGGACGATCGTGATACTTCCACTGGCCGAAGTTCTTCTTCAGCGTGGGGTGCATATACGGGAACGGATCCGGTACACCACTCTCGATGGGCATGCGAGGTGCAGACATAATTACCTCCAATTACACTCAGAAATTCGTCGTTATTTAGTTTGCGGGGCGTACCGG
>Ga0299912_10000265_pt1 | contig 49107 bp, 52 predicted proteins | sample RVTome_2_FD_207667 | JGI IMG/M metagenome (GOLD analysis project Ga0299912, IMG submission 207667) | Soil microbial communities from uranium-contaminated site in the Upper Colorado River Basin, Wyoming, United States - RVT95D214 (version 2) ... | reverse complement strand
CGTAGGGGCTGCGCGGGTAGAAGGGGGTGGTTTCCTTCTGCGGGGTTTCCTGCACCAGGCCGAAGAGTTCGGAGGTGGACGCCTGGTAGAAGCGGGTTTTACGCTCAAGGCCGAGGATGCGGATGGCTTCGAGGATGCGCAGGGCGCCGAGGGCGTCGGAGTTGGCGGTGTATTCGGGTTCTTCGAAGCTGACGGCGACATGCGACTGCGCGGCGAGGTTGTAGATTTCGTCGGGCTGCACCTGCTGGATGATGCGGATGAGGCTGGAGGAATCGGTGAGGTCGCCGTGGTGCAGGATGAAGCGGCGCCCTTTCTCGTGCGGATCCTGGTAGAGATGGTCGATGCGGTCGGTGTTGAACAGCGAGGTGCGGCGCTTGATGCCGTGCACTTCGTAGCCCTTGCCCAGCAGGAATTCGGCAAGGTAGGCGCCGTCCTGGCCGGTGACGCCGGTGATGAGGGCTTTTTTGGTCATGGTTGTCCCGTCTGGTTCGGGCCGATTAAAGTTTAAAAGTGCAATTTTGATCCAGGCGAAGCTCGGGCCAATGCGGGAGCATTTTGCCTCATCGGGCGCCAAATCGAAATTGCGGGGGAACGAACCCCCCGCCTCTGCACCCTCCGCCATGGGAGGGGGGTCCGCATCGATGCCGAAAAACGGCCTTGCAGCAAGCCGTCATGCCCTCGCCCCGTCCCGTTCGGCTGCCCGCCTGGGTGCCGGTACAGGGCGCTGCCATGCTATGCTGATCGCGATTTCTGGAGGATGGCGTGATCAAGATTCTGTTACTGATTGTGGTGGGTTTCGCGGTGTGGGCGGTGATCCGCGCCTACCAGCGTTCGCTCAACAAGCCGTCGTCTCCCGTCCGTGGGGATATCGTCGAGGACATGGTGAAATGCGCGCACTGCGGGGTGAATCTGCCGCGCAGCGAAGCGATTTATTCCGGCGGCGATTTTTTCTGCACGCCTGAGCACAAGCAACTCGGCAAGAAATGAGCGCCCCGGCGGCTGCCCTGCCCCGCCCCACCACGCCGGGCTATTACGCGTCGCACTGGCGCAGCCTCGATTACTTCAATCTGTATCGCCTGACCCTGGCGCTGGCGCTGGTGTTTATCGGGCTGCTATTCAGCGATTCGAACCTGTTTCGCCCGGGCGCAAGCGAGCACTTCCAGGGCGTTTCCTACGTCTATCTGGTCATCGCCGCGCTGTTCGTGCTGGGCATCCGCGCGCGCTGGCCCGGATTCCAGATCCAGCTCACCGCCCACATCACCGCCGACATCATCTGCGTGATATTGCTGATGGGCACCAGCGACCGGTTGGCCGGAGGATTGGGACTGCTGCTGGTCATTTCGATCGCCTCGGGCGGGCTGGTGGGAAGCGGACGGCTGTCCCTGCTGTATGCCGCGATGGCCTCGATTGCACTGTTGCTGCAGCATGGCTTCAGCATTCTGGGCGGCAGCCAGCGACTGGAAAGCTTTTTCCAGCTCGGCCTGTTATGCGCCGGCTACTTCGCCATCGGCTGGCTGGCGCATGCCCTGACCAAGCGCGCCCTGCATTCGGAAATGCTGGCGCAGCAGCAGGCGGACGAACTGGCGCTTTTGAACCGGATCAACGCGCTGGCGATTGAAAACTCGCCCGACGGCCTGTTGGCGGTACGCGGCGACGGCGTCGTTCGTCACGCCAGTCCACGTGCGCTGGAACTGCTCGGCACCTGCGCGCCGCTGAAGCCCGGCATCACCCCGCTGCAGGACTGTTCGCCCGAGCTGGCGCGCCTGGCGCAACAGCTGCGCCCCGGCACGACGTCAACCCTGAGCACCCCGGCTGCGCAGTTGCGGGTGCGCTGCATTCCGCTGGCGACCCCGGACAACAGCCGGGTGCTGGTGCTGGAGGACCAGAGCCAGGCCGAGCAGGCGGCGCAGCGGCTGAAGCTGGCGGCGCTGGGCCGGCTGACCGCCAACATCGCGCACGAAATCCGCAATCCGCTGTCGGCCATCAGCCATGCCGCGCAGCTGTTGCATGAGGACACGCAAGCGCCTGGCCAGGCGAGGCTGACCGCGATCATCGAAAACAATGCACGGCGCCTCGACCGGCTGGTGGAAGAGGTGCTGACGCTCAACCGGCGCGATCGTCTCAACCCCACCAGCTTCGATTCTGCAACGCTGGCTGCCCTGATCGACGAACTGCGGCAGACTGAAGAAATCCCGGCAGATGCCGTCATAGTCAGCATGCCCGACACCCTGCATTTTCAGTTCGACCCCGACCACCTGCGCCAGATTCTGTGGAATCTGCTGCGCAACGCCTGGCGCTACAGCTGCAAGCAGGCGGGCAGCATCTGCTTCAGCGTGCAGACGCCGGGCGACGGTCTGCAGTTCGAGATCGAGGACGACGGCCCGGGCGTCGCCCCGGAACACCATGGCAATCTGTTCGAGCCCTTCTTTACCACCGATGCCCAGGGCACCGGGCTCGGGCTGTTCCTTGCACGCGAACTGGCCGAAGCCAACCATGCGGCGCTGGCCTATGTCCCGGGTTCGAGTGGTGCGCGCTTCCGCCTGAGCCTGCGCGGAGGCGAGTGAACATGGTCCCCTCGCCGCGTATTCTGCTGGTGGACGACGAGCCCGACCTGCTCGATCTGATGGAGCTCACCCTGGTCAAGATGGGCCTGGAAACCGACCGCGCAGTCAGTGTGGCGGAAGCGCAAGGCCGGCTGGCACAAACCCATTACGACCTGTGCCTGACCGACATGCGGCTCACCGACGGCGAAGGCCTGGACGTGATCACCTGCGCCAGTGCGCTGGCGGAACCGGTGCCGGTAGCGGTCATCACCGCCTACGGCAATGCCGGCAACGCGGTGGCGGCGCTGAAAGCGGGCGCATTCGACTACCTGGCCAAGCCGGTGGCGCTCGACCAGCTGCGCGCCCTGGTGAAATCCGCGCTGAAGATACCCGAGGCTGCCCAGGCCGGCAGCCCCGCACGCGACCTGATCGGCCAGTCAGCCACCATGCAGGACATCCGCGCGCGCATCGCCAAGCTCGCGCGCACCCAGGCGCCGGTGCACATCGCCGGCGAATCGGGCAGCGGCAAGGAACTCGCCGCGCGCCTGATCCACCGGCTGGGCAGCCGCGCCGACAAGCCCTTCGTCGCGGTCAACTGCGGTGCGATTCCCGAGACGCTGATGGAAAGCGAATTCTTCGGCTATCGCAAGGGCGCGTTCACCGGCGCCGAGTCCGACCGCAACGGCTTCTTCCAGGCGGCCGACGGCGGCACCCTGTTTCTCGACGAGGTAGCCGATCTGCCGCTGTCGACGCAGGTGAAGCTGTTGCGCGTGTTGCAGGAAAAGAAGGTGCGCAAGGTTGGCGCCACCGCCGAAGACCCCATCGATGTGCGCATCATCAGCGCCACGCACCAGAACCTCGCCGCGCTGGTGGAGGCCGGGCGCTTCCGCCAGGATCTGTACTACCGGCTCAACGTCATCGACCTGGTCATGCCGAGCCTGCGCGACCGCGTCGAGGACATCCCCGAAATGGCGCGCTTTCTGCTCGACAAGCTGGGCGGCGCCGACGTCAAGCTCGAACGCGACGCCGAAAAGGAACTCTGCGCCTATGCTTTTCCCGGCAACGTGCGCGAGCTGGAAAACACGCTGGAACGCGCACTGGCGCTGTGCGAAAACAATCGCATCACCTCAGCCGACCTCAATCTTGCCCCGACCCTGCCCGCGGCCGGCGCCGCGCCGGGCAGCAAGTACCCGCTGCAGGATTACCTCGACCAGATGGAGCGCGCCGCCATCCTCGAAGCGCTGGAGCAGACGCGCTACAACAAGACCGCAGCCGCGCGCGTGCTTGGCGTCACCTTTCGCAGCCTGCGCTACCGCCTGGAGCGCCTGGGGATCGACTAACGTGCAGTCCGCGTCGCGCACGTAAAAAAAGCCGCATCCAGTGATGGATGCGGCTTTTTTATTGTGTAGGTGGTGCCGCTTGTCGGAATCGAACTGACGACCTACCGCTTACAAGGCGGTTGCTCTACCAACTGAGCTAAAGCGGCGACGGGCGACATTATAGCGATGCCGCGCGCCTGATTGCTCGATTACTTGACGACCTTGAGCGAGGGTTTGCCCTTGGGCGGCGTGGGCGTACCGCCGGGTGCGGGGGGCGGCGTCTGCCCTGGCGGCCCGGACGTGTCGATGGGCTCAAAATGCAGGCCCTGGCCGTTTTCGCGCGCAAAGATCGCGGCCACCCGGTCGACCGGAACGGATATCTCGTGCGAAACGCCGCCGAAACGCGCGGAAAACTGGATCCAGTCGTTCTCCAGGGTGAGATTCCGCGTCGCCCCGGCGCTGATGTTGAGCACGATCTGGCCGTCCTTGACGAAGCCGGGCGGCACGCGGGTTCTGCCATCGACGGCAACCAGCAGTTGCGGCGTGAAGCCGGAATCCGTGCACCATTCATACAGCGCACGGATCAGATACGGCTTGGTTGAAATCTCGGCCACCTGCGCTGTCCTTATTCCCTTCGCCGCTTACTTGCGCAGCGCCTTTTCGGTCGGCGTCAGCGCGTTGATGAAGGCGGGGCGGCTGAACAGGCGCTCGCGGTACTTGAGCACGGGTGCCGCCACTTTCGGCAGCTCGATGCCGTAATGCTCGAGGCGCCACAAGAGCGGGGCGATCGCCACATCCAGCATGGAGAACTCGTCGTTCATCAGGTATTTCTGCTTGGTAAGGATGGGCGTGAGCTGCGACAGGCTGTCGCGGATTTCCTGGCGCGCCTTGTCCGACCCTTTGCCGAGGCTGTGCTCCAGCGTGTTGACGTGGGTGAACAGGTCGTGCTCGAAGTTGAACAGTACGAGCCGTGCGCGTGCGCGCATGACGGGGTCCGGCGGCATCAGCTGCGGGTGCGGAAACCGTTCGTCGATGTATTCGTTGATGATGTTGGACTCGGTCAGGATCAGGTCGCGTTCGACCAGCACCGGCATCTTGCCGCTGGGGCTGATGCTGGCGATTTCTTCCGGCTTGTTGTGCATGTCGACATCGATCACTTCAAAGTCCATGTCCTTTTCGAACAGGACGATGCGGCAGCGATGGCTGTACGGGTCGGTACTGCCGGAATACAAGGTCATCATGGCGGGGCTCCCTAAGGTGTTGCGTGTAATTAAAGCTTAAAACGCCAACAGCCGGACACAGTCCGGCTGTTGGCGAGGCATGACCAGACTCAGTGGATGTCTTTCCAGAACTCTTTCTTAAGGTAATAGGCCACCACAAAGAAGACTGCCAGAAATGCCAGAACGATGAGGCCGAGCTGCTTGCGCTGGAGCTGGGCGGGTTCGCCCATCCACACCAGGTAGTTGACCAGGTCGCCCACCATGGCGTCGTACTCGGCCAGGGTGATGCTGCCGGGTTTGACCAGCTCGAGGCGCTCGATCACGTCGTGCTCGCCGTCCTTCTTGTGGACCGGCACCATCTCGCCCTGCAGGTTCCACATCACGTGCGGCATGCCCACCTTGTCGAACACGGTGTTGTTCCAGCCGGTGGCGCGGCTGTCGTCGCGGTAGAAGCCGCGCAGATAGCTGTAGAGCCAGTCGGCGCCGCGCGAGCGGGCGATCACGGACAGGTCGGGCGGATTGGCGCCGAACCAGGCCTTGGCGTCGGCCTTGCTCATGCCGATCTTCATGGTTTCGCCCGGCTTTTCAGCGGCGAACATCAGGTTGTCCTTGATCTGATCTTCGGTCAGACCCAGGTCCTGAAGGCGCGAGTAACGCATGGCGCCGGCGCTGTGGCAGTTGAGACAGTAGTTGACGAACACGCGGGCGCCGCGCTGCAGGGAGTCCTGGTCGCTCAGATTGACCGGCGCCTTGTCCAGATGAACGCTGGCGCCCGATGCAAAGGCCACGACGGGGGCTGCCGCCAGCAGGAAAAGAAAATTCTTCAAGCGTTTCATTTAGCCAGTCACCCTTTCCGGTTCCGGTTTGGTTTTGTCAATCGAGGTATACCAGGGCATCAACAGGAAAAACAGGAAGTAGATCACCGAGAAGACCTGGGCAAAAATCGTCGCCACCGGAGTGGACGGCAACAGGCCAAGATAGCCGAGACCGATGAAGGATACGATGAACAGGGCCAGCATGATCTTGTAGATCGGGCCGCGATAGCGGATCGACTTGACCTTGCTGCGATCCAGCCAGGGCAGGAAGAACATCAGCACGATCGACAGACCCATCGCCACCACGCCGGGGAACTGCGAGCCGAACAGCGGCGGCACCGCGCGCAGGATGGCGTAGAACGGGGTGAAGTACCACAGGGGCGCGATATGCTCGGGCGTCTTCAGCGGGTCGGCCGGCACGAAGTTGGCTGCTTCGAGGAAGTAGCCGCCCATTTCCGGCGCGAAGAACAGGATCGCCGAGAACACCATCAGGAAGACGATGACGCCGACAATGTCCTTCACCGTGTAGTACGGGTGGAAGGGAATGCCATCGAGCGGAATGTGCGTGACGGGATCCTTCTTCTTCTTGATCTCGACGCCATCGGGGTTGTTGGAACCGACTTCGTGCAGCGCGACCAGGTGCACTGCGACCAGCGCGATCAGCACCAGCGGCAGGGCGATGACGTGGAAGGCGAAGAAGCGGTTCAGCGTGGCGTCGGAGATCACGTAGTCGCCGCGAATCCAGATCGACAGGTCTTCACCGATGAAGGGCACGGCGGCAAACAGGTTGACGATCACCTGTGCGCCCCAGAACGACATCTGCCCCCATGGCAGCAGGTAGCCGAGGAAGGCTTCGGCCATCAACGCCAGGTAGATCAGCACGCCGAAAATCCAGATCAGTTCGCGCGGCTTGCGATACGAACCGTACATCAGGCCACGGAACATGTGCAGGTAGACGACGACGAAGAACATGGAGGCGCCGGTGGAGTGCATGTAGCGGATCAGCCAGCCCCAGTCGACGTCGCGCATGATGTACTCGACGGACGTGAAGGCGAGCTCCGCGTCCGGCTTGTAGTTCATGGTCAGGAAGATGCCGGTAACGATCTGGATCACCAGCACCAGGAGCGCCAGCGAGCCGAAGAAGTACCAGAAGTTGAAGTTCTTGGGCGCGTAGTACTCGGACAGGTGCGCCTTGTAGGTTGCGGTGAGCGGGAAACGGTCGTCGATCCAACCCATCATTTTTTGCAGGGCAGACATTATTCTTTAAGCTCCTTTAGCGTCCACACCGATCAGCAGCTTGGCGTCGCTGAGGTATTGATGAGGCGGAATCACCAGATTGGTCGGGGCCGGCACGCCCTTGAACACGCGCGCGGCAAGATCGAAACGCGAACCGTGGCAGGGGCAGAAGAAGCCGCCCGGCCAGTCGGCGCCGAGGTCGGCCGCGCCGACATCCTTGCGGAAGGTGGGGGAGCAGCCGAGGTGGGTGCAGATACCGACGGCCACCAGATATTCAGGCTTGATCGAACGGTTTGCGTTCTTGCAGTAGTCGGGCTGCTGGGGCATCTCGCTCTTGGGATCGGCCAGCTGGTCCTCATGCTTGGCCAGCATCTCCAGCATTTCCGGCGTGCGATTGACGATCCACACCGGCTTGCCGCGCCACTCGACCGTCAGCAGCATGCCCGGCTCGACCTTGCTGATATCCACTTCCACCGGTGCGCCCGCCGCCTTGGCGCGCGCGCTCGGCATCATGCTCATCACCAAGGGAACGGCCACCCCTGCAACCGCAACCCCCCCGACAGCGCTGGTCGCGGCAATCAGGAATTTTCGTTTACGTGCGTCCACTTTTTGCCCATCGACTTCCTGGCTCATGTTTCCCTAACCTGAACGTTTTGCGATAAAACCGGCATTCTACCCAATATGCCGCCCCCACCGGAAGCCCGTCATGGCAAAGTCGCAATGCGACATCGCCCCTGGGCTATAATCTGCGGGTGGCGAAATCACGCCAAGTCCATGAATTTAATCGATATGCGCAAACTCTGGTTGCTTTTCGCCCAATCCACCACGGTGGCGTTGGGCGTGCTGTTCATCATCGGCCTGTTCAAGCCCGATCTCCTGCGCTGGCAGCCGCAACCGCAAACCCTCACCATCCAGCAGGCGCTGCATCCCTCGGGAAAAGCCGTCAGCACAAGCGAATCCTTCTCGCCGGCGGCACAAAAGGTGATTCCCTCGGTGGTCAACGTGTTCACCCAGCAGAAGGTGCGCAGCCCGGTCCATCCCGCGCTGCAGGATCCGATCTTTCGCTACTTCTTCGGCGATCGGCTGGATGCCCGACCGCGTGAAGTGTCCAATCTGGGTTCGGGCGTGATCGTCAGCGCCAATGGCTACATCCTCACCAACCAACATGTGGTTGAAGCCGCCGACGAAATCCAGGTGGCGCTGGAAAACGGCCAGACGCTGCCTGCGCGGGTGGTGGGGTCCGACCCCGAAACCGATCTGGCGGTATTGAAAATCGATACCGACAATCTGCCCGCCATCACCTTCGCCCAGGCCGACAGCCTCCAGGTCGGCGACTGGGTGCTGGCGGTGGGCAATCCGTTCGGCGTCGGCCAGACCGTTACCGCGGGCATCGTCAGCGCGCTCGGCCGCACCCATCTCGGCATCAACACCTTCGAGAACTTCATCCAGACCGATGCCGCGATCAACCCGGGCAATTCGGGCGGCGCGCTGGTCGATTCCGCCGGCAACCTGGTCGGGGTCAACAGCGCGATCTATTCGCGCACCGGCGGCTCGCAGGGGATCGGCTTTGCCATTCCGGTCAGCATCGCGCGCCAAGTGATGGAGCAGATCATCCAGTCCGGCAGCGTGACACGCGGCTGGGTCGGCATCGAGGTGCAGGATCTGACGCCCGAACTGGCTGAATCCTTCAACCTGCAAAATGCCGAAGGCGCATTGATCGCGGGCGTGCTGAAAGGGGGACCTGCCGACGCCGGCGGCATCCGTCCGGGCGACATCCTGCTATCGGTCAACAACAACAAGGTGTCGGATTCGGCCACGCTGCTGAACCTGATCGCAGCACTGAAGCCCGGGATGGATGCACGCCTCACGGTGGCGCGCAAGCAGCAAACGCTGAATTTGAAAGTCCAGGTCGGGCGCCGCCCCATGCAGCGCGCGCTGGAGCCGCCTCAGGAACCCGAACTCAACTAGGGCGACGCCAGGCCCTGTTCGGACACCACCTGCAGCAGCCTCACGCGCGTGGGATAGCTATACGCGTCCTGCTCCATTGCGGGCAGGTGCCAGGCGGCAGCGGTGCGCGCCATCCGCTGCAACGCAGGATCCGGCAAACGCAAACTGGCCAGAATCAGCACATCGGACGGCGAATACAGCGCGCCGTCGGCCAGCACCGGCTCGGGCTGCAAGGTGGCCAGCAAGGGGCGCGCCTCGTGTTTCCACCCCTTTTCACCCCAGAATGATTGCCAGGCGACCAACGCGAGCTGCCGCGCGCGGGTGCGCGACTGCGCGTTGCCGGTGGCATCGGCATGATCCAGCAAGCCCTGCACGACGTAGGCGTAGTCTTCCAGCTCGGCATGCGGCAGCACCTTCCCGTGCGCGATCCCCTTGACCAGGCGCCCCTCCCGAAGCAGCCGGGTCAGCAGGAAATGCTGCAGGCGGTCGGCCTGCTGACGGTAGCCCGGATCGAGCTGACTGGCCTGGCTGAACGCCGAGAGCGCCAAGCCGTTCAGGCCGGCATTCAGCTTGTGGTCCTTGGGCAGGCTGCGCGCGAGTCGAAAGGGACGCAGGACGCGCGCAGCGTCGGCCAGCAGACGACGCTCGTCCGCTGTCGGCGTGCGGTATTCCGCAGGCAGATAGCCGTCATCGAAACTGCGCGGGGCATCGAGCCGCCATACCCGCCGCGCTGCAGCGTAGGCCTCGGGCGACAGACGGCGCTTCAACTCATCAGGCTCCCACAGATAGGTTGCCCCTTCGCGCCCCGCCTCATCCACCGCCGAGGTGCTGCTGTAGAAGCCGCCGCTCGCATCCAGCAACTCCTTGCGCATGAAATCGAGCGTGCTGCGCGCAAGCTCGCGATAGCGCGGCTGGCGCAGCAGCGTCGCCGCACGCAAATAAAGCTGGGCCAGATGCGCGTTGTCGTAAAGCATTTTCTCGAAATGCGGCGTATCCCACTCGGGATCCGTGGTGTAGCGGAAGAACCCGCCGCCGACATGATCGCGCAGGCCGCGCGCGGCCATCTGGTCGAACGTCAGGCGCAGAAACTCGGCCAGCTTCGCATCAGGCTGCCGTGACTGGCGCTCCAGCAAGGCATCCAGTTGCGGCGCCATGGGGAATTTGTTGACCTGACCCAGTCCGCCGCGCAGGGTGTCCGCCTCCTGCCACGCGCCCGCCAGAAACTGCTGCCAGGCGCGTGCGCTGCGCTCGGCCGTCAGCGGCGCACTGACCGGTTGCCGGGCGGGTGGCGGTGCGGCCCGCTGAGCCAGGTTTCGAATGCCGGCGCGATCCGCCGTCCAGCGCCCGGCGAGATGGTTCAAGCGGGTGCGAAAATCGTCCGGGGGCGCGTACAGCATGACATACACCGGATAGCCTTCGGGCGTGACAAAAGCATTCAGCGGCCAGCCCGACACACCGCTCAGTTGAGTCGAGAATGTCTGCAGGGCATCGTCCAGCCCGCTGTTGATTTCGCGGTCGACCTTGACCGGGATGTAGTCGCGGTTGAGCAGTTCGGCAATCCCGGCGTTCTTGTAGCTTTCGCGCTGCATGACGTGACACCAGTGGCAGGCGAAGTAGCCCACCGACACGAACAGCAGCTTGTTTTCCCGCTGGGCGCGGGCGACGGTGTCGGCATTCCATTCCTGCCAGGCGACCGGGTCGCTGCCGTGCAGCGCCAGATAGGGCGAAGGATGGTTGACAAGCTGATTGGCCGGAGCGGCCGCAACCGCGGCCGGCAACAGCAGAATCAGCAGCAGGCAGGCAAGGGGTGTTCCGCGTTCACACGCGGACATAGGTCCAGCCTTGCTGCAGCCGGCTGACAATTTCCCCGATGGCGGTCGGGGCGGCCCGCGCGGTCGGCAACAGTTCCACGTGCTGGCCTTCGCCCGTGAATCGGGCAATGGTCTGGCTGCACGCCACCCAATGCAGGTTGGCGTGGCGCTGGGTCATGCGCGCAATGCGCGCCGCATGGGGGCTGACGCCGGCGCGCATCAGGTTGATGCCGTGGCTGTTGGCGACAATTTCGAGCTGCATCCCCCGTCCTTCCCGCTCCGCCTCGTCCAGCAGTTGCTCGGCCCGATCCAGCACCGCCTCCATCCTGCCCGGCTCGGCACTGTCGAGATGCAGCATGACCCGGTTCGGGTCCGCTTCACGCGTCAGGCTGACCGCCTGATAACCGCCGATGACGGGGGCCGGCACGCCTGCCACTGCCTGGGATTCCAGGCTGCGCAAAACCCAGCCGCCGCTCAGGCCCGCGAACAGGATCAGGCAACCGAAGGCACAGCGCTGCATGAACTGCCGCCGGGGCACGGCAAGGGATGTTCTGCCAACGGAAACAGGCGGTTCGGCATAGGCCAGCCGCACCATGTTCTGCAGGCTGCGCAGCGTGCAGACGCGCTGGGCCAGTTCCGCATCCTCGCGCATCCGGGCAATGAGCTTTTCGCTGTCATCCACGTCGAGCTCGCCATCGACAAAGGCGTGCAGGATTTCATCCGAAATAGCGGGGTTCATTTCACTCTCCTCAGTAACGGCCGGGCCGCGGGCTGCTGCATCGCAGGGTCCAGCAGGCATTTCAGGCTTGCGCGTGCGCGCGACAGACGGCTCATTACCGTCCCCACCGGGATTTCCAGAATCCCGGCCACTTCGGCATATCCAAATTCTTCAAGGTCGACCAGCGTCAGCACCTGCCGCTGCCCAAGCGGCAGACGCGCCACGGCCGCCCGCACGCAGGCAATGACCTGCTCGCGATCGCAGCACGCCTCGGGTGTCTCGGTCCCGGATTCGAGCTCGTCCTGCAAGTCATCGACATCGTCGAAGTCGCGCCGGCTGCGCAAATAATCGAGCCAGCAGTGGTTCATGATCGCTACCATCCAGCCCTTCAGCGATGCCTCGTCGCGCAGCTGGGCTCGCCTTGCCCATGCCTTGGACAGGGTTTCCTGCACCAGATCGTCTGCCAGCGACGCATCGTGGCACCAGGCATAGGCAATGCGATACAGCATGGGGCGCATCGCCTCGATGCCGGGGCGAAACGGGCCAAACAGTAGGTGGCTGATCATGCTCATGTTGGAAAGACGGGAAGAATGGTCCATTTATTCCAGAAAATTAATTCTGCGGAAATGGAATAAGCGTGCCAGATGATACGTCTTATACTCAGGCTTGGCTTGAATTAAGCCTGCTTATCCAATGACCAAACAGGAGACTTAAATCATGAAACGCGCCTTCACCCCCATGCTCGCCGCCCTGCTTCTTGCCACCGCCCCCCTGGCCGCCAGCGCCGCAGAAGAAAAAGTGGTCTACCACGTCAATGACTCCGCAAACGCACGCGTTGCCATGAACAACGTGAACAACCACCTCAACGCCGCTCCCGACGCCAAAATTGTCGTGGTGACCCACGGCAAGGGCATCGATTTCCTGCTCAACGACGCCAAGGACGACAAGGGCGAGTTTGCGCCCGTGGTGGCCGGTCTCAAGGGCAAGGGCGTCGACTTCCGCGTCTGCAACAACACCCTGAAGTCCCGCAAGCTGGACGCCAGCGCCGTGATTGGTGAAGCCACCATCGTGCCGTCCGGTGTGGCCGAAATCGGCAAACTTCAGGCGCAGGAAGGCTACGTCTACCTGAAGCCCTGAAACAAGGACTCCGATCCACTGCGCGCTGAAGTCCCGCAAGGCGGGATGGAATCGCATGTTCTGAATCGGTTTTCCTGCGGTTCGTCAAGCCGACCCTTTAGCGGGTCGGCTTTTTTATTCGCTGCGGATGAAGTGCTCGCGGTAGTACTTCAGCTCGTCGATGGATTCGTAGATGTCCGCCAGCGCCTCATGCTTGTTGGATTTTTTGAAGGCTTCGGAAAGCCCGGGCCGCCAGCGCTTGGCCAGTTCCTTCAGGGTGCTGACGTCCAGGTTGCGGTAGTGGAAGAAGGCTTCGAGCTGCGGCATGTAGCGTGCCATGAAACGCCGGTCCTGGCAGATCGAGTTGCCGCACATCGGCGAGGTCCGGGCCGGCACGTGCTGTTTCACGAATTCAAGCATTTGCGCCTCTGCCTCGGCATCGTTCAGCTGAGAGGCCTTGACGCGCTCGATCAAACCCGACTTTCCGTGCGTGCCCTTGTTCCAGTTGTCCATTGCGTTCATCACCTCGTCAGGCTGATGTACCACCAGTACGGGTCCTTCGGCCACGGTGTTGAGATCGGCATCGGTGACGACAATGGCAAGTTCGATGATGCGATCGGTGTCGGGCGACAGGCCGGTCATTTCCATGTCGAGCCAGAGCAGATGCGTGGGGTTGAGCGCCATGACGGATTCCTGAATTGAACAACCCGCATTTTCGCATAGACCATGCGCGGCGCGGGGTAGCAGAAGACACGGCTTGCAGCCATAATCAAAGCCTGCTCAATCCAGGAAGCCGGCCATGAAAAGCCTGATGGTTTTATTCGCTGCGGCAACGCTTTCCGCGGCTGTCCAGGCCGCCCCCTTTGCCAAGGGCGACCCCAGGATCGGCAAGACCCTGCACGACAAGGCCTGCACCAGCTGCCACATCGGCATGTTCGGCGGCGACGGCAGTGGAATCTACACGCGAGCCGACCGCAAGACCAAAACCGCGCAGCAACTGGCCGCCCGCATCTCCGGCTGCAACGCCAACACTGGCGCCGGCTGGTTTCCGGAAGACGAGGCACACGTTGCCGCCTGGCTGAACCAGCAGTACTACAAATTCAAGTAAGGACACACCATGACCACCATCGTTGAAGAACTCGTCCGCAAGAAATGCGCGCCCTGCGAGGGCGGCGTTGCCCCGCTGACCGATGCCCAGATCGCCCCCTTGCTGAAAGGCCTGTCCGGCTGGCAGCGCGACGGCGTGAAGATCGTCAAGGAATTCAAGTTCAAGGACCACTATCAGGCCCAGGCTTTCACCAATGCGGTGATGTGGGTATCGCACCGCGAAGACCACCATCCCTACCTCATCGTCGGCTACAACACCGTCAAGGTCGAATTCTGGACACACGCGATCGGGGGCCTGTCTGAGAACGATTTCATCTGCGCGGCCAAGGTCGACATGCTGCTTGATATCTAAGGCATGACCGCCCTGACCGGCCAGGTCGTCGCCGCCTTCAGCCGGCGCTTCATCGTCGAAACGGCCGCGGGCAGCCTGCCGTGTCAGGTGAAAGGCCGCCACCTGCAGGTGGTGTGCGGCGACCGGGTCGAGATCCGGCGCGACGGCGACGCCGGAGTGATCGAGACGGTGCAGCCGCGCGCCAGCCTGTTGTACCGTTCCGACGCTTTCAAGACCAAGGCCATCGCCGCCAACGTCACCCAGCTTGCCGTGGTGGTGGCGGCGCGGCCGAGCTTTTCGATGGAACTGGTGCAGCGCTGCATCCTTGCCGCCGAAGACCAGGGCATCGCCAGCCTGCTCATCCTCAACAAGGCCGATCTGCCGGAAACGCCCGCCGCGCGGCAGCGTCTCAATCTGCTCACCGATATCGGCTATCCGCTCGTCATGCTGTCGGCGCTGACCGATGTGGCGCCGCTGCGCCCTGCGCTGCATGGCCACACCACGCTCCTGATCGGCCAGTCCGGCATGGGCAAGTCGACGCTCATTAACGCGCTGTTTCCCGGTGCCGAGATGGCGACCGCCGAGTATTCCGAGGCGCTCGACAGCGGGCGTCACACCACCACCCACACGCGGCTGCACCGGCTGGATGCGGAGTCGGCCGTGATCGATTCGCCCGGCCTGCAGGAATTCGCCCTGCAGCATCTGGACGCCGGCGCCCTGGCGCATGCCTTCGTCGAGTTCCGCCCGTTTCTGGGTCAATGCCGTTTCCGCGACTGCAAGCACGAGTCCGAGCCGGGCTGCCGGCTGCAGGCGGCAGCGGCCGCCGGCCAGATCGATCCGGCGCGGCTCAAACTGTTTCAGGGCCTGCGCCGCCTGCAGCAAAACGCCGCCCAGCGCCTATAAAGCAAACACGTTCAGCATGACAAGGAGGCGGCCATGAGAACGTTTCTGCAAACGTTGGGATGGCTATTCTTGGGCTTGAGCTTTGCCGTGCCTGTACAGGCCGCCGGAACATGGGTGGCGACGCCCTATGTGCCGGCCCGGGTCGTCTTCGAGTTCTATCTGGACAACCCGCAAAAGATCGGCAGTGCGCTCTACTGGGTGCGCTCGCTGATGAACCCCCTGCAGGAAGCGCCCTATAACTACTCGCCGGAGGAACACAAAATCGTCGTGGTGATCCACGGCACCGAGATCGTGACCGTGGCAAAAAGGAATGAGGCGAAATATCAGGAAGCGGTCGGCCGCATGCGCTACTACGCCGACCTGGGCGTGAAGTTCAAGGTATGCGGCCAGGCGGCGGCGGATTTCGGCTACGCCGTACAGGACTTCCAGGATTTCATCGAAGTGGTGCCCAATGCCATCACCGAACTGGCGCACTGGCAGCAGCTGGGCTATGCGTTGATCGTGCCGCAGATCCTCGACAAGACGATCGACATCGAGTCGATCCGTTAATCGCCTTGGGCAGGGCCACAGGCCCTATCGTTCGCCCCCTCCCCCGCTCGGGGGGAGGGTTGGGGAGAGGGTGGTTTTAGCCTGCTTACTCGGGCCAGTGCTTGATGTAGCGCTTCAGCAGGCTGTTCTCGAAGTTGGCTTCCTTGAGGCAGGCGCGCGCCACGTCGTGGAAGGAGATGATGCCGAGCAGCTTGTTGCCGTCGAGGATCGGCAGATGGCCGATGTGCGATTTGGTCATCACGTCGCGCGCATAGTCCACCGAATCGTCGGCGTTGGCCACCACAGGCTCGGTCACCATGATGGTGCTGACTTGCGCGTCTTTCAGGTCGCAGCCCTGTTTGACCATGCCGTGCACCACATCGCGCTCGGTCAACAATCCCACCATCTCGCCGTTCTTGAGCACCACCAGCGATCCCACCCCCAGTTCCACCATCTTGGAGACGGCGCTGGCGACCAGATCGGTTGGCGCTATGCTGTAGATGTCGTCGCTTTTGAGGGTGAGGATTTCGCGAATCTGCATGGTGGTCTCCGGGGTCAGCTTGGTGAATGTGCAATGATAAACGACCTTGGGCGGTCAGCTACGGCCTGACCAGCGCGGCCTCAACCTGCCGGCGCTTTTCGTTGCCGGCCAGCGCCTCCACCAGCGCCAGCGCAAAGTCCATCGCCGTGCCGGGGCCGCGCGAGGTCAGCACCTTGCCGTCCTGCACCACGGCAGCCATGCTGACGGTCACCCCGGGCAGCGCGTCGAGAAAGCCGGGGTAGCTGGTTGCCTGCTTGCCGGTGAGCAATCCGGCTTCTGCCAGCACCATCGGGGCGGCGCAAATGGCGGCGGTATATTTTCCGGCTGCCGCCATTTTTTTCAGCAGCTCGAGAATGCGCGCATCGTCCTTCAGGTTCGACGCGCCCGGCATGCCGCCCGGCAGCACCACCATGTCGTAATCGTCCTGCAAGGCGACGTCGAGCGAGATATCGGGAACCAGTTGCACGCCGCGGCTGGCCTGAACGACGCCGGGCTTGAGGCCCGCGCTCACCACCTCGATGCCGGCGCGGCGCAGCAGATCGATAATGGTGACGGCTTCGAGTTCTTCGCAGCCGTCGGCAAGCGGAACGAGCACCTTGGCCATGTCAGAGCCCTCGCATCAGTCGCGGAAGTTTTGGTATTGCAGCGGAAAATCGGTGATGGACTTGCGCACCAGCGCGATCGCGTCCTGCAGCACGTCGCGCTTGGCGCCGGAGACGCGCACCGTGTCGCCCTGGATGCTGGCCTGCACCTTGAGCTTGCTGTCCTTGATGCAGCGGACGATCTTCTTCGCCAGTTCGGTTTCCACGCCGGTCTTGACCGTCACGCTGCGCTTGACCTTGTTGCCCGAGACCTTTTCGACGTTGCCGATATCCAGGCACTTCACGTCGACGCTGCGCTTGGCAAGCTTTTGCGCCAGGATCTCCTGCACCTGGTCGAGCTGAAATTCGGTATCGGCATGCACCGTCAACACGTAATCCGCCTGCTCGACGCGTGCATCGGAGCCTTTGAAGTCGAAACGCGTGGACACTTCCTTGTTGACCTGGTCGACTGCGTTGCGTACTTCCTGCTTGTCGACTTCGGACACGATATCAAAACTCGGCACCTTGATTACTCCTCATCCATGACAAATGACTGAACCGGCAGCCCCGTTTCATCGTGGAACTCGGCCGCCGCCGCCACTCCCAGCCGCGCCACCGCTTCGGCGTCGAGCGAGGGCGCGCGCCAGGCGGCATACATCGCACCCAGGGCATACGGGCTGCCGCTGCCGTAAGCATAGAATTTCGAGAACTCCTGCACCGTGCGGTGCGCTGCCACGCCGAAAATTCCGCGCGGGTTGGCGATCAGCACGTCCATGCGGGAAGACTCCAAGTCTTCCTCCTTGTCCTCGCCGGTCTGCAGATAGTATTGCTCCTTGAGGGCGCCGTGCAGGGTGTTCCATACGCGGAAAATCTCGGCCACCGAATCCAGCCGCGGCGGCTCGTCCAGCGAGGCGAAATAGTCCGTCAGAATCAGCTTGAAGGTGGCCGAACCGGTGATGGCGACGAAGCTGTTGCCGACGCGGATGATCTTCTCGTGGTTCGCCACGTAGTCGGCGGATTCCTTGCCGCCGCCCCACTTCGTCAGCGTGTCGGCCGCAATCGCGATGCGGCCTGCCTTCCTGACGATGGTGACGGTGGTCATGGCCTAGGCAAAATGGCAGACGTAGTGGTAAGGCTCGCCGGTCACTTCGATCTCGAAGCTGGAGTTGCCCGGCACGCTGAAGGACTGCCCGGCGCCGTAGGCTTTCCACTCGCTCTCGCCCGCCAGCTTGACGCGGCACGCACCCGCCACGGTTTCCATGATTTCCGGCGCGCCGGTGTTGAAGGTGAGCGTGGCCGGCAGGATCACGCCAACCGATTTTTTGCTGCCGTCGGCGAACTGCACGGTGTGCGACACGCACTTGCCGTCGAAATAGACGTTGGCCTTCTTGATGACGGCGACATTATCGAACTGGGACATGCTTATTTTCTCCGTGCGTCGAGTTTCGCTGCGATCCGCAGGCGCAGCGCGTTGAGTTTGATGAAGCCGCCCGCGTCCTTCTGGTCGTAGGCGCCGGCGTCGTCCTCGAAGGTGGCGATGGTCGAGTCAAACAGCGAATCGGTCTTCGAGTCGCGGCCGACCACGATGACGTTGCCCTTGTAGAGCTTGAGACGCACGCTGCCGTTGACGTTCGCCTGTGTGTGGTCGATCAACACCTGCAGCGCACGGCGCTCGGGCGCCCACCAGTAGCCGTTGTAGATCAGGCTGGCGTAGCGCGGCATCAGATCGTCTTTCAGATGCGCGACTTCGCGGTCGAGCGTGATCGACTCGATCGCACGGTGGGCCTTCAAAAGGATGGTGCCGCCGGGGGTTTCATAGCAGCCACGCGACTTCATGCCGACGTAGCGGTTTTCCACCAGGTCGAGGCGGCCGACGCCGTGCTTGCCGCCGAGTTCGTTCAGCTTTGCCAGCACTTCATGCGCGCGCATGCCGACGCCGTTGATCGCCACCACGTCGCCCTGCTTGTAGTCGAGTGTGATGTACTCGGCCTGATCCGGGGCTTTTTCCGGGGACACGGTCCAGCGCCACATGTCTTCCTCGGCCTCGGCGTTGGGGTCTTCCAGGTGGCGGCCTTCGTAGGAGATGTGCAGCAGGTTGGCGTCCATCGAATACGGCGAACCGCCCTGGCGATGCTTCATGTCGATGGGGATGCCGTGCTTCTCGGCGTAGGCGAGCAGTTTCTCGCGGGACAGCAGGTCCCATTCACGCCAGGGCGCGATCACCTTGACGTCGGGCTTCAGCGCGTAGGCGCCGAGCTCGAAGCGCACCTGGTCGTTGCCCTTGCCGGTGGCGCCGTGGCAGATGGCATCGGCGCCGGTTTCGTTGACGATCTCGATCAGGCGCTTGGCGATCAGCGGCCGTGCGATCGAGGTGCCGAGGAGGTATTCGCCTTCGTACACGGTGTTGGCGCGGAACATCGGGAAGACGAAGTCGCGCACGAACTCCTCGCGCAGGTCGTCGATATAGATTTGCTCGGGCTTGATGCCGAACTGCAATGCCTTGGCGCGCGCCGGTTCCAGCTCCTCGCCCTGGCCGAGGTCGGCGGTGAAGGTCACCACCTCGCATTGATAGGTGTCCTGCAGCCATTTCAGGATGACCGAGGTGTCGAGGCCGCCGGAATAGGCCAGTACAACTTTCTTGATGTCGCTCATGGTATGTAAATTCAATGGGTGGAACCGGAGGTGTTCTTGTCGATGATCTCGACCTGGCCAGGGAAGCCGCCGATCTTCAGGATGTCGAGGTTGGTGGCCCGGCTGGCCTTCTCGATCTCGATGCCGACGACGCGGCCGTCTTCCGACAGATTCAGCACGATGCCTTCGTGCGCTTCCCACGCCTGCGCGGGGTTTTCAGGACTGATTTCGACATAGAGCGAATCCATGTCCTTGAAGTAGGCGATGTTCATGATTCTATTTTTCCCAGGAGTAGATATTCCATCAGCGCCTTCTGCACGTGCAGGCGGTTCTCTGCCTCGTCCCACACCACCGACTGCGGGCCGTCGATCACTTCGGCAGTGACTTCCTCGCCGCGGTGCGCCGGCAGGCAGTGCATGAAGATGGCGTCGGACTTCGCCACCTGCATCATCTCGGCGTCGACCTGCCAGTCGGCAAAATCCTTCAAACGTTCGTCGTTTTCGGCTTCCCAGCCCATGCTGGTCCACACGTCGGTGGTCACCAGGTCGGCGCCGCGGCAGGCGTCCATCGGGTCGGCAAAGCTTTCGTAATTGTCGGTGCCATAGAGATTCGCACGCTCGGGCTCGACTTCGTAGCCCGGCGGAGTCGACACGTGCACGTTGAAATCGAGCACTTCGGCCGCCTGCAGCCAGGTATTGCACATGTTGTTGGAGTCGCCGATCCACGCCACCGTCTTGCCCTGGATCGAGCCGCGATGCTCGATGAAGGTGAAGATGTCGGCGAGGATCTGGCACGGATGGTATTCGTTGGTGAGTCCGTTGATCACCGGCACCCGCGAATGCGCGGCGAAGCGCTCGATGATCTCCTGCTCGAAGGTGCGGATCATCACGAGGTCGACCATGCGCGAGATCACCTCGCCGGCGTCTTCCACCGGCTCGCCGCGCCCCAGCTGGGTGTCGCGCGTGTTGAGGTAGATCGCCGAACCGCCGAGCTGGTGCATGCCCGCCTCGAACGAGAGGCGGGTGCGGGTCGAGCTTTTCTCGAAGATCATCGCCAGCGTGCGGTCGACCAGCGGATGGTAGGGCTGATAGCGCTTGAAGCGGCTCTTGATCACCCGCGCACGCTCGAACAGATACTGCAACTCGTCGCGCGTGAGATCCTTGAATTGCAGAAAGTGCTTCAGCATCACGCCGCCTGCTGCAGATAGTTCGTGACGATGCCGGCCACCGCCGCGACCAGCGCATCGACCTCGGCCGCGCCGTAAATCAGCGGCGGCACCAAGCGGATGACCGAGTCGGCGGTGACGTTGATCAGTACGCCGGCATCGCGCGCGACCGCCACCAGTTCGGCGCAAGGACGGTCGAGTTCGATGCCGATCATCATGCCCTCGCCGCGGATGTCGACCACGCCATGCACGCCATCCAGGGCGCTGCGCAGGCCGGCGCGAATCGCCTCGCCGCGCACCCGCGCGTTGTCGAGCAGCTTCTCTTCCTCGATCGCATCGAGCGTCGCCAGTGCCGCCGCACAGGCCAGCGGGTTGCCGCCGAAGGTGGAACCATGGCTGCCAGGGGTGAACACCTCGGCCGCCGCACCGCGCGCGAGGCAGGCGCCGATCGGCATGCCCGAGCCGAGGCCCTTGGCCAACGCCATCACGTCCGGCATCACGCCCGAATGCTGGAAGCCGAACCAGCTGCCGGTGCGACCGATGCCGGTCTGCACTTCATCCAGCATCAAGAGCCAGCCGTGGGCATCGCAGATCGCGCGCAGCTCGGCCAGGAAATCCGGGGCCATCAGGTTGACGCCGCCTTCGCCCTGCACCACTTCGACCAGCACCGCCACGACGCTCTTGTTGTGCTCGGCAACGTGGCGAATGGCCTCCAGGTCGTTGAACGGCACCCGCGCAAAGCCCGACAGCAACGGCTCGAAGCCCGCCTGGATCTTGCGGCTGCCGGTTGCGGTCAGCGTCGCCATGGTGCGGCCGTGGAAGGCCTTTTCCATCACGATAATGGTCGGCACCTCGATGCCCTTGCCGTGGCCATACAGGCGCGCCAGCTTGATCGCCGCCTCGTTGGCCTCGCAGCCCGAGTTGCAGAAGAAGGCTCGGTCCATGCCGGCCAGTTCGCACAGCCGGTCGGCCAGTTCCTCCTGGCGCGGCACGCGATACAGATTGGACGAATGGATCAGCGTCGCAGCCTGATCGGCAATCGCCTTCACCAGTTTCGGATGGGCATGACCCAGCCCGTTCACCGCCACCCCGGCGACCGCGTCGAGATAACGCTTGCCGGTTTCATCCCACAGGTAGGCGCCTTCGCCGCGCACGAAGGCAACGGGCTGACGCGCATAGGTGTTCATCAAATGTGTTGTCATGGCAGTCCCCAACCAGGCTGTCAAAGCAGCTGCTGTACTTAGAATGTGAGCCGTACTTAATTTAAAAACAGCGAAATAAAAAACGGCGGCCTAAGCCGCCGTGCTTGTCATGCAGCGCCTTGATTATAGGCTGAAAAGCGCCGAATGAGACATCCCGGTTGCCATGAAGAACAGCATCGGAATCGACAGCATGGTGTTGGTGCGCGAGGCCAGGAAGGCGACGCGGCGCGCCTTGTTCTTCTCGTCGTCGGACGCCGGCGTCATGCCCAGAATCTTCTTCTGGTTCGGCCAGATCAGCACCCACACGTTGAACAGCATGATGGTGCCGAGCCAGGCGCCGATGCCGATCGGACCCATGCCGTTGCGCAACAGGAAGGCATCAACGAAATACGGCCCCAGCAAGGCGGCACCGGCAATCCAGGTCACCACGGCCGCCCAGCGGAAGAACAGCAGGGCGCGCGGCGCGACGTGCTTGGTGATGCCCGCAGCAGTGCCGTCGGCGGCGGCATTTTTCAGCGCGGCCACCTGCACGAAGTTGAAGTAATACAGCAGGCCAATCCACATGATGCCTGCCATGAAATGGATCCAGCGGGACAGTGCCGAGACGATATCGATATTTTCCATTGTTTAACCCCCTCAACCCAAAAAGTTTCTGGCAAAGACATACAGCACAGCGGTGAGCACAACGCCGGAAATGACGGTGCCCCACAGCGAATCCAGCGGGTTTTTCATGGTTCTCTCCTCCATTGAAATTATCGAAGCGGAATTGTTGACCGATTTGGTCGGGTAAAGCTCGCGCAAGTATCTTCAAAATGTCGCCTCTGCGCAAGCACCGCCGCCACAGTCTCCGTTGGCTGCGTGCTAAAATCCGGCAACTCCTACAGCCGCCCGCCCACTCATGGATGACGCCACCACCAACGCCCCTTTCATCATTCGGGGCATCACCACCAAGGGTGTCCGGTTTCGACCAAGCGACTGGGCCGACCGTCTGGCGGGGGCGTTCGCGGTGATCGACCCCAACAACCGCACCAACTATTCGCCTTACGTGCAACCCACCACGCTGCACGGCATTCCCTGCGTGGTGGTGGATAAAAAGCTCAAGGCCGCCGACCCCAATGCCTACCGTTTTCTGCGGTCGTTTGCCGAGACCAACGAACTGCAGACCGAAAACGCGGACTGACCTTGGTCGGACGGGAAATAAAAAAACGCCGCAAATGCGGCGTTTTTTTATGCGTTGCGTGCGGTCACACGCAGCGGAGAGACTCAGGCCATGCTTTTGACAGCCAGGGACAGACGGCTCTTGTGACGCGCAGCCTTGTTCTTGTGAACGATCTGCTTGTCGGCAATGCTGTCGATCAGGCTCATGGAGGCCTGGAAAACCTGCTGGGCAGCGGCCTTGTCGCCGGCTTCGATCGCTTTGCGCACTTTCTTGATCGCGGTGCGGAATTCCGAACGCTGGCTCATGTTGCTGTCGCGCTGGGCGCTGGCTTGACGTGCGCGCTTGCGCGCCTGGGCGGAGTTCGCCATAAGTTTCTGCTCCTGTAGTCCACGCCGTTTCTGGTTGAGGCGGGGCAAATTAATCTGAAACGCCCTGTTTGCTGGCGGGCGGATTCACCAAAGGCGGCGATTGTACGGGAAACCCGGGCGACAAATCAAGCAGTTTATGCATTGTTGCAGTCGATGCGCCCGACCCGCACAATGCGCGCAAAACGCCGCCATCCATGAATCTCCTCAAAGCCCTCGCTGCGGTCAGCAGCATGACCCTGCTCTCCCGCATCCTGGGATTCGTGCGCGACGCCATTATCGCCCGCGTGTTCGGCGCCGGCATGCTGACCGACGCCTTCTTCGTCGCCTTCAAGATTCCCAACCTGCTGCGGCGCCTGTTCGCCGAGGGCGCATTCTCGCAGGCCTTCGTGCCGATCCTGGCCGAGTACAAGAACCGCCAGGGCCACGACGCCACCCAGACCCTGGTCAACCAGGTCGGCACCGCCCTGACGCTGGCGCTGGTGCTGGTGGCCCTGCTGGGCGTCGTGGGCGCGCCGTGGGTGGCCTATGTGAGCGCGCCCGGCTTCCGCGCCGACCCGGACAAGTTCGAACTCACCGTGACGCTCCTGCGCATCACCTTCCCCTACATCGTCTTCATCTCGCTGGTGGCGCTGGCGGCAGGCATCCTCAACACCCACAGCAAGTTTTCGGTGCCGGCGTTTGCGCCGGTGCTGCTCAACGTCGCCATGATCGTCGCCGCGCTTTGGCTGGCGCCCTATTTCGACCCGCCCGTGCTGGCGCTCGGCTGGGGGGTGGCGCTGGGCGGGGTGCTGCAACTGGCGTGGATGCTGCCGCACCTGCTGAAGATCCGCATGCTGCCGCGCCCCACCCGGCGATTCGACGACCCCGGCCTCAAGCGTGTCCTCAAGCTGATGGCGCCCGCCACGCTGGGCGTCTCGGTCGCCCAGATCAGCCTCTTGATCAACACCATCTTTGCGTCCTTCCTCGCCAGCGGCAGCGTGTCGTGGCTGTATTACGCCGACCGCCTGATGGAGTTTCCCGCCGGCATGCTGGGCGTGGCGCTCGGCACCATCCTCTTGCCCAGCCTGGCCAAGCATTATGCCAACGACAACCCGGCCGACTATTCGAAGCTGCTCGACTGGGGCCTGCGCCTGACCCTGCTGCTCGCGCTGCCGGCCGCTGCCGCGCTGGCGGTACTGGCGGTGCCGCTCATCACGACCTTGTTCAATTACGGCGCATTCGGCGCGCACGACGTCGTCATGACCCAGCAGGCGCTGGTCGCCTACAGCCTGGGGCTGGTCGGGCTGATCCTGGTCAAGGTGCTGGCGCCCGGGTTCTACGCGCGGCAGAACATCCGCACCCCGGTCAAAATCGCCATCGTCACCCTCGTCGCCACCCAACTGATGAACCTGGCCTTCATCATCCCGCTGGGCCATGCCGGGCTGGCGCTGTCCATCGGCTTGGCGGCCTGCCTCAACGCCGGCTTGCTGCTGCATCTGCTGAAAAAACATCGGATTTACCAGCCGCAGCCGGGCTGGACCGGCTATTTCCTGCGTGTGCTGCTGGCCGTTTCGCTGATGGCGGCGATGCTTTTTTATGCCAAGGGTGAATCGCAGTGGTGGCTGGCGGCGGGCTTCCTCGACCGCGTGATCCGGCTGTCGCTGCTGGTGGGCGGCGGCATCGTGCTGTATTTCGCCGCGCTCGGCCTGATGGGCTTCCGCCCGCGCCAGTTCGCCCGCCGCGCCGCCGAATAGGGGTTCGATCGGCTAGAATAAGCCCTTTTCGGCGCCCCGCCTGCAATGCGCATCACCCACGGTTTTCGTCCACTCGGCACGCCTCACGCGGTCACCATCGGCAATTTCGACGGCCTGCATCTCGGGCACCAGGCCATGCTCACGCGTCTGCAGGACGTGGCGCGAGCACGCGGCCTGCCCAGCTGCGTGCTGAGCTTCGAACCGCATCCGCGCGAGTTCTTTGCGCCCGAACAGGCGCCCGCGCGCCTGTCGAGCCTGCGCGAGAAGGCCGAATGCCTGCAGCGGATGGGGATCGACCGGCTGCACGTGTTCCGTTTCGACCGCGCGTTCTCGGCGCTGTCGCCCGAAGCCTTTATCGAGCAGGTGCTGGGCACAACGCTGCAGGCGCGCTACGTGCTGGTGGGCGACGATTTTCGTTACGGCGCCAAGCGCGCGGGCGACTTCGCGCTGCTCGAACGTCTTGGCCAATCGCTCGGCTTCGACGCCGAATTCCTGCCCACGGTCGAGGTCGCCGGCGAGCGCTCCTCGTCCACCGCGGTGCGCCAGGCGCTTGCCGCGGGCGAACTCGAGCACGCCGCGCGCCTGCTGGGTCGGCCCTACAGCATTTCGGGACGCGTGGTGCACGGTAACAAGCTGGGACGTGACATCGGCTTTCCCACCGCCAACATCCAGCTCAAGCACAACCGGCCGCCGCTGATGGGGATTTTCGCGGTCGAGGTGTGCGGCCTCAACGGCGAGCCGCTTCCCGGCGTGGCCAGCCTCGGCAGGCGGCCCACGGTGAAAGGCGCGGACGCCGTGCCCGTGCTCGAAGTGCACCTGTTCGATTTCGATGCCGAGATTTACGGCCGCCGCGTGCGCGTGGACTTTCTGCACAAGCTGCGCGACGAAGAAAAATACCCCGACCTCGACAGCCTGGTCGCGCAGATCCGCCGCGACGTCGACAACGCCAAACACTTTCTGAAGCAACGTCATGCCTGACTACAAGAACACGCTCAACCTGCCCGACACCCCCTTCCCGATGCGCGGCGACCTCGCCAAGCGCGAACCCGGCTGGGTCAAAAGCTGGCAGGAGAAAAAGCGCTACGAATCAATCCGCAAGGCGGCGGCCGGGCGGCCCAAATTCATCCTGCACGACGGCCCGCCCTACGCCAACGGCGACATCCACATCGGCCACGCGGTGAACAAGATCCTCAAAGACATCATCGTCAAGGCGAAGACCCTGTCCGGATTCGACGCGCCCTACGTGCCGGGCTGGGACTGCCACGGCCTGCCGATCGAACTGCAGGTCGAAAAAACCCATGGCAAGGACATCGCTCCGGCGAAATTCCGCGAGCTGTGCCGCGCCTATGCCGCCGAACAGATCGAGCGGCAGAAGGCCGACTTCATCCGCCTCGGCGTCCTGGGCGACTGGGACAACCCGTATCGCACGATGGACTTCCAGTTCGAAGCCGATACCCTGCGCGTACTGGGGCAGATCCAGCAGGCGGGCTATCTCTATCAGGGCGCGAAGCCCGTGCACTGGTGCGTCGACTGCGGCTCGGCGCTGGCCGAAGCCGAGGTCGAATACGAGGACAAGACCTCGCCCGCGATCGACGTCGGCTTCGCCGTGGCGGACCCCACCGATCTCGCGCGCCGCTTCGACATCGCGGCGATCGACGAGACTATCCAGATCGTCATCTGGACCACCACGCCGTGGACCCTGCCCGCCAACCAGGCGGTGGCGCTGCACCCTGAATTCCAGTATGCGCTGGTGCGCACGACCAAGGGCCTGCTGATCCTCGCCGACAGCCTGCGCGAGGCCGCGCTGACGCGCTACGGCCTCTCTGAAGGCGCCGAGGTCATCGCGCACACCACCGGCCAGGCGCTCGAAGGCGTGCTGCTGTGGCACCCCTTCCAGGAACGCCAGGTGCCGGTCATCGTGGGCGACCACGTCACCGCGGACGCCGGCACCGGAGCGGTGCACACCGCGCCCGGCCATGGCCTCGACGACTATGTGGTCGGCAGCCGCTACGGCCTCAAGGTCGATAACCCGGTCGGCGACGACGGCCGCTTCTACGCCGGCGTGCCGCTCGTGGGCGGCATGAGCATCTGGCAGGCGAACCCGCTGATTCTGGAAACCCTGGAAGCCAGCGGCAATCTACTGGCGCATGAGAAGCTCTTGCACAGTTATCCGCACTGCTGGCGCCACAAGACGCCGATCATTTTCCGCGCGACGCGGCAGTGGTTTATTGGGATGGACGGCGAGCCGAGAGTCGAGAGCGGAGAGCGGAAAACCCTGCGTGAGCAGGCGATGGCGGCGGTGGACCACACGCAATTCTTCCCCGCCTGGGGCCGTGCGCGGCTGGAGGCGATGATCCGGAACCGCCCCGATTGGTGCGTCTCGCGCCAGCGCAACTGGGGCGTGCCGATGCCCTTTTTCACCCACAAGGAAACCGGCGAACTGCACCCGCGCACGGCGGAACTGCTGGAAACCGTGGCCAAGCGCGTCGAGGCGGCCGGCATTGAGGCCTGGTTCGCGCTCGACCCGGCCGAATTGCTGGGCGCTGACGCTGCGCAATACAACAAGACCGGCCACACGCTCGACGTCTGGTTCGACTCCGGCGTTACCCACGCCTGCGTGCTGAAGCGCCGCCCCGAGCTTGCGCATCCGGCCGACTTGTATCTCGAAGGCTCGGACCAGCACCGCGGCTGGTTCCAGTCGTCGCTGCTCACCGGCTGCGCCACCGACGGCCGCGCGCCCTACCAGGCCCTGCTGACCCACGGTTTCGTGGTCGACGGCAAGGGCCACAAGATGAGCAAGTCGAAGGGCAACGTCGTCTCGCCGCAGAAGGTGATGGACCAGTACGGCGCCGACATCCTGCGGCTGTGGGTGGCGACGACCGACTATTCCGGCGAGCTCACCATCTCGGACGAAATTCTCAAGCGCGTGGTGGAAAGCTACCGCCGCATCCGCAATACCCTGAAATTCCTGCTCGCCAACCTGTCGGACTTCGATCCCAAGGCACATGCGCTGCCGGTCGAAGACTGGCTGGAAATCGACCGCTACGCGCTGGCCATGACGCGTCAGCTGCAGAATGAGTTGCAGGCGCACTACGAAGCCTACGAATTCCACTTCATCGTGCAGAAGCTGCAGTCTTTCTGCTCGGAAGACCTCGGCGGCTTCTACCTCGACATCCTGAAGGACCGCCTCTACACCGGCGGCGCCGACAGCCGCGCGCGGCGCGGCGCGCAAAATGCGCTCTACCACCTGACGCACGCGCTCACGCGCTGGATGGCACCCATCCTGTCGTTCACAGGTGAAGAAGTGTGGGCACAGCTCGCGGGCCCTCTCCCCAACCCTCTCCCGCAAGCGGGCGAGGGGGCGAACGCTGAGCCCAAACCGATTAACGATTCAGTGTTCCTGCATACCTGGCATGACCTGCCATCGCAAGCCGACGAAGCCAGCCTGCTCGAGCGCTGGACCCGCATCCGTGTCGTGCGCGCCGATGTGCAGAAGGAACTTGAAACCGTGCGCGTCGCCGGCGGCATCGGCTCGTCGCTGCAGGCCGAAGTCACGCTGCACGCCAGCCCCGACACCCAGACCCTGCTGGCACCGCTGGGCGACGACCTGCGCTTCGTGCTGATCACCTCGCAGGCGCGCGTCGTCGCGGCCGAGTCCGACCGCGTCGAGGTGAACCCGAGCGCCGCGAAGAAATGCGACCGCTGCTGGCATTACCGTGACGACGTCGATGCGCATGCCGAGCATCCCGGCCTGTGCGGGCGTTGCGTCGCCAATCTCTATGGCGACGGTGAGGCGCGCAGCCATGCCTGAATCATCAGCCGTCATTGCGAGCGCAGCGAAGCAATCCAGAAACCGCAGACCGCTCAAAGCTGGATTGCCGCGCTGCGCTCGCAATGACGAGGCATGCGACTTCAGCATTCATCAACCCCAGCCCCCGATCGAATGATCTTTCACCATGAAATATTTCTCTGACCCGGCAATGCGCAAATGGCTGGGTCTGGCGCTGGCCATCATCGTGGCCGACCACCTGACCAAGTGGTGGGTGTCAGCCAGCCTCGACTACCAGGAATTCATCCCGGTGCTGCCCTTCTTCTCGCTGGTTCTCGTACACAACACCGGCGCGGCGTTCAGCTTCCTCGCCGACGCTGGCGGCTGGCAGCGCTGGTTCTTTATCGCCGTGGGCGTCATCGCCACCGTGATCATCGTGCGCCTGCTGAAGCGCCACGCGAACGAGCCGCGGCTGGCCTTTTCGCTGGCGCTGGTGCTCGGCGGCGCGCTCGGCAACGTCATCGACCGCGTGGTACTGGGGCATGTGGTTGATTTCCTGTATTTCCACTACCGCAGCTTTGCCTGGCCCGCGTTCAACGTGGCGGACATCGCCATCAGCATCGGTGCCGCCCTGCTGATCTGGGACAGTCTGCACGGCAAGCCTGCCGCGCAGAAAACGTCATGACAACACGCACCGTCGCCCCCGGCGACACCCTCCAGCTTCGCTATGCGTTACGTCCGCGCGGAGGCGACGACCTCATCTCCAATTTCGACGACCCCGAGCCGGACACGGTGACACTTGGCGACGGCACCCTGGCACCGATGCTGGAGCAATGGCTTATCGATCTCGTTCCCGGCGAGCGCCACGTGTTCCTGCTCGAGCCGTGGCAGGCCTTTGGCGACAGCCAGCCCGAGCTGATCCAGACCCTGCCGAAAACCGATCTGCCGGCCGACATGGAATTCGGGGTCGATCAGCTGGTCGAATTTGCCATGCCCAACGGCCAGACCCTGGCCGGGCACATCCTGGAAATCGGCGACGAGGGGGTGAAGGTCGACTTCAACCATCCGCTCGCCGACCTGTTCATCGAATTTGAAGTGGAGATCGAGCAGATACTTCCCTCTCCCCAACCCTCTCCCGCTTGCGGGAGAGGGAGCGAACGCTAGGCCCAAACCGATTAACGTCCGCATCCTGTGACAACGGAACCCTCCAATGATGCCCACCATTCTTCTCGCCAACCCGCGCGGCTTCTGTGCCGGGGTCGACCGCGCCATCGCGATCGTCGAGCGCGCACTGGAAAAATTCGGCGCGCCGATCTACGTCCGCCACGAAGTCGTCCACAACACCTACGTCGTCAGCGACCTCAAGGCCAAGGGCGCGATCTTCGTCGAGGAACTGGCCGAAGTCCCCGCCGGCGCCACCGTCATCTTCAGCGCCCACGGCGTGTCGCAGGCGGTGCGCGCCGAAGCCGAGGCGCGCGGTCTGAACGTGTTCGACGCCACCTGCCCGCTCGTCACCAAGGTGCACGTCGAAGTTAGCAAAATGCGCGACAAGGGCCTGGAAATCGTCATGATCGGCCACAAGGGTCATCCCGAAGTCGAAGGCACGCTGGGGCAGTCGAAGGGCGGCATGTACCTGGTCGAAACGCCGGAAGACGTCGCCAGTCTGCAGGTCAACGACCCGGAAAAACTCGCCTACGTCACCCAGACCACGCTGTCTGTCGACGACGCCGCGCGCGTGGTTGAGGCTCTGCACGCTCGCTTCCCGAACATCGCCGGCCCGAAAAAGGACGACATCTGCTACGCCACGCAAAACCGCCAGGATGCGGTCAAGGCGCTGGCACCACAGTGCGACGTGGTCATCGTGGTGGGCTCGCCGACCAGTTCGAATTCCAACCGGCTAAGGGAAGTTGCCCAAAATCTCGGCGTGCCCGCCTATATGGTGGACAACGCCAGCGAAATCGATCCGCAGTGGGTATCGGGTAAGAAACGGGTCGGCGTGACCGCTGGCGCCTCAGCGCCTGAAATTCTGGTGCGCGCAGTCATCGAACGACTGGATCAGTTGGGCATCGGCTCGGTGGCCGATCTGGATGGCGTACAGGAGAAGGTCGGGTTTCCGCTGCCCAAAGGCTTGAGTTAATAACATCCCTAAAGCTTTACCCTTATTTCACCAGCACTCCACCACGATAGCTCCCGTAGTAACTCCAGCTGCGCCCTGCACTCCCGTATTCGATAAGGTCAGGGTTTTGCATTTATCGCTGGCTTGGGCACCCGCAGGCGCAGCCTGCAACGTAAAGGCCGTTGCCGAGGGTGTGACCGAAAAACTGATGTCGTATTTGATCGCGCTCCCGCTCGCCCCCTTGGGCGACACCGCTGACAATAGGGCCCCATCTTTATAGGTCCCGTTGGTGGTGAAATAACGCTCCATGAACTGCGCCGTTTCCGTCAGGATGGCCTGCGCTTCGGCGCGGTTTGCCCGTAGTATGTATTGCTGGTACGACGGATAAGCGATGGAAGCCAATATGCCGATGATCGCGACGACGACCATCAGTTCAATCAGCGTTATGCCGGCAACCCATTTGCGGGCTTGCAACGTATGACCGTCATTCTTGTTTTTCATGCCTGTCCTTTCGATGATCGAACCCGCCATTACTGAAGCTGGCGCCAGGAGCTGCGGGGATTGCTCGATCCGGGTTTTTCGGTAATGACGCTAATCCCCTTCTTGATATCCGAATTGAATTTGTACTCCTTGGAGCCGGCTTTGATGACGGTCGGCTGGTTGAGCGACATCGATCCCGATTTCTTGCCTGCGACAGGGGATTTAATATCTTTTTCCTCAGCGTCTTTTCCGATGGTGACATAGTCGCCTTCGTTGAACAGGCCGTCATTGTTCATATCCAAGGCACTGTAGGACAGATTGGCCCCCGTCGCGGCATCCAGTTCCATCAACCAGCCCGTCCCACCCAGTACACAGGGATCGGCTGACGGAATGGACGTGTTGAAGATCACCCTGCCGTAACGAAGCAGAGGAACGCTCAGAACACGCTCGCCTTGTGTCGTTTTTGAAGGCGGAAGCAGATCCAGGTACCAACCCTGCTTGCTAGCCCAGTTCACGGTTTCGGAACTCACCACGCGCGCATTCGCGTCCTCATACACAATGGATTGCGCTACCAATTTGGTGCTGGAAACCACTTTGTCTTCGTCCAGCAATCCGTAAAACGATTGTTTCGACTTGTCGATCTCGTCGCCGGAAATCAGGTATCGCCCCGTGCCGAAATAGACCATGGCTTTGCCCGAAGAGGTGGCTGGCGCAGGGCCCACTTCAACCGGCGCAGTAATGGGCTGACCCGTGGCGGTAAACATGGGATCCCCCCCAAGCGCGATGCCCCATGTTGCAGTCGAGACATCGAACTTCCACAAATTCCCCAACAGATCCCCGGCAAAGATCGCGTCGATGATGCGGTCGCCATCGTAGTCGACCAGGCTGGGCGTGGACATGCCGTTCTGGGTTGCACTTGTTGTGCAGGCCCCTTCCTTGGTGTCAAAAAATTTAACATTCGAAGGGGCATCAACCTGCACCATGAACAAGGCCGACTTGCAGTTCGCGCTGCCATAGCCGTTGCCAAACACCGCGTAGTATTTCCCGTCATTGAAGCGGCCGATTGCCGCGCTGCCCACGGGGTAGCCCATATCACTGAGCGTGCTGCCAGCAGTGGCATTCTTCCCATCAAACTCCCACAGCACGTCCGACCCATCAAAGTCACTCAGGGAGAAATTCTTGGTGATATCGAGCGCAAACACGCCGCGCCCCCCCGCGCCCAGCGGGGTGACCAGTACGGTCTTCCATGCGCTGCCGCCATAGTAGACGTCGCCCATGGTCGGCGCGCCGTCCACATAATATTTATGGCTATAGTTTGGCTTCGCCAGATAGGGAAGATTTGCGTAAACCAGCGCCGGCACATAGGCGAACAACTCGATGCCATCGCTGGCCTTGAACGCGTGGAGCATGCCGTCATTGGCCCCCACGTAAATCACCGGGGTCTTGCTGCTTTTCCCTGCTAAATAGGTCACGTATTCCGACCCCTCCGTTCCGGCCAGCTTGTCATAGCCGAAACTATCCTCGCTCACGAACAGCGGGTCGGAGTTGACGATATCGCCCAGCAGGGAAGTGCGGGTGCGGAAAGTGCCACCCAGCTTGTCCTGTTCCTTGCTCTGGTCGCCACGCAAATAATTCAGCACGTCTTCCGAGCCCAGAGCTGTTTGTTGCGTGGCGCTGATGCTTCCCCAAGCGAAATCTACGCCCTGTCCTGTTGAATCGTTTAAGGTCTTGATTTTTCGGCTTGTCGGAATCTTAGTGCTGGCCTTCCACTTCGGGTCGTCGAGGCTGCCGTCCGTCTTGGTGGCAAGGGTGCCATCCGATTTCACTGCATACGCTTCGAGATCGCCAGTCCAGTTGCCCGAGTCAAAACTTGCCTGGTAGATAGTAGTGCCGGTATCAAGCTTCTTGGAGTTTGTGGCGATCGACGCAGCCGACGAAGTGCGGCTGACGATGTCATCCACCATGTCCTGCATGGCATCGCTCAGCGATTTTGGATCCTCCGCGCTGAAAAACAGGCCGCGCCCGTTAATGGCGGCGTGCCAGAGGTCTGCCACGTTGTCATCTTTGTCTGAGCCGGCAGCGGGCCATGTTTTATCACCCTTGACCAGGTCATCGTAGCTTCCCTTGTAGGTGTCACCCGCCCAGGTCAGTCCCAACGTGGGGAAGGTAGTGGTCAATCCCAGCCCCACGGTATAGGTCACCATGTGCTGCCAGTTGGCCGGGTCATTCTTGGCATTGTTATAGTCGGCCGTGGAAATGGTTTTCCCATCCTCGACCAGTTTGTCCAGGGAGCGCGGGTTGCGTGGTACGTTGTTGGTCAGGTCCGTGCGCAGGTCAGTTTCCCAGTAATAAAACGAGACGTCGGCCAGTGTGTTCGAGGTTGTGTCAGAAAACGGCTTGGGTGCGCTGCCGTCCACATTGCCAGTCGCACTGGAATTGCTCGCATTATCACCATTCCATATCCCGTCGGTCATCAGGATGGTGTAGTTGGAGCGACAGGAATGCTGCGTTCCCTCCTTGACCTGGGGATCCTCCGCGTAAGGGTTATTGGTACCGCTTGATGTGCTGTAATACTCCCCAACCCGCCCCAGTGCCTTGCGAAGCGGAGTAGAACCGTTAGCGGGCATTTTTTCCAGCCATTTGTAGAAATTCTTTTTGTGATCAGTCGAACTTAGCGCACGTATGCGGTTGTCAACAGAATCCCCATTCCAGTTCTTACAACCGGTGCCGGTGAAATCATCACAACTACTATTCAGCGCCTGCCACCCCAGGCGCAGGGTGCCGGGCAGGTTGTTGAACGCGCGGGTGGCCGCACTGACGGTGGCCAGATTGCGCGTGCGGTAAAACGAATACCAGTTGGCGAAATTCTGCTGCTCGGTGCTTTTGACCGCGGTATAGACGTAGCAGGCTTCATTGGTCTTTGAGATGTCTGCCCCGGTACACCCTGTCCCACCGGTCTCATAGCGGTAATAGTAGGCTGGAACCTTGACCTCAGAACCGCTGAATTGTTTGTCTGCTCCCGTGTCGATAGCGGGGTGTCTGGCATAACAGTGGTTGGATTCAGGCTGAAAGCCAAATGAAGGCTGATACGCGCTGGCTAGATCGACCGGTGTGGAATCCGTATCAAAACCATTGGTATAGGCGCTGCTGAAAGTGGTGGAATACGGGGTTCCGTCGTATTTTAATGGCGCCAGGTAGGTGGTATTCGGATTGTAGTATTGGGCGTTGTGGTCGCCCGACAGGAAAAATCTATAGGTTTTATTACCTGTTGCATCATTAGAATCGTAGCTATAAAAAATTGAAAACTCTTTGGCCCCATCATTTTTGCATTCAGCCTCGACCTTCGCATAGCGGCCCAATGAATCCGGCACATAGCCCCAGGTCATGGAACCAGAGTCATCCAACGTCACCACGAGGTTGGGTGCGACGCCGCCCGCCAGGTACAGGGGCGCGGAAGGCAGCGTGATCGGGTCCACTGCCTGTGCGGCGAATGCGGGCAAGAACATGACCGCTGCAAGACTGAGGAACCGAATCGGATGACTGGTTTTCATGACAACTCCTTGAGCCTGGCGGCTCATCTGCGGAAAGTGGTTTGCAAAATGACGGTGGAGGTGCCGTCGGTGCCGATGCCGCGCGCTGTGATGCGGTAGATTTCGCCGCCGCTGAGTGCTTTTGCCACCAGGCTGTCGTCGCCGCCGCTGCCCATGCTTGCCGGCAGTGCCTCGACGACAAATCGCGCCTCCTTGACGCCGGTGAGGGTTCCGCTAAAAGCCACCGACTGTGCGGCCCAGTTGTGGGTGCTTTTCCAGTAGTCGGCCGAGGCGCCATTGGCCAGTTGCGCGTAGTAACCCGCCTTGCTGCCGTTGAATGCAGGCAAGCTTGCCCCGCTGAGCACGACCTCGGCCGCACGCACGGCCGCTTCGGCTCCCTGAAAAGCCAGGTCGCGGCTACGCGCATTGCCCGCCATGCGTTCTTCCAGCGTTGTCGACTGCATGGCCGTGATGGCGATCAGGGTCAGCATCACCAGAAAAATCAGCCCCGTGATAAGGGCTACGCCGGTCTGGCGCCGCTGCCCGTTCATGGATCGTGTGGTGCGCATGCTCTGTCTCCTACTGCGTTCTGTTACGCACACTGACGGTGGTGGTGAACACCTGACGAAGCCTATTGTCGAGTGCGTCGACCGAGCCGCCGTCGTAGGTGTATTTCTGTTTGGAAGTCGTGACGTTGTCATCGTTGCCGACCACCAGCAGGCTGATGCGTACTGCAGCCACCTTGTCCCAGTCGGTAACCGCATCGGCCTTGGCGTAGCTTTCGACGATCCCATCGGAATTGGCGTCAATGCCGTACTGGATCTGCATGTTCTCTACGCCCTCCGCGAGTTCCGCGGGGTTGTCGCCACCAGCGGTCTTGTAATTGTCGAACTGCCACAACGCATATCTTTTATTGGCAGCAGTGCTACTGGCACTCTCGCGGATGAAATAGCTCTTGCTCTGCATCTTGATGATTTCGCCGCCGCTCGCAGAGTAGTTCTCGACAAGGTCCTTGGTGGAATTGCCAGGCGACCCGGCGCCGGTGTTGTGGACGACCTCCGCTTGTCCTTTGCCGTAAGGCGCGGTGATTTGGAATACGCTGGCCGCCTTGCAGTTCGTCACCATGATGATGTCGCCAGGCTCCAGGTCATTCGGCGTTGTCGCCTTGATGTCGGCGGAGGTTTTGCCCGGCTCTTTTGTTACCGTGGCTCCTCCACCAAACGCGCTGCGCAGGATGATGGCATCGGTTCCTGCCAGAATGCTCAAGTCGCTGAGGCCTCCCGCGTCAGATGGCAACGCCGGCGCCCAACCTGCACCCGCCGCATCATAGCCATTGATGGGAAGCCCAAAGTTATAGGCGGATTCGGTGCCTTTGTTCAGCGTGTTGTGAAAGTCACCGGTCGAACTCGCGCACCCGCGATAGCCTGCCATGCGGATGTCGCGCGATATGGTTTCCAGCGCATAACGCGCGCTTTCCTGCATGCGCGACAGGTTATCCATGCTGCGGAATGCCTGGCGGCTTTCCAGGTACATGTATCCAACCCCGGCCAAAACGACAAACCCGATCGTCATGGCAACCATGAGTTCCACCAGCGAAAAACCTCGCTGTCTTTCACGCATCATCATCAGGCGGGCTGTTTTCATAGCTGTGTGTCCACGCGGAATTGCTCGGTCGCGCCTCCGCCTGTTCCTCTCGTATCGTTCCACTGAACAATGATCGTGACGGATCGATCCGCTTTGACATCAATCGAGCCATCGCCCTCTGGAAGCGTGTTGGCCAAAGCGGTGTCCCACTCGCTCAGATCGGCCGCCGCCAAGGCGCTTCCGCCGGGGGCCGCACCCAGGGCGAGGTTATAGCCTTTTGCCAGCGCAACTGCACGATTCGCACGCATGCGATCAAGCATGTCATAAGCCAACCAGGTTGCCTGGGTGCGCTGGTACGCGCTGTGTGAGTTTTTCAGGCTCGATGCCATGAGACCTGCCAATCCGAGCAGGCCGATGGACAGGACCAGGACGGCCACAAGCACTTCAAGCAGGGTGAAGCCCCGCATGGAAGCTCGGGTATTAAGGGCTTGACCGCGAATCATGGACACTTTGTTGTCACCTTTTTCACAAAAGACCGGCCCATGGCATTGATCGTGATGGCGCGCGCGTCATCCTTGCCGCGCTCGTCGCACAGCCGGAAAGTGTCGTTAAACTCGGTTGCGAACCCCGTAGCCGTGAATGTGACCCGCAGGTCGGCTCCGGCATTAAGCGTGTTGCTGCCGTCGAGCGCCGGCCAGACCCGCAGCACCGCCTCACCTCCGTCAACCGTCCCATTTCCATTTGTATCGGCAAATGCCATCCAGCCGGTAGACCAGTTCGTCGAACCGGCACAGGCCACCCCGCCATTGGTGGAGCACATCGTTGCGGTGGCAGCGCGCTTGACCGCCTCGCTGCGGGTGTAGTTAAGCGCAGTAATCACCTGATTGGCCTGCGCGGCGATGCGGTTGTTGAGCATCATGTTTTGGAAGCTGGGGATGGCAATCGACAGAAGAATGCCCAGCACCGCAATGGTGACCATCAACTCGATCAGCGTGAATCCGGTTTGTTTGGTAGTCATGTTTTTCACGGTTGTTTACGAGCTTCAACTTAATCCATCCAACCGCACAGGCACCAGCGTCTGCTGACTGGTGGCCTGTTTGCTAGAATGAACGGCAATTTCGGGCTTTTTCATTGACGCATAACATCTTTATTATCGGCGCCGGCGTCTCTGGCTTGAGCGCTGCTCTGAGCTTATTGCAACGCGGCCACCGGGTCACTCTGCTGGAGCGCGGCACCGTGGGCGGCGAGTCATCCTGGGCGGGGGGCGGAATCCTCTCGCCGCTGTTGCCGTGGGATTACGCGGAGCCGGTTTCCGCGCTGGCCTTGCGCTCCATGGCGGGTTATGCGGACTGGGTGGCGGACATCGAGGCGCTATCGGGACGCGATGCGGAATTCTGGCGCTGCGGAATGCTGGCGCTGGACGTGGCCGAGCCGGACCAGGCGCTGGCCTGGTGTGCAGCGCATGGAATGGCGGCGAAACCGGGTTTATCGACTCTGCTTTCCACCCTCTCCCCAGCCCTCCCCCCTCAAGGGGGAGGGGGCGATCCGGTCTGGCTACCCGAGGTGGCGCAGGTGCGCAACCCGCGCCTGGTGGCGGCGCTGCGCGCTGCGGTGGTGAAACTGGGCGGGGTGATACACGAACATTGCCCGGCCACCGGGGTGTTGACGCAGGGCGGACGGGTGACGGCAGTGCAGACACCCGCAGACACCTTCCCGGCAGACACCGTGGTGCTGGCAACCGGAGCCTGGTCCGGGCTGGGGCTGACCGGGCTGGCGGCCACGCCGCACATTCGTCCGATTCGCGGCCAGATGCTGCTGTTCAAGCTGCAACCGGGCATGCTGGATACGATCCTGTATCGCAACGGCCTGTATCTGATTCCGCGCCGCGACGGCCATGTGCTGGTGGGCAGCACGCTGGAGGACGCCGGCTTCGACAAATCGACCGACGCCGCCACGCGCCAGCGCCTGCAGGCCGAAGCTGCCGAACTGCTGCCCGCGCTGGCGGATACCCATCCGGTGCAGCACTGGGCCGGGCTGCGCCCCGGATCGCCCGACAATATCCCGGTCATCGACCGCCATCCCGATTTCGACAACGTGTTCGTCAACACCGGGCATTACCGCTATGGGGTGACGCTGGCGCCCGCCTCGGCCGAACTGCTGGCCGACCTGATGGAAGGCAAGGCGCCGGCGCTGGACCCCGCGCCGTATCGCTGGCAGGCCGCGCTTGAACGCAGGTGGGGCGACGCGCTGTAGTGCGTCGCCCCCCTTGCAGGATGGTTTACACTTTGCGCCACCCCGATCCACGCAACGCCTTCATGCCTCTCGTACCCGCTCCTCCGTCACTCGATGCACACCATGCCGGGGCCAAACAGGTCTGCTCTCCCAAAGCGTGGGAGCGGTTCCTTGCCTGAATCGGCCAGGATGGATCTGCCGCGGGTCGTCTGGATCGTCAGCGACGGCAAGCCGGGCCATCTGAACCAGTCGCTGGGACTGGCCGAAGCGCTGGCGCGCGCCACCCCCACCGAGATTCACACCCTCCCCGCCCTGCCGGCTTGGCGCGCCGGGCTGGCGCTGCTGCTGAAACGCTTTCCAGGCCCACCCCTCGCCGCCCCCGACCTGATCGTCGGCGCGGGACACGCCACCCATCCGACGCTGCTGGCCGCACGGCGTGCGCGCGGCGGCCGCGCCGTGGTGCTGATGAAACCGAGCCTGCCGCGCCGCTGCTTCGATGTCTGCATTCTTCCCCGGCACGATGGCGTGGCGGCGGATGCGCGTACGCTGGTGACCGAAGGGGCGATCAACCGCATCCGCCCGGCGACGACCCGCGATTCGAACCGTGGCCTGCTGTTAATCGGCGGCACTTCGCCGCATTTCGAATGGGACAGCGACGCGATCCACGTGCAGATCAAGAGCATCCTCGCGCGCACACCCGGCACGCAGTGGACGCTGACCACCTCGCGCCGCACGCCGGCAGATTTTCTGGCGCAGCTGCCGCCATCCCAAAACCTGACGATCATCCCCCACACCGCCACCACGCCCGACTGGCTGCCCGCACAGCTTGCCCAAAGCAGCACCGTGTGGGTGACGCCCGACAGCGCCTCGATGGTGTTCGAGGCCTTGACAGCAGGCGCCGCGGTCGGCGTGTTCGACCTGCCGGTCAACCCGAAAAGCCGCGTCGGCCGGGCCATCGCCCAGCTTGCCGACGCGCAGCGCATTACCCGCTTTGCGAACTGGTGCGCCCACGGCACGCTGCACCCCAACCTGCACCCTCTGGCCGAGGCCGACCGCTGTGCCGAATGGATCCTTGAATGGCTGAAGAAAAAAAACTGACCGTCCTGCAACTGCTGCCCGCGCTGGAATCCGGCGGGGTCGAGCGCGGCACCCTCGAAGTCGCGCAAGCGCTGGTCGGGCACGGCCACCGCGCGCTGGTGATGTCGGCAGGCGGGCGACTGGTCGCGCCGCTCGTCGCATCGGGCGCCGAGCATTTCGCCTGGCCGATCGGCAGGAAATCGCTCAAGACGCTGTTGCTCGTCGGCAAGCTGCGCAAGTTTCTGCTGGAACAAAAGGTGGACATCATCCATGCGCGTTCGCGTGTGCCGGCATGGATCGCATACCTGGCCTGGCGCGGCATGCCCCCAGAAGCCCGGCCGCGCTTCGTCACCACGGTGCATGGCCCATACTCGGTCAATGCCTACAGCGCGGTGATGACCAAGGGCGAGCGCGTCATCGTCATTTCCGAAATGATTCGCGACTATGTGCTGAAGAACTACCCGGAAACAGACCCGGACAAACTGCGGCTGATCTATCGTGGCGTAGACCCCGCCGAATTCCCCTATGGCTACCAGCCACCGCAGGACTGGCTGGACCGCTGGTACGCGCAATACCCGGAAACGCAGGGCAAGAAACTCCTCACGCTACCCGCCCGCATCACGCGCTGGAAAGGTCAGGAAGATTTCATTGAATTACTCGCCCGCATCAAGGATGAAGTCCCGGATGCCCACGGGTTGATCGTCGGCGAAACCAAGGACCGTAAAGAGCATTTTCTCGCCGAACTCAAGGCCAAGGCGGCAGCGCTGGGCGTGGCCGACCGCGTCACCTTCACCGGCCATCGCAGCGATCTGCGCGAAGTCATGGCAATTTCAAGAATCGTCTTTTCGCTGTCGCGTGAACCCGAGGCCTTCGGGCGCACGACAGTCGAAGCCCTGAGTCTCGGGATACCCATAATTGGATACAATCACGGCGGGGTAAGCGAACAGCTTCAAGCCATCCTGCCCAGCGGCAGCATCCCCGTTGGCCATATTCTCGATGCCGCCCAACTCACCATGAAATGGCTCAATTGCGCACCCAGGGTGACTGCCAGCCAGCCGTTCACTTTGGAGCGCATGCTCGACAACACACTTCAAGTTTATGACGAACTTCATCCGTTCCAGAATCACACCTGAGCTCATGTCCAGATTCCTGGGGCTCATGCTCCTCGCCTGGCAACCTTTCACAGGTGGCGCACGTTTTCCTTCATTTCTGCTTCTTCTGTTGGGTGGGTGGCTCCTATTCAAAAAGCGAATCGACTGGAGTGATCAATCCGTACAACGCTTAGGCATCATTTTCCTTCTGCTGCTGGCTCCCGTACTTATTTCAATTCCCGGATCATTCGATCCAAACGGAACCGCCAAGGTGGCTTTGGTATTGATGCTATTTTTTGTTGCCGGACTTGCGCTCATGCACGGCCTTAAAACAGAGGCTGACCATGCCTGGATGCAGCGCTGGCTGGCGATAGTCTTGATGGTCTGGCTGGCCGATGGCCTGATTCAATATGTTTTTGGTTACGATGTGCTGGGAATACCCATGGGAAGCGGTGGCCGGATAATGGGGCCATTCCCGGACAACCTGCACTTTGCGCTTTTCATGACGGTGTTGATGCCCATCATGCTGTGGCGCATGGCGAAGGAACACCCTCTGGCAGCCATTGCGACCATCGCGCTGATCGGATTTGCTGCAGGCATGAGCGGCGCGCGAAGCAACATCCTTTTCTATCTGCTGGCCATCGCAACGCTCATGCCCCGGTTTGGCTGGTGGCACCGGGCTTTGATTGTTCTGGCACTGCTCATCGGGGTAATCGCTGCGGTAGGCCAATCAGAAACCACTTCATCCAAATTTCAGCAATTCAATACCCGCACCGAGGAACAATCGCTATTCCAAACGCTGGACCATATCCTCAGTGGACGCATGATCATTTGGGAAACCGCCGGCGAGATGATCAAGGACAGGCCGCTGACCGGGGTTGGAGGGGGTGCTTTTGATGATGCCTACGATCACTATGCCACCCGCGCAGAGGATCCCTTCAGAAGCGACGGCGGCTATGAGGGCGGCGTCTATCACGCCCACCAGATGTATGTTTCGGTTGCCGCAGAGTCTGGGTTAATTGGACTGGCAGGTTTGCTTGTATCCGTTGCTTTGGTTGTCAGATGGTATTTCCAGGCATCGGCCGGCCACCGCGCTTTTGCCGCACCCTACGCAGCCTCCCTTGCCGTAATCGCTTTTCCGATTCAGTCACAACCCGTTTTATACCGAGCCTGGTGGTTTCCAGTCATATTGCTTTTGCTTTGTGGATTGTTAGTCGCCCTCCAGCCAAAAAAGATTTGAATGCCGACTTCCCTGGACAAAAAAACGAGCCAACATCATGTCAAGATTTCTTAAATCCCTCAGTCGCACGCTGCGTCAACCTTTTAACAATCTGTATGCTCGACGTCGTTTGAAGGAATATCACTCCAAGCCGCGCTCACTGGAAGAAGTGGTCGATTGGGCGATGAATTTCGGTGGCGGCGGTTATATGACCGTCAGGACATTGCAGATTCCGGCTGAAATCACGCAATTGGCCAAGGCCGTGCAAGCGATCAAGCCAAAAATCATCGTCGAAATCGGCACTGCGCGTGGCGGGACATTGCTGATCTGGTCCTATCTGGCATCCAGGCGGGTCATCACCTGCGATCTGAATGACATGAGCCTGCAACGCCCCTTGTTCAGCCAATTTCCGCAGCCTGGATCGAACTGCCAGGTCACGCTGCTCTCGGGCAATTCGCATGAGGCAAGCTTCAAGGCCCGTCTGGCCCGGGAACTGAACGGAGAAAAGGCCGACTTCATGTTCATCGACGGCGACCATACTGAATCGGGTGTCGAAGCGGACTACAACGACTACAAGGAATTCGTGCGTCCGGGCGGCCTCATCGCGTTCCATGACATCGTCGAAAAACAACCGTTCACGACCAATCAGGTTTATCCCTTCTGGCAACGGGTCAAGGTCGGGGCCGATGTGCAGGAATTCGTCGCGGACCCCAACCAGTGCGGATTCGGAATCGGCCTGCTGCGCGTCCCCGAAGCCTAGGCCGTGCTGCCAATCAACCCGCTTTCCGGGTCGATGCCAACGCTTCCCGCATCTGCTCAGCGATGACCGCATCAGAAAAGGCCTCCAGATAAAGTTTGGAGGCCAGCCGGCCAAGTTCGGATTCCCCAGACAGCCGCTGAGCCAGCTGCGCGACCATCGTCGCCAAATCGCCGGGATTGCCGGGTTCAACCCAGTGCAGCCCCGCATCAATGCCATCGACGACCCTGGGCGGATACGCCGCTGACTCTCTCGTTATCACCGGCCTGCCGCAAGCCAGCGACTGAAACACCTTGTTGGGGATCACCCGCCCCGCTTTTGCGCCTGCATCGAACACCCCAAGCAGGATATCGGCCTTGTGAACCCGGGCGGGCAGTTCTTGATACGGGACCGGGTTCTCGAAATGGACGCTGGCGAGTCCGCGGGCCAAACGCACGCACTCGGCTCGCAGGGGCCCCTTCCCCAGCAAGGTCCAGCGCACAGGCGGGCCGGTATAAACACGGGCCGCTTCGACAATGATCTGTGGCGCCTGCAGTTCGATGAAGCTCCCGTAGAAAAGCACTTCGACCGGGCTCCCGTCCGAGTGATCGGGCATCGGTGCCGGTTGAAACAGCGATCCTTCCGCCCCCACGTAAACCACCTTGATTCGATCCGGCGGGACGTCGAACGCTTCGGAAAAATAGTCCGCGTGGGCCTGGGTGTCCGCAATCAGAATGTCGGCCCGCTGGAACAGGGATTGTTCCCATCGATGCAGTCGCCGGGCCTGCCGGCTTTGTGGCGGGAATTTTTTTCGTTCGAAAATCTGCTTGTCGTAGGCGGAGATCAGCGGGTCGAACAGCAGGGGAACGCCCCGGTGCTTCGCCCAGCGGCTGGCCGCAGCAAGATCGCGCTGCCTGAAGCACGGCACCCAGACGAGATCCGGCTTGCCTATTCGTTTGAGCCGGGCTTCGACATCTGCCAGCGAACTGAAGCGCGGGTGAAAGTCGACGACGTTCCAGCCCAGTCCGGGCAACAGTTTTCGCAGGATACGATTGCGGGAATACTCGGGATCAAAGCGCCCCCACCATAAAACGCTGGGCATTATTTTCCTTGCCGCAGCAGGCGCTGTTTTTCGCGCGTCTTGGCCAGGCGAATGAAGCGCTGGAAGGCATACATGTGGCTGACCACAATGCCGTCGACACCGTTCACGAACTCGCGGCGAAGGATGTATTGCTTGAAGAAGGCCAACGCTGGCACCAGCAACAAGGCCAGCAGGCCGGGATCGCGGCCCCGCGAGGCCAGAACCTCGGCCTGGGCGCTGGAGTATCCATTGACCTTCTCGATATGGTGCGCAAGCGATCTGAACGAACGATGCAGGACCATACCTTTCAGGTTTCCGGTCGTGCCTTCCCGCACCACGACGGAATCATGCACCAGCTCGTCCTTGAAACCTGCCCTGCTCTTTCGGTACAGACGCACGGGATGGTGGAAGGCCGTCCACGGATGGCCTGTTTGCTGAAACGGATACAGCGGCAGTATCGGCAGGGTATAGGCCGAACAGGCCGGCCCGCCCTGCCCGAACAGCGCGCGGATTTCGGCGCCCAGCTCGGATGAAACTTCCTCGTCGGCATCGAGGTTGAGCAGCCACTCGTTCCGGCACAAGGACTCACCGAACACCTTTTGCGGGCCATAGCCGCGCCATTCGTTGAACACCACGCGTGCGCCCAGCGACTCGCTTACGGCCACCGTATCATCGCTGCTCCCGCTGTCGATGACGATGACCTCGTCCACCCAGTCGCGCACGGCCCGGATGGCGACCGGAATCCTGTCGGCCTCGTTCTTGGCGATGATGAAAACAGATAGGGGTAGCTTTTCCATGTTCTTTGGCACGTCTACGACTGCCTGGGGCATTTATCGGGCAAGCCCCAGCTCGCAGGACAGCCGATGAGCAACCAGGTCAACTGGGTCAGATAAACCATGAGCTTGGTCCGCACCTTCCCGAGCAACCCCAGGGTTAGAGCCCCCATCAGCAGATAGGATACGGTATTCATGAGCAAGCGCAGCACCCGCCAGACTGAAAGCGGTATCGCCAGGATCGGGGGCATCGTTTTCCAGTAATACAGCAGGCGGGAGCGGAACATCTCGACTTGCGCATCACGCCGAATGGCGCGGGTACTGGCCCCCTTCAAATGCGTAACGCGGACACGGGAGTCGATCAGCACCTGCCACCCCTGTCTTCGCAGACGGACACACCACTCGGTTTCCTCGAAATAAAAGAAAAAATCCTCGTCCAGCCGGCCGGCCGTGTCCGCCAACGCACGGCGGAATGCCATGCAGGCGCCCACCAGCGTCTCGACCTCGACAGGCTGGGGGGAACTGGAGACATCGGGCTGCCTGCGGCGCACCAGTCCCAGCTCGGACAGAAAAGTGGGCGCCACGCCTGCAGAGCGCTGCGGCACGCCATCCTCACCGACCAGTTGCCCACCGATCAATGCCGCCTTGGGGAAGGATGCAAAGTCCTCGGCAAAGCGGTCCAATGCATCGGGCGGCAGGAAGGCATCATTGTTCAGGAACAGCACAAAATGTCCCCGTGCCGCTGCCAGGCCCTGATTGCAGGCCCGGGCAAAGCCGCTGTTGCAACCGTTTTCAATGATGAGAACAGCGGGGTAGGCCGCCCTGACCTGCTTCACGGACGCATCTGTGCTACCGTTATCGACCAGAATGATTTCGTCATCGCTGCCAACGGCCCGCATCAGCGATGCCAAGGCATTCAATAGCATTTGCGCGCCATTACGATGGACAATGACAACCGAAAATCGTATTTCAGCCAAGGCTGGACATTCCTTCCGTCGGGACAATCAAGCAGGAAAACCGTCGACCATCCCAGGGAGCACCCGCCCGTTCAACCTGTGATGTAAAAAGTCGCTTCATTATAAAAGTATTCAGGCATCCACCCTGCCCCACGAACATGAAAAACCAGGCACCCGCTACGCCGCCAAAAATCCGCGTCAAGGTCATGGCGACGATACCGACGCCCGTCTTGCGGCACCAGTTACCCGGCGACATTCCGGAATGGGGCAATTGCCAGTTCAGCTTTGACCCCGAGGACAGCGACTACGACTGGCTGGTCGTTTATGACGACCTGCCTGCCAAACATGGCGAGGCGCGCAAGCATCGTCGTGAAAAGCTGGCCTGCCCCGCTTCGCACACCCTGCTCACGACCAGTGAGCCCTCCTCGATCAAACACTTCGGCACCACCTACGTCCGCCAGTTCGGTTGCGTCATCACCAGCCAGGAGGCATGGGCCTTGCCCCATCCCGACAGAATCTATTCCCAGGCGGGACTGCACTGGTTCTATGGGGTCGGCAGTCAGCGCATCATTCCATTCGATGACATCGTCGCGCACCCGCCCCTGGACAAGACCCACGATCTGTCCATGGTGTTCTCGCCCAAGCGGATGCGGCACACCCTGCATCATCAACGCTTCAACTTCATGCGTGAATTGATGCGGCTGTTACCCGAGATGCACGTCTATGGCCGGGGCGCACGCCCGCTGGACGACAAGGCCGAGGCGCTGGATTCCTACCGCTATTCCGTGGCCATCGAGAACTACATCGGCCCGCACCACTGGACGGAAAAGCTGGCCGATGCCTTTCTTGGGTGCACCCTGCCGTTTTATGCAGGCTGCACCAATGCCGCAGACTATTTCCCGGCGGAAAGCTTCATCCCCATCGACATCAAGGATCCCGCCGGGGCGGCGCGCATCATCCGTCAGGCCATCACGGACAAGGAATACGAGAAACGCCTGCCCGCCATCATGGAGGCCCGCCGCCGCGTGCTGTTCGAGCACAATTTCTTTGCCGTCATTTCACGCGAGATCGAAAAACGCCATCACGCCGTGATGCAAACTCAGGATCACACCGTGATTTACTCGCGCCACGCTTTACGCAAAAAGAGCGTGTCGCATGGCTTGCGGAACGTGTACGGGAAGGCGCGCGCGCTGGCCATTCATCTGATTCGGCGACACTGAACTGCCACAAGGCGGGTTATCCCAAATACCCCGTTAGCCCGTCATTCCGGCGAAGGCCCACTGCTGTCCGGAATAATTTTTGATGTTTTGGTGAAAGCGTTGCAGGACAAGGCTGCACGGTTAAGGAAGTCCTGAACAAGTCGTCACCCCGGCGAAAGCCGGGGTCCAGTTGCTTGATTTCACTGGATTCCGGCTTTCGCCGGAATGACAAATGTGGACTTGTTCAGAACTTCCTTAAAACCCTGAGAGCCAACTCGCCAACCGAGTTCGCAACATCGAGGACGCCCGGCGGGATGGAGGCCCGCCCCCGGGCCGATGATGTAGAGCTTTCGACGGCGCGATAATCGCGGCGAGGACGCCGCTCCTACGAGAGGGGAAGGAGGCCAGGCACCCTATGACACCGGGATGAGGTTTATTCCGGACAGCAGTGGGCGAAGGCCGGAATCCAGCGGATCAAAAAACTCCCGCGCAAGCGGGACAACATCACGGGCTTGTCCACTTCGTGGGGTGTTGTTTCTTACTGGATTCCGGCCTTCGCCGGAATGACGCAGTTTTATCTGGGGTGTAATGAGTGGGCCTGCAAAGCCTCAGTCCAGATCGAAGGCGTTCTTGTAATCCAGCTTCAGGTTCGGGTCCTGATCCGCTTTCATCAGCACGCAGTTGCCGATCACCAGCACATCCATCTCCGTCCCCATCAGGCAGCGGAACGCATCTTCAGGCGTGCAGACGATGGGTTCGCCGCGCACGTTGAAGCTGGTGTTGATCAGCACCGGGCAGCCGGTTTTATCGTAAAAGCTTGAGATCAGCGCGTGGTAGCGCGGGTTGGTATCGGCATGCACGGTCTGGATGCGGGCGGAATAGTCGACGTGGGTGACGGCGGGGATGGTCGAGCGCGGCACCTTGAGCTTTTCGATGCCGAACAGGCCTGCGTCCGCACCTGCGGCATCGAGGCGATGTTTCTCCGCCACATCGGCGACGATGAGCATGTACGGGCTGTCCTGGTCCAGTTCGAACCATTCCGCAACGTGCTCGCGCAGCACCGACGGCGCGAACGGCCGGAAGGATTCGCGGTACTTGATCTTGAGGTTGAGCACCGACTGCATTTTGGGCGAGCGCGGATCGCCCAGGATTGAGCGTCCTCCCAATGCACGCGGGCCGAATTCCATGCGGCCCTGAAACCAGCCGACCACGTTTTCGCTGGCGAGCAGTCCTGCAGTGCGATCAATCAGCTCGGCGTCGGGCAGCACGCTGAATTTCGCGCCCGCCGCAGACAGCCGCGCCTCGATATCGGCCTGGGCAAACAGCGGCCCCAGGTAGGAGCCCTGCATGCTGTCCTGCCCTTGGCGTGTTTGCCGCGGCTGGTCGCGATACAGGTGGTGCGCGGCCAGTGCGGCGCCGAGCGCGCCGCCGGCATCGCCCGCCGCGGGCTGCACCCACACCTGCTTGAATTTTCCGTCGCGCAGCACCTTGCCGTTGGCCACGCAGTTGAGCGCAACGCCGCCGGCGAGGCAGAGATTCTCCAGGCCGGTTTCCTCGCGCAGCGCGCGGGTCATTCTCAGCACCGCCTCTTCGGTGACGGCCTGCACCGACGCGGCCAGATCCATTTCACGCTGGGTCAGCGGATCGTCCGGCTTGCGCGGCGGCGCGCCGAACAGGGCGTCGAACCTGGCGTTGGTCATGGTCAGCCCGGTGCAGTAGTCGAAGTAGGACTGATCCAGCCGGTAAGAACCATCGGGCTTGAGATCGATGAGGTGATCGAGGATGGTCTGCACATACTTCGGCTCGCCGTAGGGCGCCAGCCCCATCACCTTGTACTCGCCCGAATTGACCTTGAAGCCCAGGTAATAGGTGAAGGCCGAGTAGAGCAGACCGAGCGAGTGGGGGAAATGGATTTCCTTGAAGATTTCCAGGCTGTTGCCGCGGCCGATGGCAGCCGAGGTGGTCGTCCATTCACCGACCCCGTCCATGGTCAGCACCAGGGCTTCGTCGAACGGCGAGGGAAAAAAGGCACTGGCGGCGTGGCTCAGGTGGTGCTCGGAAAACAGCAGGCGGTCGAGCCAGTTCACCCCCGGTTCGAGCGCCTTCAGCTCCTTTGCAAGCAAGTCTTTCTGGAACAGCTTTTCGCGCAGCCACAGCGGCATGGCCATGCGGAAGGACTTGAATCCCTTGGGTGCAAAGGCATGGTAGGTTTCAAGCAGTCGCTCGAACTTGAGGAAGGGCTTGTCGTAGAACGCGACCTGGTCCACCTGGGCAAGCGTAATGCCGGCCT
>Ga0299912_10000264_pt1 | contig 49246 bp, 42 predicted proteins | sample RVTome_2_FD_207667 | JGI IMG/M metagenome (GOLD analysis project Ga0299912, IMG submission 207667) | Soil microbial communities from uranium-contaminated site in the Upper Colorado River Basin, Wyoming, United States - RVT95D214 (version 2) ... | reverse complement strand
TATCCATCCGTAATGCTGATCAGTACCAATATAAAAACGTACCCCGATAAAATGTGTTTCTCCTATAAAATCGCCTGCTCCCCATATATAGTAATAAGAAGACCCCGGACCATAATAATAAGAATATATGCTCCCAACACCTAAAAAACCCGGCCAATAAGGATATTGAATATTGGACCAATTGGTTATCATACTATTTATCTCCGCTAATGGATCGAGACCATTTACGATAGGCCTGTACTGAAATGTTGTCCCATAATACGTACTATAATTGCTGCTAACTATGGTGGTCCTTTTCATCCAACTGTTGTTATACAGATCGGTTTTAGGATTCACAATAGCTCCATACCCAAAGGCGTAATAAAAGCCATATGGACCATAAAAAGAATAGGAACTGGTTCCAAAAATAATAAAACCGAAATCGCTCACCATATCGCCATCCAGATCGATTTCAAGGTATTCCGCAGGCATATTCACTTCCAGATTTTGAATACCGGAATGAACTACCTCTCCTTTAATTATCGGATTAAGGACCAGTAAAGCTCCTGCTGAAGCAGCGTATCCCGAAAGACGCACTGCAAGATGTTGCTTTTTCTGTAGAGTTATTTTCATAGCTATTTGTATTTTAAGGATTGGATTATTCTATAAAAATAAACAATTAACTAATTGGTTATTACCAAAATACATTATAATTTTTCATTAGAAGTAATCAATCATCTGTATTTGTCAAAAAATACTGATAAAGAAATTAAACTAGAAGAAAAAAGCCGGCGTTATACCGGCTTTGATTTATTACTCTACAATAAGCTTATGTTGCTTAACTGTTTTATCATTTTCAACCTGAACAAAATAGATCCCGGGCACAAATCCGCTCATGTCAATTATATCGCTTAAAACATGCTCCTTACTATATACTATATCTCCATTCATAGATACAATACGCAATGCGGACTCATGTTCCAGATCAACATGAAGATTCCCGTTCACCGGATTGGGATAAATATTAAATCCATTCTCTGATATGTTGTTTATAGGGGTTGTAGATGGATCATCATAAATATATGATCTGACAACTCTCATATTTTCATTTCCCAACTGGTCAGTAACAATACCTGCAGGTAACGTTATGGTAACTTCACCTTCACTGGCGGCTGTTACCATAATAGTAAAATGCAGACCCGGTACAATTTCTTGAAAGTCCGCAGCAAATCCATTTGTAATATCTATATCAGACAATTCAAATGAAAAAGCTCTTTCATCGAAAAATATTTCTACAGGAACTGAAACCTGGTTGGTTACACCCGAAGCGAAATCTATATGCGCTTGAGGACCAGTAACATCGCCCGCTCCCGTAAGTATACCAATACCCGGAGTATCTTCATAAGCCCAGTCGATGATGGTCAAAGGATCAATCAATTCTCCCAGACTCGCCCGGATCCATCCGTAATGCTGTTCGGTGCCAATATAGAATCTTACTCCAATATACCGTTCATCGCCAAAGAAATCGCCGTATCCCCAATAAGAATATCCTGAAGCGGGACCCGTGTATGAAAAATAACCACCTACCCCGAGAGCTCCCGGATTGTATGGATAGGTTAAATTACTCCACATAGTCTGTAAGGAATCAACCTGAACCCCGGTTCCTAAACCATCGACTATAGGAGAGTAATAAAAATATGTATACCAATTATAATTGTAATAATAGGAATAACTGTCAGTAATGGTTTGGCGTGTAATCCAACTATTTTTGTAGGAATCCGTCTTTGGATTGATGATAGCTGCCCACCCAAAAGCACTTCTTACATTATACGGCCCATAGGTATAGGAGCTTATAGTGCCATATATTGCAAAGGCAAAATCAGAAACCATGTCTCCATTCAGATCAATATCAATAGAATCTAAAGGCATAAATATCTGAAGATTCTGTATTCCGGAATAGATTACCTGTCCTTTGGCAACAACTCCAATAGCTAAAAGAGCACCCGTTGATGCGGCATAGGTTGCAAGCCGTGAAGCTAGGTCCTTTTTTTCAGGTAGTTTTTTATTCATATGCGTTACTTTTTGTATGTTATTATGTTTTGTTATTTAAAATTAATCATTTTTCTTAAATACCTTCTTTACTGGTCTATTAAATTTAAGAATATCGCAGGAATTGATTCATTTGTTCAGGTCTTACCTGAATCAATCCCTTTTTCTTGGTTCTTTTGTTCTTGTCCTGATATGTTTTCCGGGAAAATTTATTTTTACGGTACATATGCGGGTTCCATTCAGGCCCACTTCTCGCGTGCATTTGCAATGCGTGCGAAATTTATTCGATGATCTCAACCGGCAATTGACCGATTCCACCAGCATAGTTTATTGCTGATGAGTATTTATAATCCTCTTCATTTATCACCCATTCCTCTTTTACAGGATTTTCGTGAATATAGATTAATTTCTGTTCTAATATTTCCCTGTTCGATAATTCAATGGGATGAAAACCCTGCCTCGCCGGTAGGCAGGCATCTTTCCATATTTTATAATTACTTCCCCGTATCACCCGATTGGCAGCGTATGAAAACTTTTTTAATAACCACTTACTCCTCCCCTCTGGATTTTCCTTAATAACCTCAATAAGTTTTTTTGAGGTATATTTTTTAAAATCACGCGTTATGTCCTGAAGCCTATATTCCTCACCAGCACCAGCGATAAGGTGAATGTGGTTCGGCATTATAACATATGCATGTATTGTCAGCCCCTTGTTTTTTATACAATACTCCAGAGCATCGATTACTATGTGTTTGTAAATGGGACGTGTAAATAAATCTACCCAATCAATAACTGTTGATGTAGTAAATTGGCGTTTACCCTTGGGCAAGACCCAAGACCCCATTTGGAATTTTACCCTGCGCCAAGAGCGCAGGGTGTTAACTTTATCCAGATACGCTTCGCTATCGGGATTAATTCGACTAACAATCTCGATACACTTCGCTATCGAGATTGAGTCTCATTAATAAAATATAGACCTTCCGGATTTCTGACTTTATATTTTTCTGACATATAGAATCATATGATTAAATGTAAAAGTAATCGAGGCGAATTATAAATTCTTGCATTTACAATTATAAGATAAACTAAACACGCATCACAACCGAACGAAGTGAGTTCGACGAAGTCAAATGCGCGCCAGAGGAGAGGAGAATAATTGTGCTGTAATCTAAAATTAATTAAATTTCTTAAATACCCTCTGTATTGTCTTACAGAATTTAGTATTATCCCAAGTAAGAATTCAATTTTTCAGGCGCGACATTGTGAAGAATTTCAGGATTTACGGAATCCCTTCCCCTTATTTCTCCTTTTCTTACCCGGGTATGGCTTCTTGGTGAATTTATATTTGCGATGCATGTGAGGATTCCACTCGGGACCTTCCCCCAATTCGACAGGCACTTTTAATTTCATCACCGTTGCATCAATCAATTCCTCGATCCGGTGAAACCGGAACATATCCGCTTCGTTCACAAGCGTAATGGCCACTCCTGTTTTATCTGCTCTGGCTGTCCGTCCTACCCGGTGAACATAATCCTCGGCATCCTGCGGCACATCGAAGTTAATGATCAGGTGAATGTCTTTTATATCGATGCCCCTGCTCAACACATCGGTTGCCACTAAAATCCTGACTTCTCTGGCTTTGAATCTGCCCAACACCTCCTCACGTTCCTTCTGTTCCAGATCGGACGATATGCTTTCAACATTCTCTCCTCTCCTTTTCAATGTATAAGCAAGGTCAGCGACTTTCTTCTTGGTTGAGCTGAAAATCAGAATGGTTTGATACTCAGGCTTATTGGCGATTAGACCGGAAATCAGTGGAATTTTCTGGTTTTCATGTACCAGGTATACTGCCTGTAAAACACCTTCGGGAGGTTTTGAAATGGCCGTACTGATTTCAACAGGATTTGTGAGTATCTGCCGTGCAAGGTTCCGGATATTAGGAGCCATGGTAGCGCCGAACATAAGCGTTTGCCGTTTTTTTGGCAGATGCGAAACAATACGCATAATGTCGTCGAAAAAACCGATATCCAGCATCCGGTCGGCCTCGTCGAGAACAAAATATGTGACGGTTTGCAGATTCACATAGCCCAGATTGATATGACTGATTAATTTGCCCGGTGTAGCAACGATGATATCTGCTCCTTCAAGAAACACCTTCTTTTCCTGCTCCCACGATGTTCCATCGCCACCACCATAAACAGCTATGGAACTCACCGGAACAAAATAGGCAAATCCTCTTACCTGTTGCTCGATCTGAACTGCAAGTTCCCTTGTAGGTACAACAATCAATGTACTGATTCCCTCGTTTGACGATCCTTTTTCCGCTATCCTGTTCAATATGGGAAGCAGGAAAGCAGCCGATTTCCCTGTTCCTGTCTGGGCACAGGCAATCAGGTCGTTTCCCGATAGGATCTCAGGTATCGTACTGATCTGTATCGGGGTTGGCTTTTCAAAACCCATATAGGAAAGCGCCTCAAGAAGTTTCTGATTCAGACCGAATTCTTCAAATTGCATCAAAGTAAAAGAGAAAATTGTTGTTTATTATTCTGTGTTCCATGTGCTTTGTGGCATGTTCTATATATTAACAAAAATTTCAAAACCTGGAACAAGGATTTAAACATCTATAATTGAATAAAATCATTAATTATCAGTATATTACTCAAGAGAAAAACTCTTGTCGGTTAAAATGTCATTCTGCACCCACACTCACTTTTCCATGGCAATTCTTGTATTTTTTGCCGCTACCGCAAGGACAGGGATCGTTCCGTCCAACCTTTTTCTCCACCCTGACAGGCTGTACCTTTTGCTGTTGCCGGCGTTGTGCCCCGCCATCGGATGAACCCCGGTTGAAAGATGATCCGTATTCACTTTTGCTGGCCTGCAGGTTACTCATATCCGATCGTCTTGGTACTTCTCCTCTTCGGACCTCGCTCGGATCGTGTATCGGCAATTGTCCCTTCATCAATACATTCACAACCTGTTTGTTGATAAGATCAATCATGTTTTTGAACAATTCGAACGATTCGAATTTGTAAATGAGCAGGGGATCTTTCTGTTCGTATGTTGCATTCTGGACCGATTGTTTCAGATCGTCGAGTTCTCTAAGATGTTCTTTCCAGTTCTCGTCGATTGTCACAAGAGTGAGGGCTTTTTCATAGGCCCGGATCAGTTCTCCGCAACTGGTTTTATAATTTTTCTCCAGGTTTGTGATAATGTTGTAGGTCTTACTGCCATCGGTGATCGGAACCAGAATATTTTCATATGCCTTTGCCTGATGTTCGTAAACATCTCTGATCACCGGGAAAGCCTGTTTCCTGATGGCTTCTGTTTTTCGGGCATAAGCATCGCGCACACCCTGGTATAACTTTTGGGTCATTTCCTGGGTGCTAAGTTTTATATATTCCTGTTCGTTAATTGGATTGTTTATTGAAAGGAGTCGAATGATCTCAAAGTTGAATTCTTCATAACTCGTGTTTGCATAAAACTGGTCTACCAGGCTTTCACACACATCAAACATCATGTTGGCAATATCGATCTGAATACGGTCGCCATACAGGGCATTTCGTCGTTTCGAATAAATAACTTCACGCTGCGAGTTCATCACATCGTCGTACTCAAGGAGACGTTTGCGAATCCCGAAATTGTTCTCCTCGACCTTTTTTTGTGCCCGCTCAATCGATTTTGTAATCATACTGTGCTGAATGACCTCGCCTTCTTTCAGTCCCATCCTGTCCATCAGACCGGCAATCCGGTCGGAGCCAAACAGACGCATCAGATCATCTTCAAGAGAAACATAGAACTGGGAAGATCCGGGATCGCCCTGACGGCCGCTACGACCCCTGAGCTGGCGGTCTACCCGACGAGATTCATGGCGTTCGGTACCTAAAATTGCCAGGCCTCCTGCTTCTTTAACCTGTACAGGCAATTTGATATCGGTACCTCTTCCGGCCATATTTGTTGCAATGGTAACTGTTCCTGGTTTCCCGGCTTCGGCAACAATCTCAGCTTCGCGCTGATGCAGCTTGGCATTCAGTACATTATGCTTGATCCCTTTCATTTTCAGCATCCTGCTAAGCAATTCGGAGATCTCAACAGAGGTTGTACCAACAAGTGAAGGCCTTCCTTGATTCACAAGTTCTACAATTTCATCGATAACGGAACTGTATTTCTCACGCTTTGTTTTGAAGATTAGATCTTCCTGGTCATTGCGAATTACAGAAACATTTGTTGGAATAACGACGACATCGAGTTTGTAAATATTCCAGAGCTCACCTGCCTCAGTCTCGGCTGTACCCGTCATACCGGCAAGCTTATGGTACATCCTGAAATAATTCTGAAGGGTAATGGTGGCGTAAGTTTGGGTGGCAGCTTCGACCTTTACATTTTCTTTTGCCTCGATCGCCTGATGCAATCCGTCGGAGTATCGCCGGCCTTCCATAATACGTCCGGTTTGCTCATCGACGATTTTTACTTTATTCTCGATAAGAACATATTCCACATCCTTTTCGAACATGGTATAGGCTTTCAACAGCTGATTTACCGTATGTATCCGATCTGATTTGACAGCATAATCCTGAATGATCTGATCTTTTTTCAACAGCATTTGTTCGGAGGGCAGGTTCATTCGCTCCAACTCGGCTATTTCACTTCCCACATCAGGCATTATAAAAAAATTCGGATCGTCGGACGATGTTGTAATGGTTTCTATTCCCTTGTCAGTCAGATCGACTGAATTTAATTTTTCATCAATTACAAAATATAGATCGTCAGTGACCTTATTCATGTATTTGTTATTCTCCTGCATGTAATAGTTTTCTGTTTTAAGCAGGAGAGCTTTATTACCCTCTTCGCTCAGGAATTTAATAAGTGCATTATTTTTAGGCAAACCTTTAAAAGCCTGAAGTAATTTAAATCCCCCTTCTTCCCTTTTTTCCTCGGCAATAAGTTTCTTTGCTTCTGCAAGGAACTCGGTAACGAGTTTACGCTGCTGGCCAACCAATTTCTCGACACGGGGTTTGTATTCCTCGAATTCCTGGTTTTCTCCCTTTGGTACCGGACCCGAAATAATCAATGGCGTGCGGGCATCGTCGATCAGAACGGAATCGACCTCATCGACAATAGCATAATGATGCTTACGCTGAACAAGATCAAGTATGTTCCCGGCCATATTATCGCGCAAATAGTCGAAACCAAACTCATTGTTTGTTCCATATGTGATATCGGCCTGGTATGCTTTTCTGCGGCTGGCAGAGTTGGGTTCATGCTTATCGATACAATCGACCGATAAGCCGTGAAATTCATATATAGTACCCATCCACTCCGAGTCACGTTTTGCCAGGTAGTCGTTTACGGTAACAATATGTACACCTCTTCCGGCCAGTGCATTCAGAAAAACAGGTAATGTAGCTACAAGGGTTTTCCCTTCACCCGTTGCCATTTCAGCAATTTTCCCCTGGTGTAAAATAACTCCTCCGATCAATTGTACATCGTAATGCACCATATCCCAGCTAATTTCATTACCACCGGCCATCCACCTGTTGTAATACCTGACCTTATTCCCTTTGATTTCGATACTGTCGCGGGTAGCTGCTAAAGTTTTATCGAATTCAGTAGCTTCAGCTTCGAGGTATTCATTTTCCTTAAATCGCCGGGCAGTTTCTTTCACAATGGCAAAAGCATCGGCAAGAACATCATTTAGTGCCGTTTCTATTTTCTCGACAATCGTTTTCTCCAGCTTATCAATCTCAGTAAACAGCTCTTCTTTTTTCGACATATTCTCAACTTCCGATTCTGCTTTCTCCCTGAGTTCCACAATCCGGTTCTCTTCTTCTGAAATGTAATCTTTTATATACTTTTTTAATTCCAGAGTTTTTGCCCGGAGCTGATCGTTGGAAAGATCCACAACTTTTAAATAAGCTTCTTTTAATGCCTCTACGATTGGCAATACTTCTTTTATATCGCGTTCCGATTTACTTCCGAATAGTTTACCGATGACATCAACAATAATGCTCATGTTTGAAATTTTTGAGGTGGAACAAAATTAATGGAATTATTCGTAAAGACTAAATTAATTTACCCATTAACCCCGGTGATAGCGATCGAAAATTGATCACTCCACAAATCATGCAAATCGTATAACAGAATGAATATTCAGTTTTAAACCGAGTGCTTCCTAATGCGCAGTCGAAATAAATCGTATACAGCTCAATTCCGTTTCGACTTTATCAATGGAATTTTAAAACAGAATGATACCAATTATGCCTGGAAACTTTCCTATTTTTTGTCGCGCAAACTCAGAATATCCCTGTCGAATAAGTAGAAATTCCGGTCACCCAGAAGTTTCAGTTTATCCAGAATTTCAGTTACCCGGGCCTCTTCCTCAATTTGTTCACTGACAAACCATTGTATCCAGTTATGCGTGGTAAAATCTTTTTCATCGAGTGTGACAGCTACAATAGTATTGATCGAATCGGTGATATATCGCTCATGTTCCAGTACAGCATTGAACATGTCGGTTATGCTTTTTTGGTCTTTCGGAGCTTCTTTGAATGCAGGTATGATCGCGTGCCCGCCTCTTTCGTTAACATAGTGAAGGATTTTCAGCATATGCACGCGTTCTTCATCGGACTGGGCGTATAACCACCGGGCTATACCGCTATATCCGTTTGCTTCGGCCCAGCTGGCCATAGCCAGGTATAAATTGGATGAATAGCCTTCTTTCTCGATCTGGGCATTCAATATACCTTCAACTTTCTTTTTCAACATAATATTTAGGTTTTTTAGTTTAACAATAATCTATCAGAATTGTTGATGCAATCGTATTACATGTTTGAGATAATTTCATCACCGAATTCGGAACATTTCAACAGGGTTGCTCCCTTCATCAGACGTTCGAAATCGTAAGTAACATGCTTCTTCAAAATGGCTGACTGAAGTCCTTTTACTATCAGATCGGCAGCTTCCTGCCAGCCTAAGTATTCGAACATCATCACCCCCGAGAGTATTACCGAACCCGGATTTACTTTATCCTGTCCGGCATATTTGGGAGCAGTTCCATGTGTGGCTTCGAATACTGCATGCCCTGTTTCGTAATTGATATTAGCCCCGGGTGCAATGCCTATGCCCCCAACAATAGCAGCAAGCGCATCGGAGATATAGTCGCCGTTCAGATTCAGGGTAGCAATCACCGAATATTCAGCCGGACGTGTAAGAATCTGTTGCAAAAAGGCATCGGCAATGACATCTTTTATAATAACAGTTCTTCCGGTTTCCGGATTTTTTAATATACACCAGGGTCCCCCGTTCAATTCAACTGCTCCAAATTCGGTTTTGGCTATACTGTATCCCCAATCGCGAAAGGAACCTTCTGTATACTTCATGATATTTCCTTTGTGCACCATAGTTACAGAAGGCAAATCGTGTTTTATGGTATAACGTATAGCAGCTCTCATCAGCCGGTCGGTTCCTTCTTTCGATACGGGTTTGATTCCGATGGAAGTGGATTTGGGGAAACGAATTTTCTTCACTCCCATCTCTTCCTGAAGAAATCTGACCACTTTTTTTGCTTCTTCTGTTCCTTGCATCCATTCTATACCTGCATAAATATCTTCCGAGTTCTCACGGAAAATTACCATGTTCGTCAATGAAGGATCTTTCACTGGTGAAGGAACGCCCTGGTAGTACCTGATCGGTCTCTGACAAACATACAGATCGAGAATCTGGCGTAAGGCCACATTCAGCGATCTTATGCCACCTCCGACCGGTGTGGTCAAGGGACCCTTGATGGCTACCAGGTATCTGGAAATGATATCGAGGGTTTCCTGAGGAAGCCATTCTTTATTTATTTTAAACGATTTTTCCCCTGCCAATACTTCCTTCCATATGATTTTTCGGTTTCCCATATAAGCTTTTTCAACCGCATGGTCGAAAACCCTGACAGATGCAGCCCAGATATCGGGTCCTGTTCCATCACCTTCAATAAAAGAAATAATCGGGAAACCGGGAACATTCAATATGCCATTGCTGATCGTAATTGCCTGACCTTCCATTCACGTTTCAATTAATACATGCTACCTGAAGAATTTTAGGACAGCAAAGGTAGCCAAAACAACACTGAGTTACAATCTCGTAACCTGATCAATACATTCTTCCTATTGAATATCAAGATTGAAATCCTTTTTTAGTTTTTTCATGGCGGGATTCTTCTCGATCATATACCTCAGTTTATCCAGATCGGTATAATACTTTGCGGAATTGGTTACTTCCTCCTTCAACAGCTCTTCCTGAATCTCCAGAGAATTGTTATGTATATTTTTCCTCAGAAATGCCAGCAGACCGGATTTGTAATTGTTTTTGAATTCTGAAATAAGTGCATTATTCCTGAACACCAGTTTTATTGCGGTGACGTTAGTATCGACTTTAACATTTTGAGTTTTCAGCGCATTGTACATACGGGACGATTCATTCTTCAAACTCTCAATGCCGGCTAGCCATAAATTCTCCAAATCTTTACCCGTCAATGATTGCACTTCATGTTGCGGTTCCTCCTCATGGTTCGGTTCCATATCGTTGTTTCCTTCATGATTCTCGATAGGATTACTTTCTCCATTACCATTTAACGAGCCAAGGGCCTGCTTAATTGAGGGAGTTTCAGATCGGAGAGACTTATGTTCGTTGACTGATACCACTTTTTCAGAAAGTTGATCCTGTAACGCACCTGAAAGCATTTCCGAAGTAGTGTTCTTCTTTTTTTCTACATTATATTCCACGCCGCTATCAGACAGTACAAGTATATCGTCTTCCTCTAGATTATTTTTTTTTTGACTCTGATTGCAGAGTTTAATTAGGGTCAGTTCAACATGTAATCGCTGATTGCTGCTCGATTTATAGGACACATCGCACGAATTACAAATATCGAGGCATGAGAAGATAAACTCATCGGAACAATGTGTCGATTGTTCCAGATAACGGGTTTTTATTGATTCACCGACCTCCAGAAGCTGCATCGTCTTTTCAGCCTTGCATACCAGCAAATTCCGAAAGTGTTTGCTCATTCCATTTATAAAATTATGGGCATCAAATCCCCTAGCCAGTATCTCATCGAAAACCAAGAGAGTTTCCGTGACCATTCCTTTCAGAAAATTATCAGTCAACCGGAAATAATACTCATAATCGAGTACATTGAGAATTTCTATAACCTGCTGATAGCTAATTTGATTGTCGGTAAAACTCGAAAGCTGATCAAAAACCGACAACGCATCGCGCATCGAACCGTCGGCTTTCTGCGCTATAATATTCAGAGCCTCAGTCTCGTAATTAACTTTCTCTTTTTCAGCTATCGATTCAAGGTACGTAACTATATCGGTAACTTTAATCCTGTTAAAGTCAAAAATCTGGCAACGTGAGAGAATTGTGGGCAGAATTTTATGCTTTTCGGTCGTAGCCATAATGAATATGGCATGTTTCGGAGGTTCTTCCAGTGTTTTTAAAAACGCATTGAAAGCTGATTGCGAAAGCATATGAACCTCATCGATGATGTATACACTGTATTTTCCTACCTGAGGAGGAATCCGTACCTTCTCAATCAATACCCGTATATCTTCAACCGAATTATTTGATGCCGCATCCAGCTCGTGAATGTTGAATGATCTGTTCTGGTTGAACGACTGACATGATTCACAGGTATTGCATGCTTCAATTTCGCTGGATAAATTGCTGCAATTGATGGTTTTTGCAAAGATCCGGGCACATGTTGTTTTTCCAACTCCCCTGGGCCCACAGAATAAGTATGCCTGTGCAAGATGTTCCGTCCGAATGGCATTCTTAAGCGTTGCTGATGTACTTCGCTGACCAACCACAGTATCGAATGTGTCGGGGCGGTATTTGCGCGCAGATACTATAAACCCTGTTCTACCCTTCATAGTAAGGCAAATATAAAGATTATATCAAGGCAAGTATTGTATTGTTGAAAATTCATAAAATATAATCTGCACTATCCTATGCTTAAGCTCATGTGTTCCGGGGGAGAAAATCAATTTCAATTTTTTCATTTTCGATCTGCAATAAGTAGTAAAAAAAAAAGTTATTATGATGGCTGTCAGTTATCCAATTCATTAAAAATTATAAATTTGTGTTATAAGAATTTAAAACAGGACCCGTTATACGAAGCAAAAAGCAATTGATTGACACATAGTGTTGATTTGTAACCTAAATCCAAAATAACCATGAAAATTGATTCGTACGATAACGTAATCAGGTGGTCATATAAACTTGCCAAAACCTGGGTCCAGGAATACCTGGTACCAAAAGGAATAAACTCTTCCCGTAAATTCGATGCGTACAAACGTAGCAGCGAATACATGCCAAGAAATTTTCCCCGCAAACCCGACGAATACTTCAAGAAGAAAGATGTATGGCAGGGATGGCCTGATTTCTTTGGTAAACCATTAGGATTGCCTGAGAAAAGTTATCTCAGTTACGAGGAGGCATCTAAATTCTGCATGCTAAGAGGTATTAAAAATTCTATTGAATATCGCACTTGGAAAAACCGACCTTCGAATCTGCCTGCCCGTCCTGATCAGTATTACAAAAAACAGTGGAATAGCTGGAAATTATTCCTGGGCAACAATTATACGATTCCGGAGAGAAAAGTTGCTTCAAAACTTAGTGCTTCCGATGTACGGATCATAAAGCATCAGCTAAATCTCGGTGTATCAGGAGCAGTTCTTGCCCGTACATTTGGTGTATCGGAAATGCAGATAAGCCGTATCAAACACGGAGAAAACTGGGCGAAAGTATAATGCCTAAATAGCTATACAATTATTATTCCTGTAACAGGTTACTAAATGAGACATCAATTGCACCGTCCTTTAGGGCGGTGCAATTAAAACCTTTATAACATCAAATCTGTCAAAGTAGAATTAGAATAATTTCCTTCTTTCCCCAAGTGCATGTTGATCAATAAATTTGGCTGAACTGAATTATTACTTCCTTACTATTTGTACTGAAAAAAAAAAGTAATACTTTTGCGCTTCATTTTAACTATTCAATTTTTTACACATGAAGAACAGATACGAAACCGTTTTCATAGCAACTCCCGTTTTGTCTGAAGCTCAGATGAAGGAAGCGGTTGACAAGTTCAAGAACCTTATTACAAAACATAAGGGTGAAGTTGTTTATGAAGAAAACTGGGGCCTTAAAAAGCTCGCCTATCCGATTCAGAAGAAATCGACCGGATTTTACTACCTGATCGAGTTTACAGCCGAAAGTACATTCATTCAAACTCTCGAAACAGAGTACCGCAGGGATGAACGTATCATCCGGTTTCTGACATTCAGGATGGAAAAATACTCGATTGAATACGCTGAAAAGAAACGCAGTAGTAAAACAGAAAAAGTAAAAGTGGAGGAATAAACTATGGCAATTCAACAGGGACAATCGGAAATCCGATATCTTACCCCGCCAACGATTGAGACCAAGAAGAAGAAATACTGCCGGTTTCTTAAAAACCGTATTAAGTATATCGATTATAAGGATCCTGAATTTTTAAAGAGATTTCTGAATGAACAGGGGAAAATTCTTCCCCGCAGAATAACCGGAACTTCTCTGAAATTTCAGAGGAAAGTATCCAATGCTATAAAAAGAGCCCGTCATCTGGCCTTATTACCTTACGTAACGGATATGTTGAAATAATAAAAGCTGCAACAATGGAAGTCATTTTAATACAAGATATACCCAACCTTGGATATAAGGACGATATCATTAAAGTAAAGAACGGTTATGCTGTTAATTATTTGATCCCCAAAAAAATGGCGATCAATGCAACAACCTCAGCCAAAAAGGTCCTTGCCGAAAACCTGAAACAAAGAGCTCACAAGGAAGAAAAAATTAAGAATGAAGCCCAGGAACTGGCTGATAAACTAAAAGATGTGAAGCTTTCTATTGGTGCAAAAGCCAGCACGAAAGGAAAAATATTTGGATCGGTAAATACCATTCAGATTGCAGAAGCCCTGAAGGAAAAAGGATTTGATATCGACCGTAAAATAATTACTATTAAGGAAGAACTTATTAAGGAAATCGGAAAATATACGGCCAAGGTTCGTTTGCATAAAGAAGTTCAAATTGAAGTACCTTTTGAAATTGTTGCAGAATAAATCTCACAAATTGTAGTTAAAAAGCGGATGTCTCAAAAGTCGTTTTAGTGTCATCCTGAACTCGATTCAGGATCTCTAATTAACATGTATTAAATAAGTTGGGATTCTGAAACAAGTTCAGAATGACGAACGATCAGACTTTTGAGACATCCGCTTTTTTATTTTGTGTGCATGATTATTTCATCGCGACGGCTTCAATCTCAATCAGGACATCCTTCGGTAACCGGCTAACTTCAACTGCAGCGCGTGCCGGGGGATCGTTGCCAAAGAAACCTGCATACACCTCATTCATCTCCCCGAAAGTTGCCAGATCTTTCAGGTAACATGTGGTTTTTACCACGTTGCTTGCTGAATATCCGGCAGCATTCAGTATGGCACCTATATTTACCAGCACCTGCTTTGTTTGTTCCGAGGTTGTATTACCAACTATCTCACCAGTTTCGGGATTCAGCGAAATTTGTCCGCTGATGAAAAGCAATCCGTTTTTCTCAACTGCCTGACTGTATGGGCCTATTGCCGCAGGCGCCAGCGAGGTTTTTATGATTTTCTTCATCCTGATAGAAATTAATAATTATCGTACCAGTGGGTCTTCTTTTCATATTTCAGATCCCTGAGCAAGCTACCCTTTGCCTGAATGGTGAATGAATAGCTTGTTGCACGGCCAAAAGGAATCACTGAAAAACGCATCTCCCAGCAATGCAAATCGCGAAAAATACTCAGTGTTGTATACGACATTTTTTTGAGCTCCAGGTCGTAGTTCATCTGACCCCCGATCTTCCACTTCTGGGTAAGACTTATATCACCCGAAAGTCTGGCTGTATGAGAAACATTGGGTTTCCCCAATGTTGTTTTACTGATGGTGTAGGAATGATTAACACTCACCGACCAGGGAATATCGAAATCAACATACACACCCGTTTCATTTATGGGATTGATATACAAATCATCCTCCATATAGTATTCGTCGTAAGCAATATCTTCTTCCGGCGTTGTTTCCTCCTGGGTTTCACCTGCATCGCTATCGCTGCCCTGTTTTGAACGTAACGTGAACGAAGTATTCACGGTAAGAGAAGTAAACCTCAAAATTTTCCACTTATTCCGGCTTATATAAAATGTGTTGATTTCTCCAACCTTGTTTCCACTTATCGAATCGAGTGCATAGGGACTAAATCGCCCGTTTACCGTGATATTGAGCTTATTGTTGAACAGTTTCGTCCCTGTGACCATTGAGACATCACTCCAGCGAAGTGAGTCTTTAAATGGATTGTAGGCAGTGGAAAAATTCAAATTATCGAGCAACACGATTTTTTTCGATTCCCCGGTCGTATCGTTCCTGGGCCTTACCTTCATTTCCAGGTTATTGTTTAAAGCCAGCCGGAGCGACCCGCTTCTGCCATTACTGGATGGCGGACTATATAGTTCCTGCTCATACCAGTTATACGTATCGTAGAATTCCTGTTCATTTTCTTCATTTATATAGTAAAGCGAATCATAGTAATGTACATTGTTGATCTTGTTCATATCGGGGGTAAAGGAAAAACCTGCCGAGGGAGACAAGACATGCCGGATTGCCTCAATATAGGAATCTTCTTTAGTGGAGATCAACATGCCGTAAAATTTAGGCGTAAAGGAAATACCAAGGCTTGGATTTATCGCATGCTCATACTTCAATCCCTTGATTTCAGTGATATCTTCAATGTACTCACCTGTAATCGAATCGTACTCCACCAGGTTGTCAATTTTAATGTGTTTTGTGAAGAACACTCCCGTATAGCTCATTGATGGCGTTATAGTGATGAGTTTCCCGATCTTAAAATTGATTGCCAGGGGAACCGAGTGTTGAAAGCCATTATCCATGTCGCCCCAGGTTTCCTGTTTGAACATAAGACTATCGTATGTACTCAACTCATTCTTAAAACTCGATGAATAGGTGAGACTGATATTTTCATACCATTTGTATTTTCCGCCTCCGCTTTTGCTCCGGAACGGATAGATCGAACTCATATTGAACGAACCCGTTGGCAGACTCAGGTCCACCGTCCTGGTCTGTTTGTTCTGGCTGGCATTGGCGCTCAGCGAAAGGTTAAACGGTGTATTGGGCCAGCGTTTTGTATAGCTTATGCTTGAGTTGGTGCTGGTGTTTAGATATGCGTCCGAATTGTATGAATAATTTCTGTCGTAGTCGGTTGAAGTAAAATTGACACTGGCCGAAAAATTCTGTGTCGGATTTGCTTTCGGGTCCTGCCGGTGTGACCAGCGGATTGCATAGTCTTTTTTTGTCGCATAGTCTTCAGCGTCGCTGTTATCGGTAACCGCATAATTGAATGCAAAACTACCGCTAAAATGATATCTCCATTTGTACGAAAGGGTATTCCGTACTGCCCATGAACCTTTCGAGTAAGCATCGCCCTGTATGCGGAAATCGGCATAATCGCCCAAAACCTGGTACCAGCCGAAATCCCTCAGATAAAATCCGCGAACACGCTCTTCTCCATAAGTTGGGAGCAGAATTCCCGATGCCCGTTCGGTTGTATTCGGGAAAAACCCGAAGGGAATGGCTAAAAAACGGATGGGAATATCAAGCACTACCAGATAGGCAGGTCCGGTAATTATTTTATCTTCCGGGATCACAATGGCTTTTGTAAGTGCCAGGTAAAAATGCGGGTGTTCGGCATCACAGGTTGTATATTTTCCATCTTCCAGATGGATGTGTTCGTTAGGATGCCTTTTCGTTCGCTCGCTGTGTAAATACCCCTCTCCTTCCTGAATAACAATATGATAAATAATACCACTTTTTGTTTTGAAGTTGTACCGCATGGAATCGGACTGGAAATCCTGGCTTCCCTGTTTGAATATGGGATTTCCTGTAATTATTCCAGCCGTATCGGGTAATCCTTTGGCAAATATTTCTTCCCTCCCAAGGTCAAGTTCTATATAGGAAGCTTTAAGTTCCATATTCTGGTAGTTGACCTGAGCATCTCCATACAAATACAATTTCTGTTCGTCCACAGCCACACGCATTGAGTCCACTGAAGAATAGGTGACTTTATCTTCAAGAGGACCTTGCTTTGGCTTTGTAACAACAATCGTATCAGCCGTAATCGTATCGCTTGTAACTGTATCAATAGTGATGGTAGTGTCCGGATTGAATTGCATAAAATCTGCCGTTTCGGCACTTGTTGAAGACGATACTGCATAATCCTGACGGACCAATGTATCATTCCTGTTTATATGTAACCTGCCATCCTTACCGAAAACGGCCTCTGGAATTAACAGTGTAATTGTTAGCAACAGGATAGCTCGAACTGACACGGATAATATTTTTAATACTATTTTTGCTCTGAGATGAATTGTTGCCAAAGGCTGCAAAACTAGTAAAATTAACATATTCTGATGCAGAAATTTCTGAATCATATGAACAACTCCTTTAGCCGGCTACTCTGTATAATAATACTCCTTTTTCTTAAGAATAGTATGTATGCACAAAGCGAAAATCAGGATTCTGAGCACAAAATTCGTACCGTGGTTATTGACCCAGGTCATGGAGGCAAGGATCCCGGTGCAATCGGGAAAACATCGTACGAAAAAGACGTTGTTCTTGCCATAGGATTAAAGCTGGGAAGCTATATCGAAGAAAATATTCCCGATGTAAAAGTTGTTTATACCCGGAAAACCGATGAATTTGTTCCACTTTACCGGAGGGCTGAAATCGCAAATGAGAACAACGCCGACCTTTTTATTTCGATCCATGCTAATGGAGGAAGCGATCTTGGAATGAGCGGCACCGAGACACTTATCCTTGGATTGCACAGAACGGATGAAAACTTCGAAGTAGCCAAGCGCGAAAACTCCGTGATCCTTATGGAGGAAGATTATACAACCCGCTATGAGAATTTCGATCCGAACTCGCTGGAATCGTATATCATTTTTTCACTGATGCAAAACGTATTCGATAACCAGAGTATCAGCTTTGCAGGCTCAGTACAGAATCAGTTCCGTGAACGTGCAAAACGAAAGGACCGTGGTGTGAAACGTCAGGGATTACTGGTTCTGGCGCAGACATCGATGCCAGGTGTACTCGTCGAAACAGGCTTTATTACCAATCCGAACGAGGAAGTCTATCTGGCCTCACAGGAAGGACAGGATTATATTGCTTCCGCTATCTACAGGGCATTCAAAGATTACAAGAGTGATATTGAGATGAAATCGGGAGATGCCGGTACCCAACATGCCACCAATCCTGAGACGAGACCCGATACAATAAAAACAGATACGACTCATGCAAATCAGCAATCATCTGAAAATGCAAATTCAACGATCTATTTTAAAGTGCAAATTGCAGTATCATCGGAAGCCATACCCCTCAACTCGGAACAATTTAAAGATTTTAATGAGCTAGAAGAGTTCAGAAGCAGCCTGTTATTCAAATATGCAGTAGGTTATAAACGAAGTTATGATGAAATCGTTGAATACAGCAAATGGGTAAAGAACCGCTGCCCCGATGCATTTATAATCGCCGTGAAAAACGGTACTATAGTTCCGGTACGGGATGCCATTAATGAATTAAATCTCAATTGATGATTATGAAACTATCGAAAGAAGTTAAAACAGGACTTATTGCTATACTGGTACTGGCAGTTTCGGTCTGGGGATTCAATTTTCTCAAAGGCAAAAATATACTCAAACCTACCGACGAATATTATGTACTTTTCGACAGGGCCGACGGATTGATCGAATCGGGGAATGTAATGTACCAGGGATATAAGGTTGGTAATATTACATCACTCGAGTTCAATCAAAGAAAATCAGGAAAATTTCGGGTAAAATTTGTACTGGAAGAGCGTATGAAAATCCCTCTGAACTCCATAGTAATCATTAAACAGGTAAATCCCCTGGCTTCTACAAGCGATCTTGAAATTATTTTCAGCAACAATACGCAGTACCACAATCCCGGCGATACACTGGCTTCGGAACTGTCTGTAGGCTTAATGGATATCGCTTCAGGTCTTGTACCAAAGCTTCAGCAAGCCATTTGTACACTCGACACCATTCTGTTGTCGGTGAACCAGGTGATGACTCCTGAAAGCCAGGAGAAGCTCAGAAAAGGTATTGCGAGCCTGGAAGGAACATTGTCGTCGCTGAATGCATCGCTTTCCGAAAATGGAAGTCTGAACCGAAGTATCGGAAATCTCGAATCGGTAACAGGTAATTTGCGCGATAACAATGCCAATATCAGCTCCACGCTTGGCAATCTTTCGTCAATTACAGCTTCTCTCGATAGTGCCGGTCTGGAATCTACATTGCTGAAACTTGACAGCACCCTCGTTTCCTTAGAGAGCACATTATCAAAAATTGACGAAGGTGAAGGAACCATGGGCAAATTAGTAAACGATAGTTCATTGTATATCAATCTCGATTCTACAGCGTACCATTTGAATTTGCTTATTAAAGATCTGAAGGAACACCCGAAACGCTATGTGCATTTTTCTGTCTTCGATAAGAAAGAAAAGTAAATTTCACCAGGTACAATTCAATTCCTATCTTTGAATGATTATTGCGGATTGATATGACACTGGAACTTAACGAGCAAAACCTGGATAAATTCATCATGATAGGCGACCGGGTACTGATCAAACCCAAGTCTCCGCTTGATAAAACCAAATCGGGGTTGTATCTTCCTCCCGGTATACAGGAGAAAGAAAAGATCCATGCCGGGTATGTGTTGAAAGTTGGCCCCGGATATCCGATTCCTGCCATAAGCGAGGTCGATGAACCCTGGAAAGATAAAAGTGACGAAGTCAAATATGTTCCTCTTCAACCGAAAATAGGTGATGTCGCCATTTACATGCAGAAAAACGGATTTGAGTTTGAGTTCAAAAAAGAGAAATACATCATTGTGCCACACTCAGCTATTCTTATGCTGATCCGTGATGAGAGCTTGTTCGAGTAGATGTTTTTAGGAGTTTCCTTATATAAGAAGACAAAAATCACAAATTCAGAACTGATGACCAAATCATGTAGTACTAAAATCGTATATATAAAAATTTATCTCGCAGATTTTCGCAAATTATTTTTACAGATTTACGCGGAGAAAGCCTTGAAATAAATTATTTATCGGCGCGAACCTGCCTGTCGGTTAGGCAGGTCAGCGAATTGATCAACGTTTATCAGCGAGAAAAACATTTTATAAAACCAATATAACGATTTAAAATTGCTTATGAATTTTAAGGCAATTCAGCTTTTTTATTGGCATATCAGTAAAGAGAATATTTGAAAAATTCTTAATTGAATTATTTTTATATTTGCACTCCCAATTTGGCCCCGTAGCCTGTCTGCCCTCCTCCGGCGGGTAAACCGACAGGCAGGCTTAATTGCCTGTCTACCGACAGGTAGAAATACCTGTCCCGATTGATCGGGAGAGCATCTGAATATTATGACAAAGTTCTTTGCATATGTTTTAAGAAGCCAGAAGGATGGCAGGTTGTATAAAGGAATGACAATGAATTTGCAAAGAAGGATTTATGAACACAATATTGGAAAACATAAATCAACCAGAGCATACTGTCCATGGATTTTGGTATATTTCGAGGAATTTAATTCAAGAATTAAATCCAGACAGAGAGAGAAGTACCTTAAAAGTGGATCCGGCAGAGAATTTTATAAAATATATTGGCCCCGTAGCCTACCAAAGGCAGGCAGGCTTAATTGAATACCGACAGGTAGAAATACCTGTCCCGATTGATCGGGAGAGCATCTGAATAATATGATAAAGTTCTTTACATATGTTATAAGAAGCCAGACTAAGAAAGAAGTACTTTAAAAGTGGATCTGGTAGAGAATTTTATAAAATATATTGGCCCCGTAGCTTAATTGAATAGAGCATCTGACTACGGATCAGAAGGTTACTGGTTTGAGTCCAGTCGGGGTCACAATTTTCCCACACTGCCATGCTCTATCGCCTGTGTCTCATCAAAACTAAGCGACATCGAAAAGAGAATATGCAAACGCGAAGGAGGTTGTCTTTTGGGAAATTAACACAATCACTAATTAATAATGTTTACTCAAATCATAAAAAGAAAAGTCCGCCACTGAACCATGTCGGCGGACTATTCATCCATCTGTTCCTTCAATAAGAGATAATCAACTTCCAGATACCCGTTGAGAAAAATTGATGCCGAAATTATTCTTAATGAAAGAACACCTCATATCCGAAACCGCGCTATTTATAAATCCATGATTTACCCCATTAACAATATGCATCTGTCAGTTATATCTACTTATCAATACTTTTAATTTCACTCCATATTAGTTTAATAGATTTTCCTGAACATAGTTATTCATTATAGTTCGAATTGGTATATTACCGCAATTGCAACATATTCCAAGCCGATCATTAGCATTTTCACAGTATTATTTCTACAATCAATCATCTTCATCGTATTCTGCATCTGGTTCAAAAGCCCATATATCGTCAAAATAACTACTGCTGCTACGGCCGGTAGTTATATAACCAAGATTACCAATGGAAAAAGCTACCGCATCGGTCCGTGCGGCACCCTCCAATTCAGTTTTTTCAATCCATATATCTTCGACCGGATCATATTCCCATATGATGGTACTGACACTCCCCTCTCCTCCCGTGGCCATATATCCTTTATTGTTTATTGTAAACGCAACCTTACGAACGCCTGTGAGATTTGAATAATCATCGTCAAAATCTTCATCCGTGGCATCGACAATATAATTTTTCTTTTCCCAGGCATCCTGATCTGGATCATAAGCCCAAAGATCGTTCTCATAAACACCATTATCGATTCCTGTACAGATGTATCCAATGCCATCGATAGAAAAACCCACGGCATCTTTCCGTTTCCCGCCTCCTATACTTACCTTCTGTGTCCATTGATCCATCTCCGGATCGTATTCCCAGAAATCCTTAACACAGTTACCGTCATATCCCATACCAATATACCCTTTATCCCCGATCGAAAACCCGACAGCACCATAACGGGCAGTACCGCCAAAATCTGCTTTCTGTGTCCATTTATTTGTTGAGGGATCATACTCCCAGAAATCTTTTAACCCGTCTTCTCCATCGTATCCGGTACCTATGTAACCCTTCCCCGACACACTGAAACCTACGGCAGAATTTCTTGGGGCTCCCGGGAAATCGGCTTTTTGTGTCCAGGCATTTCGTGCCGGATCATACTCCCAAAAGTCGTTAAGACGGTCGGAACCATCGTAACCTGTCCCGAGGTAGCCCTTGTTCCCTATGGCAAATGCTACTGCACCGCCCCGTGGTAACCCGTCGAAATCAGAAAGTTCGATCCAATTTCCCACGAGGTCATCATCATCGTCATCATCATCATCACAAGCGATCGCAGTGATTAACAAGGTGATGAACATTCCATATTTCCAAAATCCAATATCCTTTGCTGACATTTAAATTCTTTTAGTTTGGTATGAATGCATTAAATACATGGTAGCAAACATATTCAGAAGAAAAACTTATTAAAAGAATAATAGATATACACAATCAATGTATCGACATAGTCGTATTTGCCAGAGATTAATAAGCCGATGCTTATGAGAAAAGGAGAAATTACGTCATACTATCCTTCTTATAAGTTATCAGCATATGTTTGTCTACTTTCTACCCGCATTGGTATATTCCGTTTTCAATGCTTACCATATTACTGTTGATTTGGACTTATTTTCATTATCATGCAAATCAAATTACTGGACAAAACGATTCCTGCCGGCCTCATCTTCAGTATGTGCACTTGTCTCCTGTTTATCACTTGCTCAGATGATTTGGATAATGTAACTGTGGGACAGGATTTTCTCGAATCGGAAGCCAGTTTGTGCATGATTGATACGTTTCATGTCAGTCTTTCCACGGTATTGATCGATTCACTTCCGACATCGTCCATTGATTCTTTACTTGTGGGGAATTATGAAGACAATATTTTTGGCAGGGTCACGTGCAACAGTTATTTTGAAGTCGGTTTACCTTCAAATACCGAGGATGTTCTGGATGACGACTCCTTCGATTCCCTTACAATATGCCTGCGATATACAGGATATAGTTATGGCGATACAAACCAGCTGATCCGAATTTATTTCTACAAATTATTAAACCGGATTGAGCTTGCCGAGACAGGTTATTTGTACAACACCTCATCGGTCAGTCATGAAAGTACCCCGATGGCTACTTATACCTTTAATCCCAGACCGGTAACCGGTGATTCGATAGAATTATGGGTTGATGATGCGATGGGACTTGAATTGTTCACCATGATAAAAACGAGCGACGAAAGGATGGAGACAGAAAGCAACTTTCTAGAGTATTTTAAAGGTATAGCTATTGTTGCCGACACCAATTTTAACGGATCGGTTGTTGGTTTTAATGCCGAAACGGATAACATAGTTCTGAAATTATACGGCCATAGGATTGGCGAGACACTTGAAGAACTTGAATACGATTTTCCCTTGGTGTACGCGGAAAGGCAGTTCAATCAAATCCTTCACAGATTTGATAATACACCACTCGAAGTAATCCAATCCAGCAATGTAGCCATTCCGGCTTCTGAAATGAACAACAAATCGTTTACACAGGGAGGAGTAGGATTGATGACAAAAGTTCAATTCCCGACAATGAATGAATTCCTCCTATACGAAAATGCATTTGTGATTAAAGCTGAATTGATAATAAAACCCGCACGTTTGAGTTATAATACATTTGAGTTACCGGAAAGCATTTACCTGTACCACACCGATAAATACAATACCCTGGGCAGCACACTCACCGATGCAGAAGGATACGTCATCACACCGGAATTTGTTTATGATGAAATTTTTGAAGAAGAAACCTCCTATACGTTCGATATTACGAAGTTCATCCGGGATGAACTTTCGGATTCCTATTTCGACAGCGAACATGGAATGCTGATTACGTTTACCTACGAAGAATATCTGTGCAGTCTGAAACGAATTGTCTTTGAAACTGCAGAACATGCTGCCAAACTGAAATTATATTATGTACACTATTAACAACAAACCTGCTTCATGTTTAAAAAACTTCTGATCATCGGTTCATTAATCGTTTGCTTCAATTACCTTTGTTTTGCCCAGTCAACCAGCTCTCCTTACAGTGTATTTGCCGAAGGGCAAATTGAGATCTTCGGTACAGGAACTAACCATGCACTGGGTGGAACAGGCATTGCCTTCAAATCGAAATTATATTTGAATAATCTTAATCCGGCATCTTATAGCGGTATAGATAGCCTTTCGTTTATTCTCGAAGCCGGTTTATTTGGCCGATATACTCAATACAAAACAAACGATGAACAAAACTCTCATTTTAACGCCAACCTGAAATACCTGACAATGGGATGCCGCTTTACACGCTGGTGGGCAACAAGTGCTGGAATTATCCCCTACAGTTCGGTAGGTTATAAAATCAGTACTACCGATATAATTGAAGGTGACCTGACAACATATTATAAAACCTTTGAAGGCAGTGGAGGCATAAATCAATTTTACTGGGCTCATTCCATTACTCTGTTCAAGAACCTATCGGCTGGTGTGAATCTGTCGTATTACCTGGGTTCAATTCTGAAAACCGAAACCGGTACTACCACCGATGGCTACCTGACCTATGTCCTGACGCGATCCGATAAAGTGCATACATTTAACCTGGATTATGGCGCCCAGTATACTTTATTCGTCAAGGATTTCAGGTATACATTGGGAGTAATTTTTTCAGAATTCAAAAACCTGAATTCTGATTTTTCCTATACCATCAACTATAACGAATATACCCTGAGTCTAGATGCGGAAGAATCGGATTATTATCTGCCACGCAGAGCAGGTATCGGACTAGCTATTGAAAAAGGTATGCGTTTTAAAGCAGGTTTCGACTATGAAAGACGCTTCTGGCCCGAAAACAATTCATTTAATAATCCTCTATTGGAAACAAGGGATGGCGAGCAATTTTCGATTGGAATGGAGTATACACCCTATAGGGGACGCGGCGATCAAAACTGGAAGAAACTGTTTTTCAGAATGGGTGCATGCTATACGAAATCTTATCTGATCATCGATAAAATACCCATTAATTCCGCGTCGTTCATGTTGGGTACCGGTATACCAATAAGAAAAGAGTTAACGATGATAAACCTGTCTCTTGAAGCCGGACGGACAGGAACTTTACAAAAGGGTTTAATAGAAGAGAACTTTCTTCTGTTGCACGTGAATGTCACACTACATGACAAATGGTTTATTAAATACAATATCGATTGATTAATATCCATCAGTAAAATAAAGTTTGAAATGCTTTAAGTTTAGAGTACCTAAAATTCTATGAAATTGATAATAATAATCTGTCTAATGATAGACGGGCAAATAGTTAACAAAAATTATAACAACAGATACTTAAGACACTTTAATTAGTTTAAGCACTTCGAATCTATGGGACTAATCAATCACAATCTCTTCGATTCGAGCATCTTATAAAATCCCTGTTTGTACTGATTTCCAATAGGTATACGCTTCTCTCCCATGATAATCCGGTTGTTCTCTATCGATTCAATTTTCGAAAAGGCTACAATAAACGATTTGTGTACCCTGATGAAGTGCTCAGCAGGAAGTTTATTTTCGATATGTTTCATAGTACATTTTGTCAATAAAGGCCTTTTACCGGAATAAATCTTCACATAGTCCTTTAAACCTTCAATATACAGGATATTCTCCAGATCGAGTTTTACGGTGGAGTATTCCACTTTCACCATCAGGTATTTCGTGGCTTCCTTCGCTTCCTGGGAATTCCCGGCAGAACTCTGGTTCTTTTTTTCTTTTAAACTGAATATCTCGTATGCTTTATTCACTGCCCGAAAAAACCGTTCGAATGAAAAAGGCTTAACCAGGTAATCGAGAGCATTCAGTTCAAAACCATCGAGGGCATAACTGGAGAACGCTGTAGTGAATATTACCAGTGGAGGATTTTTAATGGAGCGAATAAATTCCAGCCCGGAAATATTCGGCATTTGAATATCCAGAAAAATCAGATCTATCGATTGCTGGTTGAGCATTTTTACTGCTTCAACCGGATTTGTACAAGCAGCAACCAGTTGCAAAAAATCGATTTTACTGCAAAACTCCCTGATGATATCCAGGGCCAGTGGCTCATCGTCGATAGCGAGACACTTCATTCCTGTAGTTTTATTTGAAGCAACACGGTAAAGATATCATTGTTCTGGTCGATGTTAAAGAAATAATTCCCTGGATAGAGAAGATCCAATCGTCGTTTAATATTTTTTATCCCGATTCCCGAATCCTTCTCCATACGCATGGTCCGCCCGACAACCTGGTTTCTTACCAGAAGTTCCAGTTTCCCTTCGGAGATTGTCAGCACGATATCGATAAAAGATTCCCCGATATTATCTGCCCCGTATTTAAACGCATTTTCAATTAAAGGAATCAGAAATAATGGGGCAATTTTCCGGTTTTCGATCTCCCCCTTGACAACATAATTCAGTCTCACGTTTTCAGGCAAACGGAGTTTTTGTAAAGCAACATAATCGCCAATAATTGAAATTTCATCGTAGAGGTCGACCATTTTGTTCTCTGTTTCATATAGCATGTACCTCAGAATCGAAGATAATTTCAGGATTGCACCGGAAGCAGATTTGCTGGTGTTGATTGTCATGGAATAAATGCTGTTCAGTGCATTAAAAAGAAAATGAGGGTTGACCTGTTGTTTCAAAAACAAGAGTTCGTTCGATATTCTTTCCTTGTCAATTTCAGCATTACGCTTTTCATCGTCCTGCCATTTTTGAATAAAACGGATTGAAATGCTTGCTAAATAGACCAAAATAATGCCATAGGAAGAAAAATGCATGAATCGGAAACCTCCGGGTTTTCTTCTCACTCCAGGAGGACCATTCTCGCGCATCATAGGCGGAGGAGGCATTCTTCCGGGAAGAAATGTATCCGGTTTTGTACCGATCGGTTCTTCACGAAAGATCCTGTCAAAATGATTTCGATCCAGCTCGCCTCTAAACAATTGAGCACCGGCAAAAAATGCCAACGAGCAAATGATATAAATAAAAAATCGTTTCCTGAAAAAGAAATATGGCATCAGGAATAGATAATTAATGTAGAATACACAGATATATATTAACCAGATAAGGATGTGATAATTAATGTCAAATTTGATCCGATAATTGTTGAGAAATATAAAGTTGATAAAAAACAATCCCCCCCATATCAGCAAATGAATTGGAATTGCTTTGAATAATACCTTACTATGTGAAATTTTAAAATACTGCATTCCAATATGTTTCTATTAATTTAATGAAAATTAGTGTCATTCCTTCACAACTTCAAAGTATACTTCTGAATAACTAAAAGCGGTGAATATTCCAAGTCCATTTAATACATTAGAGTATGGTTCTGTAAGATATCGGGAGTCCTGTTCACGGTTCTCATATAAGTATGCATATTCGTCATTTACCCTAAATATTTTCACCCGGTGTCTTCCATATTGCTGGATTGATCGAAAAACGGAAATACTATAAGAATCGGATACAAATGGCTGCGAAAGGAAGCTGAAATTAGACATACCTTCCGGTGGTGAAAATCCAAGCTCAATACTTTCTGGATTCTCCTCAAGATTATTGACTAAAACATAAAAATAGTCATTATCAGGGTTTTCCCAGCTTATGGTAAGATCGGCAGTGTCTTGACCACCCATCATTCCAGGAGTAGGGGTAAAATCTTCTTCGACATACAGAACAGTATCTGATATTTTCAAACCTTCGGGTTTTAAAGGAACATGGGTTTTAGCAGATATTATTACATCTTCGTACTCGATTTTTATGGAGTAATCTTGTTCAGCTATAATTTGAAGAGTGCTGTCGGTATTATAATACGTACTGTCCGTATCAACCTGTAATAAATACTCCCTGTCTCCGAAATAAATATAAACTGATGCATCAGTTATTTTAATAAGGGAATTCCCACTACCAAAGGGAATGCTTTTTGTAAGCTTTATGCCTGATACCACTTCATTCTCGTACAAATACCCCTGGAGTACTAGTGCGCTTTTCCCCAAGTCATTAGTATTCGATTCGCATGCTAAAAGAATTGTTATCAGAATTGAAATAGTAGGCAGCGTGGTTATATCTCTTCTCATTGATTTAGAATTTTAAGCTAAAACTTATATTAGGAGTTATCCCCAGTGTAATTGCATCTGTAACAGTTACTGTATTTTCATCGATTGTGAATTCTTTATACCATATGTTCTTATGATTATATAGATTAAATATAGAAAATGAGAGCGCATTTTGTATGTATTTCCCTTTCCAATTGTATGTTACTGCAACATCCAGGCGATGATAATCGGGTAACCGACAGGAATTTTTTTCACTTACATGAATATAATTGTATTCACTGCCATCCAACAACGTAAGCTGGTATTCACTCTCAGGAGCTGTATAGGGTTTTCCTGTGGCAAAAATAAATGCCGATGAAATATCCCATCTCTTAATTGTTCGACAATAAACAATTTTTATTTCATGCGTTTGATCATGCAAAGCATAAAAGCTTTTACCATAATTCAGATCCGGGTATTTCTGTTTAACTTCACTTAATGTATACCCTATCCAGCCGGTATTTAATCCGTACTTTTTTTGTAAAAGAAATTCTATACCCTTTGCATAACCTGTGCCTGTAAAGAAATAATCTTCACTTGCTCCGTTAAGCATCCGTCCTGGTGTACGAGTATAACGCATTGAATATTCTGTTAATCCTTTATAATCTTTATAAAATCCTTCAATATCTATTAAAAAATTATTGAACTCATAACTAATTCCTGCAATATAATGAATAGCTGAATTGACAGATATTGTGGAATCATCAGCCAGTAACCAGAAATCTTTACTTCCCTGTAAAACATCTTCCCTTATAACTCGTGTGTGGAACTGATTATATATGCCCCATGCAGCTTTAAGTTTGAACTTTTCAAATGGTTCATACACAATCGAAGTTCGTGGTTCAAAATAAAATTTATTCGTTAGATTAAAGTGATTTAAACGAGTACCAATACGTATATCAATTTTATTGTCAAAAAGAGCAATTTTGTCCTGCAAATAAAAACTCGAAAGTAACCCCTCACTGTTTCTATCGATAAGCGTGAGTGTATCATTATTTTCAAGTTGGTATAGTATCGCACAGAATGTTTCTTCAATTCCAAATTCGACAGTATTGCTGTTAGACAACTGCCATTCATTTCGGTAACGAAAACTTATATCTTCTACATAGTTATTTTCAAAAGTATTCATTCCAGGCCCAGATCTTGTATCCGATTCGGTATCTTGGGTGGTTTTAATGTCCCTTAAACTGAAATATTTTGAATAAGAAATAAATGCATTACTTTTAAAATTTTCGTGGATTTCTGTTTTCCACTGGCAGCTGATACCAATGTTTCCCCACTCGGCATTATCCGTAATCGATCCTGATGATTCACTGTTTCCCATATCAAATGAGGGCATCTCCCTTGAATTATCCATTACATCCTTCCCCTCATAAAAACTTATGGCAACGGAATTCTTATCGTTGATTTTATAAGTAAGTTTTGAGTTAATATCATAGAAATGAAATTTGGGTTCAGTTGATGTCTGTTGCATCCCCCTGCCCATACCTCCTCCCATACCACCAGTCGGCAATTGATCCACTTCATTGTTATCTTCTTCGTTGTACAAATCAAATATTTTATTGTACAATCCTGTCCGAATCAGATCGGTATATGACCTTCTTACTGCTATCTGCCATGATATCTTTTCCCTTACAATGGGTGCCTCAAAATATGCATTTACACTTAAAAAACTTACACACCCTCCAGCATGAATTTTTTGTAAATCGGCAGGTTTCCCCGTAATATTCATTACACTTGATGTCCTGCCTCCATATTTAGCCGGGAATCCCCCTTTTATTAATTCTATATCATCGATTGTGTAGGCATTAAAGGCACTAAAAAAACCATAAAAATGATCAACATGATAAATAGTCATACCATCAAACAGAATCAGATTTTGATCAGGTGTACCTCCTCTCACATACAATCCTGCCGATGTCTCGTTTGTCGCGCTAACTCCTGGTAGTAGCTGAAAAGACCGAATCACATCCACCTCACCCAGGTTAGGTAGTTTGGCAATAAGAGTAGGAGATATCATTACGGAACTTATATTATCAGTAACTCTTACAATCCTTTCTTTATCGCTAACAACAGTAACCTGTTCAAGTTCGGTAATTTCTTCCTCGAGCTGAATATAATACATGCCATGAAGAGGATGATAAACTATCTTTTCTTCCTTTATTTTATAACCAACGCACGATATCGCTAAGATGCATGTATCACGGGATAAAGTCATGTCAAAATATCCGTTCTCGTTTGAAAGTATACCTTTTGAGGTTCCTTTAATCATAATTGCAGCATATGGGACGGGTTCATGAGTTTTTGCATTTAATACCTGTCCTTGTAGCAATTTTGTTTCTGGCGGTTGAGCTATAAGCTGGTCATCCAATAAAAATAGCAGAAACATTAAGATTTGAGTTAGTTTGTTTAATGTTAGATTTAAAGTCATATTTTATTCTCTTTGCAGGATTTAGTGTTCTGTAGGGTGGTATTATTTTCTTTTCGTTTCAATCAGAATTTTTACGGTTATTTTTGATGCTATCATATTTTGAAACTCAGCTATACACTTATAAATTAATTAATAAGAGAACAGCAGTATAAGAAATAATAAAATAATAGAATTAAAGCTATTAATTGTACTTCTTGAAACCAATTAGAATAGACAAACTGAGAATTTTTGTAGACCTACAATTACATATATCTAATCTGATACAAGAAATGCTTTGAAATATTTATATATTCTTTACTCATACCTCAGCGCTTCAATCGGATCGAGATTTGAAGCTTTCCGGGCCGGATACCATCCGAAAAATATACCGATTGCTGTGCACACTACAAAAGCCAATACCACTGCCTGTATCATAACAGCCACGGGCCAGTGCATCACGCTGGCTACCAGTCTGGATGCACCAAGACCGATTAAAATTCCAATGATTCCGCCAATAACACTGAGCAGGATCGATTCGGTAAGAAACTGCATCAGGATATCAATGCTCCGCCCTCCTACCGACATCCGGAGACCAATTTCACGTGTACGTTCGGTAACCGAAACGTACATAATGTTCATAATACCAATGCCTCCGACCAGAAGGGAAATTCCTGCTATGACACCCAGCAAAATGGTCAGGATATTGCTGATGGAACTGAACGTTTTCACCAGTTCTTCCTGCGAGCGTACTTCGAAATCGTCTTCCTCATCAGGTCTTATCTTATGTCTCTGTCTGAGCAAGGTCTCCACCTCGGTCACTGCCGTTGGTGAAGAGTTCTCATCTATTGCTGATGCCAGTATTGTCTGTATATGTGTTATAGCTAACACACGTTTTTGTACCGTTGTATAAGGTACAATCAACAGATCGTCCTGATCCTGCCCGAACGTGTTTTGCCCTTTCTCCGATAAAACACCGATGATTTTTAACGGGATATTGTTAAACCGTATATACTGTCCGATGGGATCAAAGTTCTCACCGAATATTTCTGTGATCACGGTTTTTCCGATCAGGCAGACTTTTGCAGCCGTCCTCACCTCTTTCGAGGTAAATTCCCTCCCGTTTATTACTGATAACATTTTTATTCCTAGGTAATTTTCATTACCGCCATAGATCGAGGTCGGAGTATTTTTATTGGCATAAATTACCTGGCCATTGCTGCGCACTTCCGGCGATACCATTTTTACCGAAGGGCATTGTGTGGCTATTGCTTCAACATCATCGATGGTCAGACTTTTGCTGCTGCTGCTTCCCATTTGCACACCACCACGCATTTGTGAAGCAGGAAAAACGATGATCATATTCGATCCCATGCTCGACACCTGGTCCTGTATGCTTTTTTTCGAACCTTGTCCTATGGCCAGCATGGTAATAACCGATGCAACGCCAATAACAATACCAAGCATGGTGAGGAATGCTCTCAGCTTGTTTTGTTTCAGCGCATTGACCGCTATTTTTAACATGTTTACATAATTCATCGCCAATCATTTTACAATTCATCGTAACCATTATTGACCGGTATGGATTCCAGTACTTCGCGTGCAAGTAATGTATCGGTAATTTGTATCTCTTTCACGATATGCCCATCGCGGAAAATCAAATTCCGCGAAGTTAACCGGGCAAAGTCAGCTTCGTGGGTAACAAGTACAATGGTTTTCCCCTGGCTATTAAGCTCCTGGAACAACATCATTATCTCGTATGATGTACGGGTGTCGAGGTTCCCAGTAGGTTCATCGGCCAATATTACTACAGGATCGTTCACCAGCGACCTGGCTATGGCGACCCTCTGCTGCTGGCCGCCCGAAAGCTGATTAGATTTGTGATGCATACGATCGGTAAGTCCCACTGCTTCGAGGGCCTGTAAAGAAATTTCTTTTCTTTCCTTTGCCGTTATTTTCGGATTATACAACAGTGGAAGTTCAACATTCTTAAGGGCTGATGTCCTCGGTAATAGGTTGTAAGATTGAAAAACAAAACCCAGCTTGCGATTACGGATCACAGCCAGTTCATTCTTATTTCTTCCTGATATCGAAACCTCTTCCAGTTTATATTCTCCTAATGTAGGTTTGTCGAGACAACCCAGTATGTTGAGCAGGGTCGATTTCCCCGAACCGCTGGCCCCCATTATGGCGACAAATTCTCCTGCTTCAATTGTTAAGCTCACCCCCCGGAGGGCATGTACGGTAACTTCCCCCACCTGAAAATCTTTCCTGAGATTCTTTATCTCGATAATGATTTTACTCATAATTCCTATCTGCTTTTACTCCTTCGTGACGGAGGTTTAGGCATGAAAGGACTGCTCGGCGTATCCTGACCACCTGTACTGACTGCCATGGGCCCGGCACTCATCGATACAATCACTTCATCCCCTTCTTTCAAACCTGAAATGATCTGTACATCAATATCGTTATCGATGCCTGTTTGTATTTTCGCCGGGTAAACAGAATCGCCGTTTTTCAACCAAACTTCGCTTATATCAGCTTTGTTTTCCCCGTGAGCTTTGTCTAATAAGGATATGCTGTCTCCTTTTGGTGGCATCATGTTCCTTGCGGGTTTGCCTGGTGTTCCTTTCTGATCTGGTATTTTTTTGAAATATGCAGCTAGCAGCTTTTCGTCAGGTTTGAATCGTAAGGCTTTGCTGGCGATAGTGAGTACATTGTCAGCTTCTTCAACATATACATTTATACTGGCTGTCATTCCCGGCATAAGTTTTTTATCTGGATTCGGAGCTTCAACAATGACCGTGTATGTTACAACATTTGAAGTGATTACCGGTTCCAGCCTGATTTGCGTTACAGTCCCTGCGAATTTCTGATCGGGGTATGCATCGACAGTAAAATCAACACGCTGATTGTTTTTTATCTGCCCTATATCTGCCTCATCGATCGAGGCTTCAACCTGCATACGGGTTAAATCGTTTGCGATGGAAAATAGTGTAGGAGTGTTAAAACTTGCAGCTACGGTCTGCCCTTCGTCCACCGCTCGACTCAAAACTACTCCGTCGATGGGTGAGTAGATATAGGCATACCCAAGATTGATGCTGGCCTTATCGTAATTTAACTGGGCTGTTTTTAATGCTGTTTTTGCCTTTTCAAAATTGTAGAGTGCCAGGTCATAATCCGATTCGGCCACCAGCTTTTTGTCGAATAGGGCTTTTATCCGGTTATAATTAGCAGTCTGGTAAGTCATCTCAGCTTTGGTATCATCGAGCGAAGCTTCTGCAATGGTAAGTGCTGTAACAAGCGGCTTACGGTCGAGCTCTGCCAGCAATTGCCCGGCTTTTACCTGTGAATTGTAATCGACATATAGTTTGCGAATCTCTCCTGATACTTGTGTGCCAACCTCGACAGTTTTAATGGCTTCGATAGTGCCGGTAGCGGTAATGATCGTGCTAACGGAACCCATCTGCGCCTTCACCGTGGAAAACGTATATTCCTGCTTTTTCCTGTTTCCGGTAAGAAAAATGATAAGAAAAAGTAGCACAATGATTCCGATAATTAGTAAGCCAAGACTTTTTTTCTTCATTTTCATGATGCTCATATGTTTTACCGTGTTGTTACTGCGTTAAAGGCCTCCCGGTATAAAAATCCAGTATCCTGATGCTGTATATCAACTTATATTTCGATTGCAGCAAATTGCTCTCGGCAGCGATCAGGTTTGTTTTTTCAAACAGAAAATCCACTGAATTGATCAGGCCCAGCTTGAACTTTTCCGATGCCAGCTGAAAGGATTCTCTTTGTGCCAGATATTTTTCGACGCTCGCATCGTATTCCTTCATCGACGAGCTGATGTCGATACAAGCCTGCTCAATTGTTTTCCGGAGCTGGTTTTTGGCATCTGCTTCATTCAGCCGGGCATTTAATATACCGATATTCGCGGTTTCGATCTTCGATTTCACCTCCCTGTTCTGATACAATGGTACGGAAAGCGAAAGCCCGATAGCCGGATTGATCTTATTCTTCAATTGATCGCCGTATGTATATTCGTCGAGCTCCGAAGTATACCCGCTGTTCAGACTGCCATGCAATGAAAGACCAGGTTTCAGACCCGCACGTGCAAGGCTGACGTCCAGATCAGCGGTTTGTATGGTTAGGGCAGCGCTTTTTATCTCGGACCTTGCCTGCAAGGCAAGTGTGTAAATTGAATCGGTATTTAACATCCTGTAGGGGACCATTGTAGTATCGAGAGGAGCAAGTTGAATCGTGAATGTATCCGATACAGGGATTTCCATAAGCTGCAACAAGGTAACTTTGCTGAGTGCAAGCTGGTTTTCTGCATTGGTAAGGGTGAGTTTCTCATCGGCCAGTTGGGCCCTTATCAGTAGAAAGTCGGATTTCGAAACCGCTCCCAGGATGAGTCGTTCTACGGCCAGTGAAAGCTCTTCGGCAGTAGCCTCCAACTGATTCCGGCTGTTATTCACCGCTTCGGCGGAATAAAGTACCTGCAGGTATGCATCCAGCACATTCAGACATAGGTCGTCTTTCATCACTTCCGTATCCAATTGGCCGATCCGGTAGTTCAGTTCAGACTGCCTTACTGTATTATTGATCCTGAAACCATTATAAAGTGTAACATTCGAATTGATACCATAATCCGTATTGTTAGTTGCATTTATAGACCCGAAACGGTTATCCGAAAGAACCTCTCTGCTCCAGGCAAAATTCTGAGTTATCGAAGCAGAGGCAGAAGGAAATCGGGCAGCTTTGGCCTGCAGGATGTCAATCCTGTTGGTCTCGTTGTTCAACATCATCTGCTGTAATTGAATATTATGATCGAGAGCCTGCTGAATACATCCTTCCAATGTCCATATATGTTCAGTCTCCTGACCTGGAATCCAACCGGATAAAAAGAATAAATCCAAAAAGAGAAGAGTATATACCCAAAGAAAAGTTTTCATTCACCACCAGTATTAAAGGTAAAGGTATATTACTCTTCCTCCATGGGGAAAAAGAATCGACGAGCGATAGAATTCTATCGATATACAAGCATTTCAGCAGTACGAACATATATGATCAGGAGAGAGACAGGTAAATAAAATGCCACTAAAGAATGATTTGCTTGTTCAAACAGTACACATTTAGGTGCTATACGTGAAGACAAGTCTATTCCCGGAGGGAATGGAGGCTGACGTAAAGGAAATCATGGTTGTAATTTGAAGAAGGTTATAATTCTCGTTCAATCAGTCAAGGTACAACTTCTCATATAAAAAACAATCACATCCACCAGTCAAATTAAAAGTTATTCTTAAACATAACATGAGCTATGGCCGGAACATTACTTTATTCAGCTTTTGTTGATAGAATTTATTTACCACCCGGATGATGGGGACTATTACCTATATTTGTTACTATACTGGAAACCGTAAAACTGGTATACAAGTTGCCGGGAGTATATGTTCCATCCTGGTATAGTCCATCACTAACTGTTCCCGTTGAACCGCCTCCGGTGTATACATCATATTCAAAGCCATTTAAAAGTTTCGGGGAAGAGAAGGCAACTGACTGATAGGTTTTTAAAGGAGAAAAGGTAAGAATTCCATCACCGTCACCTGTTTGAATATGAATTAAGGTGCCGGCCTGACAAGATGAATTAAAATTCAACAACAATGAGTTCTGGGTCGATGATATACCAGGAGCCTGTGCCATGCCGGAACTACCCGCTGCTACGAGGAATCCGCCTGTTATTTTAAAAAAACCATCATAATCCAGGGTGCTATTCATATCGGCGGTGGGACCATTAATAATTACATTGCCGTCAGTCATTTCAACTGAACCGTTTATATCCATACCATCTCCAATAGCTTCAACTGCAATATAGCCACCGTTAATATAGAGATAGCAATTACTTGTGGGCGAGTCAAACTGACCCGGCATACCACCTGTCGATATGCCGTCAGTTCCATTTATTCCGTCATCATCCGATGAAATATGAATATTTCCAGAATTCAGTGTGATGACCAAACTCTCAATGCCCTCGAACGATTCTGTAATATCTATATTTCCGCTATTAATTAAAAGGTTAGCGTCGGCATGTAAGCCATCATCTCCGGTTGAAATGTCATAAGAGCCTCCGTTGATTACCATATTACCGTTTGAGTGGATGGCATCGTCGGCAGAATTTATTATAAAGGTCCCATCTTCGATGATGGTATTCACAACTGCCTTTATCCCTTTTGCAGATGTGCTTTCATTAATGTGAACGTTACTACCTCCACCTGAGGACAGAATCATTTTCCCGTAGCTTATCAGAACATCGGTTTCGGCCACAATAGCATCCCCTCCGGAAGTAATATCTATTGCACCGTATTCAATAAAAAAATATCCCTTTGTTGACTCTTCATCATTATCGGATTTCAAACCATCCCCACCTGTATTCAACGTCATGTTTCCTTCTTTGACAACAAGATAATCTTTGCCCCGGATTCCGTCATCTACTGAATGTACAATAACAGTATCACATCTAATGATGAGCCCGTCCTTACCTGCAATGCCATCATTGTAATTTCCATCAACGATCAGTGAACCGTCGCCATAGAGAGTAAGGTCAGACTTGCTGAAAATCGCTGCATTGGGTTCATCCTCTTCCGGATCTTCAAAAATATAAGATGATGCATCGGTTATATAATTTTCGGTATCATCTGCAAGTACGATGATCGTTTTCTTTGCATTTATGATATAAACCGGGGAGTTTGTTGAACAGCTGATATCAACTCCATTCAGGATTAGTCTTACAACTTCTTCATCTTCCGTATTCACAATTAGTTGTCCGTCAGTGAGGGAGCCGCTTATGCCGTATGTACCTGCCGCTGTAATTATTACTGTGCTGTTGTCAATTGTTGCACCGACTCCGTCGGTAGTTATTGTGTTTCCGCTCAATACGATCCGGATAACTTCAGATTCGTTCCAACTATAATCTCCTGCCTCTTAATGATCCGCGCAATTATTAGCCAATGCATTAACCACCGAATTTTCAAAATCCTCACTATTTACAGTTTCTGTATTATCTTCTTCGACCGGTTCGATTACTAGTTCTAAAGTCTTTTCACAAGCTACAAACATTGATAGTATAAAAGCACAAGCGGACAAAAACTCTAATTCTCTCTTACACATTGTTAACCTTATTAAGAAAAAATACTATATGAATTCAAAGTGATTTAAAGGGGCTAATCTGTCCGACCTTTTATCTCAGACCCAAAAGTATATTATCTGTTTCCAGTTCTATGCTGAAGTAGACATCCTGACAGAAACAATAGACAGCCCTAACAATCCAATCGATATACCGGATATCATAGAACCGATAATGATATAAACTTTAAGTGTGAGATCGACTGATGAGTTTGATCTTATATTATCGGGCGAGTATGTGTTGATCCCTCTATCTTATCCAGTGAATAAAATCTTTCAATGAGTAAATTTTTTGAAGATCCGTCTGAAATTGGTTCGAAAACAGCACACTTGGGCTCACACCTAATACTTAGCAAAGCATTAATTAGTTGATCCTTAAAAATTATTAACACATTGATTGTTAATAACTTATGTTCTTTGGAGTCTTGATTTTTGCATGGGTTTTTACTAAATTTGAATAAAACCCTGCAAATCATGTTAAAGAAATTACCCTCGCAGCCCCAGTTAGAGATGTTCAAGACTGTACTTGCCAGCTTTATAAATCCGGATCATGAACTGTGTCTATTGGCAAATAAGATAAATTGGGGAAACCTGGAAAAGGAATTTGCTCCACTGTACGCAGAAGTAGGCAGACCATCCATACCAATCAGGACAATAGTTGGGCTTCTTCTGCTGAAACAGATATATGATCTGGGAGATGAGACAGTTATGGACAGGTATATAGACAGTCCATATTGTCAACACTTCTGCGGGGAGATATACTTTCAATATGATTATCCCTTTGACCCGAATGATTTTGTACATTTTCGCAAGCGTATCGGGGAGAAAGGGATGGAGTTGATCTTTAAACAGAGTATAGATTTGTTTGGTAAAGAGAAGGTACGCAAAGAGGTAAAGGAGGTTCGTGTAGATACAACTGTCCAGGAGAAAAACATCACCTTCCCGACAGATCGGAAGCTGATCGAAAAAGTGATAGGTCATTGCAAAAGGATCGCAAGGGAAGAAAACATAAAGCTCAAACGGACCTATGGCAGAGAGATCAAAAAGCTAAAACACCAGCTCAGGTTTGCACGTAAGCCAAAGAACATGAATAAGCTCAGGAAAGCACAGAGGAGACTTCACAGGATTGCGTTCAGGATCTATCAGGATCTGGTTAAGCAGCTCGGCCCCATCCCGATAGAATACATGAAAGAGTTTGATGTCCTATACAGGGTTCTGACACAAAAAAGAGATGATACGAATAAGGTTTACAGTGTCCATGAACCTGAGGTTCTTTGCATATCGAAAGGTAAAGAGCATAAGCAGTATGAGTTTGGGAACAAGAGTTCCTTTGCTTATACCAGGGGATCAGGGATTATCGTTGGAGCGATGGCAGTAGAAGGCAACGCATATGACGGACACACTTTAAAACCACAGCTGGAACAGGTAAAGGAACTGACCGGAGGCAAAATCAAGAAAGCCATTGTGGACAGGGGTTATAAGGTAAAAGGAGGCATAACGGGAATAGATATTGTAATGCCAAAGTTGCTAAAGCGGGAGAGCTACTACCTGAAGAAGAAACGAGAGGAACGATGTCGGTCGAGGGCAGGGATAGAGGGACTTATATCACATCTGAAGCACGATCACAGGATGCTGAGAAATTACCTCAGTGGCACAGCAGGTGACCAGATCAACACATTATTGGCAGCTACAGCGTACAATATGAAGAAGTGGATGAGATTAGAGAAACAAAAGATATTAGATTTAATTTTTTGCTGGATTTACCGGAGCTTTATTTTGGTCCCGGCAATATCCAACGGTATGGGATATAAGAAAAACGGGTATTAATAAGGATCAACTAATTAGTTGGCGAAGAATCAGAATTCATCCGAATTCATTCGAATACATACTTTAGACTGCATAATGAAAAAAACGACCCTCTCCTATTCACCCGATAGAAAAATAGTTGAATGGGTAACGAATTCCAAAATCCGAATTTATTCGGATAAATATCGTTAACTTCTGCATTGATATCTTCTAAACTTTAACCATCTGCCTACAAGCCGGGATCAATATCAATAAATTGTATATCGGCTATGCTTACGATCATTATTTTGTGGCACTTCAAAAATATAGTTGCGGATCGCACGAGCTTATGGTTGCCTTAAAATTGAGAGATAATGCAAGAAAATATAAGTGGCTCGACAGATATTAATTTCGTACTTTTATAGCATTAAGTCTTCATATAAGGGAATTTTCTGAATCAGTGACTTATTTTATTTATAAACTGTAATTTTTTATATAAAGCAAAACATATAAATTATTTGAACAATTATGAATGATTTATTGCTTAAAGCGACTCATAGTACCCCACGAATAGAATTTTTCGCAACAGGAGATCTCTCGATTGGCGGATCGATTTATCCTGAGGATGCAAAAGAATATTTTCATCCATTAATGGAATGGGTGATGAACCTGCGGATTAAAAAAGTAAACTTTATAATGAGAATCGACTACTTAAACAGTACCTGTGCCAAAAAGTTATTTGAACTTCTCAAAAGACTAAGAAATAATAAATACATCGATACCATAAATATCAAATGGTATTATCAGAAAGATGATGAAGATGGTCTCGAAACCGGACAACTTCTATCAGAATCATTACCTGAAATACATTTCGATTTATTAGAGTATGAAAAAAAGAATTAACCAACCTTTTTATCCCATCCCACAGGCGGTGATAAAACAAACTGCTTTTAAGAGAAGACTTTTATAAATTCCATTCAAACAAACTGTATCATTTACCATCTCCTCTTTTAAAAAAATCATGAATAGTCTCAAGAAGAGTTTCTATCTCGATGGGTTTAACCAGTATATCATCGCACTCTGCTTTGAAGCTTCAATCTGATCCGACTCATAAGCATAAGCAGTTTGAGCAATGATAGCAATATGGGGATTCTTTTCTTTTATCCTTCGGGTAATTTCATATCCGTTACTATCAGGAAGCCGTATATCCTGAAGTACCAAATCTATGTCGGAATGTTGTTCAATGGCATATAATGCCTCGGTCCCGGAGTGGGCTGGTATGATTAACGCATATGTATCATTCAGGAATTCTATAAATGCGATAAAATTAATATAAATATTTTCCGCAGTTAGAATCTTTCGATCGTTCCCCAGGGAAGAGCTGAATATACTCAGAATCTGAGAATTTATATATATACGAAGTGTTTTTATCCTACGGCTATCGGTAAGGTAAAGGTAAATACAGATCCTCGGCCAGGTTCACTCTCCACCCAAATTCTACCGCCATTTTTATCAATGAATTCTTTGCATAGTATTAATCCCAGTCCTGTTCCTGTTTCACCTGCTGTTCCATCGGTTGAATAAGTCTGATCAATGGAAAATAATTTTTCAATTTTATCAGAGGGTATACCCACACCTGTATCTGCAATAATGACTTTAATCAGTTTCGATTCCTTATCGGTTGTTAAATTAACTGTAATCTTACTTCCGGAATAAGTGTATTTAACAGCATTGCTCAGAAGATTCCTGATAACGGTATCTATCATATTACTATCGCAAAAAACTATTTGATTTTTATCAAGAGAGCTTTCAATTATAAAATCAATTTTTTTCTCTTTAGCACGCTCTTTCAACAATAAAACATTGGAGTAAATTAACTGGATTAAATTTGTATTTCGAGGTTTAAATACCATACGTCCGCTCTGGGAACGTGCCCAATCCAGTAAATTCTCTAAAAGATTGAATGTTCTTTTTGCTGAAACACAGATATTATCAATAAATTGATTACGCTTACTAGCAGGTAAATGTTCAATTCGAAGTTTAAGCATCTCCGAGAAACCCAGAATAACATTGATCGGATTTTTCAGATCGTGCCCGATAATGGAAAAAAATTTATCCTTCATTAAGTTGAGTTCACTTAACTTTTTATTTGTTTCAACAAGCTGTTCATTCGTTGAATTTAATTCTTCTGCCTGTTCTTCGATTTTCTGCTGCCTCTCTTCAAGTAATGTGTTGGTCTCATTTAGCTCTAATGTCTGTTCCAGCAAGAGTTTATTCTTATCATCCAATTCTTTGGTTCTGTATTGCACCTCCTTCTGCAGGTATATATTTCGTTTTCTTATCTGCGCAATCCTGATAAAATAAATTGTGAGCAGAAAAGCAACTAAAGACAATGCAACAGCGACTCTAAACCACCAGGTTTGCCAGAAAGGAGGTGTAACCGTAATTTTTATCGAGGTACCTTCATTATTCCAAAGGTTATCATTATTAGAAGCAATGACTTTAAATATATATTCACCTGGATTAAGGTTTGTATAGGTTGCAAGGCGATGGCTTGCATCGGCCTCTCTCCATCCTTTATCAAAGTTAACCAGCTTATATTTGAAGAGATTATCTTTGGGAGAAGTATAATCAAGTGTAGCAAACTCGATACTAAATACATTCTGATTGTAAGTTAATTTTATTTCTTTCGTACTGTTCAGGGATGAAGTCAGGATACCATTGGGACCATCAATTTCAACTTTCTTATTGAATAGAAATAAATTTGTCAGGACAACAGGAGGTACATGCAAATTGTCAGATAATTGTTCCGGACGGAATCTGTTAAAACCATTAATACCACCAAAATAACAAGTACCGTTACTGCTTTTAAGGAATGATGAATAAATAAATTCATTATCCTGAAGACCATCATCTACACCATAGGTCCTGATCTCAGAAGAAGCATAATTAAACCGGCATATCCCATTGCTTGTACTCAGCCAGAGATTACAATTATCATCTTCAATTATTCCGTAAATATTATTACTTGGCAAAATATTGTCAGTTGTATATGCAGTGAAAGTTTCAGCCGTTCTGTTAAAGAGATTTAATCCGCCTCCCATGGTTCCTATCCAAAGGTTCCCTTCGGAATCTTCATAAATGACTTTAACAAAATTATTACTGAGACTGGAGCTGTCATTTTCGATATAATTATAGCATTTGAAGGTTCCCGCAGACCTGTCCATCAGGTTCAGTCCTCCACCATCCGTCCCAATCCACAGGTTTTTATAACTATCTTCGTATATATACATGATACTGTTACTGCTTATACTGTTGGATTGACTTTTATTACTATAGAATCTGATAAACTGGTCTTTATCTTTAACATAACGGTTTAATCCGTCTAAAGTGCCAATATATATATCTCCATTGCTGTCCTGGAAGATATGCCATACATGATTGCTGGAAATACTATGGGGATCATCCGGCTCGTTTCGATAGTGTTTGAATATATTTCTTTTTCGGTCATAGAGATTCAGACCTTCCGCATAGGTTCCTATCCATAAGAGACCATTACTATCCTCCAATATCCATTTTACTACATCTCCACTTATAGAATTAGCGTCATTTTGATTGTGTCTGTAATGTTTAAAAGTGCCATTATCAGGATCGAATAAGTTTAATCCTCCTCCATCAGTACCTACCCATATGTTATTCTTAGAGTCTTCAGCAAAACAAAGCACTGCATTATGACTTAGGCTTTTTTCATCATTGATTATTTGATAATAATGTTCAAATTTTCTTTTGTTTCTGAAAAATATATTCAACCCTCCGTTATAGTTGCCAACCCAGATATTTTTTTGTGAATCTTCATAAATAAATTGAGCCTGATTGTTATTCAAGCTTGTGGCATCAAAAGGATTGTTCTTAATATACCTGAATACCTGATCGGATATGTTAAGAATATTTATTCCGCCTCCATCTGTCGATATCCATATTTCCTTATCATTATCGATATGCAAATCAGTAATCACTTTATTATTAAGATTTTTAACTGATGAACCATACGTATAATGCCGGAAAGTTTCATTCTTAATATTAAAGCAGTACAGTCCCTCGTACTCCGTTCCAATCCATATATTCCCTTTCTGATCGTCACATAAGCTTAATCCAAAATTATTGGGTGAGAGATTGAATGAATTTGGTGATGAATAACTATAGTATTGAAACTTATCATTTTCTTCATCATAGCGATGAATTCCACCTCCGTTTGTTCCAATCCATATAGTACCTTCTGCATCTTCCAAAATTGAAAAAACTTCATTGTTTTTAAGACTTCCCGGTTTATCAGGTTCGTGTAAATATCTTTTAAAACCTTCTTTTTCACTGATTATTCTGTTTAATCCTCCACCACGGGTCGCGATCCACAACCGGTCCTTTGAATCTTCATATACATCTCTTATTTCATTCGATGAAATACTTAAAGGATCAGATGGATCAAGTGTAAACCTTACAAAATCATTTGTTTTGGCACAATACCGGTTCAAACCGCCGATCATTGTTCCCACCCATAGATTATCTTTACTATCTTCAAAAAGAGAGGTAATTCTGTTGCTGCTGAGAGATCGATTGTCTTTCGGATCATTGAAAAAAACCTCGAAATTATAACCATCATATTTATTAAGCCCGCTATGGGTACCTATCCAGATAAATCCTCTGCTATCCTCAACAACGCACGATACGGCACTATGGGAAAGTCCTTCCTTACAGGTCAGATGATCAAATTTTAATTTGGATTCCTGACAGTATAACAGGGTATGTGAGAAATTTAGTATGACATATAAGAATGGAATGATCCCTTTCATGTAAAACTTAATTTGTTTCCATCTTCCCCGTAATAAAAATCTATAAATCATTCGGTTCTGTTTGGAGTGAATTATTGATGAATAATGTATATTGTCCAGTATTTAAGTACTATAAGATAGTGATAATTTTTACGAACTGCCATAGAAGACTATAAAATATACAACAATACTGAGACGATATAACTTTAAAAACTCTTATGAATTAGGGCAACATTTCTCAAGCAGACAAAATATTGTTTTTGCACCTGATTTATCTGCTACAATGCAAATCCCCACTTCTGACCATAGAGCATGGTAATATTATTAATTTGCAAACAATTTCATTAAGAGATTAATAATGTATGTATATCTTAAAATTCTTTTCGTTAATCAATATTTGATACCGATTTTCTGCAACAGGCGTATATAAAGCTGCATAATTCTTAAACTGAAATAATATACCGAAAAGATAATAACAAGTACCAAAGAGGAATTATATTTTAAAGGTTCGAATATCTTGCCAATGGTTATGTTTCGTAAAAATGGCAATTTGAAAATTGAGGGCAGGTTCATTCCGGATAATATATCCTCATTTTTTGCATCCCTACGCACATGGATTGAGGAACTTAAATGCAACAGGGTAGTCTTTGATATTTGTATTGATTACATGACATCGAATGCTTCACGCGAGCTGTTTCAGTTGATACGTGCACTCGAAGAAAATCAGGCGATACAGGATATTATTCTTATATGGCATTACGATGAGGACGATGAAGAATATTATGAAACAGGGAGATTTCTGTCGAGCAGGTTTGAGAATATCAAATTTCTACTTAGAAGCAACGTTAGGTAAATTAATTGATAGTTGAACTTCTAAGGCAATTCAAAGTCGAATAATTCTGAAAGTTTTATATTCATCGTCCTAGCAATCCGGAAAACCGTGCTTAAGGTAGGATTGGTTCTAGCAGTTTCTATTCTGGCTACCTGACTGAGTGTAATGCCAGAGTTTGATGCAAGTTCTTCCTGGGTCAGATTTTTTATTTTTCTCACTGTTTTAAGTTTTTGGGCAAAAACCCTAAGACTTGTTTCATCAAATATCTGTTTTCTATCCACCGGGGAAATATCTGCAAAAAAGAATAAAATTATAGCATATATGCTATATTTTTATATCTTTCATACAAAACTCCTCTTTCAAAACAATCTTATAAAAGAAAAAACGTTTTACCAGTTGTGTGTTGTTGTTATGAGCAATAGTGATGAAAATAAGGTCAATAATACAGTTAAGTTGTTTATTATTGATGACGACCTGACTACGCGCATACTTATACGTGAAATGCTTGATGATACATATATAAGTATAATAGAATCTGATTGCGGTACTGAAGCATTCGAAATTTTTAAAGAACGACGGCATGAAATCGGATTGATACTTCTCGATATTTATCTCCCCGGTTGCGACGGTTGGAAATTAATCGGCCTGATCAGACAGGTTGATCAGCAAATTCCGGTTATTGCCATGTCAGCGATGCTCCCTTCAGAGCTGGCTGCAAAATATCGTACAGCCGGATTTACCGGCTATATTAGTAAACCTTTTGATATGATCCGATTAAGAGAAATCATTCTTTCGTACCTTAAACCTTTACACAATCAATAATGCGTAATTAAAAAGTCAGTTTATTATTATGATTTCAATGTTGAAAATTGTTATAAACTTAATTATTTCCATAGTCGGTAAATAAAATAGTTATATATAGAGATCAATAATAAATGATCGGGCTTCCGGTATTCTTTCATGATCGTGAGAGTAGTATACCAGGTCAGGGAAATTATGGAGTATTACGAATAATACCTGCAGAATACTCTATATCAAAGGATTATCAATCAATCGACTAAAAAAGGATATATCTTTTGTTATACGATGAGATATATCATCTTACAAGTATTGATTCAGGCTTGTTTATTAACTAAATTTATATGAGCCTGTTTCCGGTTTAATCTAAGTCCAATCTGAATAACAGTGAAAGTCTTAATGTTTGGGTGGGAATACCCGCCTCATATAACCGGCGGTCTTGGTACAGCCTGTTATGCCCTGACAAAAGAATTAACTTCACTCGAAGATGTTCAGATCAGTTTTGTGGTTCCAAAGGCTCATGGTGATGAAATCAGAGGAGCTGTAAAAATCATTGGAGCCAGTAACGTTAACTTATCTGCTAAAGCCATCAGACTTTTAAAACGGATGAGACTGTCTGTGAATCCCCATTTTCATCCGAAATTAACAGCTTATACCAGCCCCAATCAATATCAGGAATTTTCAATTCATCATTCTACATGTGATAAACCTGCAGACAAGACTCATAAAACAGGGAAAATTGATCTTTCCGGAGGATATGGTGATTCCATTTTCGATGAGATTGAGAAATACAGTATTGTTGCCGGTGAAATTGCTTCTCAGGAACCTTTTGATATCATTCATGCTCACGACTGGCTGACCTTTAAAGCAGGTATTGCTGCAAAAAAAGAAACAGGTAAACCCCTTGTTATTCATGTACATGCAACAGAGTATGACCGTTCGGGAGATAATCATAATAAAAATGTATTCAGGGTGGAACAATCCGGGATGAAGGAAGCAGATGCTATAATCGCAGTTAGCGATTTAACCCGTAATATTATTATAGACAAATATCATATTCCTCCTTCAAAAGTAATTACAATTCATAATGCCGTGGAATCTGTCAATACAGGTAAAATCGATAATCCCTGGAGAATAGGAACAAAAGATAAGATTGTTACTTTCCTGGGGAGGATCACCCATCAGAAAGGTCCTGAATTTTTTATCGAAGCTGCTGGAATGGTTCTTAAAAGAATGGAAAATGTACGTTTCGTTATGGCAGGTATGGGTGATTTAATGCCACGAATGATAAGTCTTGTAGCACAACGGGGATTATCCTGTAAGTTTCATTTCACCGGTTTTCTCCGGGGCAATGATGTATACCGGATGCTTTGTGCAAGCGATCTGTTTGTTATGCCTTCTGTTTCCGAACCTTTTGGAATTGCTCCTCTTGAAGCAATACAAAGCAGTGTGCCTGTGATAATTTCGAAGCAATCGGGTGTTTCGGAAGTACTGAAAAATGCAATTAAAGTAGATTTCTGGGACATTCATGCCATGGCCGATGCGATATACGCTGTCTTAAACTATGAGGCATTAAGGGATACCCTTATAAAAAATGGAAAGCCGGAAGTTGAAAACATGAAATGGGCAAATGCAGCCTATAAAATAAGAGAGCTTTATTACCGGCTGATTTATTCAAAAGCAGGCTAGAGTTTAACCTTAAAACGAATAGTATGAGTGTAAAGAAACAGTACATCAAAACAAGTCCGGAATGCAAAGTAACTTTCATTCTGGCAAAAGAAATTGCCGCATCGGTTAACAGGGCAAACCTGGTAGGTGATTTTAATAACTGGGACGTTGAAAGTATCCCGATGAAAAAACTAAAAACAGGGGAATTTTCGGCTACCGTGAACCTTGCTAAAGGAAAGGAATACCAGTTTAAGTACCTCCTCAACCGCAGTGAGTGGGTAAATGAAAATAAAGCGGACAAATATGTGCCCAACGAGTTTCAAAGCGAGAACTCGGTGATTGTTGTGTGATTTATACGGCTCATAATCGTTGATCCATACGTTTCAATTTTTTATAAGCAGAGCTACAGAGATCACTTTATCGCGGTGCAAAAGGATCGGATTTATTCTAACGTCCCTGATGCAGAATAACATAATATTATCGGCTTTGATTGTTGCCGGGAGGGATTGGTATGTCCTGAAGTTTAATACTGTTTAACAAGGCATCGATACGATCAAGAATCGTTTTAGCAGAAACCGGTATGGTAATATATGCGGAAGCCCCAAGATGAAATGCTCTTTCTTTGCTGCTGTTATTGTCCAACTCAGTAACAATTATTACGGGTACAGCTTGTATCAGGGGATTTCTTTTTATTTCAGCCAGTACCTTGAAACCATCTTTCCCGGGTATCAACAGATCTAACAGCACAAGATCGGGTACAATTACCTGCATTATCTGTAAGGACTCTTCTCCTGATTCAGCAGTCAGCACATCATAACCCCTCTTCTCCAGAAGTTTTTTATACAGGAGGACATTTACAGGTTCATTAAGTGCTACCAGGATGGTATATCGATGTTCCATTTTCTGAACCGATGAATGAAGTTTACCTGAAAATGCGAACAATGGAATATGGCAACTAAATCTGCCTGAATAAGGTCCAGTCATCAGCAACGGTCTCAATAGCTGAATACTGTTTCAATGTTTAATCATACTAAAATTAGCTGAAAATCGAACAGGATTCATTTTATTCTGAATGATATATATCATCACGGAAGAGAATTTCATATTGATCTGTTTACGCTATCTGAGATCATGAGTACTTAATTCTCAGTACCGGAAAATGAAAAACCGGCGCAGATTCTGGTGCCGGTTTCTTACAATAACTTATTCCCAAAATATCAACATCTGGACATACCCCAAAATTTAGCCAAATCCGAAACTAAGTTGTAAATCCGTGCTTGGAGGAGGTTTTATTAATTGTCCCGGATAGCGTGAAAAAATATTGCAGAGACCATCTCCTAAAGCATAATA